>Ga0265797_10006220_pt1 | contig 16987 bp, 24 predicted proteins | sample P2T30metagenome_FD_192433 | JGI IMG/M metagenome (GOLD analysis project Ga0265797, IMG submission 192433) | Plant litter microbial communities from East Loma Ridge, Irvine, California - P2 T30 | ecosystem: Environmental > Terrestrial > Plant litter > Unclassified | place: USA: California...
TTTGCGCCAGCAGCTGCGCACCAGTCGAAGCAAACCAGGCATCTGCATCTGTCTGGGGCCGTCTTTCCGATCTATCAGGCCCTACAATTCAGGCCCTACTGTAACAAACTTAGGCACTACAGTCAGTCCGATCACAGTACGGCCAGCACTGTGCCATGGAGACATGCATCAACTGGATGCCAGTCGTCAGTCTTCTTCGTCGCCGTCACGTGCTATCCTGGTTTCATCCTACGCCATCGTTTCCTCAAACCGCCGGCTCGCACGCAGACCCCGCTCGCCGTCCGCCGCATTCGGTGGTGCACATGGCAGGCCTGCACACCTCTGGATATCGCCGTTGGCTCTGTGCTACGACTGGCGGAGTGCCCGAGCGGGCGCCGGCGAACGACCTCTGCCGCTGCCAGCCAAAAGCTTAGCATCTGTTGCCCGGCAGAGCAGACCATGCCCTGAGCCTATCAACCCTTGAACTCTCGGTAAGCCGTTGCGATCAGGACTTGCTTTGCTGACTACGCCAGCACACATGCACGATGGCAGACAAGTCTCCGCATCCTTTGGCCCAATGGTCAGGATGCAACGTCGGCGCGAGAAAGTCGCCGAGTGGCTTTGTTCCTACGTCAGTACATGGCCATGCTCGCGTTCCATGGGATGTTAGCTTTCGTGCTGGTGCCACCATTCATGGAGGTCTTCTCAATCTACTTGTGAACTATATCAGGCAGCTTCCAAAGATTGCGGAGTTAGACAGGCCACGTTCTACCGCGGAGAGTCCCGTTTGGCCATATTTCGCGATAGTCACTACAGCACTATAGTCAGCATCGTCGCAAGCGATGAGCCGCCTTCAAAATCGCGTATTCACGATTCGTGTGTCGCGCGTGGAGAACCAACGCCGCGACTCCATGAACCGCACATCCGAAGCGTGGAAGCTAATTGCAGCATGCTTGCTGCTGATCACTTGTCGATTGATTGCTAGTCGATGCGTGGGTTTGCGCAGTGCACTTAGACTTTGGGCCCTGCCGGCCTACAAGGATTCCGGAACCACAGGTACACCTCATGCGTGAGCGTGCTAGACCGCACATCACCATCGAGGCCAACGATTAAGATTCATTCCTTCGCACATGTCAACATACGCGCACCCCCACGGCCATGTTCCGTATGCCTTGCCCTGATGTTGGAATGGGATGAATGTAGAGTTTGGCAGGACCTCCACTCTGAATCCTTCAGCCCGTGACGAGGCGTGTTCAGGAACCGCGCGCTCAGTAGTCACGGTTGAGATTGCGCATATGGGTCTCGCGGAGTGGTCCACGGATGGCCTCCTCCTTGAAACCGGTGAAGCTCTGTCGCAGTGGTGTGGCAGGCATGGCAGTGGGGCCAATGGCATGCAGGCGGTGCCTGCGCCTGCAGACTGGAAATTGAAGCCTCGCTACACCACTCTAATTTGCGCTTCTCGCGGGTGACGATGCGGTCACAGCGAGCGTGATCGGTGTATAAGTCTGGGGAGACAGGCCTTGTGAACGACCGCTTGCCTATCTGGGAATGGTATGCGAGCTTGTGCAGAGCCGACCGCTGCAAGAAGTTAGCGGCGAGCCAAATATACACAGCCTTCTGCGACTTCTGCAAGCTACAGACCGCCATGCGCTCGACGGTGCGCGCCTCTCGGAGTTTGTACAGCTGCATGACGCTAAGGGCGGGTGCGCCGACAGAGCCAACCACTGCCCTCGGACATGCCCCAGGCACACGGGCAGGATGCGGACCGATGCAGACGACGTGCAGTCCATCTGCTCTGTGGTCGGTGAGCTATCTCAGAGGCAGAACTCAGAAGTTCGTTAGGGAAGAGGCAGGGCGCACGGCATCGCACCTCGTCGGCCGCGTGCAAGCCTGCCCGCTTACCACCGCCCAAACAGGCATCGCGGTCTGCGATCGTCCGCACGTTTTCGACTACCGTTGCTTGCTTTGGGCCATGCTGCCACCTCGTCTCCCGACGACGGCTCCCGCCGCTCCCAGGAATGGTGTCGATGACCTATCTTGCACCTACTTGAGACTTTCCCCGTCGCCTTGTGCGCAGCTCCCAGCCTGGGGGCACCCGTAGGCTCACCGTCTGCCCGTCCCTCGCGTGCACCCTGTTCCCATACTCGGGCGCCGCGAAGGAGCGGGCACCGGCCATGCCCTCCCATCCATGTCGCTGGGCACCTTTGGCCCCCAATTGCCCTCTCGCGCAACCATAGGCCGGTTCGCGAGCCAGGACCTTTGCTGTCTCTGTCATAGCTCCCCTAGCCTCGTGCTCCTCCACTGCGGCTTGACCGTCTGCAGGGGTGGGCGAGAGGTACGCCTTGACGCTAAAGCCTTTCCCGCACCGTAGGGCAGCACAGGGTCTGAAGGGTGGGTTTGTGATGCGCAGCAGCACTCGGTGATATCTTTATACATAGCTCATGGCTTCGCCCCGAACGCTCCTATATCCAGTCAACCCAAGTGTCAGCACCTACGTCAACCTCGTGCTTCCTACAACTAAACTCCGGGCCTCTTCACAACATCTTAAGGCTGAACGTTTCCAGCTCTTCAGGTACCCGTCAATCCTGACTCGCTACTTTCGGAAACCGACAGTCAGGTAACCCTGCTACGCCGCAAAAAATAACAAACGATTACCTTCCTCTCGGTGGTCCAGATAGCCGAGCAGATACCAGCGTATGTTAAACGCGCCTTGCACCATTCGGGGAGTGATCGTTGACAAGATTCCCACAGACAATCGACTCGTTCCATCACAGTCACGAGCTTACCAAGCACTAGACTGAATGGTCGCGGACTGTTACTATGGCCTTCACTTCACAGTACCAGCAGCCCATGGGCTTTAACCAACACGAAATGAACTACCCTTCCTTCTGCGACGCCGAGCAATCATACCTCTCAACCACAACCTGCGATGAATCCAGCTTCATCGGATACCCTACACAAGGCTTCGCCCAGAACATGAACGAGCCATACCCCTTCAACCCCGAGCAGCTTGAGCAGCTCTCCAAATACGACATGGCTCACCAGCACTACCAGAGGCCCGAATATTCTTTCGACCACCAACCACCAGTTCTATCATCAACATCGGACTCCGGTGCATCGATCCAGAGTGGCATGTCCTCACACATGAACTCCCCTTCCGCTCAGCCTCAACAAATGAATGACTGGAATCAACAATTCAACGTGTGCCCCAGCATTTTCCAGCCCGACAACATGATCCCCACCTCCATGTTTGAATCCGGTTCCGTCTCAGGAGAAGCAAAGATTGGATGTGTTGGTGAGTTATCAAAGGTTTCTTCGTCTCATGACTTTTCTTTTTTGCAACCAAGCGTACACAATTCGACGGGAGAAGTTTGGACAGATGTCCAGGCAGATACAGCCGACGCGACTACGCGCGCCATGTCCCAAAATCAGCCTGTCTTCTCATCGATAGAGACAGGCGATGGGATGCATAGCGACGTTCCAACTGGTGCGGACAACAGTCTTGTCTTCACATCCCCATCATCGCCCACAGCGTCCAGCCTTCCCTTCACGCCGCGATCACCTGTGCTGGACCGCGTCAAGGGAAGGCGACGAGTGTCTACCGTATCATCGCCAAAGCGCATGTTTGGAACAACGCGCTTAGCGCGCTCCGGCAGTGTGCATGGTGGTGCTACGGAACACTTGTACGCGCCGCAGTCTCCGACCCAATCCCATTTCTTTTGTCAATCCAGCGGTCATTTCGTACCCCCTCTTGGTTCCTCTTGTCCGTAACCTTTCTTTAATTTTCTTTTCTCTCTACATACTCATGGCGGAGGAAAGTCGAGCATTCGCTGACAATGTGACCACAGATCCTTCCCTGATTCAACCATTCTCACCACTCCACAGCACTGGCGCACAGTACCCTGAAGTGCCCGCTCTCCACTCTCCTCAAGTCATGGCATACCCCTTGATGCCGTCTCCAGCGCCATCAACCACATCAGTACGCAGCCCGAGATCCTCGATTGGAAAAGTGCACACCTCGCCACACCTACACGCCAATTCATACCAGCCCTACCCAGCATTCCCTGGCTCCAGGCGACCATCAGTATCATCAATACACTCACGACACAGCCAAGGATCTTCATCCGATGAATCCAACAAAGGCCTCTGCCCATACCCCACATGTGGCAGGCACTTCAAGGACCTCAAGGCGCACATGCTCACACACCAAAATGAGCGCCCTGAGAAATGTCCGATCCCGACTTGCGAATACCACACTAAGGGCTTCGCGCGCAAGTACGACAAGAACAGGCACACATTGACGCACTACAAGGGAACCATGGTATGTGGTTTCTGTCCAGGCTCCGGCAGCTCGGCCGAGAAGAGCTTCAACCGTGCGGACGTGTTCAAGAGGCATCTTACTTCGGTACATGGTGTTGAGCAAACCCCACCAAACGCGCGCAGAAAGAGCCCAGCAGGTGGCAAGCGCTCATCATACAGCAACGTCCGCGACGTCGCCGGCATGTGCTCCACTTGCGGCATCATGTTCGCAAACGCACAAGAGTTCTACGAGCACCTCGACGACTGTGTCCTTCGAGTTGTTCAGCAGGCCGAGCCATCAGAGGCAATCAACGAGAGGCTGTTGATGTCAGTCGCAGACGACCCTGCGGTGCACGCTTCGATGAAGAAGCACAACCTGCCGACCACAGTCGACCTGGGAGCACCTGCTTCATACGAAGAAGAAGACGAGGAAGAAGACGCCGCGGCAGAGGAAGACGACGACGATGCGAACGACGGCACATACGGCGCTCGATCCGGCAGGTCCGGCAAGGCCGCTACGCGCTCTCGCAAGTCCGCCACAGGCAACTCAAGGTGACAACTAACAAACTCCCGCGGCGGCGACTCCATCCAGCTGGCCGGGAGTTTCAACCACCTCACAAGCGACGGCGCAGTCGGCAAGTCCTCCAGCACAGCAGCCTCAAGAAAACAAGGCCTCACACACTCCAAAAACGGCGTCTCCCTCTCGGGCCCACTAGCGCAGGTGAAAGGCTCCAAGCGCAAGAGGAACTACCCTCTCTCCTGGGGCGCAGCGCCTCAAGACATGCACATGAAGAAGCGCGTGCTCTGCGTTTTCGACGGCCCACGTCGGCTGTGGAAAGACGACATGATGCTCGACACGGCGCACGAAGTCCGCTACCCAACCTCCGCCGATGGTCGCACCTACACGACGGACCTCGACATCCTCACGATGCAGCGCGCAGAGGCAGTCCTGAACGCGACCGAGGAAGAGAAGGGACCCTGGCTAGACGAAGACGGCGCTGAAGTGGTCGCTGAGAAGTGAAGCTCGCTTTTCTTTGCACTGTACTTGTACCCTCCTGGGCTGGTAGCGAGTGTGCTTTTTGCTTTTGCTAGTTTTGTTTTTTGTTGCTGGGGGAGCAGTGATACCACGGGAATTTGTGTGCTGATTGGCATTTTTGGGCGGCACACAACACGACGATATCGGAACGATCGTTTGATGATCTTTTTTACGACCATAGAGCTGTTTTGTTTCTGGCGGCCACTCAGCTTTGGGTCCTCTCTCGCTCGCTTAGCTTAGATCAAGGAGCATTATGTAGTGCTGGCCACAATGAAAGCATTTGCTTGAAAACTTTGGTTCCTGCTCCCATTTTGTTTGAACGATGGTGACTGCGTCATCTTGTCAAAATCAATGAATCACACTTTCTATCTTGGAATCGGGATTTGACGACAGAAAGTAACAACCGGATCGTGCAATGCGGAACGGAAACCTCTGTATCGACGGCAACTGAAGTTCCATGGAAGTAATAGAACAATCATCTGATCCAGCACTGAGGTACTATCATAGGAGTATAGACGCCGAACATTCAGAGCTAGTCTGGTCCATGCTCCTCCTCCTCCTCCTCCATGCCACTTGCACGTCTCCGTCACCCAATACCATGAAACTGGCACTTATTTTCAGCTTTTCGTATGCTCGCCTCGAGCTCAATCAAAGTATTGCTCAGAACTCCTCGAGTCGAGTCGGAATCGTCGATTACTCCTGAAACGATTGAGGCGTTCATCTTCGGCGGGTCGTTCCAAAGAAGCAATCCTCAGTCGGTATATAGCAGAGGTGACAAACCGTCCAGCTGAGTCGCGAATACCAGGTCTGTATATACATCCACACAGGCAATACATTGCGCACGTGGGAGACTAGGGCACACTACCTTACCGGGTTTCGCATATGTACGCTGTTATATTAGCAGAGACGCTAGACGCCTCGTGTGATCTTGTGGCGGAACGCTGTCTAACTGACTAGTGATGGTGCATATGCAGTCCGACTGCTTGGAGCTTTAGAAGCATTGTGGAAGAGCTAACGACTTCTAACACTAAGCAGGAGTCTTGAGTGAGGCTGAATGCATAGTGTCCGAGCTTGACGCCTTGCTTGATGGCGCTGAGGGCTCAGCTGTGGAGTCGTGAGAGGTCACGAGTCTTGCGGAGGAGATGGAGTTCGCTTGATGTGATAGGAACTGGTAGCAACGTTCCGTAGCGATTGGTCTCGTGAGGCGGCACGCTGAGTATTTGTTGAAAGTGGCTCGCTATACAGTGTGAGAAGCTATCGCCATTCGTCTTCTGTGTGGGTTTCTCAGCAGGGCTGGGGACGCCACACACATGGATGGATACTGCAGTGTGGGAGGCGCTTTTTGGAAGCCGTCTCCTTAATGCCGGGTTTGACGGCGTATCTGTGGCGTGTAGTGAGGTTCGCCGCCTCTGTGCACGTGGAAGGCTAACATGGAGTAGAGCAGTCCAGGCCATAGGATATGCGAAGGCAGGCGTGTGTTGCATGTACCAGCAACAACACTCCGAAAGTTGGTCACGGATGTGGGTATACCATGGTCAAGAGGTCTGGTATGCCCAGATAGTCATTGCTCGTTGTCAGCGGATCGTGTTGATGCCGTTCAGAACGATCCTTGAGATTACTTCGATTGACGTGATCAATCGTGAAGACACACTCAGAGACACTACGGCCGATCAGCTTGAAGCCATCGGAGTTCTCAATTCTCCCTCTTCGCTTGATTCAATTACCTCCCATCCACAGTTACCTGGACCTTTTGAGGACCGCTTAGGCGCATCGATATTTGAGAAGGCTCTGGTTTTGAGAGAGCCGTGCGAATGCCTCTTCTTTGACGACGTCTGAAGCGGATAACGAGAGTACCGAGCTTACAAGAAAAGTTGTAGTTCTGGGTTATGACTTTCTGTCTGTCGCTGCGTTACTGCCATGCGGTGCATCGTTGATGGCGCTGCGAACAAGTTGAAATGATTCGTGTCCATGCAATCGTAGCACACCACGAACTAGTGTTCCCATGATCCTGCTGATAAGAGCCGTGAATCTCCGGGCCAGGTTTGAAAAATGAACAAGCATCACGCGAGTGGTGAGGGCGCAACTGAGCAACTCGGAACTAGACGTTTGCATGCTTAGCTCTAGAATCGCCGTCATCAGCAAGTCCAATTATGACCGAAATATGGTTCATTTTAGATAAGCAAGGAAAACTGTATACTTAAGATGATCTCGCGATTGCCAGACGTCTGGCGTGTGCCGATAGATGAAGGGCCTCATTGATGGTACGATGAAATCAACTAATTACGTTTGAGTCCTGGGAGTCAGCAATTGGTTCTTCGCTAAAGATAGACAATAGCAAGCAGCATCTCAGCAGCGAGTGTGCTAGTGTCATCGACCGTGGGCATAGGAATAGCCTAGGTAGCCATCGAGAGTGCTTTCGGTGTAAGCGTGCGATATGGAATCGATGCGGTGAACAAGCTACCTGCAAAGGAACATTCACAGCGTCGTTCAAAGGTTGCGTCGTAGGAACACTCGCACCTCGGAGTTGAAGCTGCCACGATGAAGTCAAAATATAGCAGTGACATCTCCCGCAAGCAAGATTGGCAGTATAGATAAACTCTTCCGATTGAGATTAATTACCTGGGCACAAAGGAAGAAGCCTATGAGCAGCTTCAATCGAAGCATAAACGTCAGAATGACTCGCGGTCATGAGGACAGCCCTTCGGCGAAGTTCCGTCATGTCGAAAAAAGAACAGATCCGAATTCAAACATAAACTCAAACATGAACTTTTTCGGGGTTGATCTTCATGAGATGAATTCCGCTTTTTCTTGAGGGGCATGATGTCAAAAGAAAAGACTCTGGCGGCCTCGAAGTGTGATTCGCATAGACACACGCGCACGTGGTATCAAGGAACTGGGAAAAGATCGCTGACTGGGATCGCGATGAGTGCGCGTACGACTTCAAGCACCGTTGGGAAGTGTTTGACGCTTGTGACTTTGTGCTTGCGATCAGGCGAGATGTGCGTGTGTGGGTGTTCGGTGCGAGCAGATCATGGATTAGTTACCATCATGGGAATGAGGTCCGACTTACGGATTCCCATTCTCTACACGAATGGCAGATCACCATTCGGAAATTAGCAGTGGTGTTTCGGTGCGAGGGCGAAACGACAACAAGTCACCGAAAAGCAGAGTTTCTCCGCGCAAGGCCAGACAAACGTGAGTCGTAAAGAAAGAGGGACGATACCTACCACAAACGGTACGGTTGGGCAGGCAAACTCCACCAGCAGGCAGGAGGAGGAGGGGCAACAACGCGTGGTTATCAGGCGTGTCTGGGTGCGAATCGATGTGCGTGGAAGGGGGTATGTGGCATGTTACATATGTTCGCCTCTTTTCAAGGAGATCGCTGGGCCGTGCGGCGGCGAGCGATCCACTCTACTCAGACAATCCCGTTATAGAAGGCGTAAGGCCAACCGAGACCAGACCAGGATAAAGTGTGGGGAGAGAGGGCTAGGAGTGGGCCTGGGGAAGGGTTTCAAAGGCTTTGCAGAAACAAAAGAGAGGGTAAGGTAATCAAACAGAAAATCAATAGTTGACGGGGAGGGTCAAGAGAGGCGGAGGAAAAGCTTGGTGGTTACTCGGTGGGTGGGTGGACTCGATGGAGGGCGTGAAGGAGCAGACAGCTCCCGCTGCTCATCTCGTGCAGGTGGGCACGCGTTCAGTCGCGCGGTCTGCCAAGGCCTCGGGGCGTGCAATTCGTGTCTCTTGCGAAAGCGGATGGCGTAATAATGCGTACAGTGGTGCGTATGACGGCGTGGACGAAGAGTTCGTTATATGCTGAGTAGTAATAGGCCGCGGTGAGGACAGATATGAGAGCAGAAAGAAGTGAAAGATAGATACAGAAAAGCAAGCACGTGATTTGCAGGACAGGGAAGAGGCATCGAACAGGTTCGGGGGGATGGCGGCGGTGGTGGTGGTGTAGGTAATGCATGTCGTGAATAAGTGGTGCATATCTGGGATGGGATGGGTCTCTGATGGGTGTCGAGGCTGCGTGTGCACTCGTGCGGGCGAGTCCAGTCCAGCCCTGAGCAAGCACAGGCCGCGACTGCCTCCTTGGGACTAGGCTGTTGCGTGTCGCCGCTGCCGCGCGTTGCCTACGAATGCTCTCAGCCTTTGCGCTTTGCCTTTACCTACCCGCGCGCCCTCCCTCCGCTGCCCGTCTCAGTCAGAGCCATCCGGCGTGCTCGAGTGTGCTCCATCTAACTTCCGCCGCACCCTCGACGCCTGCACTACTGGCCCTGCACATATCGCCTGCCACTCTGGACTGACTACTCACTCACATCCAGCATACCACCAGCAATCGACATCCCGTCCGCCGCCGTATCAGCAGCGGAGACCGAAAAGCGGGTGCATCTCAGGGTCGATCCATAGAGGCGCAGACGATCGTCAGGCAGGCGTGAGAGGCAGTGCAAGCGAGCAGCAACTCGACCACGTTCAGCCCGCCCGACTCTCCCTCCTCACTCACGACACGACTTCAACCCTCACTCCACCATCATCACCACCACCACCACACGCGCAGACGCGCACCCGCAATACATACACCAATAATACCGTGGACACCCGCGAAATATGGACAACAGGAGCGGCATGCCGAGGCGCAAGCCCGTGCCGCAGCCACAGCAGCAGCTGTCGGAGACTTGGGCCCAGGACCTCACGGCACAATTCAGACGCACTCTCTCGACCAAGCGCATGAATGACCTCAGCAGAAGGCCCGCCTCGCAACGCCGTACACCCTCAGCTCTTCCCACAGAGTTCATTGTCGAGCCCAGGCCTACATCACAGCACAACGCGCAAGCGCCTCCGCCGCCATCAAGACAGGCCCCGCCAGTACCCGGCGTCCCAATGACACCTCCGCCGAGTTACAACGCCAGCGTCAAGAACATCCCAATCGTTCCCACCGCGCCCTCAGATACCAGGTCACTTCGATTCCGCAGCATGCTCGTCTCCCTCTCGAACACTCCTTGTAAGTGGGAGAACCCTGGACTCTTGGACGAAGCGCTCGGTGCCATCCCTCTGGAGCGTATTTACGAAAAGGCACAGGAGGAGTGCGACTTGTTCGAGGCTGAGGCCGCCTCATTGGGCAAGAAGCCTGCTTGGGGTTTCCAAGACTGCGTCATTCGTGCTCTCATGAAGTGGTTCAGGTCCGAGTTCTTCCAATGGGTCAATAACCCAAAATGCACAGCTTGCCACGCACCTACAGTTGCAGAAGGCATGGCCGCGCCTTTGGCCGACGAGTCGGCTCGTGGCGCCAGCAGAGTCGAGCTTTACAGGTGCAGCAACCAGTACTGCCAGTCCTTCGAGCGCTTCCCTAGATACAACGACGCTTTTGTCTTGCTGCAAACCCGACGTGGCCGTGTCGGAGAGTGGGCGAACTGCTTCACCATGCTCTGCCGTGCCATCGGCAGCAGAGTTAGGTGGGTTTGGAACGCAGAGGATCACGTCTGGACTGAGGTCTACAGCTCGCACCGCAAGCGCTGGGTGCACGTCGACTGCTGTGAAGAGGCATGGGATGCACCGCTTCTCTACACCAATGGTATGTTTGCTCCAGAGCGCCCTTCTTTGGCTACCATCTAACATTTTATAGGCTGGCGCAAAAAGTTGAGCTACTGTATTGCATTCTCTGCCGATGGCTGCACCGATGTCACTCGTCGTTACGTCCGCGACGCAAGCGCCGCAACCAAGCGAAACAGATGCTCCGAGGGTGAATTGATCCACATTGTCCGTGAAATTAAGGCTATGCGCCGCAAGGACACCGACAAGAAGGAAAGGTTCGACCTCATGGCTGAGGACGCCCGCGAAGACGAGGAGTTCCGCCGCAATGTCATTGAAAGCTTAGCTTATACCATAAGCCGCATACTTCCTGGAGGCGACGCCGCCAAGGGTTCATCACGATCTGATCCGGATGCGCAAAAGGCCGCCGAAGCACGACGGGAAGCCGAAATCCTTCGCGCAACAGCAGGACGCAACGCACCCAACATGCCTCGCGGTCAGGGCCAATAATGCTCTCCACCTACACCTTACTCTTCGGTGGCTTCTATGTGGCGCTCTTGCGGCGACAAGACCCACCTTTTATTCTGGCATGCGCGGTCACCTTCGGAGTCGATTACATCTTTGAAGCGATCTAGCACTGGCGTTAATTGTTTTCTTGGATACCTGGATGTTCTTCACTTCTTTCATGGGGATGCGTCCTACATTATACCACTTTTACGCAGGGACTTCTTTTCAGGACTGGACCTTATCATTTACCCCTTTTTTTTCTTTTCTTTTATGCATTTGTTTATTACCGTCGCTCCAGGAAACGGAATGTCTATTTGGGAAATTTTCTTATGTCTATCAATGACCGCGAAGGGTCGCAGGGTGGAGAGGCCTCTCTACAGGAACGAGGGCAAAAGGATCATGCACCACTCATGGGTTGGGAGGGACACAACAAAGCTCACTCGCTTTTTTTAACGATAAATACGTAAGATGATGGGAGGAAAGGCATTTGATCTGACCTCGCGGTTTTTGCGTTTATGATCGGTTGAAGGCCATCAAGCTGAAGAAACAAACTACTATTATTACTTCTTCTCTTCGTCGAATGGTCTGAGATACAGGGTGTGCGGATGATGGACCCTTCTCTTGTTGTTTTCTGCTGTTTTAGAGACAGAGAGATATCCCATGCTCATCGTGCTAATGGCCGATTGTGCTTCTTTTGAATATTTGATCTCATATCACAATGTGCTTCACATCGTCGTGGTCTCTACCACGCGCGCGACTTTTCATTGATTCACTTAATGTCTACTCTACCCGCATCGTACGTTCGTGCAAACTGTTGTCGCTGGTAAGAGAGTATTTGTCTGATGGAAACAGAGTGATGGTGACTGGGATCCTTGACTTGTTGAACATGATAGCAAGAGCGTGGTTGGTCGTGGAATGAAATCTTTTCTGCGAGCAAATACTTGATCGTAGTGTTCTTCTTCACAACCTTGCAAGATGATACGTAAATGAATTCTTTCTTTGTGGTCGTCGCAGCATCACTCAGCCTGAAAGATTCGTGGTCTGCCATTGAGATACTAAGCTTTTCCACACACCGCTCGGCACATGTGCCTCGCTGCCGCGTCAGACAGACATAGTTTTTTATGTAGCTGCCTAGAATGCAAGTGCAAGTATCGAAATGCGGCGAGTCAGTACAATCGAATATAGCATACTGCACAACCACTGTACAAGTAAACGGACAAACAACCCAATCTAATCGCACTCAGCGTTGCTCCGCAGTGCAAAGGACGGTCAGTCAGTGTCTAATTTTAGCAACGTCAAGGTCAAGGGAAGGAAGGACGCCACGAGCTAACTAACTACGCCTCACCACCAACTTCTCACGTTGGCACTACAAACCAATTTACTTTTACTTTTTGGGCACACGGCCGGCCCCCGCAGCTTGACGCGAATGAAAATGCTTGGCTCTTTTTTTGGGAGAGAACCTGAAGTCGGGACTCCGAAGGTCGGGAGAGGGCTTCGTCATCTGTGCTTGTGCGTCTGCGTCCAGTCTGCATGATGTGGGTACGTGTACTGTAGTGTGTGTGTGGCATAATCGTTGTGGATAGGATTGCGCGTGCAGCAGGTCTGCAGCTTGAGGGGAAATAGGCGAGGGGTGGTGGTGGTGGGATGGTGTTAGCAGGTATGGGTGGTTGGAGGGTGCTGTACAGCATGCATGTACGTGTGTAGCGATTGTGCATGGAGAGAAAGTGCACTGTTTGATCGCGTGCTCGCTTGGTTTTTAGTGTCGATAGTAATGATGCTCGTCATCAATACGGTACAGTAAGGCTGGCGGATGGATGGATAGTGCGGGCATACTTGATACACGTAGGGCTGCTGGTGCGCCGTTTCGCGTCTTGATGATGCTGGAGGCTGGTACGCAGGGGTCGCAAGGTTGCTTTGCTTTTGCTTGCTGTGATGCTGTGATGCTCTCTCCAGCTTGGCTACAGTAGCTACTGTTCGCAAACGCGACAAAGATTAGGTAGCTGACAACGTGGACATGCACAGCTAATCCACGTGGCTCAGCTACGACTCCTCCAGCTTCTCATGTGTACGAGTTCGGCGTGCGGGCGGCGACGACGAGGCTGAGCGCGCTCACATCACGAGCGGGCGAGGGATGCGTAAGGCCCGGCGGCTTGGCGAGGCTGAGCTGACTGCGGCACAAGTGAGCAAGTGAAACACCGCGCGCGATCGTCAGGGTACAACCTGTATATGTTGGCCAGCCTCCTGCCCGTCCTCCTTGGTACTCCTGTACTGATTGCATTGGGAAAGTAGCTCTCGTTTCTCTCGCCCAATCTCACATCTTATCACTTCACTCACTTACTTACTCCAACCTTGCGCACCGACCGCCTTCACGCATACATACCATCATCACACACCTACCAACAACCTAACCCTACACACAAACCGCAAGTATGGGTAAAGCAGGTCGCATCGCGTGTATAACCACGCCCATGGTCCTCACCATCGCCTCACTGATCGCCCTCGCCTTCGTCGAAGTCTCCGGGTGGTCCAAAGGCTCGCCGCTGAACAACAACTACATGATGTCCATCAACTTCAGCAACTTCTCAACAGCAGGAGCCGACAGCGGAGACCTCACAACAGCTTTGACCGCGGCCTCGGCCGCTGGCATCCTCGAAGACCAATACCGCGTCTACCTCTGGAGCTACTGCACTGGCGACAAAGCCGACAGCACCATGGACTGGTGCAGCAACAAGCAATCCGGCTTCGTCTTCGACCCCGTCGACCTCTTCAAGTTGAACTCTACCGATGGAGCGACGCCGACTGGCACAAGCAGTTCGGACAACGCGGTGGAAAGCGCGATTAACAGCGTCAAGGACAAATATGAAAAGAACAAGGACGAATTGCTTGGAGATGCCGCGGCCAACGCGCTCAGCGTGTACAAGCGCGTTGCGAAGTGGAACTTCTGGGCATACCAAATCGCGTTCTGGACCACTGTGATCACCATCGTGGTCGGTCTCTTGGCTATTTGCAGTCGCTGGGGCAGCTTGTGCACATGGATCATGGCGGTCGTAAGTCTACTCTCTACAATCCACAGACACAATCACAAGACAAGCGCTAATTTTTATGACAGATCTCCACCATCTTCACATTCCTCGCTTCACTCACCACTACTATCATGTTCTCGACCCTTGCTGGTGCTTTGAAGACACTGTTCAACCCCTACCACATCAAGGTTGATATTGGCACCCGCGCTCTCGCAATCACCTGGATCGCGACCGCACTCTCAATCGGCGCCACCCTCTTCTGGCTGTTCTCCATCTGCTGTTGCTCCGGTCGCAGCAACCCCCACCACCGCTCGAACAAGGGAGACAAGGGTCTGTGGAACACTGAGCCCAAGGATGGTGGACGCCGCTCGGTAATGAGCCTGGGCAAGACCGGCACTGGTTACGCGCGCGTTGAGAGCCCTCACAACGGCACTGACAGAGTGCCACTCACTACCTTCCAGCCCACTGCCTACCAGTCGCCGCAGCCGTACGGCGGTGGCTACGCCCAGCAGTCGAACGGCTTCGAGCCCTACAGACAGCAGCAGCAGTCTCGTTGGTAGAGAGTCTATCTCGCCAACAGGTTCATCATTTGTTCATTTGAAAGCATAGCGTTGGCGTTGGGTGGAAAGGAAATCTGAAAGGATTCCTTTTCTTGCTTTTCTTTTTCCTCTCTTTTCGGACACGAACGAGCGATGATACCACGATGCCTTCAGCTCACGGCATATCCCGTATATAGAGCCTGTACATTTTCTCATCCATGTCTCATTTCGTCAATTCGTGATCTCCATCCAGTGCCTTCTATATGTACCATCCGCAAATCAGGCAGCTCAGCACGTCTTGATCCCAAACTCAGCCCACCAGTTCTTCGCCGGAGGCCGATGGGCAAGACCCCATCTCTGCAACTCCTCTGTGCGCTGCTCCGCGCTGTCTTCGCTCACGTCGCTGTCATAGGGCTGCCACATCTCGAAATCTACTAGACCGCTGCATGATCGGCTTCAGCATCAAATACGCCATAGATAATGACATGAGATATGGTACTCACCATCTCTTCGTCTCAGGATCCCACATGACGTTCCTCAGCCCTTTGTCGCCGGGTTCAATGCCTAGCTTTCGCACCGCCCTGTCCGTCGCCATATTGTAAGCTTAATGAATTGAAGCAAAGTAATAGATGTTCTGCAATCCAAACAAACTTACGTCAACGCTTCAAGAAACCTCTGCTGTATCTCCGCTCTGTCATCCTCTTCGAGACTCCAGTACCCAAGATCGAACAGCGACTTTCCCGGTAAAGTACTCATGACAGTGCAACTGACATACCCGCCAGGCAGCAAACCCTCTGGCCCTTGTCGCTGAGAATCGAACGCCACGAGACGAGGCCCATAGTTAGTCTCGGCGTCGCGGAAGATCTTGAGAGCGGAGAGTTCGCGGGATGTGGCGTCGCTTTGGGTTGGAGGGGAAGGAGATGAGGTTGGTGACGGTTGGGTAGTGTCTGGGGGTTCGGGGATTTGGACTTTGATTTTCATTATGAACTGTTGTTGGTCCTCGTGAGGTGATGATGGTGAGAGACGCCGGCAGCGGTACAGGATGCGGCGCTCTGGTGGCACGACGCCGTGGCATTGGCGGAAGTCTGTGATGGATTCTAGACGCTCGTAGGAGGTACCGTCTGAGAAATTGATTTTCTGGTCGAGGAATGGAAGGGGATCCATTGTGTATCGAGTGTGCGATATCGATCGTTCGGTAACCCTGTCTGGCCGTGTGTGTATGGACTGAGTTCGAGATCTGGTGGAGTTCGATGTAGTCCTCGAGGAGTTCGTGTTTACAAGATGCAGAAGCTTGTAGTCGAAGTGAAATCTCACGACACTATGTGTTCCAGGGCACAACGTATACAGTTGGGTATATGCAGGCTGAGGTGAGCATCTGTGGTTGATCCGCCCATCAAGCGGGCGTAGAGTTGTTTGTCACGGAGGATCCGTCGGACCGACCAATGACATCAACCTTTGCGTGGAGGTGCGGTGATGGTTTAGAGAGACCAGACTACATGTAATCTTCCCAGCATGAAGACCAAAGAGATACATGGCACTCGGGCACTACAAAGAAATAATGACCTATAAAAGGCGAGTGAGATCTCATGTTACATGTAAGGATGTGGTTCCAGAATGCACACTTTTGCTCTAGGGTTGGGGTTGGGTTTATCATATCACCGCCAAACTACACACATGTAGTTGATTTGGGCGATTTGGTGATTGATTGTGGGATGTTGGTTTCCTTGTGGGGTAGTTGTTGCAACAATAAGCATTCTCGTGCCTCTCCGGCTCTGTTTGGCCATGCCAAAAGGCCCCTTGGCCTATGTGTGATGAATACAGATTTTGACGATTCACCTCGGCAACTTTGACCATCAATTGACAGCAATACCACCCGCAACCGATATATCCGAAATCACAACATCAACATATGTAACATATCTACAAGCTACAGCGAGCAGTTATCTGGTCACCAGCAAAGACCAAAACAACATCCACAATGCAAGCAATCCTCGTCAAATCCTTCGTCCCCAACCCATCAACCCTCCAACCAACCCAAATCCCCATCCCACAACCAACCACCAACGACTACCTCGTCC
>Ga0265797_10006221_pt1 | contig 16986 bp, 23 predicted proteins | sample P2T30metagenome_FD_192433 | JGI IMG/M metagenome (GOLD analysis project Ga0265797, IMG submission 192433) | Plant litter microbial communities from East Loma Ridge, Irvine, California - P2 T30 | ecosystem: Environmental > Terrestrial > Plant litter > Unclassified | place: USA: California...
ATTGGCTTCACTCGGCTTTCGGCTTTCGCAAAAGATGAGACCCGATCTACGCAGAACAAGAAGCAGACCTCTATACTGTTACATACAGACAGACGGGTCCCATGACAAAATATTGCTATATATTAATCCAGCCACTCGCTGCCCAAGCGTTGCACAAAGCAGCACCCACCTCAGCATCTACCGACCATGACCCGCCTCATGCCTTCAGCCACGCGACCGGCTGCCTCCCGCGATGCTTCCACCCAACCTCTCAAACCCGCGACAAACACCCACTCCTCCATCGCATCGCGCAACAAAATATACTGGTCCACCCAGCCTACACCCTCCCTCCTCCACCGCTCCCTGCACGAACAACCAATCCTCGCAACCAGCGCCCACAAAAACCACCTCACCCTACAAGATGGCACCCAGATCCTCGACGCCTGCGGCGGAGCCGCCGTGGCCGTAATCGGACACGGGAACGAAGAGGTGATCCGCGCAATGGCAGCGCAAGCCTTGTCGGTAGCATACGTGCACACCCTGTCGTACACAACACGAGCAGCAGAAGACCTGGCGGACTTCCTGGTAGGCCACCGACCCGGCGGGCTGAGCAAAGCCTTCTTCGTCGGGAGCGGGAGTGAAGCGAACGACGGTGCGATGAAGCTGGCGCGGCAGTTCTTCTTCGAGCGCGGCGAGGCCCAGCGGGTGCACTTCATTGCGCGGAAGCAGGCGTATCACGGGAACACGTGGGGGGCGATGAGTCTGTCAAACAACGTGTCGAGGCTAGTGCCGTACAAGGATGTGCTGCTGGCGGATGTCAGCCACGTTAGTCCCTGCTACCCTTACCAGTACCAGCAGGCCGATGAGTCGGATGCGCAGTATGTCCGGCGTCTTGCGGGAGAGCTGGACGACGAGTTTGAGCGCGTTGGGCCGGATCGCGTTATTGCCTTCTTCGCCGAGACGGTCGGAGGCGCGACGAGTGGGTGCATCACAGCGGCGGCCGGATACTTCGCCGCGATGAAAGCCGTGTGCAAGAAGCACGGAGCGCTGTTCGTCTTGGACGAAGTTATGTGCGGCACCGGACGGACTGGAACGATGATGGCATGGGAGCAAGAGGAAGGCGATGCATCTCCCGACATCATGACGATCGGCAAGGGCCTCGGAGGAGGCTACTCGCCGATAGCCGGAATCTTGGTCCACGAGAGGATTGTCGAGCAACTAGATCAGGGTACGGGGAGCTTCAACCACGGCCATACCTACCAGGCCCACCCGACGTCTTGCGCCGCTGCATTGGCCGTCCAGACGGTCATCAAGCGTGAGGGTCTGGTGCAGAGATGCGCGAAGATGGGCAAGTTACTCGAGGCCAGCTTGAAGAAGATATTCACAGATGAGGTACACGTGGGTGACATCCGCGGTCGCGGCCTCTTCTGGGCGATCGAGTTTGTTTCCGACAAGATCCGCAAATCTGCGTTTGATCCTGCACTGGAATTCGGTCTTGCTGTGCAGAAACAAGCGCTTGAACTTGGCGTCAATGTGTATCCAGGGGCCGGCGGTATCGACGGCGTCAAGGGTGACCACGTCCTCATCGCGCCCCCATACACGGCCACGGAGGCGGAGATCGAGACGATCACTTCTGTCGTCCTGCAGGCATATAAAATGGTTGTGTCTAGGCTTTGAATGCTGAAAACATTGTGAACAGGACCACTGTCCTGTCAGATCTCGACCAGTGCCTCTATGTAGACCGCGTATTTCGAAACGGGTCTTCCGCATCAGCAGTAATTGTCGAATGGCAATTGCGACATGTCCGCCATTGATCCATCCATGAGAGAGGCCAGCAAGTCGGGGTCAATGAATGTGTCCAGGTCGAATTCGGCGGTATCCTCAACATTGTTCGAGTCTCCCTGAGCTCCGTCATTACCGACCCCGGTCTGGTCAAGTTCCACTCGTTGTACATTGCCAGAAGTTCGCTTCTGCCGCGCCAAGCTCAACAGCATCTCCGCCGCATGCTCACGGCCTGATACGCTTGGCTCCGGCACTTCCGCGAGTCGATTGATGTTGTCCTCGAGGTCCTCAAGCCCGTGACCACCAGGATGCGAGAACCGAGATTGGTCTGCAGACTTGACATGATCGTAGATGACGGAAACCGTAGACAAGGTTTCTCTCCAGCCCTTGACGATTTTCCATAGAGCACTGGTATCATCGAGCCAGGCAAGAGCCCACTGCAGGTCTTCGTGCGGCGGCTTCACACCTGCAGCCATGGAAGGCCAAGCCTGCGCATAGAGGAGCGTGACAGCGGCAGAGTACACACAGAATGCAACGAACACGGTCTTGAGCTCGACACCACGTACCTGCGCTGCGCGGAGAAGATCGATGATACTGGCAGCCGACGCGAACAGCGCGGTGGAGTTTGCAGCCCACCAGCCTTCCGGCGGTCTGCCAACAAGAAGGGGAGGATCGATCGGCCCCGAGGGAAACGAACATCTGTAGGGTATGAAAGGTATGTATTCGCGGCGGAGGAACAGCTGGTTGAGATGGAAGATGACGTTGATGAAGACGAAGGGTTGGCCTTGATTGCGCGCGATATGAGCCTGGAGGTTGTTGTTGGTGGGTGAATAGTAGAGTTTCTCGGACATGGAGGAGCGCCAGCAGTCTAGCGCCTTTTCCATCCTGTTCCAAAAGCTTCCTTCGATCCAGGGTGAACTCTGCTCATTGCGGGGCTCTAGGCGGCGGCCTCCTTCGCAGATCCACTGGGATAGTGTTGACCAGATGTCCAAGCCTCTGATGATGAGTCGCAAGCTTTTATCGCAGTCATCGGATCTTCGGGCTACCGTCATCTCGTCAACCGTACTCAGTGCCAGTCCAAGCAAACGCGATAGCGGCTCGTCAGGCTTGGCTTCGAAAGTAAAGTCCTCCTCGCCCATTGGCAAGGACAGATCGAGTCGCGATGCTTGGAAGCTCTGCGGTCGATGCTTCCCTCCGCTGAGAAGACAATCGACAACGAAAGCAGCCCAAATGGTGCGGCGAATGCACTCCTGGGAGGTGCGATGTGCCACATTGCTGTCCGCGCTCTCAGTTGGGTGGCAAACAACGTTCTCGGTCGCATCCAACCTAGGCCTCAGCGCTTGCGCCATCCTGATAGCAATCCCTGGACTGTGGTCAGCAAGGACACTGTCTCAAAGCGCGATTGTAGCATACCAGCCAGCATCCAGGCGCGGGAGCCATTACAAGCACCCCAATGGTGGAGACTGATCAGCAACAAGGACTGCACAACTACTGGGTTCGGATCGTCTAGGACGTGAGCCATGACCGCGATCTCTGCCTTTGCCGCATAGAAATAGCCAGTTGCTTCAGGCGCTGCATGTTGGGAGACAAGCTCGGGGATAAACCGACCGGTCACAGCAAGTATCGCATATAGCATCGTCGTCTCCACGCTACTCGTCAATAGCTGGTCCGCAAAGGATGGTCTATGCAAGAACCCGAACTCGGGAAAACAGGACTGCAGTAAATTGCAAGCCTCAAGCATCAAAGGTGGTGCTGGTAAATCTGGACAGGCGATTACGCGATCGTCCAGCGGTTGCACATGGCTGACACGGTTTGAAGGATTGGGAGACGCCAGTCTGGGTCGTTTAGTGGGTAGAGATGCATGACTTTCCGTAGATTCTCTTGGGCTGACGCGTGCCGCTGGCCGAGTCTTTGCCTTGACTATTGGAGCACTCAATAGGCAATCTGAGCGAGATGCATTGGTACATGCCTGACACGGTGCAGATCCTTCGTGCTGGCATTTGATTTTTGACTTTCTATCAAGACGTGAGCCAGGCGACCGAGAAGATCAGGAGGTCGGTCTGGACGTGATCTATACCGACAATACTGACATGCGATGGTCGTACGCATGTCGTGGGATAAGGATCAGTGTATCCGGCAATGAAGATGATAATTGTTGATGACAATAATGGAGTGGAGTGATGTGGAGGTTGGAGGTGAAATGCGAAGTGCGAAACGCGTCGGGAAAGCACGATCGGCTCGGGAAAGACAGATAAGCTCGGGAATGACAGATAGGCTTTCGGCTACCAGACAGCATCGTGAAGTTTGCCCTATCTAAACATGCTCGCCTCTTCTTCGCCGAGTCCGTCTGTCGCTGGAGATGCCATCGGGTACAAGTATGGCATACGACCTCTATATGGGCGAATGTCTCCCCTTCAGAAGAGGCATGGACTCTATGTCGGCCCCGATATTGCCTGTATCATGACGCTCGTCACTGAAAACCTCGAAAGCATCAGCGTCACTCACATCAAGCTCGACGCGCCAGGGTTGAGTCGCGCGACGGGACTCTGCTACGATGGCAAGACATGTCAATGTCTCGGCATCCCGTATGCTGTCGTCCCAAGCAGGTTCAGGAGACCAAAGCCTGCTCCGGCACCTTGGCATGATCGTGCCCTTGACGCCACCAAGTTTGGGTACGAGCTGCTTTCACTTCATTTCATGTGAATACTGTATGACCCACAACGCGTACGAGACGCTAGCCAGCTGCCATTGCAAGACCGTACTGCCCGCAGCCCGGACGCGATTTCTATCCCATACCGACACCGCCTGTTCGACCATGGGCGCCCAATCCACCGTTGACTTCATCTACGGAGTGTCTCAATCTCAACATCAGCGTGCTCTCTAAGCCCGGATACCAGAGTGCGGAGCGCCTGCCAGTGATGATTTTCTTTCATGGCGGAGCATCCACTTCTCTGGGTCTGCCGCCATCTACGACGGCCGCGTGCTGGCCGACGTCTCGCGTGATGAGACCGGCAGTCCAACCATCATCGTCACGCTGAACTATCGCTTGGGCGTTCTCGGTTTTCTGACCAGTCGAGAAATCCGGGAGTATAACGCATCTTTCGGCGACGAGGGCATGGGCAACTACGGGATCTGGGATCAAGTGGAAGCCCTTCGCTGGATGCAAAAGCACATCTCGGCTTTTGGTGGTGACCCTGATCGTGTCACGGTCTTTGGTCAGAGTGCTGGAGCAGGTTTGTCATTTTCAATTACAGACTGTTCTGGCCACGCAAGCTGACCCTTCCAGTCTCCATCAACGCCCACCCGCTCCGCAACGAAGCATTATTCTCGAGTGCCATCATACAGTCCGGGCCAATGCCTTCATGCCGTATAATGCCGGAGTCCGACTACCAGGTCGTCTACGAAAAGATGTTGAACGCACTTGACGTCTCGCCAGATCTATCGCCTCAAGACCGTCTGCAGCACCTTCTGGAAGTACCCGAAGAAGAGCTCACAGCAGCAATGGTTCCGGTGTTCATTGTGCCTGTAATCACCATGGCGCTTTGTAGAGACGGAGTGCTCATCCCAGGGAACCCATTATTATCGGCCGACATCTCTTCGTTCAAGGTACCAACCTGGTGTCCTCGGGTCATGGTCGGTGATGCTGCAAACGAGTGTATCCTCTGGAGTAAGACTTACCAACATCACGACAGTGCTTCTCTCTCTCGCCTTGCCGGAGATTTCTTTCCAGCCGACCAAGCTGAGGAAATTTTGAGCTTATATTCACTCACCCCCGAGACATCCCAAGCAGAAGCTTTTGGCAGGATAGAGAAGCTATGCACAGATGCCATGTAGTAAGTACAAGTTTCCCTCGTAGTGGTCTGGACTTCCTCGCTGACAAGAGATTACCAGTCTATCTCCAAATTACGACTTCCTGCAAGCAAACCCATCCTGCTACGCCTACCATTTCGCCGAGCCCTCAACCTACGACAACGAGTGGAAAGGTCTTGCGCATCACTCGCTCGAGAACGTCTACATCTGGAATGTCCTGCGACACACCCTGACCGAAAGTCAACAAAAGCAAGCAACGAGGATAGCACATTCCTGGCTTCAATTTGCCGCTGGCGGAGACTGCTGGCCCAGGTTCGGGCGAGAGCACAACTATATGTTATTTGGCGCAGGCGAGGCAGCATTGCGGACACCGGCTGAAGATGGAGGGCGCGGCTACTGCGTGTTGAAAGCTATCAGGGACATGGGTGGCAGCGATCTTCTCGAGAAGTGGGGCGACTTTGCTTTCCAGCTTTGCGTCTCCAAGCGCGAGTTGACTGATCCCGAGTTCACGTTGTCGACTACCAGATATCAATCCTTAGCAATTCGGGCCAGTGGAAGACAAGAATCTGGCGTCCTTTGAACACAAACCCCGCTTCCTCTTCGATTTGCTGTATCGCTTGTGTATCAAGTGTTGATCAATGTCTTTGATAGCATTTTACAGGAGGTGCTGACAGCAGACGAGTGAATCGAGCTACATGAGTATGTTTGGACCGCATCCTAGTGAGACACTGCCAAAAGCGGCAAGTTTGTGTTGGCCAATCCAGGAATGTATCGACGAACCCCGCTCAAGAGGTGAGCTTACCGCTTCCGCATCTTTGGCTCCTAGTCGCAATGTCTGATAGCCATATACGTGAGACGTCTTCCAATTTGCTAGCATCGAGTGTGCTGCTATCGTGCACGAGCATGCTCACATTCCTTCGGCAACTGTACCTCATCGCACCAGCACGACCTCAGCAGCCGGATCCTAACTCTTACGTCGTATTACGCCTCTTGGACCTTACTACTTCAGGCACTGCAAATACCTAAAGAGTATGTTGCACGAACCTGCGTGATCGGTCATCGCCGAACGAGGCACACAAAGCGAGGGACATGAGTCTACCATTATGCTTAAAGAGAGAGATGCCCTCGAGTCCAGCACATGATGCTCTACACAGACATCTCACAGCTTCTCAAAAATCTTTACACAACATTCCCCTTGTACACAAACTCTCAACATGTCTCTCAAAGGCCAAACCGCGCTAATCACCGGCGGCGGTAAGAATCTCGGCGCGCAGATCGCCCGAGAGATCGCCAACGAAGGCGGTAACCTCGCCCTGCACTACAACTCAGCTAAAAGCAGAGACGAGACCATGCAGTTCAAAGAAGAACTCGTAAACTCCCACAAGGGGATCAAAGTCTCCGTCCACGCAGGCGACTTGACCACTGGTGCAGCTGTCAAGAAGCTCTTCACGGATGCCATTGCCGAACACGGAACGTTGAACATCGTCGTAAACACAGTCGGAATGGTACTGAAGAAGCCCATGACCGACGTTTCGGAAGCCGAGTACGACACCATGTTTGCGTGAGTCCATCGCTACTCCGTCTTGCGCGACACCTGCCTGGATCAAAGCTGACGATGTTCTCAGTGTCAACTCCAAAGCAGCATTCCTGATCCTGCAAGAGGCCGCAAAGAACGTGCATGACGGAGGCAAAATCATCACAATCGTGACCTCGCTGCTGGCCGCTTTCACCGGCCTGTACACAGCCTACGCCGGCTCCAAAGCCCCCGTCGAACACTTCACTCGAGGCGCGGCGAAGGAGCTCTCCAGTCGACGCATCAGCGTCAACGCCATCGCACCTGGTCCGATGGATACGCGTAAGTGGGATGCCTCGAATACAACGAAGCTCCGTCTCCATTCTTTGCTGACTTTTCACGTGTAGCGTTCTTCTACCCGCAAGAATCCGACGACTCTGTCGCATTCCACAAGAGCATGGCTATGGAAGGCCGTCTGACGGAGGTACAGGATATTGCTCCGATTGTGAAGTTCTTGTGTACTGCTGGCCAATGGGTCAACGGGCAGACGATTTTCGCCAACGGAGGTTACACCACTCGTTAGCGGGGTCAGTTGCGAGATGTTGACATGCTTCATGCATATCGCTTGTGATCATGTGAGACAGTGGAATCTGGAAATTGATTGATACCTACTTGCGTTTGTTTGGCACAGATGTTTGTGGGTTTTAGGTATCAGCATCTATTATTACTTACGAGTCCTGGCGTATGGCAGTACTCTAGGCTCCAAGCACTTGGCGTGCTTAGTTAGTCAAGCAGTACAGTGTTGCCTGGTGCTCATTTCAGTATTGTTGCCTAAACTCGTGATCTGGATCAAATCATTCTCTTTACCGCTTAATTCAGCACCACATTGGAAATCCTACTTTCGCATCTGCAATCCAGGTTCAGCTCTTCGATTTCAGCTGAAGGCTTCGACCTCTACCACACCCACCTGCAATGGCCGCACCGTCAATCGATGAGACTGTCGATACGCCGATCGACATCTTCGGACAACAGATTCTCCCTATATACACCCAGATATGCTTTGGCTTTCCAGTCAAAGACGCTCAATCGTGTCATAGACACCCTAGACATTGCCTTGAACAAGATCTACGCGCAGTTCCCGTGGCTGTCTGGCTGTGTGATCAACGATGGGGCAATGGAAAAAAACAGTGGTGTTTTCAAGATCAGAGTACGAGGAAATAAACCCCGTCTCTTTGTCAAAGATCTTCGCGACGAGTCATGTTTCCCAACAATGGAAGCTCTCCGGGTCAGAGGCTTTCCAATTAATGCACTGGACGAAGACTTCATCGCACCGTCCAGAACGCTCATCAACGCGAGTGAGTCATCTTCACCGGAGGTGTTCCTCGCCCAAGCAAATCTGATCAATGGAGGAATTCTTCTTACTTTCCTCGGTCATCATCAAGCCATGGACGGTATCGGACAAGATCAGATCATCCGCTTGTTCTCTAAAGCTTGTCGGAAAGAGGAGTTCACAGAGGAAGAGAAATCGGTTGTAAACCTGGCTGTAGGCAACACGATCCCTCTACTCGAAATGCTTTCCCAGCTTCCTTCGATACTCGACTATCAGATCATCAGCAAGCCGAGCGCTCTATCGCAGTCAGCTCCAACACCCACTCCAGACTGCACTTGGTCCTCTTTTTCATTCCCTGAAGCATCGCTCGAAGCTTTGAAATCAGCTGCCACCCAAGACCAAGCAGGAGTCTTCGGAGGATTCGTCTCCACAGACGACGCACTCAGCACATTCATCTGGAAGTCAGTGACAACAGCCCGCCTTGCTCACCTCCCGCCTAGCACCGCATCTACATTCGCTCGAGCCGTAGACGTCCGAAGCCTCTTATCAATACCACCTCTCCACCCCGGCTTTATCCAAAACATGACGTACAACACATTCACCTTCCAACAACTGTCATCGATGCCTCTCGGAGTCCTGGCGTCGCACCTACGCTTCCAAGTCGACCCCAAAACTTCCACTCTAGCTTACGATACACGCGCGCTTGCGACGTTTCTGTCTCGCACAGCGGACAAGTCATACGTATCTTTCGCCGCGACAATGAATGGCGCATCAGACACCTTCTTTAGTTCATGGGCGAAGATGAGATCTTAGGTTTACGATTTTGGACTCAATCTCGGCAAGGCGGAATTCATGAAGAGGACCAAGTCTCACAACATGACCGAGGGGTTGATGTATCTGATGCCCAAGTCGCCGAGCGGGGAAATTGGGCTGGTGGTTTATTTGGGCGGAGAGGACATGGCAGCGCTGAGGGGGGACGGGGAGTTTTTGAGGTACGCAAAGTACGTGGGTTGAATGGGTAGTGGTCTTACATTCCTAGGGTTTCATCGTTCTCTTCAGTGTGTCTGCATTTAGGGTTCCTCGAGTATCCAGTATCCAGACGTTTGATTGGACAAACGTCGCCTACTCAAAGCTTAGCACCAAGAGACCCATCATAATCGCTCGGCCCGGTGAGGTAGTTCCTCATAGCATCAATGGAAGGACTGAAGAAGTACTCGCCGCCCTTGTGAACAACCCAACTCTCCAGATCCATGTGATACTCTGTCGGATCCTTGCCATCAGGGAGGCCGATGGAACGAGGAGGGTGATGCTCGAGTCTTTGTCCCACGATGGCATCGATACCAGGGCCGCGTTCGCCGACGAACTTGTGCTTGCGGCTCGGAAAGTGATGGTTGCTCGCCCAGCCTGCGATGACGTTAGATCGAGATTCGAGATTTCACCGGAGGGGAGAGATACATACGAGTGGTTAGGAAATTGAACCCGTTGCGTAGGTCGCTCTGGTAGCAAGCAAACAGCAACCCACGATCTTTGGTCGACTGCTTCATGGCCTTCTCTGTCTCGCTGACCTCGGATCCGTACGGAATGCCACGACGAAGGATCACAGCGTGGTCATTTTCGAGATCGGCTCTGGGCCTCATCTTCCGGGTATGGGCCGCAAACGGACACTTGTCGTGCTTTTCGCGGGGCTCGTAATCGAAGTTGTTGGACTTGTGCAATGTATGATCATCATCATGATGCGGGTTCTCATCGACCGGTGTTCCGTTCTTCCAGCGACCCATGAGGTATGCGGCAAGCTTCTCGGCGGGCTTGGGGTGGCCGGCGGTGAATGGAGCCTCGGGCGCTTTCTGTTCCAACCAGCTGAGTTGCGGATCAGATGGGGAACTTCCATGGGGGTATCAATCGTAAGTACTCACTTGTCGAACTCAGGCACTTTCTGTTGGAGCTCTCGAATGACCAAGAAGCTGCCGTCCTTCGCCCAGTCGGGCTGACCCATTGTGTCGCCCTCATGCCCGCAAAAAATCAGACTGGAAGAGATTAGCTGATGCACTGCCCCGAAACAGAGGCCAATGTGATTACCCAGGTTTGACAGCCTTCGGTTCTTTGCCCTGGGGTTGCCTGCCGTGCGGAGCTTGGTCGTCCAGGCCTTGGATCAGAGGCTGGCTCAATCCATCCATGAATCCGAAGCTTCCAAGCTGGTCAGCACAGAATGTTGATGGTGGTACTCGAGCGGACTCACTGCTCTCTTCCTTTGTGCGGATCCGGGCGAACGTTGCCTTCTCTGACCAACGGAAGTGACACAATACCGTCTGCGAGGAAGTAGTCGCACACATCCTTGACCTGCTGTAAGATATCAGACTCCACGCTGGAAGTAACTGTCAAGACGCCGTCGATCTTCCGACTCTTGTCATCGGCAGGTTTGTATGCTGCGAGAAGCTCATCGGGGTCATCCCATCCTTCGCCGACCAGATCATCGTACATGCCCTTTTCGAACAAACCACCCTTGAGCTGCTTCTCTCTGAAGATTTTGTTGAGGTTCCTGTCTCTCTTGACGGCTCCTTGATCAGAGGTTTGTACGAATTTCCCGAGCTGTTGTAGATTGGAATCAGTTGCCTGTATGCGGGAAAGCGTGCAGAGGATCGTGTGGGGTCACTCGCCTTGTGTAGCCCAGTGGAAGCAAAGGCAATGTTGATGCCGGGAAGAGGCAGTAGTGCTGCCTCTTTGTTGTGTTTCGCCTTCTCGGCAGCAATCTCGTCTTTCATCGCACAGGCTCTCGCTGCTGTCGTGATCTTCGAGTCATCGATGAATTTTCTGAGTCGCTCTTTGAACTCGGTGGGCTTGTGAATCTGGAAGAAGAGAAACGACTGGAATCTCTTGGGCAATCCTGGCCTTGTGAAGGCGTGTATTCTTAGTGAATGACCCAGCAAGTCTAACAGACATGGGGAGAGCAACTCACCAAATGTCGCCTTGAATGTTCGTCTTTCGAATGATAGTTGAAGCCATGATGAGCAGTCGAGCTCTGCGCACCGGAGGTCGGAATGAGAGGTTGGATTGTAGCTTCAGCCGAAGTGTTCTCGAGAGCAATGCACCTTATATGAGTGCTGGCTCGATGATGACCTTAGGATGTGAAGTGATGATCGGCCTGACCGATGCTACGCAAGTGACTATTGACAGGATGCTCTCATCCTTGTTCACTGCGAGATCAAGGGTGATGAGACCGCTACCACATTCGTGCAATGCACTCAATGGATGTCAATCAGTTCGACTGCTGGGCTGCTGGCCCTAAAGGCAAGACCAGACTACTCGCGCAGTGTCCAATCAACAGGGGCGTAATGCGTCTGATCCGCGTTATTGACTCAAGCACCATAGGGCTGGGAATGCGGTCTGATCGCAGTAGCAGTGGCATTTATATCAAGATCATCAACAAAGGCGCGTAATCTTGACCCTGCAAGAGGCCCAATCCCCCGATCAGTGCAGCATATTGACTGCGAACGAAGATCTCGGGATGCCGAATGGAGACAGTGTGTCTACACCGCATGCCTAGTGGGTCGGGCGATGAAAGTCATAGGCGATAATGTGGACGGTGTGAGGTGCGTGCGGTATATCGTGATATTGGGATAGGTTGGAGTGGAGAGTCCAAAGCTGTGGAGTCAATGCGTGCGCGGCAACGACGGCGCGCCCGAACCTTCGGCCCGGCAGGCCCTGGGCCGATCCCCTTGCCAGCGGGCCGACTGGTGTCGATCAGATCTAATGTGGTATGAGCTCGCACTCCACTTCACTTCACATTGAACTCGCTTGACTCCGTGCTTCCATGCATGCACCACACTTGACACGCTGGGCTACACTCGCTCCACATCTCAGCCAAGACTGCGCTTTCCTAACATCGTTACACCATACAACTCCTACGTATGTCTCACGCGTCCCTCTGAGAACACCACCCACTATGGCCATACTCGGAAGACCGCATGGGGACACTCCATTCATCGGCGATGCCGTGTTCGAATCTTTATTGGCCTCAATCGTTACGCTCGATACTCACAACAACGGCTATATAGCCATGGAAGCCTCTCCCTGTCTTCCGGCAGTAATACACCAACTACCTGGACACTTCCATTAGGACTGTGGTCTCATCTTTTGAAGCACAATCCATCCGGCCTTGAGTCTCTGAACATGCATCTTCTACCATTACGACACGCCTTTCTTGCGGCTACTCTAGCAGCACCCGCGCTGGCTGGCCATGCCGGCCATGTCTTTCTAGAACAAGCTATGCGTGGGGAGCGCATCATATCCGGCCAGGCCACCTACGATGAACCATCCTGGGAGCCTTCTTTCAAAGACCAATCGGGCCCTGTCAACGGGATTCGTATCACACGTGAGAGCTGGGACATCACTTGCAGTAGCCACCAAAGTCACTGCAAGAATGCTGTCGACGGAAAGAACGGCACAGACTGGCAAAGCGAGTTTTCCAATAACCCCGAGCATGTAACCATCGACCTGCACCAACAATATGCCGTCAGTGCCCTTGTGCTACTGCCCCCGATCGACCTCTATGGAGACGAGGGCTTGATCATGCATCACGAAGTGTACCTGAGCAAAGACGCCAAGGACTGGGAAGGGCCTGTGGCCTACGGAATGTGGCCGAACACCAACCGCCAGAGGATGGCAGCCTTCGAACCTACTCCGGCTCGATACGTGCGACTGATCGCTCCATACAATGATCCTGAGAATACCCCTCGCCGGGTCGGCATTGCGGAGTTGAACGTCTACGCCAACCTTTACACCATCGAGCGGGTCCCTGAGAGGGGCGCCTGGGGTCCCACCATCGACCTCCCTGTCGTCGCGGCTGCTGGGGCCCAGGAAGCGACTGGGCAGATCATGCTTTGGTCTTCTTGGGACGACGACGAGTTCCACTCGACCCCCGGTGGCAAGACGGCTATGTCTCGTTGGGACTTCCGCACGAACACTGTAACGAAGCGTGTCGTCACAGAGACCCATCACGACATGTTCTGCCCTGGAATCGCCATAGATGGCACCGGCAACATGGTGGTGACTGGAGGCAATGACGCCGCCGAGACTAGTCTCTTCAACGCCGCGACAGATTCTTGGGAGCCAGCAACAGCGATGAACCTGGAACGCGGATACCAGGCGCAGACCACACTATCTGATGGCCGCGTCTTCGTCATTGGTGGTTCTTGGGCTGGTGGATCCAACATCGAGAAGAATGGCGAGGTCTACAATCCGGCATGGAGAAACTGGACCTCTCTTCCCGGAGCAAAGGTTGGACCGATGTTGACCCAAGACATGGAGGGGCCGTGGAGGGCTGACAACCACGGCTGGCTGTTCGGCTGGAAGAACGACTCTGTATTCCAAGCCGGGCCCAGTGTAAACATGAACTGGTACTCGGTCGCCGGGAAGGGAGATGTCAAGCCTGCGGGGAAGCGTGGTGTCGAGGTTGCAGGTAAACGTGAAGATGACGAAGACTCCATGTCAGGCAACGCCGTCATGTTCGACGCCGTGGCAGGAAAGATACTTACATTTGGGGGTTCGCCCGACTACGACAAGTCCTGGGCCCACGCCAACGCACATGTCATCACTCTGGGTGAGCCCAACCAGGATCCCATCGTAGAGAAAGCTGGCAAAGATGGCCGGATGCACGTAAATCGTGTTTTCCATACTTCGGTCGTGCTCCCGGATGGAACCGTCTTCATCGTCGGTGGCCAGGAGTTCGGAGTCGCATTCAACGAGGAGAACGTCCAATTCACGCCAGAGCTTTACGACCCGAAGACCAACACCTTCCGCGAGATGCAGAAGAACAACATGATCCGTGTGTACCACTCTGTGTCCATCCTCGTGCCCGACGGCCGGGTCCTCACAGGCGGCGGTGGACTTTGCGGCAACTGCTCGGCCAACCACTACGACGCGCAGCTCTACACACCGCCTTATCTGTTGACCGAGTCTGGCGAGGAGCGCGAGCGCCCAGCCTTCGCTTCCGAGTTGCCAGGTGAGCTCACTGTCGGTGACCAGTTCACATTCAACACCACGCACCAGATCAGCGATGCCTCCCTCGTCCGCATTTGCAGCGCTAGCCACACTGTCAACACCGATCAGCGCCGTGTGCCGCTCGACTTGACGCACATCTCATCTGGACAGTCGCATGAGTATGAGGTTCATCTTCCCAATGATGCCGGCATTCTGATCCCTGGATACTGGATGTTGTTCGTCATGGACGGGAATGGCACGCCTAGCATCGCTGAGTCCATCCTGATCAAGACCAATTCGCAAGGTGGCGGACTCTCCAATCTCATCCAGGCTGAAGAGATCGTTGATGAGTGGCAGCCCGCAAAAGACTCGAAGTATCACAAGCAGGAGCTTTTGTGATCTGATTGAAAGTGTAAAGTGTGAACCTTGGCCAAGTCTTCCTCCCGCAAACTCCACTTTTGGCCAGAGCGTCTGGATTTGAGTGGACTTGGCACGGCCTCGCGACAATCCCGTGGTCTCGTTCCCCAGAGACTATAGGCTAGAAGGAAACAATGTATATAGAACTCACTTAAAAACAGCATAGGTTCCTACTCGTTTTGACAAGCACTAGGTCAGAACTATATCTGAACAGCTACTAGCCAATTCAAACATCTCGTTGGTCTCAATATAGTAATGTCTGAACATGAGTACATCCCGGCTTGCTTTGCCACTCCACTCCCGCTCCACCACCCGGTCAACCTCATCATCTTTCGCCCTGCCCTCATAGCCCAATGAGTTCGCTGTTGAGCAAATCCATTGCCGTTTTCATGCGGTCGTGTAGATCCCCGACCATGACCTTCCTCTAGCCCGAAGACAATCGCAACCAAGATACCTCAAGGCGGTCCGAAGCGGCTCACGCCAGGTTCACATCGTTGAGAGGTTATCTTTATCGATCGAACGATATCTCGATCGTGTTGTCGCGTTGCAGGACCATCTCCATTTGATGGAACAAATCGATCATTTGCCCTTTCCGAGGGCCTGTGTCAAAAATCTCGAAGGCGTGATCCATTGTATTTGACAATGCACCTGTTGTATCCGAGCATGAGCTGTCCAGGCCGCGCGGCATCACGTAGGTTCCAGTGAGAGTGTCCGTCCTAGTGGGTGTGGCAGCAGGTGAGTGTATGAGCGGTGTCTGATCCCGTTTTGTACCGGACAGAAAACTCCGGGGAGTTCGAGCGTCGAGGTTTATACTAGGATTGTGTTAGCTCGTGGATGCCTGACAACACGAGTGCAAATTCTGTAACGTCCACAGCATATCCATCAGCCTCCGAAGACGCTTAAGTCATTGTTGAGTGAGGAACTAACCCAGCTTCGTTCCGGAGGCAGCGGTATTCCCCTCTTCCATTGACGTGCTGCGGTGTAACTCAGCTAAGCGAACATAGTGAGCCTGGAACTGACTGAATTAGCATCCGTAGCGTACAACGCGATGGGTGGAGGGGCCTGTTGCGTCTGAAGCCTTGAATTGCCTCGTACTATCAGTCGCGCTACCATCGGCCAGCCATAGATAAGTCATACCGTCTGTCCAATCTTAGCAGAGTTCCCATAGCTCTACCCGACAGCATGCATCTCTCTCCCACCGTGCTCACTACACTACTCGCGTCTGCCGTCACAGTTACAGCGCGGGAAGTTCCCCCCAACGTCAGATCATTTTACAACAAAGTCAAGAACCAAGATCGATGCCCAAGCCAGCTCCAAGGCGGCTTCCATAGCCGAGACAACGACAACAAAGGCACTTCGCCCCCACGAAGTACCGTCCTGTTGAGGGCACTATGCTAACAACATCTTGCACGAACAGCATTCGGATACTGCAAAGATGCAACATCCGGCGTCATCTACCTTCACGGCAACGGCAAACAACTCGTCAACATGGACATCGACTGCGATGGTCAACAAGGCGGTGCCGGCGAAGACGGGCGCTGCGGCAGCAGCGGCGACACCCAGTCCCAGACGAGTTTCAAAGACACCATCGTCGACTACAAGGTCGGAATCTCAGACCTCAATGCCAAGGTACACACCTACGTCGTATTCGGAAACGATGGCACGAGCCCGTCTTTCGATCCCCAGAAGTATGGCATCGAGCCGCTTAGCGTCATGGCCGTGGTTTGCGGCAACAAATTGGTAAGCGCTCAGAAGACCTGTTCCAGCTCCACTTCTGCATGCAATTACTGATTTCGAGAAAGGTGTACGGCGTTTGGGGTGATACCAACGGCAACGACGGACAGCCGCTGGTAGGCGAGGCCTCGATAGCACTTGCGACGGCCTGCTACGGCACGTCCGTCAACGGCGATTCCGGGCATGACGAGAACGACGTGCTGTACGTTGCTTTCCCTGGCACTGACGCTGTTCCTGGCAGGAACGGGGCGCAGTGGAAGGCGCAAAATTACAGTGCGTTTGAGAGCAGCATCCAAGCTTTGGGTGACAAGCTTGTGGCCCGGTTGTGAATGATCTCTTGGGCTGGTGGCGGGCTGAGCGTTTTAGGCGATCGAGTGAGATTGGTGCTTAGCATCATCACTAGCATTCGAGTCTGCGGGCGTCCATGAAGATTTGTAGGTATAAG
>Ga0265797_10006223_pt1 | contig 16984 bp, 26 predicted proteins | sample P2T30metagenome_FD_192433 | JGI IMG/M metagenome (GOLD analysis project Ga0265797, IMG submission 192433) | Plant litter microbial communities from East Loma Ridge, Irvine, California - P2 T30 | ecosystem: Environmental > Terrestrial > Plant litter > Unclassified | place: USA: California...
GCCTACGCGCGCGCCGCCGACGAGTGCAACGGCGTCCTCCTCAACGCCGCCGGCAAGAAGGCCGGGATCGACCCGTACTCGCTCTTCATGGGCACCGAAGCCCGCGCCCTCGCCTACGCCTCGACCGAACTGGCCGACCACTGGCAGCGGTACCCCCGCCTCACATACACCGAGTTCGAGCGTCAGTCGTTCGAGAACGTCGCCTGAAGGGAACACCATGCACGACTACATCGACCCGGCCCTCGCCGTCGCACTCATCGTCATCCTGGTCGGCATCGCCGCCGGCCAGATGATCGCCGGCTACCTCAAGGGGGACGACCGTGGCTGAGGTCTTGCACGGCTACAGCCTCGCCGTCCAGGACATCCCGCAACGAGGCCTCGTCGTCCGAATCTCGAGTCCCTTCGACACGAGCGTCCCGACCGGCGTCGCCCTCGAGCCGGCTGAAGCCGCCGAACTCGGCGCCGCGCTGATACGTCAGGCTGAAGAGGCCGTCCACGAGTCGCGGAGTCGTCGTCGTGGCTGAGGGCCAGGCGCCGGCCTCGACGCAACTGATGACGCCGGAGCAGGTGTCGAAGCACCTTCAGATCGACACCGAGCGCCTCTCGAAGATGCGGATCGACGGCAGCGGGCCGGCCTTCGTCAAGCACGGCCGGCTCGTCCGCTACCGACCCGCCGCGCTCGTCGCCTGGATCGAGTGCCACGAGGTCACGACGACGAAGGGCGCCGGCCGTGCGTAAGCGTCAGGCCGGCCGCGCCGGCGTCAGCCTCACCCGTCTCGTGATCGACACCTACGGCGGCGTGTGCTGGCTCAACCTCCCCGGATGCACGAAGGTCGCCACGACGAAGGACCACGTCATCCCCTTCAGCCACGGCGGCGACGACTCGATCGACAACCTCCGGCCGGCGTGCAAGAAGTGCAACTCGAAGCGCCGCAACCTCTCGATCTCAGGCATGGGCGGGGTTACGGTGAAGGTCGTGATCGGCCCGCCGGCCGCGGGGAAGACGACCTACATCGAGACCCACGCGAAGCCGGCCGACGTCACGATCGACCTCGACGCGATCGCTCGAGCTCTCATGCCGATCGCGCCGAAGACCTCGCACGTCTACCCGCCTCACGTCCGTCACATCGCGATTGGGGCCAGGAAGGCAGCGATCGAGCGTGCAACCCGCCTCACCGAGCGCGTGACCGTCTGGATCATCCACGCGATCCCCACGCCCGACCAGCTAGCCGAGTACCGGGGCATGCGCTACGAGATCGTCACGGTCGACCCGGGCCGCGAGGTCGTCGACTCCCGTGCCCGCATCGAAAGGCCAGCCTTCATGCACAAGCAGATCGGCCGGTGGTACGACCAGGCAGCAGCCCTCGAGCGCGCCGCTCAAGGGCCGGCCTCGCCCTCGCCGTCGCCGGCCTCGAGGGGCACGACGAACCAGCGAGCCGAAGCCGTCGCGTCCGTCGCCTCGAGCCTCGAGTCGGGTCGCGACTGGTGATGGATCTCGCCGCGATCGCGCCCCGATCTTCTGTGCGCGACACACAGGACCCCCCGCGTACCACCGTCCTTCTCTCCCCCAACCTGACCAGAAAAAAAGACCCCGGAGGTCGATAAAATGCCTGGTGAGACTGTTAGTTATCTGCCCGGAATGGAACCAGTTCGGCCCGGTTTGGTCGAGTCCGACGAAGAAAAGGCCGTGATCGCCGCGATCGCCCAGATCGAGGAGGCGAAGCCGCTCACGGGCGCGCAAATCGCGCTCAAGAGCATGTGCATCGCTCTCGCTCGCAACATCTCGGCCGGCAACGCGAAGGGGAGGGCGATCGCGAACGAGGTTGCCACCCTCGCCGCGACCCTGGCAACCCTCGAGGGCGTCGACGACGGCCCCTCCGCTGACGATCTCCCGCCCGAAGTAAGGAACCTCCTCAATGCACTCTCCTCTGCCCCCCGGATTGACCCCGCCCCGGGAAGGGACGACGCGCCGCAACTATGACCGGGCGACCTACGGAGGGCACGCCGCCGCCGTCGCCGCCTCGATCGGGTACCCGCTTATCCCCATGCAGCGGTACGTGGCCGACGTCGCGCTCGAGGTCGACGACAACGGCATCCTCGTCTACGGCGACGTCCTGTGGACGGCCCCCCGGCAGGTCGGAAAAACGACCTTCGACCTCGTCCGGAGCATTCAGAACTGCCTCATGGGTGACAACCGTCGCGCCTGGTACACCGCCCAGAGCGGGCAGCACGCCGACGCGAAGTGGCGAGAGCAAGCCGAGACCTTCATGGAGAACAAGCGCAACCCCCTCCGGCCGCTCCTGGCGAAGAATCCCCGCTACTCGAACGGGTCGATGGAGATGAGTTTCGTCAACGGCTCGAAGTTCCGGCCGCACCCGCCGACCGAAGACTCCCTCCACTCGAAGCAGAGCGACTCGAACTCGATCGACGAAGCGTGGGCCTTCAGCTACCAGCAGGGGCAAGCCCTCCTCGGCGCGATCGCCCCGACCACGACCACCCGCCGGATGCTCACCGGGCAGCGCACCCAACTCTGGATCGAGTCGACGGAGGGGACGATCGAGTCAACCTTCCTCAACCCGCGCCTCGAGGCCGCACGCGCCGGCGACCCTTCCGTCGCATTCTTCGACTGGGGGATCGGCCCCGACGACGACCCGACCGACCTCGACGTCGTCGCCTCCAAGCACCCCGGGTTCGGCATCCTCTGCGACATGGGCACCCTCGAGACCAACCTCGCCCGCCTCGGCCCGGGCGAGTTCGCCCGTGCCTTCGGGAACCGCCGCACCGGCTCGACGGAGCGCGTCATCCCCGCGGACCCCTGGCAGCGCGCCGCCCTGCCCGTCGACCAGGAGATCGCGGACGGCCCGATCTGCTTCGGCGCCGCGGTCGGCATGGACGGCATCGACGTCACGATCGTCATGGTCACCGTCGTCGCCGGCCACTACATCGCCGTGATCGTCAAAGACGGCCACGCCCCCGGCACCGCGTGGGCGCTCGAGCGGATCAAGACGCTCTCGGCCAAGCACGGCGCCCCCTTCGCGATCGACAAGGTCGGCCCCTCCGGCGCCCTCTACGACACGGTCAAGCGCGCCGGCGTGCCCCTCGTCGAACTCAACTCGGCCGCGGTTGCCGCGTCGTGTCAAACCGTCCTCGCCGGCGTCACGAACGAGGCCGGCCCGACATGGCGCTACCGGCCGCACTTCGCCCTCGACGACGCCGCCGAACTCGCCACCCGCCGATGGTTCAGTGACGGCGCGTGGTCGTGGGGTCGGCGTGCCTCGATCGGGTCGATCAGTGCCCTCGAGGCGGCGACTGTCGCAACGTGGGGCGTCGATCACCTGCCGGAGCAGCACGGAATGCAACTGTTCTAAAACCGGCGCTGTACGGCGTCCTGTGGCGTCGTACAGCGTCCACCGGAGGCGCGCTTTGCTCGCCCTTCGGCCGGCCCCGCATGGTTTCCCTCATGTCGATCATGTCTCGCCTCGCCGGCGTCTTCACCCTGGCTCGCGCCGCCGGCCTCGTCGACACCCCGACCGCCGGCACCGCCCGCGCCCCGCGTCGCACCCTGACGGACGGATGGGTCTCGCCGGCCCGCGCCCTCACCCTCTCGACCGTCTTCCGTGCCGTCCAGATCCACGCGACGTCGGTCTCGCAACTCTCCCTCGACGTCGAGCGCGGCGGCGTCAAGATCGACACGCCGGCGATCGTCAGCAAGCCGAATCTCGGCATGAGCCGCAGCGCCTTCCTCGAGGAGGTCACGACGTGCCTGTACCTCGATGGCAACGCCTTCCTCAAGCTCACCCGCGCCGGCACCGGATCGACCCGCGCCGGCGAGGTCGTCGACGTCGAGATCCTCGACCCCCGCCTCGTCGGCGTCAGCCGGCACCCCCAGACCGGCCGCATCCGGTTCACCTACGGCCAGAACGAGTACACCGACCGCGACATCCTCCACCTCAAGTTCCTCCGGATCACCGGCGTCGACCGCGGCCTCGGCCCGATCCAGGCCGCGCAGGTCGAGCTAGCCGGCGCCCTCGACGCCCGCGACTACGGCTCGAAGTGGTTCACCGAAGCCGGCATGCCCTCCGGCATCCTCAAGACCGACTCGGCCCTCTCGCCCGACCAGGCGAAGCAGTACAAGAACGCGTGGAAAGGCCTCGACGAAGACGGCGAGCCGATCGAGGGCTTCGCCTCGCACGACGTCCGCGTCCTCGGTCAAGGCCTCGACTACTCGCCCCTCCTCCTCAAGCCGGCGGACGTCCAATTCCTCGAGTCGCAGCAGTTCACGACGACCCAGATCGCGCGCCTCCTCGGCATCCCGTCGTCGCTCCTCCTCGCGGCCGTCGAGGGCAACTCACAGACCTACTCGAACGTCGAGCAGGACTGGATTGCCTACGTCCGCTTCAGCCTGATGAACGCTCTTCGCGAGATCGAGGAGGCCTTCACGACGCTCCTCCCGCGCGGCCAGACTGCCCGCTTCACGATCGAGGCGCTCCTCCGCTCCGACACGAAGACCCGCTACGAGGGTCACAACCTCGCCCTCACCGGTGGATGGAAGACCGTCGACGAGATCCGTGCGATCGAGAACCTCCCCGTCCTCACCGACGAGCAGCGAGACCAGATCGCCGCCGCCAAGAAGCCGGCCGCGATCGCCGCCGGCGCCCAGAAGGAGACCCCCGTTGCCTGAAGCCCAGCTACACCACCGCGCGATGCACGTCCGCGCCGTCGACACCGCCGAGCGGACCGTCACCGGCATCGCCGTGCCGTGGGACAGCCCGACCGAGATCAACGATTGGTTCGGCTCCTACACCGAGCAGTTCGCCCGCGGGTCCGTCCAGAACTCCGACGACGCCCTCCTCTACTGGCGCCACTCCGAGCCGATCGGCCGCATCGTGTCGCACCGCGACACGGACGCCGGCTGGGAGATCACCGCCCGGATCTCCGAGACCCCCCGCGGAGATGAGGCGTACACGCTCCTCCGCGACGGCGTCGTCCGCAGCATGTCGGTCGGCTTCCGCCCGATCACGACCGAAGTCGACGACGAAACCGGGAACGTCACCCGGACCGCCGTCGAAGTCCCCGAAGTGTCCCTCGTCCCCATGCCCGCCTACACCGGCGCCGCCGTCACCGACGTCCGCCACCGCCCCGCCGCAGATCCCCACCTAGGAGAACCCGCCATGCCCGAGAACGTCCTCACCCGCGCCGACCTCGACGCCGCCCTCACCCTCGACCGCTCCGAGTCGGACCGTCGCTTCGACGCCCTCGCCGCGCAGATCGAGAACAGCGCCGGCCCCGCCGCCCTGCCGCACTTCCGCAGCATGGGCGAGTACCTCAAGGCCGTCGCGACCGGCGACGAGTCCGCCCTCACCCTGCACCGCGCCTACACCGGCGCCGGCCTCGCGGACGCCGTCAACCGGAACGTGTGGCTCGCGGACGCGATCAAGCTCGTCGAGAAGCGCCGCAAGGTGATGTCGACGTTCCAGGTCGAGACCCTCCCCGCGGAGGGCATGACGCTCGAATACGCGAAGCTGAAGAGCGACTCGACGAAGGTCGGCAAGCAGGCGAAGGAAGGCGACAACCTCGTCACCGGCAAGATCGCCCTCACCACCGCGACGGCCAGCGTCGACACCTACGGCGGCTACGTCGAGCTCTCCCGGCAGGTGATCGAGCGCGGGTCCGCGGCCTACCTGTCGACCGCGTTCCGCGCGATGGGCATGAAGTACGCGAACGAGACCGAAGCGGCCGTCCGTGCCGAACTAGCGAAGACGATCACCGCCCGCGCCGCCGCCGACGACGTCCTCACCCTCGGCGCCGCCTTCACCACCTACGACCTCCTCGACCTTCTCGTCGACAGCGTCGAGCGCTACGAAGACCTCGGCTTCAACCTCGAGGGCGGTTACCTCTCCAAGGACGTGTTCAAGCGCCTCCTCCGGCTCGAGGACACGAACGGGAACATGCTGATGCGCGTCCAGGGCGAGGGCGTCAACCAGGTCGGCACGATCGACGTCAAGGGTCTCGAGGGCGCCGTCGCCGGCGTTAGCTTCAAGCTCCTCCCGGGCGCCGCCGCGAACACGATCGCGTTCTACGACCCGACCGCGATCACGACCTTCGAGTCGGCCGGCGCCCCGTACCAGCTTCAGGACGAGAACATCCTCAACCTGACGAAGGACTTCAGCGTCTACGGCTACCTCGCCACGGCGGTCCAGTTCCCGGAGGCGATCCAGCCCGTCAAGATCGCCGCGGCCTGATGGTCGACGAGGCCTCCGCCGGCACCGACGACGACCTCGTCGCCGCCCTCACGGAGTACGTCAACGCCGAAGACACCGGCGCCCCCGACTCCTACGTCACGGAGTGCGCGGCGGAGGCCTCGTCCCTGATCGCCAACTTCGTCGGGAAGGCCAAGATGCCGGACGAGATCCGCCGGCGCGCGATCCTCGAGGTCGGCGCCGACCTCTTCCACCGCCGCGCCTCCCGTAACGGCGTCATCGGCTTCGAGGGCGTCGAGGCGATCCCCGTCCGCATCGCCCGCGACCCCATGCTCTCGGCCTACCCGATCCTCCGGCAGTACCTCCCGATCGGTCTCGCATGAGCGCCCCCCGCGTCGAGCGTGCGCTCGAGATCGTCGAGGAGATCAGGGCGTCCCTCGAGGAGGCCGGCCTCTCGGACGTCCTGGTCACCCTCGACGGCTCGAAGATCGCCGCAGCCGCCCGACTCTCGGCCGGCGGCGCGATCCACATCCGGCCCCCGTCCCTCAAGTTCCCGACCCACTCCCACACCTTCGCGACGTGGACGATCGTCATCGTCTACGGCACCCCGACCGAGCAGGTCGCTTCGTGGACGCGCCTCGACGAGATCATCGCCGCGATCGCCCCCGACCTCGACGTCACCGTCGCACAGCCCTCCTCATGGGAGGGCAAGCCACCGCCCCCCGCCTACGAACTCACCTTCACCGATTAGGAGAACCCCCCATGCCCCCCAAGTCCAGCAAGCTCGGCCCCGGTGGCCTCACCATCGGCGCCACCGGCTCGCCCCGCGAGTTCGGCGCGCAGCTCACCAAGTGCGCCCTCACCCCGGACACGTCGTTCGAGGACGACATCCCCGTCCTGTCCGGCGAGACCCAGGCCGGCGACGCCGACACGACGTGGGAACTCTCCGGAACCCTCCTTCAGGACTACGAGGTCGACAGCCTCGAGGACTTCTGCTTCCAGAACCGGCTTCAGGAACTGCCCTTCGTCTTCGTCCCCTCCCGCAGCGGCGCCCGCTCCTACTCCGGCGTCGTCACGATCACCCCGATCACGGTCGGCGGCGACGTGAAGACCCGCAACACGTCGGACTTCACCTTCCGCGTGATCGGGGAGCCGACCCCCGGCGAGGTCGACTAGTGCCGGCCGGCGCGCAGGTCACCGGGTGGAGGCAACTCCGCAAGCACCTTCGCGCCGCCGGCGACGACATGACCGACCTGAAGGACAGCAACAAAGCCGCCGCCGACATCGCGGCCGCGGAAATTAAGCGCCGCGCCCCCGTCGACAGCGGCGCCCTTCAACAGACGATCCGGTCCGCCGGCACGAAGAGCGCCGGCGTCGTCCGGGTCGGCAACAACAGCAAAGTCCGGTACGCCGGCCCGATCGTCTGGGGCTGGGGCCGGAGGCACATCGCAGCAAACCCCTTCCCCTCGAGGGGTGCGCGGGCATCGGAACCCCGGTGGACGCGCATCTACGAGGACTTCATGCAGCGCGTCATCGCGCAGATCAAAGGAAAGTGACATGGCTTCGAAGACCTACATCATCGAGTTCCAGGACGGTAAGACCATCGAGGTCACCCCGACGCTCGAGGACACCCTCGCGTTCGAGACCACCCTCCGCAAGAACAAGCGCTGGGGCGAACTCCGCGACAACGCGATCAAGCTCATCCCCTTCCGAGCATGGAACGCCGCCGTCCGCGCCGGCAAGACGAAGCTCTCGTGGGACGAGTTCACGACCGGCAAGACCGCCGCCGTCGACGTGACCCTCAAGGACGAGCCGGAGGGCGACGACGACGACGCTTCGGAGGTCGAGGGTGTGGGAAAAGCTGGCCGGAAGGCAGCGCCCACTACGCCCTAGTGTGGCTCGCCCTCCGGAACCACAACCTCCCCTCCGAGTGGGCCGGCGAAGACCCGGCCGACATCGCGACCGCCCTGTACATCATCGAGAAAGACCGAGAAGCTAATGAGCGGTAACACCGCGATCCTCGCCCTCCGCATCCTCGGCGAGGCGACAGAGGCGGTCAAGGCCTTCGACCAGGCCGAGAAGGCCGGCAAAGACTGGGAACAGTCCATGTCGGACCTGAAGGACGGCGTTCAGGTCGCCGGCGCCGCCGCCGGCGTCGCCCTGATCGCCGGCTTCGATAACGCCGTCGACCAGGCGCAGAGCAACAACAAGCTCGCGGGCAAGCTCGCCCTCGACCCGGCCGAGTCCGCCCGACTCGGCCGGGTCAACGGCGATCTCTTCGCGGAGGCCTACGGCGAGAGCCTCGACCAGGTCAACGAGGCGTCGGCCGGCGTCATCGGCAACATCGACGGCATGGCAGCGGCCAGCGACGAGAGCCTCGCCAAGATCACCGGCGGCGTCCTGAACCTCGCGGACACCTTCGACCTCGACCTCGGCCAGACCACGACCGCGATCGGCCAGCTCATGCGGACCGGCATGGCGAAGGACGCCGAAGAGGCTCTCGATATCATCACATCCGGCCTTCAGGGGAACAGTCGCGCGGCCGACGACCTCCTCGACACCTTCACCGAGTACCCCGCCCTCTTCGAGCGCCTCGGCATCAACGGGCAGACCGCGACCGGCCTCATCAAGCAAGGCCTCGACGCCGGCGCCCGCTCGACCGACCTCGTCGCGGACGCTCTCAAAGAGTTCCAGATCCGCGCGACGGACGGCTCGACCGCGTCCGCGGACGGCTTCGCGGCCCTCGGCCTCGACGCCGCCGCGACGACCGCGCAGATCGCCGCCGGCGGGGAAGGCGCCGCCGCCGGCCTCGACCAAGTCCTCGACCGGCTCCGCGGCATGACCGACCCCGTCGCCCAGAACGCCGCCGCCGTCGCCCTCTTCGGTACCCAGGCCGAAGACCTCGGCGGCGCCCTGTACGCCCTCGACCCCTCGACCGCCGTCCAGGGTCTAGGCGACGTCGCCGGCGCCGCCGAACGGCTGAACGACACGGTAGGCCAGGACCAGGAGATCGAGAAGTTCCGCCGCACCGTCACCCAGAGTTTCACCGACATGGGCGCCGCCGCTATCCCCGTCCTAATGCCCGTCATCGACCTCCTCACCCAGTTCGCCCCGATCCTCGGCCCCGTCGCCGTCGTCCTCGCCGCCGTTGCCGGCGCCGTGACGATCGTGTCGGCCGCGATGAAGGTGTACGCCGCGATCCAGGTGATCCAGACCGCCGCCCAGTGGGCCAACAACGCCGCGTGGCTCGCGAACCCGATCGTCCTGATCGTCCTCGCGATCATCGTCGCGATCGGCCTGATCGTCACCGCCGTCGTCCTGATCGTGAAGCACTGGGACGAGATCAAGGCGAAGGGCGAGGAGGTCTTCGGCGCCGTCGAGGGCTACGTCGACGGCGCGGTCGCCGGCTTCCGCCTCCTCGTCGATTGGGTCAAAAAGGTCAAGGACGGCATCGGCGGGATCTTCCAGGGGAAAGGCCTCGGCGCCCTGAAGGACGCGATCGGCAGCTTCCCGGGTCTCCGCATGATGGCGACCGTCGAAGAGCCGTCCGCGATCGCGCAGCCCCGCATGATGATGCGCACATTCGACTCGGCCGACACGTCGACCGCCCGTGTCGCGTCCGTCGCGACCTCGACAACCTCCTCGAGCGCCCGCTCCGCGCCGGCCACCGCCGGCGGGGGAGAGCGCCCGATCGAGATCACGGTGAACGCCGGCATGGGCGCTGACGGCCCCGCGATCGGCCGCGAGATCCTCAAAGCGATCCGCGAGTACGAAGCCGCCACCGGGCGCCGCGCGGCCGCGGGGGCTTCGCTGTGATGGGCGCACGAGTGACCGTCAACGGTCAAGTCCTCGCGTCGAGCTACGACGGCGAGCAGATCACCGCCCTCGCCGGCCTCACCTTCGGTTGGGGCCGGGAGAGCGTCTACGACGAGACCGACCCGGGCGTCCTCCGCTTCCGTGTCATCGACCGCCTAGGAACATGGTCGACAGAGGTCGACCGGATCGGCCAGCCCGTCACCGTCGAGCGCACCGGCCCGGACGTCGTCGTCTTCCGCGGCACGATCAGCGCCGCCGCCCCGAAGCGGACCACCGTGCGCAACCCTCGCACGGGCGCCCGAGAGGACGTGTGGGTCGTCGAAGTTCGAGCGGCTTCGACCGTTGCGGATCTCGCTATGGCCGTCTTCACCGGCCCGTCGTCCGCCAACACTGTGGAAGGTCTCGGCGGGTGGACCGAGGTAAGCCCAGCCGCCCGCATCGAGGATCTCGTCGCCGCCGGCGCCCTCAGCATTGTTGCCAGCATTGAGAGTCCGGCCGAGATCCCGATTACTCCCCAGGTCCGGCCTCGGTTGCGCGCGATTGACGCGAAGAAGGCCGCCACCGCGCTCGAGCTAATCGAGGGGGTCTACCGCGCCCGACCTCTCGGCTTCGTCGACTACGACCCCGCCACAAACGCGATCACCCTCGGCCGGATCTCGGTCGCTTCTAACGTCGTCCTCACCTACTCCGGTGGGCGGACGACGATCGTCCTCCCAACCGGGCGGGTCATTCCTGCACGGTCCGTCGCCGCCCCGAACGGGTACCAGGCCGAGACCAGCGTCGCGGACGCGATCGACGTTGTCGAGCATGACTACACCTGGTACGGCAAGGACCCGGCACTTAGCCCTGGATCTCAGAAGCGAACGACCTACCTCTCCCGCATCGCCACGATCCTTACTCGTCGCGCCACGGGCCGCACTCGGCGCGTGTACAAGCTCGATGCGAACCTCATCGAGCTAGACCCGACCGAGTTCCAGGCCGGCTCCGTCGACGCAACGAACCGCGGCATCGCGTGGCTTCACAACGAAGTCGTCGCGATCGTCAACTCACTGAACAACCAGATTCGGCTTCCGGTCCTCCGCTTAGACGACCGCCGGCTCCCTCTGGGCGACGCCAGCCTCACCGCGATCGCCTACACGCCCGCCGCCCAGACCCTTCCCCTGTACTTCGCCGGCTCCGTCTTCAACACGTTGCAGAACGCCGGCCCTCAGTACCAGATCATCGGCGGCACTCTCGCCTACGACAACGGGTGGACGCACGACGTGAACCTCAGCCCCGTCCGGACCACACCTCGAGAGCCGCTCTCGATCGCCGCCGTCTTCGGGTCGACCTCGGCGTCGACGTGGGCCAGCTACGACGATTCGATCCGGCTCTCCGACCTCGACACCATCACTCAAGGACTGTGACTCATGGTTTCCCGCACACCCCTCTACGGCCTCCCCTACATCGACCCGACCGACCGCCCCCGCGAGATCGCCGCGCAAGAGAAAGCGGCGATGCTCCTCGTCGAGCAAATCCTCGCGAACCAGGGCCGGCCCCCGCTCGCCTCCGAACTCGTCGACCTGGTCAAGCGGATCGTCAAGCTCGAGGCCGGCGGCGCCGGCGCGAAGTTCCTCGCCCTCGGCCGCGTCGCGAAAGCCGTCAACAGCATCACGATCCTCGACAACTACGACACCCCAGCGCAGAACACCGGTTTCCGGTCCTGGTCGGGAAGCCTCCTGACGATCGCCACCGCGGGCGACTACATGATTACGCACTCCGCGGGAAGCGCCGGCGGACTGAACGGCGGACAATCCTTCATCACGATCAACGGCGACGCCGCCGCGAACCGCTTCGCGTTTCAGGACGGCCCCAGCAACATGACGAGCCTTTACGTTGGCCCATTCAAGGCCGGCGACACCATTCGCCCGTGGGTCTACACGAACGCCGCCGGGACGGTCGACGCGAACCGAACGTCCTTCAGCGTCAGGGCGCTGTGATGGCGAACCGACCCGGCACTCAAGTAGCGATCGGCAACGGCCAAACCGTCAACGCTGACGCCGCGCCTCACTTCCTCGCCGCCCGTGCGCACGTCGCCCGCGAGACCGGCGTCGTCATCGCGTGGACGCAGGGGACTCGGACGTGGGACGAGCAATTCCGGCTCTGGGACGGCTACCAGAAGAAGCTTCGCGGGATCAAGGGTTACGCCCACTTCAACCCTGCTTGGCACCCCGACGACCCACGCGCGAACCACATGGACGGCACGGCCGTCGACTGCGGCTCCGGGGTCGGCTACCTCGTCACCCTCGTCAGCCAAGCCGCACACCGGATCTTCCCTCTCTACGGGATCGAATTCGACGTCCCCGGCGAGGGCTGGCACGCCCACTTCGTCCGCGGCGTCATGCCGGCCGGCTCCGACCTCACTCCCATCCCCGACCAGTCCCAGGAGGACGACATGTTCACCCCAACCGACTCCCGCCGGCTTGAGTTCATCCTCAACATCCTCGCCGTCGACGACAGCGCGGCCGGAGGCGCCGGAGGAATGCGCCACACCCTCGGCAAGCTCTACGAACTTCAGGCCGCGCAAGCGAACCGCTTCGCGCTCGTCCGGCAGGAGGGGCGCCCAGAAGTCTTCCTCTCGGTCGACCGTCAGGAACTTCGCTGGATCAAGAGCGAGGCCTCGCTCAAGGACCAGCGATACACCCTCCGCACCCTGGGCTCTCCGATCGCGGACGCCCCGGAGCAGGTCGTTGCCAACCTCGACGCCTTCGGAACCATCATCGGCGACAAGCCCACCGGCTACTGACATGAGCGAGGCCGTTCTAGTCGCCGCTATCAGCGGCTTCGCGGTCATGGGCGCCGCCGGCTTTGCGTTCCTCGGCGTCCTAGTCCAGCGAGGCAACACTCACGCACGCCGCGCCTCCCGCGACGCCGCCCGTGCCCGCGTGCAACTCGAGAACGATCACACGACCAATCTCCGCGAGGAAGGCGACGAGCGCCACGCGGAGAACGGGTCGAAGCTCGATCAACTCATCCGTGACATGGGCGGCGTCCGATCCGATATCCGCCGCCTTAGCCGTCGCGACGACACCCTCTCCGACCGACTTGACACCCTCTCCGACACCATCCCGAAAGGATCTCCACTATGGCCGACCACTCGGCAGCAGACACCCCCACCCGCCTCGACGCCCGACAGCGATCCCTTCGCACTCTCGGCCAAGGTCTCGCGATCGACGTCGCGGTCGCCGTGGGAACCGGCGCCACCGCCACCCTCGCCACCCTCGACGGGAACGATCTCCTCGCCGGCGCCGCATGGGTCGCCCTCGCCGCCTCCGTCCTCAAGTCCGGCCTCACCGCCGTCGCCTCCTACTTCGCCCGCCTGAAGCTTCCGCCAGCAGACGTCTAGGGAACGGGCTGCGCCGATTCGGTCGCCTATGTTCGAGGGATGCGAAGTAACCTCATGGTCGACCTTCTCGCGGACGACGATGCTTCAGTGCCTCCGGTGATGGCTGAGCTTTGGGCTCGTGCCGTCACTAAGCGTGCTCGCGACTTAGACAGTCAGCGTGCCGAATACGACAAATTCGTTCGGATGGCAGACCGGGCCGATCCCCCCATCGATGATCGCGACGTGCAATTGCGCTTTTACGACTGGTGGGCCGCTCAAGCCGCCCTCCTATCTGCCTCTGCACAATTGCAATCCTGGTGTCGTCGCATGGCGGAGGACGTTGGCGCGCCTTACGAATGGGACGAGACTCTCGTCGATCTGCGGAACGCTATTGAGCATCTATCCGTGGCACGTTTCGAGGATGCCGAAGCACGGCCGAAGCCGGTCGGGGATAGAAGTCTTAGGAGGCTCAAGAGTCTCCTAATAGGTAGCCACGGGCGGTCTCGGCTGCTCTTCGGGAAGATCGACCCAGATGTACTCGTCGCTCGAGCGCAGAGAGTACTTGGGGATGCGAATGACGTGCGCTGGCCTGACCCCGACGAAGACGAAATTGCCGACTATCTAGCTGACCTGAGATCTCGCGCATTGGATGATTAGGTCAATTACGATGCCAGTGCCAGGACCGTTCGTCGGAGTGTCGCGTTTTCAATGACGACGTACCCCCGGGTCGTAGCGGGCGAAGCGTGGCCGAGTAGCTCTTGCACGGCGAAGACGTCGCGCTCGAGAGCGTAGGCGCGCGTGGCGAACCGGTGCCGGAGCGAGTGCATCGTGAAGCCCTCCGGGATCAGGTTGGTCATCAGCTTCCCCACCCACCGCGGCGACAAGTGGCCGTCATCGTCGCCTGGGAAGGCGTACCCGCGGGGCAGGGCGCGGAGGGCCAGGGCCAGGGATGGCGACAGGGGGACCGTCCGCAGCTTGCTCCCCTTCCCGTGGACGACGAGCGACCAGCCGACGAGATCTTGCTCGAGGTCGTCCGAGTGGACGACGGCGACCTCGGCCCGCCGGAGACCGATCTCGGCCCCCAGGCGCAGCATGAGGCGCTCTCGAGGGGTCGACCGAGCGAGAGCCTCGGCATAGACGTGATCGGGCGTAGGACGCGGCCGTGGCCGGCTAGCGGGCACCTTCGGCAGGGACAGGGCGAGGTTGTCCGTCGTGCGGCCCGTGGCGACCGCCCACGCCCAGAACGATCGGAACGTCGACCGCCGGCCCCTTCGGGTCTCACGCGCCCACTCCTGATCGCCGGCGTAGTCGACGAGCGCGTCCGCCTCGAGATCCCACGGGTCGGCATCGACGCGGCGGGCGAGGTGTTCGAGGTGTTGACGGCGGGTGTTACAGGTCGTGAGCGGAGCGCCGGCGGCGCGTTGGGCTGAGAGGTAGTCCTCGATCGCGGTGATCCACGAGGGACTAGGGGCGTGCTGAACCATACGACCAGGTTCGGTGCCGCCCCGCCGGCGGGAGGCTCTCGTTACCGACACGTGATGCCTAGACCGAGATCACGACGACGAGCAGGACGGCGACGCAGAAGATCGCATAGCCGGCCCCCGCGAGGTACTTCATGCGGCGCGCTTCGACTCGAGCGCGACTACAGAACAGAAGGTTGGGGGTTCGAGTCCCTCCAGGCGCACACCATCCGAAGCCCCCTCGTCCTCACTGGACGGGGGGGTTTCGCCGTTGTAGAGCCACGTCGAGGGCACTCCGGTAGCAAGCGCCCACATCATCACGTTCGCGCGCCGCGGCGTCGTGTGGCCGTTTTCGTAGTTGCTCACCGTGCCTCGAGCGAGTCCGGTCAGGCGAGCTAGCTCGGTCTGATCCATGCCCGCGGCCTCACGCGCCTTCCTCAGGCGGTCCGTCAGCGTCCAAGTGGGGATGCGTCCGGCGCTCCCGACAGGCTCAATAGTCATGTGACAAACATAGGGCCATAGTCTGACATTTGACAAAGGTCTCGGCGTGTCGCTAACCCTGACATTTGTCAGAGGGTGTCTAACCTCTTACACATGTCCAATCTCGAACTCTTGACGACGGAGCAGGTCGCTGCCGCCCTCGGGATCACCCGTCAGGCCGTCGCCGCCCGGGTCAAGTCCGGGACTCTCGTTCCTGCCTTCAAAGCGCCGGCCAAGAACGGCGCCTATCTCTTCAGCCCGACCGCGATCGCCGGGGCCAGCCGGTGACCGTCGAGAACATCGCGCAGGTGCTTCACCACTCGAAGGCCACGGGCGCGACCAAGCTCGTCCTCGTCGGCATCGCGAACCACGCCGGCGACGGTGGCGCCTTCCCTGCGATGGAGACCCTCGCGACGTACGCGGGGATCGACGTGTCCGGCGTCCGTCGCCACATGCGGACCCTCGAGAAGCTCGGAGAGGTCACCGTCGAGACCAACGGCGGCGGCGACCCGAAGCGCCCGATCCCGAAGCACATGCGTCCGAACCTGTTTCACATCGACGTCCCGTGCCCGCCGAACTGCCAGGGCGCGCCCAAGCACAAGCTCCTCTGCGACGTCTGCAACGAGCCTCTCCGCAACTCCCGCCGGAAGGCCGGCACCTGCACCCCCGGCGACTGCTGCCCCCTCAGTGGCGCCCTCGCCGCCCGCATGGGCCGCAGGTGCCCGGGCGACGAGCGCGGCAACCATGCACCGGGCCTGTGCCAGTGGCCGGAGGTCACGGAATGACCCGGCCGGAGCCTGTGGATAAGTCCGGGCGAGACCCCCAGGCAGTACTGCCTGGTCCAGGCAGGAATGCCTGGACCCCCCAGGCACCACTGCCTGACGAACCCTTAAGTCAACCGGCCAAATCCAACACTCAATCTCGCATGTCACTTACCGAAACGTGCGCGAGGAACCCGAACATCTATCTCCCGACTCATTGGGTATTCGACACCGCCACGGGCTACTGCGCCTGGTGCGGCGAAAGGATCGAACTGACGTGACCATCGCCCTCGAACCCGCCCGCTATCGGACGCCCGACGAGCGGCCGTCCTCGGGCCTTACGCTCCGCGCGATCGCCCTCGAGCTAGTCGCCCTCGCAGAGGACTCGGTTACGTTCCCCGCCTTGGCCGACCGCGTCGAGATCCGCCGCGACGCCCAGACCGTCCGCCTCACCGCGCTCCTCTTCGACGACGGAGCGATCTCCGGCCACTACGCGGCCGCGATGCAGGACGCCTCGAGCAAGCTCCTCGAGCGCCTCGCCGGCATGGCAGCAGAGGCGAAGCGATGAGCCGGCGCCGAAGCACGTTCCGACCCTGCGACCCGACACCACGACAGCAGGGACGGATGATCCGAGCCGGCGTCGTCCTCGCCGCTCTCGTCGCGCTCCTCCCGCCGTGGATCTTGAGCCTGTGACAGGACCGATCTTCGGCTTCGCCGTGACCCACTGGCGGGCGCTCCGAGCCGAGTACGAGACCGTCCGCGAAGCCGCCTACGCGCGCGCCGCCGACGAGTGCAACGGCGTCCTCCTCAACGCCGCCGGCAAGAAGGCCGGGATCGACCCGTACTCGCTCTTCATGGGCACCGAAGCCCGCGCCCTCGCCTACGCCTCGACCTAACTGGCCG
>Ga0265797_10006224_pt1 | contig 16984 bp, 10 predicted proteins | sample P2T30metagenome_FD_192433 | JGI IMG/M metagenome (GOLD analysis project Ga0265797, IMG submission 192433) | Plant litter microbial communities from East Loma Ridge, Irvine, California - P2 T30 | ecosystem: Environmental > Terrestrial > Plant litter > Unclassified | place: USA: California...
TTTATGAACACACTTTTCCGCGTGCGCTGGCTGCTGGCCGGGCTGTTGTGGTTGGCAGTATTGCCGGCCGCTTGGGCTTCTCATATTTTGGGGGGCTATATCACGTATGCGCCCGTGGCGGCTACCACGGCCGGCGTACCGCGCTACCACATTTCGGTGCGCCTGTACCGCGACCTCAACGGCGTGGACCAGCCGGATATTACCCTTACGTGCAGCCGCAACGGCTGTGGGACCCTGACGGCCGGCAGCTTCGCGCGTACCCTGCCGCTCAGCCAACGGCTAAGCGGCACCTCGCTAGGCTGCACGGGCACCAATAGCTTTGGCTACCAGGTACTACTCTTCGAAACCGACGAGGATTTGCCAGCCGGCCAATGGACGCTGAGTGTGTACGCTGAGAACCGGGCCGCGAATATTCTCAACATGGCTTACTCCGACCGGCAGACGTTTTACATCAGCTCGTTTCTGGACAATGCGACGGTACAGCAGAACTCTTCACCCAAGTTTTTGTCGACGCTACTGCCCTATTTGTGCGGCAACAGTGCGCAGCGCTACAGCTTCAGCGCGTTCGACAGCGACGGTGACTCCCTTACCTACACCTTGGTACCCCCCCAAGGCGGCATGCGGCCGACGGGCCGGTGCGGTGAAGATATAGCGGGCGAGCTAGCGCCCTATTTTCAATTAAACAAGGCCACCGGCGGGCTTACTACCCAAGCAACCACCGTGCGGATAGGCCGCTACGCAATGGCCGCGCGGGTAAATGAGTATCGCCGGGTGGGCGGCACCTGGCAGCTTATCGGGGGCGTAACCCGCGATGTGTCGTACATCGCCTACGCCAGCACCAATAGTAGCCCACGCTTTACGGGCCTCACACTGGGCGGCAGCGCGGTGACACAGCCCGTGGAGCAGCTTATCCGGGTGAGGCCCGGGCAGACTATTTCCCTGCTGCTAAGCGCCGCCGACGCCGATGCTAGCCAGGCCCTGAGCTTTAGCAGCCAAGCGCCCGATGTGGTGCCCGGCCTGAGCCTGGCCACCGTGAGCGCGACCCAGGCCCGCCTCACCTGGCAAGTACCCACCAACCTGCCGCTGGGCCGCTACACAGCCACCGTAGCTGTAGTAGATAATGGCTGCCCCCTGCACGCCAGCGAGGAGCAGACCCTTAGCTTTTTGGTCACCAACCTGCCCCTAGCCACCCGCCCGGGCACCGATGCGCCGGCCACCGCTTTCCCCATGCCCTTCCGCGAGCAGGTGCAGTTTCAGGCCAGCGCGGGCGGGCAGCTTGTGCTCATCGTCGATGAGCTGGGCCGCACCGTTACGCAGCTGCGCGCCGCAGCCGATGGCCGCGTGCTGTGGCAGCCGGCCGCTACCCTGCCCGCCGGCCTCTACCTGGCCCGCGGGGCCGATGGCCGCCCGCTAGCCCGCCTGCTGCGGCAGTAGCCCTAGCCCGCTTAGCCCGCAAAAAAGGAGGCCCGTTCTGCTCAGCAGAACGGGCCTCCTTTTTATCTTTTACACGTAGCTTACAGCGTGATGGTCAGGCGCGTGAAGTAGTAGGCGCCGGTGAAGCCAAACTGGTTGGCGCTGTAGAGGTAGCGGCCCCGGTTCGAGTTGTCGAGCGAGGAGCTATAGCTGGTGGCGGGGTCTACCGACACGTTATTGGGATTGTTGCGCGGGTCCACGTAAATCTTGTCAGGGTACACGTTGAACAGGTTGTTCACGCCCACAATGAGGCCTAGCTGCTTGGTAAACTGCGCGTTCAGGGTGAGGTCGGTAATCCACTTGGCCGAGAACGTCTGGTCGAGGTTGGCGCGGGCCGGGTCGGCGTCGGCGGTGGTTATCTCGCCAAAGCGCACCGAGCGGGCTTCCACCCCAAACTTACCGTAGGTGTATGCAGCCGAGAGGTTGACCTTGCTGCGCGGGTTGCCTTTTTCGAGGCGCGTGCGCTGCTGGCGGTCGAAAAGCCGGTTCTGGAGATTGTTCGTGCCGGGCGTCTGGTCGCTGTTGATGGTAGAGGAAGAGCTGTTGAAGTTCGTCACCTCCGTTTGGTTGAAGTTGGCGGCGGCCGTCAGTACCAGGCGACTGTTATCGCCAATAGTCAGGCGCTCATTAGCCACAACATCAATGCCTTTGGTGCTCGTATTCACTGCATTCGCAAAGAACTGCACCTGGCTTACCGGCAACGAGCCCAGGATGGTGTTCACCAGCGGGTTGTTGCGGTTGAAAGATGTGGAGAGCACGATACGGTCTTTGATATCAATCTTATACGCATCGACGGTGAGCGTAAAGCTGCGGCCGGCGCTGGCCGTGAAGCCTAGGCCATAGTTGGTCGATTTTTCCTGCCGCAGCGACTCTACCCCGAAGCCCTGCTGGCCGCTGCCCCCGAAGGCGTTGCGCACAATCGGGTTGTCGTTGTTCACGGTGAGTACCTGCTGCGGATTGCCGCTGATAAACTGCGTACTGGTGTTGTTGAAATAGCGCTGTTGCAGCGACGGCGCCCGGAAGCCATTGCCAATGGAGCCGCGCACGGCCAGCGCATCCAGGATGCTGTAACGGGCGGCGGCCTGGCCGCTCACGTTGCCGCCAAAGTCGCTGTAGCGCTCGGCGCGGCCGGCCACGTGCACGAGCAGGCGGTCGGTAATGTCGCTTTCCAGGTCGAGGTAGCCGGCCACGTTGGTGCGCGACTTATTCACCTCATCCTGCGGCTGATAGCCCGGAAACACCTGCGAGCCCGAGGCGGCCGGCGCCCCAAATACCGTGCGCCCGCCGTTGATGTACGAGGCATACTCCCCCTTGCCAATAAGGAAGTTATCTACCCGAAACTCGCCGCCGAAGGCCACGTTCAGCGTGGCTAGGGGTCCTACCTCGGCAAAGTGCCGCGAGAAGCCCAGGTTAGTCGTGTTCTGCAAAAACGCCAGGCGGCCGGCGTAGAAGCTGGTGGGGTTGAGCGCCGTGGTGGGCAGCGAGGCGTTCAGCGAACCGTCTACGTTGTAAACCAGCTCGTTGCGACCAAACGTGTTGCTGAGGTCGGCCGCAAAGCCACCAAACGTACGGCGCAGGCCCACAATGGCCGACTGGTCGTAAATAATGGTGTTGATGAAGGGCAGGTAGCCGTTGCCGTAGATGTCCAGGTTGTTTTGCGCAGCCTGGTTGGGCAGGCGGTTGAAGCCCGCGCCGCGCCCGGTGCGGTACGCCGCCCCGCCCGAGAGGTACACCTCGTAGCCCCGGCCTAGCCGGTAGGCCCCGTTGAGAAAGCCCCCGTAGTTGCGCGTGGCCGACTGACCTACCCGCAGGTCCACGCGGTTGAAGCCATTCTGGGCCACTAGGGCATCGTCGGCGGCTTTCAGCTCGCGGCGCGATTGCTCGGTAGTGGCCGAGGCGGGGTAATTGCCGCCGTTGTTGCCCAGGTAAATGAGCGGCGCCGTATCGGCAAACGCCCGGTTGGTGTAGCCCCGGTTCTGGAACTGCCCGCTCACATCCAGAAAACCGTGGCCATTGAGGCCAATGCCGATGTTGATGTCAGCCTGCTCGGTGCGGCCGTCGTTCTCCACGGTTTGGCCGTAGGTGCCGCTGGTTTGCACGCCCGTCGAGTCGTCTTTGAGCTGAATATTGATAACGCCCGCAATGGCATCGGAGCCGTAGAGCGCCGCCGCGCCTTCACGCAACACCTCAATGCGCTTGATGCTAGCCGCCGGAATCACATTCAGGTCAGTGCCCACCGAGCCGCGGCCCACCGTGCCATTGATGTTGACGAGCGACGACGTGTGGCGGCGCTTGCCATTCACGAGCACCAGTACCTGGTCGGGGCCTAGCCCGCGCAGGCTGGCGGGGTCCACAAAGTCGGTGCCATCGGCCACAGCCTGGCGCGACGACTGAAACGAGGGCGCCGAGTACGTGAGCACCTGGCTGATATCGGTCTGGGCAAAAGCCTTTATTTCGCGGGCCCCAATCACGTCTACCGGCGCGGTAGTCAGCACGTTGGAGCGGCCCACGGCGGCGCGCGAGCCCGTCACCACCACATCGCCCAGGCCAGTGGCCGCCGCCACCAGGCGCACATCGAGGCGGGTGCGGCCCTGCACCGCCACCTCCTGAGTAGCAAAGCCGATGGCCGAGATAGTGAGCGTAGCGGTGGGCGCCACGGCCAGCGAAAACTCGCCGCTGGCGTTGGCCGTGGTGCCGTTGGTGGTACCGCGCTCCAGCACGGTGGCGCCCGGCTGGGCCTCGCCGCTGGCGCTGAGCACCCGGCCCGTCACGGTTATTTTTTGGGCATGGGCGGCTAGGGCCGTCACCACGAGCAGGGGCGTAAGTAGGGCTTTTCTCATAACGATGAAAATAAGTAGAAATAATGTGAAAATTCGCAGTTGAAAGCGCGGCGTGGCAGCGCAATGGCAGGGCTAGCCCGGAAAGGAACTACAGCCCACGTTGCCGGCCTGAGCCGGGCAAACAGCCCACGAAAAGTTGAAAAAGGAAAGGTTTGCAGCGGCTAGGCTACGCGCAACAAGTGCCCCCGCCAGGAGAACAGCAACAACACAAACAACAAGTGGCGGCGGGGTACATGGGCAAGCAAACAAACGCCTCGGATGAGGAAAAGGCGAACCCCCGGGCGCGTGCTTTGTTCGGCCACCCCGCAGGGGCTAGCTGGCGATTATAAGCTATCTGCTTGTGAGCCAGTAATTTTAATTTTATCCTTTTTTCATTCCCACCACCGGGCGTTGAGCGGACCAGCCGCTACGTCTACACGCTGGCCGGGCGCCGGCAGCAGCAGCTTCACCTCCGGCCCGGCCGCTTCGAGTAGGCGCTGCACCGGTTGCCGCCACGCGTGCAAAGCAAGGTTGAAGGTACCCCAGTGCAGCGGCAGCAGCGGCCCGCCGCCCAGCAGCTGGTGCGCGGCCAGGGCATTGTCGGGCCCCAGGTGAATATCGGCCCAGTCGGAGTCGGCAGCGCCGATTTCGAGCATTACCAGGTCAAACGGCCCGTAGGCGGTGCCAATCTGCCGGAAAGCTTCATCAAACGGCCCTGAGTCGCCACCGAAAAACACGCGGTGCCGCGGCCCTTTTAGCACCCACGAGGCCCAGAGCGTGCTATCGCGATTCAGCAGGCCGCGACCCGAGAAGTGCCGGGCGGGCGTAGCAATCAGCTCAAAATCGGGGGCTAGCGCAATTGTATCCCACCAGGTAGCTTCCGTAATGCGGCCGGCGGGCACGCCCCAGCGGCGCAGGTGCGCGCCCACCCCTAGCGGACAAAAAAACCGCTCGCCGCGCCCGGCCAGCGCCCGAATGGCGGCCTCATCGAGGTGGTCGTAGTGGTCGTGCGAGAGGATAATACCATCGAGCGGCGGCAGTTGGGCCAGCGGCAGCGGCGGCGCAAAAAACCGCTTCGGCCCCACCAGCTGCGAGGGCGACACGCGGGCGCACCACACCGGGTCGGTAAGGAAGCGGCGGCCATCGACCTCGATAAGCGTGGTGCTGTGCCCTAGCCAGGTTACGCGCAGCGCCTCGGCGGGCACGGGCGCGGCCAGGGCTACGGCATCGGCCGCAAAGGGGCCTAGCGGCTGGGCGGGCTCGCGCTCGGCTTTTTCAAACAGGTAGCGGCGTAGCAGCTTGCCATAGCCCGAGGGCGGGCTTACGCTGGTAGGCAGCACGTTGTAGTATTTATTACCGGAGCGGCGGGGCTGAAGCTGCATGGAGCGTTTTGCGTTGTTTGTTTTTCGTTGTTCGTTTTCAGTAGAACGAAGCCTATTACAAGCGACGACCCACGAAAAACGAACACTGGAAAACGATTAACGCGCAACGCGCCACTTTACTTTAGCAGGCCTTGCACCACGGGCAGCGCCCGGCTGGCCCACTGGCGCATTTGCGGGCCGGTGTAGTGCAGGCCATCGCTGGTAAACTGGCTAGGGTCACCGGCGGCGGCGCGCGTGAAATCGGTAATATCGACAAAGGCAATACCAGTTGCCTGGCACTCGGCCCGCGCCACGGCGTTGAACTGGTCGATGTCGCGGGCTATCTGCGCCGCGTCGCGGTCGTGGGCAAAGGGCGTCTGGCCCCAGTCGGGGATGCTGAGCACCACCACGTGGCTAGCCCGCCCGCCCGCGTAGGCCATGGCCGTGGCCAGCAGCTGCCGAAACTCGCGGCGATACAGCTCCACGCTCTGGCCGCGGTACTGGTTATTAACACCGATGAGCAGCGACACGAGGCCGTAGTCGGTGCGATGGTTGCCGCTGGCCGCGATGGCGGTTTGCAGCTCGGCGGTCGTCCAGCCGGTGCGGGCAATAATATCGGGGCTAGCCAGGTTCAGGCCCTGGGCGTGGGCCAGGGTGGCCAGCTGCACCGGCCAGCGGTCGGCCGCCGGGGCGCCCTCGCCGATGGTGTAAGAGTCGCCGAGGGCGAGGTAAGCGATGGTCGCCGTAGTGGGCCCGGGAGCAGTTGGCATGGCAGTGGGGGCCACGGCCCGCGGCGAGGCGCAGGCCGCCAGCACGGCAAAAATCAACAATAGAAAACGCGGCATACAAAAAAAGCGGGCGGCGCAGTTGGTGCGCCGCCCGCCTACTTACGCGGCTACCCCGGGGGTCGGGTTGTGAAATACCCCTAGCCGATGGCCTGGGCCAGGTCGGCAATCAAATCCTCAGCATCCTCGATGCCCACGCTGAGGCGAATGAGCGAATCGGAGAGGCCGGCTTTGCGGCGCTGCTCGGCGGGGATGCTGGCGTGGGTCATGGTGGCGGGGTGGCCGCTCAGGCTTTCGACGCCGCCCAGGCTTTCGGCCAGGGTGAAAAGGGTGAATTTTTCGAGCACCGCAATGGCGTCTTCCTGCTTGTCGCCTTTCAACACGAACGAAATCATGCCCCCGAAGTCGCGCATTTGCTTGGCGGCTACGGCGTGGTTGGGGTGATTTTCGAAGCCGGGCCAGTACACTTTCTCCACTTTGGGGTGCTGGCGCAGGTATTCGGCCACGGCGCGGCCGTTTTCGCAGTGGCGCTGCATGCGCAGGTGCAGCGTTTTGAGGCCGCGCAGCACCAAGAAGCAGTCCTGGGGGCCGGGCGTGCCGCCGCAGGCATTCTGGTAAAAGCTGAGGTCTTTCAGCAGCTGCTCACCGTTGAACACCAGCGCGCCCATCACCACGTCGGAGTGCCCGCCCATATACTTGGTGAGCGAGTACACCACGATATCGGCCCCTAGCGCCAGCGGCTCCTGCAAGTAGGGCGTCGAAAACGTGTTATCGACGGCCAGCAGCGCGCCGGCCTCTTTGGCCAGGGCCGCGGTGGCGGCAATGTCGATAATGTTGAGCAGCGGGTTGGTGGGCGTTTCGACCCAGATGAGCTTGGTTTTGGGCGAAATCTTTTCGCGCACGGCGGCCAGGTCGCCCATCGGCACGAAGTGGAAATTGATGCCCAGCGGCTCGTACACCTTGGTCATGATGCGGTAGGAGCCGCCGTAGAGGTCGTCGGTCGAGATAACCTCGTCGCCGGGCTTCAGCAGGCGCAGCACGCAGTCGATGGCCGCCATGCCCGAGGCAAAGGCTAGCCCGTGCTCGCCGCCGTCGAGGGCCGCTAGGGCATCTTGCAGCTGGGTGCGGGTGGGGTTGTGGGTGCGCGAGTACTCGTAGCCCTTGTTATCGCCCGGCGAGCGCTGGGCGTAGGTCGAGGTTTGGTAAATGGGCGTCATGATGGCCCCGGTGGTGGGGTCGGGGTGCACGCCGGCGTGGATGGCTTTGGTGGCAAACTTCATCGCAGATTTAACGGATTTAACGGATTTCGGGGATACGCCCGCTGCGCGGGCTGGCTGCTGGTGGGGTGAGAAGGTTAGGTAAAAGTACGGGTTGGGGGTGGGGAACTGGTGGGGCGGGTGTTGGATGCCTAGGGCCGCGCTTATATTAGCGGCGATATTCTAACCTACCTTTTTTCTCGCAAATGAAGAAACTCCTACTCCTATTGGGCAGCTGCATCGCGCTGTCTTTCAGTACCCAGGCCGCCCCGCCCAAACCCAAGGCCAAGCCGGCGGCCGTCGATTCGGCCGCTCGCTACCGGGCAGTTGTTGACTCCATCAACAACACCTTTCACTACCAGCAGGGCCATATTATGCTGCCCGGCGGGGTGGGCGAGCTTACCGTGCCCAAGGGCTTTCGCTACCTCGATTCGGCCCAGGCGGCCTACGTGATGCACAAGCTGTGGCAAAATCCGCCGCAGGAAAGCCTGGGCATGCTGTTCCCCGCCGACCAGGGCCCCGTGACTGATAATAGCTGGGCCTACCTCATCAAGTTCGACCCGCTGGGCCACGTGAAGGATGATGATGCCGACGACATCAAGTACGATGACCTACTGGAGGAAATGCAGCAGGACGCCGAGGAGCAGAATGCCGACCGCCTCAAAGAGGGCTACGAAGCTGTGCACCTCATCGGCTGGGGCGCGCCGCCCTACTACGATAAAGCCCAGCATACTCTGCACTGGGCCAAGCTCTTACGCTTTGGCGACGGCCTCGACGAAACACTGAACTACAACGTGCGCATTCTGGGCCGCAAGGGGGTGCTCATCTTCAACGCCATTGCTGTGCCCAAGCAATTGCCCGAAATCAAGGCTAGCATTCCGAGCCTGCTGGCCAACGTTTCGTTCGTGAAAGGTCAGCAATACAACGATTTCAGCGCGGGTATCGACGAGGTGGCCGTTTACGGCATTGGCGGCCTGGTGGCGGGCAAAGTGCTGGCCAAGGTGGGTTTCTTCGCCATTATTCTCAAGTTTTGGAAAGTAGCCATTCTGGCGCTGGGCGGGGCGTGGGCGGGCCTCAAGCGCTTCTTCGGCTTCGGGGCTAAGGAGCAGGAATAGCGGCGTTTTTCGCTCTTTGTTGTTCGTTGTTCGTTAGCATTGGGGAGTCAATCGCAGGGGCGACTGGCAAACCGTTCTGCGGCGAACAACGAACAACAACACCCGAACAACGACTCAATGGCCTTTCTGCGCGAGCTTTTTCAGAAGAATTTTTCGACCCTGCTCACCATGGGCCTACTGGTGCTGGTGCCGCTGGTGGGCTCGTCGTCGCTGGTGCTGGTGCTGAGCAAGCACCAGGATTTATTGCATAATCTCACCCCGCTGCAACTGGTGCTGTATTTCGCGCTCATGGGCCTGACCATGGCCGTGGCGCTCACCAACAGCACGTTTGTGGTTATCGTGACGGGCTATTTCCTGGGCTGGGCCGGCCTGCCGGGCATGATTGCCGCCTATGCCCTAGCCGCCGCGCTGGGCTACGAGCTGGCCCGCCGCCTCGACCAGGACAAGCTCCGCGGCTTTCTGCACCGCTTCCCCAAGGCCGATGCCGTGCTGGCCGAGCTGCAAACCCAGAGCTGGCCGCTCATCATCCTCACGCGGCTTTCGCCGGTGCTGCCGTTTGCCCTCATGACCTTCGTGCTAGCCATTGTGGGCGTGCCGCGCCGCCTGTTTCTAGCCGCTTCGGTGCTGGGGATGCTGCCGCGCAGCCTGTTTTTTTACTGGCTCGGCACTAAAGCGTCGGATGTATGGGCGCTGCTGAACAACCCCGACGAGGGCACGCTCAGCAAGCTCGTGTTGCTGGGGCTGGTGATGGCCTCGCTTTTCGGCCTCTACGTGGTATTCAACCGGGCTTTGCAGCGGGTATTGCGCCAGCGCACCCCTAGCGCCTGATTTTTTTTAGGCTGATTATGACGCCCTTGGAGCTTCGACAGCTTTTTTTCAACAGAAAAAACCAGCGCGTACTTGCACGGCCGAAAATTTTCGTCCTACCTTTGCACTCCCAACACGGGACAACGGTTGTATAGCTCAATTGGATAGAGCATCTGACTACGAATCAGAAGGTTTAAGGTTCGACTCCTTATACGACCACAGACTACCAACAAAGCGCCCTGTAAACCAAGTGTTTACAGGGCGCTTTTGCGTTGAGCCAAAACGTAGGTGCACTGCGTACCCTTTTATATTTCTGTTACCGAGGCGGGCGGTTTGCAAGGGTGTTGAGAATATTACCTGGCTAGTATTGAGCCAGCAGGAGACCCGAAGCCGGCAGCCCTGAAGCGAGCAGAGGTCGGTAATTGCCTCTCACTCCCGAAATAAGCCCGCTCTAAGCAATTGCTTAATAGAATTCTTCTTTGCAACGCGATGGTGACTACTCCATTTTATCGGACAATAGCACTCGGCGCGGTGTTGATGAGTTCTGGTTATACAAATGTGATGGCCCAACACATCCTGGACTTGCCGCCTACCCTGCCGTGGTCGGGCCGCAGCGAACAGCTAATTGCCAAGCCGGGCGATGCCTGGATAACCCCGGCCGAGGCGGCCAATTTCCAGACGACGCCGCGCTACGCCGAAGTCAAAGCCTGGCTGGAACGGCTCGCAGCCGCCTCACCTCTACTGACGCTGCATGCCTTTGGGCGCACGGGCGAGGGCCGTGAGCTGCTGTATGTACGCGCCAGCCAGGGCGGCCCGGCCAAGCCGGTGGTGCTGGTGCAGGCGGGCATCCACTCGGGCGAAATCGATGGCAAGGATGCCGGGCTGATGCTGCTGCGCGACATTGCGCTGCGTGGTAAAGACCACCTCCTCGACCGCGTGGACCTCGTCTTCGTACCGATTTATAACCTCGACGGCCACGAGCAGCTGAGCGCGTGGAATTTCCCGCAGCTGCGGGGCCCCGCCGAAAAGGGGCGTGAGGCCAACGCCCGCAATATCAACCTGAACCGCGACTACGCCAAGGCCGATGCGCCCGAAACGCGGGCCATGATAACGCTGCTGCGCGAGCTCGACCCCCTACTCTACATCGACTGCCACGTCAGCGAAGGTTTTGACATGCAATACGATGTGACGTACACCTACGCGGGCTGGGGCACCTACGCCCGCCACCGGGCCACGGCCGACTGGCTACAGGGGCGCTTCGGCCCGGCCGTGGCGCAGGCGCTGACCAAGGCGGGCCACATCCCCACTATCTACCCTAGCCCGATTGACACGCGCGAGCCGACCAAGGGTATCCGCTACAGCCCGGAAGGCCCGCGCTACTCTACCGGTTACGGCGATTTCATCAGCGTGCCCACCGTGCTGGTCGAGAACCACATGCTGAAGCCCTACCGCCAACGCGTGCTCGGCACCTACGTGCTGCTGGAAGCCGCCCTCAAGATTACGGCGCAGGATGCCGGGCGCATCGCCGCGGCGAAGGCGACGGACCGGGCGAGCCGGCCCACCGAGCTACTCACGCGCTGGGCACCCGCCCCACAGCCCATTGGCTGGGTCGAGCAGTTCAAGGGCATCGCCTTCGACACGTATCTCTCGCCCGCCTCGGGCCGGCTGGAGCAGCGCTGGACGGGCCAGCCGATTACCTTCCGCATGCCCATTATTGGGCAGCAGCCGACCGAGTCGGTACGCTTGCCTAAGGCCTGGTGGGTGCCCGCGGCCCAGGCAGAGGTGCTGGACCGGCTGCGCCTGCACGGCATCACGTTCGCAACCCTAGCGGCGCCGCGCACGCTGCGCCTCGACCAAGTGCGGCTTATCGGCCCCAGGCTGTTGCCGCCCAGCGAAGGGCGCGTGCCCCTGGCGGCCACCTTTGTGCACGCAACCAGCGAGCAGGTACTGCCCGCGGGCAGCGTGCGCGTGCCCGCCGACCAGCCCAATGGCCTGCTGGCAGCCGCGCTGCTGGAGCCCGAAAGCCAGGATTCGTTTCTGGCCTGGGGCTTTTTTCCCGAGATGCTAGCCCCCGCCCCCAGCACGGATGCCTTTGTGCTGGCCGCGCTGGGCGAGCACCTGCTAGCCACCAACCCATTGGTGAAAGCGGCATTTGAAGCCAAACTTCGCGCCGAGCCTGCCTTCGCCGCCAGCCCCGACGTGCGACTAGCCTGGCTCTACGAGCAAGCGGGGCCGGGCCACCCCTACCGCTTGCAGTATCCAATTGCGCGCGAGCTGAACTAATGGCAGGCCCTGACCGGGAAAGGGTAAGCTTTGCCAAGTTCAATAGAAACTCAGCAAAGCTTACCCCGCAAGCTACGTAGCCGATGCCTGAAACAAGCCCGGACTCAGGCTGCTTAGTTCGTTTTCTGCACCCGGGCGCGGCCCAGCACTTGGCTGCCGGCCTCCACCGTTAGCACATAGGTGCCGGCCGGGGAGGCTTGCAGGTTGAGGGGGAGGCTAGTGGCGCCGCCGGGCAGGGGCTCGGCGTGCACTACCTGGCCTAGCGAGTTGGTGAGGTACCAGCGGCCGGGGGCGGCGAGCGGCGTGGCCCACGTGGCGGTGGCGTAGCCAGCCGTAGGGTTGGGGTAGCTGCTGATGGCCAGCGAGCGGGCACTGCCCGGGGCCGCCTGCACAGCCACTACCGGGCTGTAGGTGTAGGTGCCGTCGGCATCTACCTGCCGCAGGCGGTAGTAGGCCGTGGTGGGCAGCGGCGCCGCATCGAGGTAGCGGTAGGTGCGGGCCTGCTGGGTGGTGCCCGCGCCCGCCACCGTGGCTAGGGTGCGGAAGGCGAGGTCGGCCCCGGCGCGCTGCACATCGAAGCCGGCGTTGTTTTGCTCCGAAGCCGTGGCCCAGCTCACGGCGACTGCGGCTTCTTGCGCCACCGCGCCGAAATTCGTGAGGCTGACGGGCAAGGGCTGCGCCAGCGTACCATTTACCTCAAACTCGTAGAGCGAGTAGCCGTTGTCGGAAATAGTTGTGCCGCGCTTGGTGCCGTTCAGGCGGATGTAGCGGCCGGTAGCGGGCGTAGCCAGCACGAACTCATTGAAATGAAATGAGTTGTCAACTACCGTGCTTACGGTGGTCCAGGTGGTGGCGTCGGGCGAGACATCGATGGTAAAATCGCCGCCGTACGCTTTTTCCCACACCAGGTACACCCGCGAGATAGTGGCCTGGCCCCGCAGGTCAACGTAGATAAAAGCATCGTCGCGGCCGGCCGTGCTGCCCCAGCGCGTGAGCCGGTTATCATCAACCGCATATCTGGCGTCGAGCGTGCCTTGGGTAGTAGAGGCCGTGGCGGGCTTGCCGCTAGCCAGGTTGGGCAGGTTGGTGGAGGCGGCAAATACCTCAAACTCATACAGCGAATAGCCGTAATCGCTGCCGCGGGCGGTACCCGTCAGGCGCACGTAGCGGCCGCTTTTACCCAGGTTGGCATATTCGTTGGAGGTCGAGGCGTTACCGGCTTCGGTAACGGCCCGCTCCCACTGGTTGCCATCGGGCGATACGTCTACGATAAAATCTTTGCCCAGCGCCGCCTCCCACGTCAGGCGGACGCGGTCAATCTTCTGCACGGTTCCCAGGTCTACGGTTAGCGTCTGGGGGTCGGCAAAGGGGCTTTCCCACCGGGTTTTGCCGTTGCCATCCACCGCATTTTCCGCCGCTTGCAGCGGGGCCGACGAGGTAGTGACGGGCTTGCCCAGGGCCAGGTTGGGGTTGGGGTCGTAGGGGTACACCGCAAACTCATAGAGCGAGTAGCCGTAGCCGGTGCCCCGCGCCGTGCCGTTGAGCCGCACGTAGCGGCCGGTTTTGCCCAGGTTGGGGTAGTCGTTGGTGGTGGCCGTGTTGCCCACCACGGTTTGGGCGGCCGTCCAGCGGCCCGCTACCACGTTGGTCCAGCTGGCATCGCTCGGCGCGGCGGTAACGCTGGAAATGTCCAGGGTGAAATCCTTACCCAAAGCCGTTTCCCAGTTCAGGCGAATGCGGTCGATGGACTGCACCGAGCCCAGGTCTACAATGATATATTGCAAATCACTGGCGGGGCTTTCCCAGCGCGAACCAAGATTACCGTCGAAGGCATTGGCCGCGGCCTGCACGGGCGTAGAGGATGTGAAAGCAGCTTTGTTTAGGGCCAGATTTTGAGCTAGTACTGGGCTAGCCAATAGAAGTAAGTACGCTAGTACGCCGGCTACGCCCGCCCGCAAATTGGTTTTCATACAAAGAAGCAACAAAAGGATTACTAGGTAACAAACCTACTTTCCCCCGTTTGCTACGAAAGACCAAAATGGCTAAAGTCCTACTGCTACCCGTTCAACCGGCGTGGTTTCTCAGCGAACGTTTCTCGTCGTTGTTCAAAAATGCAGTATTCTGCGGCTGGCACTTTGCCCCAGCCGGCGGGCTAGCCCGCCCAGCCGGCCACCTACCTCGGCTAGGCCACCGGCGTAGCGCTGCGGGGGCGCACCCGGGTATCGATGCCCGCGTGGGCTTTGGTGAGCCCATTGGCCGCGCACACGAACGAGGAATGCACGAATGACTGCGCGAAGTTGCCCAGCAGCAGGCCTTTATCCACGTCGGCTTCTTCGCTGAAATAGCCCAGGTCGTTCTGAAACCGGGCCACCGCATCCAGAATAGCCTGCGATTTGGGCAGGTTGCCGGCTACGGCGTAGTAGTGGGCCATCCAGCAGGAGCCCGCCAGAAAAGCGCCCTCCTTTTGGGAGTCGTACTCTTCGAGCCGCCGCCAATACAGCTGCTCGCGGCAGTAGCGCGCCTCCAGCTCCTGGATGGTGGCTAGCATGGCGGGCGCGTCGGGCTCGGTGTAGCTCCAGAGCGCAAACAGGGCTGCCGACACGTCTACTTCTTCCGAGCCGGCGTAGGAGGCGTAAGCGCCGGTTTTGGTGAGGCAGCGGGTGGCCACAAACTCCCGAATCAGGCCGGCGTTGTGGCGCCAGCGGGCCGCCTCGGCGGGGTCGGGGTTGTAGTCGGCCACCAGCTCCAGGCCGAGCGCGGCAAACACTTTGCTGCTGGTGTAGTGGTGCAGCACGCCCTCTTCCCAAATGCCATTATCCTTTTTATCCCAGCTGCGGCAGATGTAGTCGGCAATCTGCGCGATGGTGGCCCAGTGGGGCTGCTCGCCGTACTTGGTGTAGAGGATGTGCGCGGCAATCAGCACGTTGGCCTCGGCATCGAGCTGGCGCTGGCCCGAGGCCGTGTTTCCGATAAGTACCGGCTGGCTACCCCAATAGCCACTCAGCTTCAGCTCCTGCATGTCTTTTACCAGGCTGTGGTCTACCCGGTAGAGGGGCGTCACGCAGTCCTGCTGGTTTTTGTGCAGGGCCGCCGCCACGAAGTCCAGAAACCGAAACTCCTGCTTGCCCGCAATGTCCAGCGTCGAGAGCGCGCCCGTGATGAGGGCCAGGTCGCGCATCCACACGTAGCGGTAGTCGTAGTTGCGCTCGTCGCCAATCACCTCGGGCAGGGCAATGGTGGCCGCGGCCAGCACGCCGCCGGTTTCGGCGTAGGTCACCTGCTGAATGGCGCGCACTGAGTTGAGCACCTCGCGCTCGTACAGGCCCTCGTATTGGAAAGCGCCCCCTAGCTGCTGCCAGGCGGCTTCGGTGGCTAGCCGGCTGGTGTGCAGCGTGGCGGCGGTGGGCTGCTTTTCGGCTTCGCTCAAAAAGGCCCACCCAGCCTCGCCGGCCGGCACCGTAACCGACACATCCTGCCCGTGCCACACCAGCGGGTGCGACGCGTAGAGCCACAGGCCAGTGTGCTGAAAAACGGCGCTGGTATCGGCTACCGGCGTTGCCTGGTCGGCTCGCTGGCCATACTCGGGGCGCAGGCGCAGCGTAAACGTAACGTTTACCGGGGCGGGGGCCATGGTGCGCACCAAGCCTTGAAAGGCCCCGTTGAGCGGCAGCCAATCGGTGAGGGTAAGCGTGCCGCCTGCCACAAAAAATGTGGTTTGCAGCACGCTGCTGCCCGCCACAAATTCCCGCTGCCGAAACCGCTTGCCCGGCGCCGCCACTGCCCAGAAGCCGCCCGCCTGGTCATCAACCAGCAGCGAAAACACGGCCGCCTCGTCGAAGCGCCGCGGGCAGTACCAGTTCAGGGTTCCGTCCTGGTCGAGAATGGCGCAGGTGCGCTGGTCGCTGAGCACGGCGAGCTGATTGATAAGCGGTTGTTTGACCATGCGGCTAATGGAAATACGGGCAAAAGTGAAGAAGGCGGCCAGGCTAGCCCGGCTACAGCCGGTGGCCCCTAGCTACGATACGGCCGTGGTTAGCTACAGTTGGGCCAGCTTTGGGGAGCAGGTGGCCGGAGCTTCGGAGCGGGTGGCCCTGCCACTACCTCGCCGGGCGCGGCCAGCACCAGGGGCTTCCCGACCCGGCTTGCGCAAGGGCATAACAACTGGCCGGTTTATTTTATTTCCGGGGTTCGCGGCGGGCGCTGTGGCCTGGTAACGGCCTTTTCGGCGCCCCAACTTGGTAGTGGGTTGCCTCGGCCGTTTGCGCACGGCGCCAGACTTGCCTTAAGCAATTTAAGCACCCTAGCGAGGGAAGGTTTTCGCTAAAAAATGCCCTGGTGGTGCAGAAACGGCTTTCTTTTGGGCAAAAAAGTTCCTGAAAACAACTTTATTTATTTTTAACGCTACCTAAATCCGGGGGCTGGCTAGGTGGCGTAAGTCGGGCTCGTTCTATCCTAGTTGCCGCTAATGAAACTGCTTGAGCCAGACGCAGAAAGTCAGCTCGTCCAACGGCTCCATGCCCGGGACGAGCTGGCGATGGCCTTTTTTTACAAGAACTACCAGCGCGCCCTGTACCACACCATCTGGCGGGTGGTGCGGCAGGACGAGCTGGCCCAGGATATTTTGCAGGAAACTATGCTCAAGTTCTGGCTCACCTTTCCGAGCTACGACATGGGCAAGGGCCGGCTCTTTACCTGGGCACTCACGATTGCCCGCAACCTGGCCATCGACCGGCTACGCACGGCCCGCCGCACGGCGCAGCGTACCCAAGCGCTCACCGAGGTGGATGTGCTGCAACTGGCCGCACCCACCAGCTTTCGGCCCGAGCACGTGGGCGTGCTTGACTGGCTAGCCCTGCTGGCCCCCGCCGACCGCCAGCTGGTGGACCTGCTCTACGTGCAGGGCTACACCCAGGCCGAAGCCGCCGAAACGCTGCAACTCCCGCTGGGCACCATCAAGTCGCGGGGCCGGCGCATCATTCGGGCGCTCGCCCGGCGCATCAATTAAAGGCAAGCCTGGCCGGCTTCCTTACTGGCTGCTAACCAAGCCAAAAAAAAGCCCTCGCGTAGTGCGAGGGCTTTTTTTTG
>Ga0265797_10006226_pt1 | contig 16983 bp, 10 predicted proteins | sample P2T30metagenome_FD_192433 | JGI IMG/M metagenome (GOLD analysis project Ga0265797, IMG submission 192433) | Plant litter microbial communities from East Loma Ridge, Irvine, California - P2 T30 | ecosystem: Environmental > Terrestrial > Plant litter > Unclassified | place: USA: California...
ATTGAAGAGGGTTTGATCTTTTGAGATGTTGGTCGCCAGGGACTGCCATCTCACTGGCATAGAATGTGAATTTGTATACGGAAGTCGATGATACCGCCGCTCGAGAGGTTCTGATCTTTCGAGATGCTTGACTTAAGAGTCTGCTATCTCACGGGCATAGAGTGTGATCTTGTATGCGAACGTCGCTGGTACCACCGCTTGAGAAACTGCCATCTTTCGAGATGCTGGTGTCCGGAGACTGCCGTCTGACTGGCATAGAATGTGATATTTGTATGCGAACGTCTTGAGTGACTGTGATGTGTTGAGATGCTGGTATCCGGAGACTGCTATCTCACTGGCATGCAACGTGCATTCGGTTGTCGATAGTCACTGATACCATCACAGCATACGGACTATGTTCCAAGTCAGCAGACTTGGAGGACGGATTGTTGTTACTACAGCTTTGGTTTATGATAGCGTAAGTTTTTGCCCAAGAGAGATAATCAGATTAGAAAAATGGTGATTCCAGGCACTCAGACTGGCCACCTTGAGGCCACATTTTGTCAGCCAGGCCGACCCCGGAGGCCGTAATAGGTCCGAAGCGGCTATCGCACCCCAGCGCAAGTGGTTGAGAAGCAGTGCGGACGACGAGTTTCCAGCGTCAAAATCGCAACAACGAAGCGTCTCTGCCTGGCGAAAAGGTGTAGGAGAGCGGCGGGTGTTTAGCGAGCAAGTCGATATCCATATTGCTCGGTCTAAGAGAAGTAACCGGGGCGCTGTGAGGCACGAAAACAGATCGGGCCACCCCAATGAGGGGTCCGGAGAAGACAGGGCTCTATTTTGGAGCAGCGCATCCCGCTAGGACTACGAGCATTAGCGCGGGTCTCCGGGATGACATGGAGCACGAGGGAGCACAAGCAACTGGTGTTTTGCAGCAGGAGCAGCAGCAGGTTGTTGGGCGGCCCAGCAATCAAACCCGCCGCCACCATCGCGGTAGCATGATTAGAAAGTGATCCGCTTGGCCTAAACAATAACGTCACCGAAATAGCCATAGGCCAAAGCTCGCATAGCCCGCCCCGCCGTGCGTTGTGTGTGCCCCTCCAAGAAAAAGCTCAACATCTCCCACACACAACCCCTCTGAGTCTCGCACCCTTACCATCACCACACCCCATCCAACAACCACCAAACCTCACCCACACACATTCCAACACACAGCAAACATGGTCGTCAAGGTAAGAGAATGGGATTCGGATAACACAACAATCGGCATCAGCTGATCGTTTGCCACAGGTCGGTATCAACGGTTTCGGCCGCATTGGTCGCATCGTCTTCCGCAACGCGTATGTTCATCAGCAATGCATGTGAATAGGAGGATTGGAGTCTGACAGCAAGCAGCGTCGAGCACCAGGACATCGACATCGTCTCCGTCAACGACCCTTTCATTGAGCCCGAGTACGCCGTAAGTATTCGCATCATTCACTTACACCGGTCGCTCCTGCTCACTTTCACCCGCAGGCCTACATGCTCAAGTATGACTCCACCCACGGTGTCTTCAAGGGCGACATCGAGGTTTCCGGCAAGGACCTCATCGTCAACGGCAAGACCATCACCTTCTACACCGAGCGTGACCCCGCCAACATCCCCTGGGCCGAGAAGGGCGCCGAGTACGTCGTCGAGTCCACCGGTGTCTTCACCACCAACGAGAAGGCCTCCGCCCACTTGAAGGGTGGTGCCAAGAAGGTCATCATCTCCGCTCCCTCTGCCGACGCCCCCATGTTCGTCATGGGCGTCAACGAGAAGTCCTACAAGTCCGACATCCCCGTCCTCTCTAACGCCTCTTGCACCACCAACTGCCTGGCTCCCCTCGCCAAGGTCATCCACGACAAGTACACCATCGTCGAGGGTCTCATGACCACCATCCACTCCTACACCGCCACCCAGAAGACCGTCGACGGTCCCTCCGGCAAGGACTGGCGCGGTGGCCGCGCCGCTGCCCAGAACATCATCCCCTCTGCCACCGGTGCCGCCAAGGCTGTTGGCAAGGTCATCCCCGAGCTCAACGGCAAGCTCACCGGCATGGCCATGCGTGTCCCCACCGCCAACGTCTCCGTCGTTGACCTTACCTGCCGCATCGAGAAGGGTGCCTCTTACGAGGACATCAAGAAGACCATCAAGGACGCTTCCAACGGCGAGCTCAAGGGTACGTCGATTGTGTTCCCTGTTGTCTTCTGTGCACGCAAAGCTGACGTTTACCCCAGGAATCCTCGCTTACACCGAGGACGAGATTGTCTCCTCCGACCTCAACGGCCACCCCGCCTCCTCCATCTTCGATGCTAAGGCAGGCATCGCGCTGAACGAGAACTTCATCAAGCTCGTCAGCTGGTACGACAACGTAGGGCGACTTCCGTTCCTTGAGCTCACATATCATAAACTAATACCCTTTATAGGAGTGGGGCTACTCTCGCCGTGTCCTGGACCTCGTGTCCTACATCGCCAAGGTTGACGGTGCCCACTAGATGTGCCATCCAGGCCACTAGGTGCGAGCCCTTGTCAACGAGATCCGAGGACGGATGGAAGTTATACCAGGGCAGCAGTTATGATCATGCACGAATAGAGGAAATCCCAAAAATGGAACACTTTGCCTCACACACACCGTTCCGACCAATATCAATACCGCACCGTCGCTGTACAGCACCTCAGTTGATACCAAATTATCACGGCTGATTCGAGGCCGAAGGTGATACTTCAAGAGTCGGATCATGGTGGTAAGGATTGTCGTGGATTGCGCTTCCCCTTCCTGAAGCTAGCTACTGAGACGTACAATCGTGCAACCTCCTGTTCCGCGCGACCAGTGTGTGACTTGTGCATGTACACACTTCTCGCCAAATGATAATGCGATAGCGCGGCTAACACATCGCCGGAGGATGCTTACTATTATTGACGCCTAGAATATCTCGGGTATAGATCTTTTTCGGCTGTTTCGAATCGACGAGTTATAGAAAGGCTGACCCTAGTAACAAGGTACGATTTCTGACGCTGTCATATCGATTACAGAAAGCTTAGCCCTAGCAAAGAAAGAGTGTTAGTAAAGATGATGGTAAGAGGAGGATGAAACCTAGCATGTTTTTAATTTGAGCAAGGACAAGCTTGTGGAATTTCCGTTAAGCTTCATGTCACGACAAGCGACTGAGATGGGAGTGCAGAGAAGAAATGTCTAACGAACTGTTGCCTCCTTTTTGACTCTTTTCCCTTCATCCTACCTACTATGTGCTGCGATCATCGCCCATGTTTTCAAGCTTGGCATTATAATAATCGTACAGAGTAGATACTACTGCCACTCTCACAGTTCTCCACTCTCATCTTTCTACATCTTGCGCTGCTACCGTCACCTTTGTCCCTAAGCGCAGCTAATATCTCGTTGTAGGGGACATCGTTCTGTCGGCAGTGTAGTCGTACGAGACTTGCTATACGTTCACCACGACGGAAAGAAACAACAACCGCACCATCACCGCGTGAGCTTGCCACTAAGATCCCATCTCTGTCATTACTCCTCCTAATGCTGCTACTATTACCTTCGTTCACAAGCATAGCTGACTCCCGCCAGAGAGACGACCGCCGCAAAATGGATACAATCAGCATGAACCCTTGCTTATCCAGTGTCTCTGCTTCAGACTCGTGCTGCTGTCATCGCCTTTGTTTTCAAGTGCAGCTAACATTTCGCTGCAGATTATCGCCTCTCTTTCCCATCAAGATTGGTTCTTGCAGCAGCCTGAAGTAGCTTGATCAGGCGCTGGTCTACCTGTGGTCTCAGCTTTTGTAGGCGCTGGTGAAGTGGATGGTGGCAATGTGCGGACGGAGAGTCAAGTGAGGCGATCGACGCCGCTCTCTCGAGGGAATAGAAGCTAGTGATTCTGCGACTGGTACTGATACATCGACTGGCAATATGCGCTTGCCGGGTGACGTTCTTCTCTCTTCTCTCCCGTTACTTTGGCTCGTGCTGCACCCATCGCCTCTGTTCTCAAATGTGGCTGCCGCCTAGCGATCATCAGCCCATCATTTTACTCTCTCTACCCATGCTGCTGCCATCGCCTCTGTTCTAAAAAAACATCGATGTGAAGACAGCAAGGTGGCGAGAAACCTCAGATTGGCGTCACCCACTCTGCGAAGGGTGATACCGCCGATGAGGCGAACGGGTCCGATACTACCACGGGCAATAGAGACGGGACAGAGATGAATGTATTCGCCGGATGCCTTGCTGTAGCGGGGACGACATCGACTGCATCCAGTAGCGACGCTCTTCCAGCTATATGCCGTGGTATGAGCAACTCTAAAATCCCGAAGTACTCGTGTTTCCGCCGAGAAAGCACTCCTCACAGACATGCATCTGAATAGATCAGTCGGCTATATGCGGTGGTATCAGCAGCTTTGACACATCGGAAAGCTCTTGCTGCCGGCGGGATACACACATCCGACGACGCTTGATAGAATGACACATCACGCATTGATCCCAGTCATCGTGTTCGCTTCGGCTGCGAGACATTTGTTCTCCTACGGGAGAGAACGGTCGTAATGATATACCACATACCGAGATTCCGATCCTGCCCTACCTTTATTAACCGAGGTCTTTCAATCATCCGGTCCGTTCCTGAGTAGTCGACTCATCTCGCATAACCATCTATGCGGCCAGACTTGTGTTCCTGACGATCATGACTACTCGCAAACATATGCTTGTGATTTTCTGTACGGTGGTTCAGGAAGAACGACATGTGGAAATCGATTCGTCGATGCGGCCGCTGATCGCATCTGACTCCGGCCCCACTTCAAGCGGTCGATCCTTCGATTCCACCTTCTTCATTGCATCTAGTGTTCCTCCATCTTGCCAATGCTACTCTGGCTCTTATCACCATCAAGGCAAGGCTTGAGCTGCTTGAGCAAGGTTTATACCTACCAGAATGGCATTAGCTGCAAGATGACGGCGACAATGTAACGTCGGCTATCTGTCTCGCGCGGAATTGTGCTGGTGATAAGAGAGCAAGATGCCAGCAGGCGCGAGCTAGTCTGTCCTTCCACTTCTTTGACAACTCCCCGATCTGCTACGTCTTAGTCTTCGAGCGATCGTGCCGCGGAGAGGTGCTCTTCTTCTCTCGAGATGTCGTCCTGGAGAGCTGCCACAGCGTCTCTCGCCATTATCCCTCTCGCATTGGGCCAGTTCATCAGTCCTCCGACGGACCTTACCTCGACAGAAGGATTCTACAATCAGACCGTTCGCTACAAGGAAGTCCCGGAGGGTATTTGCGAGCTCACTCCCGGCGTCAAGTCTTACTCCGGCTACGTCGACATCTCTCCCGAGCAGTCTGTCTTCTGGTGGTTCTTCGAAGCTAGGAATGGCGAGCCTGAAGATGCTCCATTGACCGTCTGGATCAATGGTGGCCCAGGGAGCACGAGTTTGATCGGTTTGTTTGAAGAGATTGGGCCATGCTGGATCAACGAGGAGGGTGAATTGCAGTATCAGGAATATGCTTGGAAGTAAGTCAGGACACCGGAAGTCCCGCCAGTACAGCATTACTGGCAAGCATTCATTGGCATTGATGTACTGACAATCCTTGCAGCAACGTGTCAAACGTGCTTTTCGTCGACCACCCGGCGCAAGTGGGATTCAGCTACTCCAATCCTGTGCCAGGATACGTGGACGCCAACACCGGCGACATCATCACCCTTCCCAATGCGACTTGCCCAGAGTATGCTCTAGAGATGGGTACCTGCGGAACTTACTCTTCTCCGAATGTCTCCAACACGGCGAACACAACTGAGGGTGCTGCGCCGAGCATGTGGAAGACACTGCAGGGTTTCATGGGTGCATTCCCGCAGTACTCTGCAAGTGGTGTACACTTCGCGACTGAGAGCTACGGTGGCCACTATGGACCGCTGTTCAACGAGTAAGTAGATGCCTGTCATAGTGGTACTTCCTCAAGATTTCTTGCTGACGAAAGCAGATACTTCCTCACGCAAAATGAGTTGATCCAGAACGACGAGCTGCCCTACGCCATGGAGATCGATCTTCAGTCCGTGATGATCGGAAACGGCTGGTACGACCCACGTATCCAATACGAGGCTTTCTACTGGTTTGCAGTCTCGCCCGGCAACTCGTACGACTACAGACCTTTCAACTCCTCAATGGAAGCAATGATGCACAACAACTTCTACGGCCCGGGCAATTGCCAAGCCCAGAGTGTTGATTGCAACATTCGCGGCGAAAATGCTCTCTGTGAGAGGGCAGACACTTTCTGCTACAACAATGTTGAGAGCATGCTTGGCCGCTACGCAGGAAGATCCGAGTACGACATCCGCGAACTCGTCCCGGACCCATTCCCCTACGGATACTGGCACGATTACGTCAACACGCCCAAAGTCCAGCAAGCTCTAGGTGCTTTTGTCAACCATTCCAGCTCAGACAGCACGGTTCGTAGCGGTTTCGGCAACACTGGCGACGACGACCGCGAGTCTGGTACCGTGGCTGCTTCACGCTTCCTTGCCGACGAGGGCGTGTATACTGTGCACTTCGCCGGTGACGCGGACTACATCTGCAATTGGCTCGGCGTCGAAGCCGTTGTGGACGGCATCGACGCTCCTGGCTACTCGTCCGCAGGCTTTGTCAACATCACCACGTCGGATCACATTGTGCACGGCCAGGTGAAGCAGAGCGACAACGTCGCCTTCGTGCGGATCTACGAGAGCGGCCACGAGGTGCCCTTTTACCAGCCGGTTGTCGCTTTCGAGATGTTCGAGCGTGTGATCCAGGGCAAGGATGTCGCCACTGGCAAGAAGAGGGTCAGTTTAGGTGACGGGTACAAGACCGTGGGATCGATCAAGAGCGAGTACCGCGAGGGTAATGGAACGGTGCAGTTCGAAGTGGTCCCTTCGGGCTCTACGTACAACACCACGACCAGTGAGCCGAACCCGCTGCCCGGTAATGCGACAATGGCCAAGCGGGACTTGAGTGCGAGGGACACAAAGATGATGAGCAGGAGGGCCAATCAGCCTATTGCGGGACCTGTCAGGATTCCGAGGTTATAGATAGACAACCCTTCCTGGCTTCAGGCCCGTAAATGATCTCTCAATGGTAACGCAGTGTTTTTAAAGCACTGTGGTTGAGGATGATACCCATTGAAAGATGAAATCGTCGCAAATTCGTGACCGGCTCAACTACCTAGTTGAGACCACAGTCGGTTTACAGTTACCTGGCATGCATTATTGGGATGCAAGCATATGGACGTCCCCTTAGTGGACAATTGTTTTAATGACCCAAGTTTCCGAGACCGCATTGATATTTGTTAGAGTACATTCCCCATTGAGATACATTTTTTCGCTGGTGTCACTCCTTTTGCAGCGCAACAAGGAAACAGATAACGGGCTGTTGAGTGACAAGTCCATAAAAAGCAACATTTCACCAGCATCACTGCATTTTCGATTCATAAGAGTCGAGAACATTACCACCAAGGTGAATTCCAAAATGCAAAAACATACAACAGGCGGGATTCCCAGATGGTCACCCACTCTAGTACTAGTCGCCCGGTTCAGTGCTTATGTATGGCAGAGCGGACGGGATGCCCAGTTCTCACTGACCTATGGTCGTATGTGTTATATAGCTCTACTAGGGATGTTATATTGCTATATCAACATGATAGCAAAAGGCTTGTGGAGTGCGGTGAATCTGCGGACGACTGGTTTGTGGGGCGTCTGTCTGCGGTACGTGTCTTCTCCTAGAATTCGGTACTTTACATGCAGTAGCGCCTTCTTGCATTCATTCATTCCCACAACAACTCACCAAACAGCCAATACAATTTGGTCGTTGTTCCGAAAATGGTCGTCACCGAAGGCAACTTGGCGAAGGACATCAACTTCATCAAGACTCCAGCAGCTCAGCCCTCGCCGTTTGAGAAAACCGACTGCCATGTCCCTACAACCAATGTGAGCCACCCATACAAACCAATGCCTCTGCGCACCACCTCCCTTACATAAGCCCTTACTAACTTGTCTTGTAGTACGCTACACTGAACAATGCCCCTCTTCCTGCCGAAGGTCCAGGTTACGCCAGCTTCAGCAACTACTATTTGTTGAGCTTGTTCGGTATCCCCGTGTTTCTAGCGTACCTTCTCGGCGGCGGGTACAAGACCAGGTGGTTCCTCGGCATTACACTTACCTTCCCCATCTTGATTGTCATTTGGACCTGCACCTCCAGCTTCAGCCCTCGCATCGACGACAAAGCGAAGCTGCCCAATCGCCCAATCGAGTACTATTTGACTTTCAAGAACGATGAGCTGAAGCGCAAGTACAGCGGCAGGACCAAGGTCCCGCTGCAAGACTTCTCTGAGATGTACATCAACGGCGAAGTCGACGTCAAGGGCAGCATTCTCGATGTGCTGGAATATCGCCACGATTGGGCCCACTTTGCTCTCACCTGGTCTTTCATGAAATTCATTCTCGGCACTTTTGCCCGCGATGTGATGATGCACACTCGCGATCAGGATATGGAACAGATCCGCCCAAACTACGACAGTGGCAACGACCACTACTCGTATTTCCTCGGTCCCAGGATGATCTACACCAGCGGAATCGTCTCGGACCCCACTAGGGAAGAGACTCTCGAGGAACTCCAGGACAATAAGATGGCGGTTGTGTGTGAGAAGCTGGCTCTCAAGGAAGGCGAGACGTTGCTCGACATTGGCTGTGGCTGGGGAACTCTCGCCAAATTCGCAAGTCTTAACTACGGAGCGAAGGTCACCGGTGTCACCATCGCCGAGCAAGGCCATGCCTACGCCACCGATGCGCTCCGTACTGCTGGCATCACCGAGGAACAGAGCAACATCCTATGCATGGACTACCGTGATATCCCGAGACAAAAGTTCAACAAGATCTCCCAGCTCGAGATGGGTGAGCACGTTGGTGTCAAGAAGCTCACCACCTTCTTCCGCCAGTGCTACGATATGCTCGAGGACGACGGTGCCATGTACGTGCAGCTCTCTGGTCTCCGCCAGGCATGGCAGTACGAGGACTTTATCTGGGGCATTTACCTGAACAAGTACATTTTCCGCGGTGCTGACGCTTCCACGCCTTTGTGGAACTACATTCGCTCGCTCGAGAGGGCTGGCTTTGAGGTCAAGAGGTATGTCATCACGACGGTCAACTTCATGAGCAATTGCTGACACTCACATAGCGTCGACACTGTTGGAGTCCACTACTCCGCAACTCTCTGGAGATGGTACCGCAACTGGCTCGGAAACGCTGACACTATCAACGCCAAGTACGGCCAGCGCTGGTTCAGGGTAAGCATCCACACATCGCTGACCATCGCGAGGCCAACTTTACTGATGTTCGTGAATTGTAGATCTGGGAGCTCTTCCTCGCCTGGTCTGTCATCGCCTCTAGGCAAGGCAGTGCCACGTGTTTCCAAATTATGGTCCAGAAGAACTTGAACGCCACGCACCGCATGGACGGACTCAACACTCAGTTCGGCATCAACGGCGCCGTCGCTGCCAGCAAGGCTGCCGGTAAGGCCAGTCTTCCCAAGTAGACGCGATTGGATGGATGCCTGCTACACGCGGCAGTGTCATCAACTTCAGTACGTGAAGATCCTCTCACCGCCGACGAGAGAGTTCCCAGCTAGAATCATTCTCTCGCCGGTCAACTTACTCGTACGTGGTGGTACCGGCGATTCTGGTGGACATCTATTGCTAGGTAGCCACGGAAACACTCATACCGAAACATTCAATCCTCGCAAGTAAAGTGATGGTGAGATTCTACGGTGTGATCAGCGATCCCAGTAAACATGTATCACTAAGCTGCCACCGACACACGCGACTCCGAACACAAGCTTTTCACTCCAGCAGCCAAATACATGTGGCAAGATCAGCGACTTTGCCGTTGGAAACGTCCAAACCCATTATGTGATGCGAGGCTACAGCGCCTCACCTGTCTGACATGTTATCTTTCCCGGTTTCTGCAAGATTTACGCCCGCATGGTTATCATCATGTCGTGAGGGACTGGACCCCCATATTGATCGACATTGGTCAGCATCTCATTCGGAGCAAGAGAAGCTGACCTCAGCGTACAGGTGCGGAATCCCGACCGTTTACGCTTGTATATCAAATGATGCATCCCGTAATATCGCTAGACTCGCCCTCAAGACTAACCATCTCACAGGTCTTGACTCTGTGGCCGCGGTCCCTTTGCGCCCAAAAGTGGTTCCTAGTACTTCTCGATCGCAACAACCATGACAGACTTCGATCAACAACCAAAGAAAGTCCTCGCACCATCCGCCTTAGCTCACGTTGTACTGCAGACTGCAAACCTCGATGGCATGATCGACTTCTACATCACCTTTCTTGGCGGAACTGTAACGCACAGAAACGAAATGCTGGCTTTCATCACCTACGACGATGAGCACCATCGCATCGCGTTAATCGGGCTACCAAACACATCGCCAAAAGTCATCGGAAGTTGCGGCCTCGATCATGTGTCCTTCGCTTTTCCGGATCTCACTACATTACTGCTAGCGTATCGCCAACGAAAGGTTCGCGGGATCAATCCAATCTGGTCGGTCAACCATGGCCCGAACACAAGCATCTACTACAAAGACCCAGATGGCAACAAGCTCGAGACGCAGGTTGATAATTTTGACACGAACGAGGCTGTAAAGAAGTTCATGGACAGTGCAGCATTTGCAGAGAATCCGATTGGCACGGATTTCGATCCAGAGGAGTTGATCGAGAGGATCAAGGCCGGAGAGGATATTGCAAAGTTGAAGAAAAGAATCGAGATCGGTCCGCGTGGTATTCCCGCGCGCTTCTGATGAGTGTGCTATGTGTTGATTGTGGGGTTTGAGAGCCTTTCTGTCCGTCTATATGATCATCACTGTTTTTCCAAGCCTCTCGATGACTAACGTATCTTGTGAAGCTTATGGCTACATGTACTGATACTACCACGCAAATCTTGTCTTGCCACAGAGACCATTGCAGGATTCACCTGATCTTTCAACAGCAGATGGATATCTCGTGAGGCATTCTATAGTGCGCTTGTCAAGGTCTGATCTAGCAACATCAATGAGAACCGGTCCCGCGTACTCAAGACAGTGGGAACACATCTAAGTCGCACCTTCCGCCTGTCCTGTGACAGCACATGTTGTTAGGGTTAGGGTCCAAGATGTCCCAAAGTGAAGTCGAGCTGTTAGAACGTGAGCGCGTCCGCCGCCAACCAATGCCAACCAGTGCGTGCACTTTCCATCACATACAACATTGCACTCACTGGAGCCTCTCGTCCAAGATGACAACAGACTTCGATGATGAATTCGGCTTGTCCTCCTCGGACGAGCTAGAGCAAGCCATGGCAGACCTCGCCGATAATACCAAGAAACATGCGCGCACAGACGACGTCGCAGATGCGCCTCCCAGCAAAGTCCAGAAGACGACATTAGCATCGGTAGCTCTCGGGGTCGCGACAAATGTGCTCAACAGCCGGTTCAAACTGCCGGCGTTCCGCCTCAAACAGTCGCTTGCGATCAGTAGAATCCTGGAAGGTGGCAGCTCAGTTGTTGTGTTTCCGACCGGTGAGAGATTCCTTATTCGCCCATTGGTATACATTCAGAAGACAGGCAGCTAATCATGGCTCATCAGGAGGCGGGAAATCGCTCTGCTACCAAGTCCCCGGCGTCGCAATCAAGCACCTCGACAAAGTCAATGGCGTGAGGCAGGGTCACGCGGAGGGAGGTATAACGCTCGTCGTGTCGCCTCTGATCGCTCTCATGAAAGACCAGGTCGATGCACTGAAGCGCCTGGGAATCCGTGCAGAATCTATGGACTCGACAAAAACGAGAGAGCAATACCTCGCCACTGTCGAGGCCATGCGCGACGGCAAGCTCGACATTCTCTACTGTGCACCAGAGAGACTCAACAACGAGGGATTCGTTGCTTCAATGGCGAGCGTCAAAGGAGGCGTGCGACTGCTCGCGGTCGACGAGGCTCACTGTATCTCGGAGTGGGGCCATGCCTTCCGACCAGATTACCTGAAGGTCTCCCGATTCGCCAAAGAGATCCAGGCCGAAAGAGTCGTCTGCCTCACAGCAACAGCCACGCCCAAGGTTGCTGAAGACGTCTGCAAGGCGTTCGGCATATCACCCTCTGAGGGGATCTTCAGGACTCCTACTTACCGCGACAACCTCAAACTGCATGCAAGATCATTCATGACAAAGAACGAGTCGTACCCCGAGCTGCTAAGCTTCCTGAATGCGCACCCCGGGCCGACAATCATCTATGTCACCCTTCAGAAACACGCAGAGAAGCTCGCCGAGCGTCTCAAGGGTAGCAAGGTCAGAAGTCGTCACTACCACGCCGGGATGCCCAAAGAAGAAAAGGCAGCTTGCCAGGATGAGTTCATGGCATCGAAGAACATGGTCATATGTGCTACAATTGCTTTCGGCATGGGAATCGACAAAGCCAACATCCGCAACGTCGTCCATTACGACTTCCCTTCAAGTCTCGAGGGATACTCGCAGGAGATTGGCCGCGCCGGTCGGGACGGCAAAGAGAGTCATTGCATGCTGTTCTTGTGCGCTGAGGACTTTCACCTCCGTGAGAGCTTTGCACGCGGCGATTTGCCGTCGAAGCAGAGCGTGCGCTCGCTCATACAAGATGTCTTCAACAAGAAGGTCTCAGGGACAGGCAAGGCGATGAAGATTGAGATGGGTTTGAGACAGGTCAGCACCGACCATGATATCAAGGTAAATTCATTCTGGACATATCTCTCACGGGTGATAATGCTAACTTTAGTCTAGGAAGGCGTCATCAAAAACATCTTCGCACAGTTGGAGCTGCGTTTCGGGCTCATCCGCGAAACAACACCGAAATACACGCAGTATCAGTATAAGGAGTTGGCGCTTCCCACAGATAACACACCTGCCGCCGACAGCATCCGCAAGGCATCGAAAAAAGCCAAGACCTGGGTTCACATCGACGTTGACACAACTTCAAGAATGCGAGATGTTCCCCGGAACAGCATCATTGCAAAGCTAAACGACTGGGATGAACGAGGCTACATCCAGCTTGACGCCAAGGGCGTACAAAACGTCTACCTTGTACAACAGGAACTCCCTTCAACGATGCAAGATCGACATGCCCTGGCAGACAGCGTGTACAAGGAGCTGGAGATTCGAGAGCAACAGGATCTCGCACGCATGGACCAAGTCACCAATCTGATCACAGGGCAGCAATGCTTTGCACGTGCACTAGCCAAGCATTTTGGCGACACGCTGCCAGAGGGCAGAGAGGAGTGTGGTCACTGCACATGGTGCGAGACACATCAACCCGTGGAGCTCAAGAAACCGCCACAAATCACTTGGGATAGCAAGGCCTTTGCCGCTGTGCTCAAAGCGATTCCAGAGCGTGACGACCCACGCTTTCTCGCCCGGGTGGCTTTCGGAATAAGCAGTCCGAGAGTTTCCAGTGCAAAATTGGGCAAGAGCTCAGTGTTCAGTTCGATGGAAGACATGAGCTTCATGGCTTTACTAAACGCATTTACAAAGGTATGCGAGAAAGGCCGCTAGTGTGTCCGGTAGCAAGTCTGCCATAGGGGCATCGCGGTGGTCTGCTCTCTAAAAGTATTATAAGTCGAGCTGGCACCAACGATGAGCGCGTCCGCCACATTAATCAATGCCGACGAGAGCATGGTGGTTTTCACATCAAGCGTGTGTAGTCCATTGAGAGATTGAGAGTAAAGTCCTGCAATCTGGTTGACTCTCACCGGTGCACGGACGGTTTCGACGTACCAAATTTACTGATAACACTACACGTGATCGTGTAGCCGAGATCAAGAATGGCGTATTGCAATGTGCCATTTGGCCATAGTCCGAGGCGTTTTCGCCCTTGCACGTATCCAGATATCAAGGTGTTCGCTTCCTGTACCGATGCGCTTTCGTTCGCACGTATCCAATCTCCCCTGCAGGGTTCAGTCCCAGTCGTCCGCAGAGTACACTCTGACCTTTCTCCCTATCCGTATAGGGCCCACTTCCATCCAGCTCACGCTCTCGGGTACCTTTTTGCCATTGGGATAGTAGATCGCACAGTCTCCAAACGCCCTCGCTTCCCACGCTAAAGCCTTGATTGCAGGCAAAGCTTCGCGCCAGCTGCTGAATCCCAAGCTCGTGAGCTCAGCGTCCGATAGTTTGAGGGCGACTTCTGAAGTTGCGAATACGGCAGGTGGTTCCGTGTAGTCGAGGAGACTGGAGAATGCGAGCCGGAGGATTGGGTCGTTTGCCGCGACCATGGGTGGGTCGGGCTTGGTCTTCCTTTCGGGTTTTTCGGGGCCGCCACCGAAGGGCCACCACGACATCGTGCAGGAGTTCTTTCGGTTGACTGGTGGACTTTCTTTGTTTGGTTCAAGACGTGCTGGTTGGATCGCAGACCGAGCCTGGAGGTTGGCTTGAGGAGAGAGATCCGTGTCATGCGTAAGCCCTTAGCTTCCGGCGCTAGTCGACCAACGACAACAGCGGCCTCTATGAGATGGTTATGCTTTGATCTTACATCTTACCACCAACGGAAAGCATCCAACATCGATGTCAGCTAACTCCATTCAGAACGCTGTTATCATCGCTCGATATCGGCATGTCCTGATCACCGCCTCACATTTCGAAAACATGAGATCATTGAATAGAACAAGTGTCAATGCTACACAATCGAACTGTCCAATTCTCACCAGACGAATCCCTGGTGCATTGCCGATGCCCATGTATTACTCTCGGCTTCTGCGAGAGGCATCTCTTCTTTGGTTATTGATGTCGAACGGCATAGCGTTGTTTACACAACCCAAACCCTAACCCTTGCATGATCGCTTCGGAAATGAAATATCCATCGCTGGTGAAGGAAGGACACTCGTGCGATGACATGTACTCTGCATCGAGTCAATGGAGAGGGGCTATGGCGCCATTCATGGTCTCCGGTGGCGACGCAATGTTCTAGGCTCCGAGATGGACATCAGAGTATCTCGTGGGTCGATCCGTTGAGCAGATACCTGTCACTTTCGACATCAGCATTCTGGGTGTGCCCATCAAGAAGCACACGACGAAACACCGCTTTCTCTCGGTTCTGACTTTCAGCCTGAGGTGATACCAACTACTTTCGATCCCATAAGTATATGATCTACCACAGAGATGCATCAATCGAGATGGACTTTCGAACAGCGCGGTGCCCGCAATCCTATTTGGGAACATGGCGACGATATTTGTCGCATGTAGCTTTTGGGGATGCTATATAAACTCATCCCATGAATCGTAACGCATCAATAACTTCAAAAAAATAGTCACCGACTCTCACCATACAAGCGGTCCGCGATCGGAGCAGAGCGAATCATCTTCGCCGAGGCGCCAGCAGGCAAGTAGTTTGTGCAATCCGCAAAGCTTCCTTGTGCGCTGCTCGGGATGCCTAAGACGCTCAACTTCGCCATGGCGGCTGCGAAAGCAGAATTCCACTTGCCCGCTTGACCAACGAAGCCCTGGAACTGCTTTCCTACGGTCGAAGTCTTATTCGCGAGGTTGACGTCTGAATCGAAACGCGAGACGCCTGGGGGCGGGTTGTAGGTTTCAGCGTAGTAGTTGATATCCCATTTACCAGGAGTGGTGTCTTGAGGAGCGTTTATTGGAACACCGTTTGCCGCTTGATTAAATGCTGGATGAGTCGTTAGCGAGTGAGATTGATGTTTCGATCGCACAAAACACACCTGTGGAAGTTGTGTGGGCTCCAATGAGGGCGGCTAGCTCAGCGGCAGAGAAACCCTTATCTAAGAAGAGTTGAAGAAGGCTGTCGTGATCGGATCCCTTGCCGAATCCTGGCGGCATGGCATTGTCTGGGGCTGCGACATTGCTATCGGTACGGCCGACGACTGTCCTGACTTTTGGACCACCGGGACATGTAATGACTGCAACGCTGTGGGAGATTCATTAGATAGAGTGATAACTGTTCTCTCTGCAGATTTAACGACGTACCTGGACGCAAACTGGATCAGGTCTGCAGCTCCGACCGAAGAACCAAATTTATTCCGGTAACTCGTCAATTTGTCGCCAATGAAGGTGTTGTAAGACTCGAGGCCACCATTCTCGGCACGTCCCATTTCGCCAGCATTGAGCAAAAGAGATCCGTCGGCTCCACCACCAGCGGGAGCGACGAAAGTGAACTTCGTAGAGTATGGACCAGCATCGTGGAAAGCGTATCGAACGGCAGCTCTAGCATTGGCGTTGCACTGGCCGCTACTGTCGAGGAATGCTGCATTGAGATCTTTCGAGATTTGCTGCCAATATGTCGGGCATACTGCCTTGCGCTTTACGAGAATAGACAAGTCGAAAGAGGTTGGGTTGGAGAAGATAGAAGCCGAAGCTGCACCTGAGGAGGCGAGCAGGATTATGCTAGACAAGTGCATGGCTGTATTGAAAGAAGTAATCTGACGTCCCAATGGCTGGTGTTGATGGCCTTTGCCTCGTGCGGACTCACGATAGTATATATATCTCCTGATCGCCTAGGAGGACCGTAATGGAAGTCTCTGGCCAGGCGCCAATGACTTCCAGTGTATCCGCAGCTGACAGCCCAAGAACCTCGGAAGCTCTGGCAGGGATGATCTCGTTGTGACGAGCGAATACGACTGCAAACAACAACATCTCCTGCAGTCCAGAAGTATGAAGCAAGCAAATCTGTTTACGCCACGATCAGGCCCAGGCTAGCCATGGAAGACTCCGGTGTCTGCGATCCCGATTCAGCAGCATGGAAACGTAGCCGACTTTTTCAGATCTCGTGATACAACACGGAGTCAGTATCGATTGTTCATCACGAGTTGAAGTGAGAGCCACTGAGCTAGAACCGTAGCCTGATCCAAAAACCACATAGCCACGATATATCTCCGGCTTCTGTGGCTTGCGTAGAAGTCGTGGCGTGCCGCGGGCTGAACTGACATGCAAAATACGCGAGATT
>Ga0265797_10006227_pt1 | contig 16981 bp, 13 predicted proteins | sample P2T30metagenome_FD_192433 | JGI IMG/M metagenome (GOLD analysis project Ga0265797, IMG submission 192433) | Plant litter microbial communities from East Loma Ridge, Irvine, California - P2 T30 | ecosystem: Environmental > Terrestrial > Plant litter > Unclassified | place: USA: California...
CTTTCCCGGGAAGGTATGTTGCTGTTGGCTTCAAGCGCCTATACGCGTCCTTGACTGCGATGAGTTGCTGCAGTCTTTGGCGTGGATCCTCTGACGCGTATGCTGCAGTATCTAGATCAACATTGGATTCCACCCGCAACTGGAACAAGGTGAGCAAGATGCTGTATCGCTGAATAGGAGTCGTACTCGTACCCTGTCTAGTGCTGCTTGTTGTTCTTGGACGCGTGCCTGGAGCTCCTTTACTGTTTGCGCCAGACGAGCTTCGGTTCCGGACGCGTCATAGTCGACGACATGGTCCTGCCGCCCGTGAGCTTTTGTGGCATACTCTTGTATCTTCTGGAGGGCTTCGCGTTGTGCCATCTCTTTGATATTGGGCCGTGTTATGGTGCGGTCACCAACTCGCTAACGGCCTTGATCTAGGGTCACGTCGCCACTCAGCCACTCAGCCCAGTCCTCTGCCCTTTGAAGCCACAGGAGTGAAGGTGACTGCTCACTCACTTGCTTGGATTGCAGTGCGCACACGCGCGCCGCTGTTGTTTCCATTGCGCACACGTGACCTGCCAAGCCTTGGTGCCGATCTCCCCGCGATAGCTTCCTTTTGCACCGCTTGCGCTCCCTCCCTCACGCAACTCGCTGCTACTCTTACTATCACGCACTGCTCTTACCCCATCACTCCTTCTACCACGGTTGCTTCTCAGTTGACGCAGAAGGCGCACAGCTCGAGCTCTCCGCCTCTAACACGCCGGATTGAGCCGAGAAGGTTTGACGGGCGAGCTTTCTTTACTTGGGCCAGTTTCTTCATCTCTCGACCTGTCGTCGTCCCAGAAACACACACCCTTTCCGACTCTCCTGCTCCATCACAAGCATCATCATCCTCGACCCCTCGCTTCTCCGAGGTCCCCCTTCTCCGACCACTGCACCATCTGCACGCTCCAAACTCTATTCAAGCTCCCGGCGACCTCACCTCCACGCACCTTCACCGCACTGTCGCGACTCCCTTCCGCCCGTCCTCACAGCACGCTTTCTTTCAGCCCCCGCTGTACATAAGTCGCACAATAATCGAGATCAATTGAACAAAAGTCTCCACTTCGCGTTTACGCGCTCGTCGACTGTGAAAGCGCATACACCCGTTAAGATTCAAAAACTCATCTACAGGAGCCATGTCTGCATCACCCACCATCGCAGCTTCCTCGGCTAAGCGCCCGCTTGAGGAGCCGTCGTCGCCTGCCGGACCCAACGATCAGCCTGATGCCAAGCGCCCGGCTCTCGATAAGATGGTCAAGGAGGAGGCGTCCATCGAAGACGACATTGACATTGCGCAGCCCGTCAAGGCAGAGGATATTGCCACCGAGGGCCTCACAGATGACCATGTACAACCGGCGCATGACGTTGCCGACGCTGCGCTCGAGAATGGTGCCGAGACCACCTACACCCACACGGACACTATAGTCCCTGATGCCCCTTCCATTCTCGAGACCCAGCCCATCCAGTCGACGTCAGGCGCCAACGGCCGGCCTGTGAACCATAACCAACAGGTGGATGAGACCAACTGGCTGCATGTGCGCGCCTGCATCGGCACCAGTGAGGCAGCCACCATTATTGGCAAGGGCGGAGAGAATGTGACTCAGATCCGTCGTCTGTCTGGCGCCAAGTGTACCGTTAGCGACTACTCTCGGGGCGCTGTCGAACGTATACTTACTGTAAGCGGCCAAGTTGATGCTGTGTCCAAAGCCTTTGGTCTCATTGTGCGCACTCTCAACCAAGAGGACCTCGAGACCCCGTCCACGTCCACCTCCAAGGCCTATCCCATGCGTCTGCTTATCCCGCACATCCTTATCGGCTCCATCATTGGCAAGGCTGGTGTTCGCATCCGCGAGATCCAGGACGCTTCCAATGCTAAGTTGAATGCATCTGACACCCTCCTCCCCAACTCTGGCGAGCGCTCGCTGATCGTTCTGGGTGTTGCTGACGCTGTGCACATTGCTGTGTACTATGTTGCGCAGACACTGGTTGAGCAGCTGACCGAGCGATTCGGTGGTCCCGCTGCGTCCCAATATGCCACTCGTAGCGGAATGGCGGCCAACGTTGTCCCAGGCGGCATGTCCGTCCAGCCATACGTTCCCCAACCCGCTGGAGGCCAGTACTCTCACCCACAGAACTTTCGCCGTCAAGAACCACCCCAGCGCACCCCCGCTCACGGTGGATATGGTGCTCCTCACATGCATGGACAGCCCCCTCAGCAGTCGCCCTATGGACATCCTAACATGCCTTATGGAGCTGGCTCGCCTAGCCGCGGTCCTTACGGCGGCCCTGCTGCTCCCACTCCCTATGGAGCCCATCCTGCCGCAGCGCCCGTTGCGCACGGTGGAGCTGCCCCTCACGCTGCGGTTGGTGCTATGCCCGGCCAACCCCTGACACAGCAAATCTTCATCCCCAACGACATGGTTGGTGCCATCATCGGAAAGGGCGGTGCGAAGATCAATGAGATTCGCCAGCTTAGTGGCAGTGTCATCAAGATCAACGAGCCCACCGATAACAGCAATGAGCGTCTTGTTACCATTACAGGTACACAAGACTGCAACCAAATGGCGCTGTACATGCTGTACTCGCGACTTGGTCAGTAAACCCCTCCTCCCCTCCCCCTCCCTCTCCCTAGACGACATTGACTCATTCCTCCTTAGAATCGGAGAAGCACCGGATCTAGTAAGCGCACTGTAATTGTGGACTATTCGAGGTGACGTAAAGCGAGCATGGACAAAGTGTCTCTCTAAAATGCATGTGGAATTTGGAGCATGGCGTAACGGTATGTTTTCTTCCTTCCAAAATCTTCTCTGGGCGTGCGTTTCTTATATGAGGCGCTGGCTACTTCACCACGTTTGGTGTGTAAGAGCATTGCTGGGATGGGATCAGGTTGTTGGTGGAGGAAACAAGGGCTCCGGCAGGGTTTCGTCACATACGGTTTTTCGTCGCCGGCTACATGGTTTGAACATACCTGGTAATCTATCAAAAGCTTCACTTGTTTTTCGTCTGAGTTCTTATAAGGTGCTGTGATGGTTGGTATGTGGGGGCGAGTTGAGGTGGTGTGTTTGTTGCGTGTGTTTTCTCCCAGAGCATAGCGAGTCCAAGCAAGGGTAACAAGTAATGTGGCTCAACCTGATATTTCGTAATATTAAATACATCTGGTTTTTGAGAGGCAGGAAAGGTATATGGATATGTGGGCATCTGGGTCTTACATCCCCAGTTCGTTCTTGGTTTGGCTCAAAGACGTGCTTCTAGTACCCCTTGCGATTGCGGCGCCTGATTGAGAGTTATGCGAAGCTTCTCCACACCCAGCCTTGACCCGCTGCAGCACAGAGATGAAAGTGTTTTGATCTTTGCAACTTCTCCTGGGAGCCCTGTATTGGATGAAAAGGGTCAAACAAGAGTGTTTATGATGAAGTAAACGTTGCGCCTACTTTATTTTTCCTGACACGGTGAGGACTGTTGGGTATCTCTGCCGGTGCTAAAACGTACCGAAAAAAGCATATGTTTCCTCCCCAACGGTAGGTTGCGGGAAGGGGGGAGGGTTATTTTTCTGATCACAGCAATTTGAAACCGTCTACTGAGACTGCATCTCTGTTTTGCAGCTCAAACCAAGGCCGAAACAGGCGAAAAAACAATAGTAATAACAACAGTAGGGCAAGACTCCACGTATCTGTTTAGATTAGCGGTCAGATTCATGTCAATGTTTAAACGCGGCGGTGTGGTCTTCTTGTATAACTTGTATTTTCCTGCTATAACAGCACGATAGAAATCATCGGTGACATGAGTTGTAATCAAATCCTCCAGAAACTCGCGATGCGGCTCGTTGACACGATCATACATCCCATTACCCTGAAGCCTGGAGGGCATCACCCCCTACTTGGTCAACGAGCCGGGCCAGCTTTAGAGAAGAAAGCGCCTGTGCGAGCAGGGCTCGAGTGATATGTCGCTACTTCAGACAGCTACTGTTGTTCTCGAGTTACTTTTTGACCCTTTTTTCTTCTTCTTGAGCGTTACTGGGTCAGAATGGTGCTAATGTTAGAGTCTTTGGGTATTGTCGCTCCATGGATCGCACAACTCGCTCCCTTCTGCATGGTCGAACTGAGTGGATGGTCCAGTCGCCCATGGCATTCGATTTCTTCTGCAGGTTGTTTGTGAGCGTTGTGCTGAGCTCGGAACAGAACAACACCTCGCTCAGCAAGTTGAGGTTTCAATATCAGTTGCTACACGTACCAGCTTGTAGTCCGATGAAGCGGTACAGGCAATCATGATGGCACGGTCTCGGACACGCTGATCGTCTTGGGGGAACACGGAGAAAATGTCACTCAAGATGTTCATACTACCCCCTCTTCAGGAACGCATTTACAATCACGGATCTTAGCATGAAAGCGATGAAGTCATTCAAGGAGACGATCAAATGCCCTCACAAATGGGTTTGAGACTTTGATAGGACTGATAGACATATTTTGCTTCTGTGATAGTGCTTTGGTTAGCTATACACGAGGGAAAAGTTAACCCATTAGGTAATAATGATCGACTAGGCGAAACGTGCTGCCTAAAACAAAGACCTTTCCATGTACATCTCATTCCCAAGCCAGTTATTTGCTTTTATTTAGGAGATCCTGTAGCCTCAAAGACGAGCCAGCGCATCAACAAGTGCGATGCTGCGAAACTGCGACACAAAAGTACAGCGCACAAAACATGATCTGTTCTTGTTTTCCTTTCTTTTTCTCTTAGTAAACTCTATATTGAGATTGATTTCAGGTATCGATATTCGCGCTTGTCGATCACGCACGTTCCATCATCACCGCAACCAAACATGTACGTTGCAAGTTCCCGGTCTCTGGTTCAAACGATTATCGGAAGCACCTTTTAAAAAAAGTAACATAAGGTTCAAGCCGAGAGTACAGACTCGTGTCGCTATGCCCTGTACAACGATGATACAGACTAATAATAACATCGAATATGCAATTGTATGATCAGCATGCTCTACAGGAGAGACCACGCTTGTACCAATGTGGCACCGTGGGCGCCGATTAGTCTGATTTCATGCTGAACATCCCCAAACAGCTACTGGCTTGTAAATGGAAGCTTTGGACAATAGGATTGATACAAAAAGACTGCATGTTTCCTGCTGGTCCAGAGGCAGCCATCATCATAATTGTTAACTACCAGCGACTGGATTCGCAAAATTTACTGCAAAGATGAGCAACATGAACGTCTCTTTTAATACAACTGCCGACCGAGTGCGCGGACTTGAATTCATTTCGAATATCAGTGATAGGAATGGCCTTTTCAAAATCGACCCAGGCTACACCTTATTGCTCTTTTGTACAATGGGTATAGCTGCTTTGTTTGCCGCAAAGCAGCGTACATATGGTGCTTTCTCCACAACCAGGGAGCCACCTGCTGTTCCTCACTTCGTTCCATTCGTCGGTCATCTCTGGGGATTGCTGAGATATACCCATGAATACGTCAATAGCCTATGGTGAGTTGAGAATTTCCAAGCCTCTTCTCGCACATATTTTACATTGATAGCTAACCACTATCATGCTTTTAGTGAGAAGACGTCCCATGCGATTTTTTCGATTCCTGTGCTCTTTGGCAAAGCATACATTGTGAGCTCGCCACTCTTCGCACAGAGTATCTTCCGGAACAAAAGCGTCAGCATGGAACCTTTGGTGACTGAGTTCGTTGCTCGAATAGAAGACCTCTCTGAACCAGCAAAGAAAGCTTACCACGAAGGGTTACAATCGAAATCTATACATTTATTCGCTGCGAGTTTGTCTGGGTCAGAGCGGAAGAGAATGGCTGCTACGGCACTCGAGGAATTGATCAGGCTACTCCCTGAGCCTTGCCGGCCCGAAGGCGACAGACCAAATATGTGCAAAGATGTCCAGACGCAAGACCTTTGGCTTTGGCTGCGTAGTATTACGACAATCTCCACGACATCATCGCTGATGGGGAGAGAAAACAACCCATGGAGCAAGGACCCTTCTCTTGTTGAATCTTACTGGTAAGTGGTGATTCCATGCAGCCTTACCTAGAGTGTGATGACATCTCGAAGTAAGTAACAGATGCTGACATGCTTCGAACCTGCCTAGGACATACGAAGATGGCGGATTTGCAGGACATATGTTCGATATTGCATATCGAAACTCTAAGAAGGCACGTAACACTATGGTCGATGCATTGGAAGCGTATTTCACGGCTGGATATGACACATCCGGGGACAAGGGCAGCGACAATCATATTGCCTCGCTTACAGTGGACATGGCTGCCATGCAACGCCAGTACGGATTCACGACTAGAGAGATAGCTGCGACGTACGTCATCGTTGTTCACGCGTCGTTGGCGAACGTGGCACCAACATTATTTTGGTGTGTGGCATACGTCTTTAGTCGGCCGTCACTGCTCGCTCAATTGAGAGACGAGCTTCGTGCAGCACTGACGATCGAGGGTAAAACTGCGTTTGTGGATGCCGATTGGATACAATCCAAATGTCCACTCTTGGTATCCGTGTTGAACGAGACGCAGCGTCTGGTCTCCATAGGGACATTGCACCGCCAAATACTCGACGACACCACCGTGTCTGCCAACTCCAACAAGAATCAAGTGCAGTCCTGGCTTCTCAAGAAGGGGACCAATCTTCTGATTTCACAAACGAGCGCTCACCGTGACCCAGGGATTTGGGGACTCAACGCCAGCGAATTCGACGCGAACAGATTCTTGGAAACACAGCAAAGCACGACGGACAAGAGCTCAGACGAAGGATTACGCAAATCAGCTTATTATCCTTTTGGTGGAGGCAAGGACCGGTGCCCGGGGCGTTACTTTGCTACCACTGAACTGCTGGGTAGCATGGCCGTACTTTTCTCGGGCTACGACATTACAGCCGTCGGCGGCGGGCCCATATCCCAACCAGAGTTTGGCGCATGTAAGTTGACAACAGATACTGCAAGGCCACATCCAGACGCAGACTTGAGGGTACGGGTTGAAAGACGAAAAGGCTGGGAAGAAGTTTCGTGGAAAGTGAAGAACAATTCCGCATAAAGTATCCAACTTGTGTCTTTGATAAGAGGAGTAAAATGAGTAGAGCTCAATGGACCTTTCAGCAGGTCAGTTGAGCGATGTTTCTTCAACTTGGTACTGGCGTTCTCAAGGAATAGCTGCCGTTGATCATGAAAGTAGCAAATAATTGATTTATGGCGTTCTTAAAAAAAGTATTCATTTGCCGATGCAGTATATAGCGTTTATGGGTAGAGGATAGATGATCAACTGCTGGCTAATTAGTCGGTTTACATTCGATTGCACCTGCGTTAACAGGCCTCCATGGATAGCCAGCTCCTGTATGCAAGGGTGAAAGAAATCGAAGCGAGTGTAGTTCTTCAACTGAGACCAGTAATTATAAGTTCTCGGACGTAGTATAGTACCATATAGTGTTAATATAGTGGTATCAACTACCATCTGAATACTACAACATGGAAGGGAGTGGTTCAGAGAGTATTCAGGTGGTCTGGGATCAGTAGACACGACTTCCTGCGATGACGTGTAAACTCGTCAACGTCAGACGCACGTCCCCTTGCAACAACTTCCTATCAACAAAACTATCGTGCCTTTCAACAAACATAACAATGCACTCGCAATGGAATTACTCAGCCACGGTATTCCGTTCTGGGGCTGTCCAATCCCAGTCACCAAATTTGCGTACGTTCGAAAGTGCCCTACGCCTCCTTGATGACCAAATCAGCCGTTCGCCTTATGATCGCAACACATGGGTTCAACGCGGATCCCTTATGAGAGAGCTTGGATTTCCCGAGATTGCCGTGGGAGACGCATTCAAAGCCTATCTTTTGATGGATCGCGAACATGACGATCCCGAGACGAAAAAATCTGTTTACGAAATCCTTGGTCAAGCTCTTTTGGACTGCCACTGTCACTGGGAAGCAGCAGAATTATGGGAAAAGGCGGAAAAACAATATCCTAGATGGAATATTGCGGGTGAGAAAGCCACAGGTCTTCGCGAGCTTCTGAGACGGAAAGAAGCTGCTGCAGCATTTTTGGGAGGCACGGAGCAGGAGCAGAAGGACAGACTTAAAGATGGAGGTGTGTTCACAGTGAAATACCCATGGACGGTATTATCGTGGACACCGGAGCGCCCTCTGACGAGGTCTTCGAGACTTGTAGCCCTGATTAACGATGAGCTGCGTGGGAAAGACGGCGAAGCGAAGTGTTACCTTGATCGAAGCACTCTAGCTGCGGATGAAAACGATGACATGCTAGGCATGTTTGCAAACGCCGAAATACAAAGCGGCGATTGTATACTACTTAACTACACTGCAACAGGCGTATGCAGTACCCCAGCACCAAACTCATGTGCAAATTGTTACGCTTCCCTTCCAGAGTCGCCCGAACAAGCACAATGTTGTTCAGAAATCTACTGCTCACCTCAGTGTGTCAACCTCGCAATGAGTACCTATCATAAAGCTCTTTGCGGAAAAGACTTTTCATGGCTCCAAGAGACCGCCCGTGACCTAACACACAACGCGTCGCCCCTTCGCCCTCTCCTCATGCTCCGCTTCCTCGCAACATGCGTACAAGCCGGTATGCAAAACTCGCCTTTGGACCACCCACTCATCGCGAGACTTCAACCATTAGCCAACAAAAACCATCTTGACGTCTTCACGCTAACTGAATCCGTTGCAATACCATTCAAGATACTGGAGCAGCTTGGCGTGGACGTCTTCGCCAATCGCAACTTTGACACGAGTATTTTGCATTCCATATGGACACGTCTGGCGAATAATAAAGCAGGATCTACGGACCTGCGACTTGGCTTTGTGGACGAGATAACCCCGCATTTGCCGCTGTTTAATCATAGCTGCGAGCCGAATGTGGAGTGGAGAAGGGACATGGGGAGTACGACGGTGAGATTTTTTGCGAAGAAGAGAATTAAGAAGGGCGAAGAGTTGTTTTGTAGTTATGTGCATGTTGGAGATAGAGGGGTGGAGGAGAGGAGGGAGATGTTGTGGCCGTGGTTTGAGGGCGAGTGTTTGTGTGAGAGATGTAAGAGAGAAAGCGGGCATGTGTGGTGAGAGCATTGGATTGAGAGTTGAGGAAGCTATGTCTGTTTGCATACTTTGAGTTTTACGGGATATATTATCTCGTCCCAACTAGATATGGCAGGAAGAGGGGCTATACAGAATACAGTATAAGACATCTACCAAGCAGTCATACCAAACATATTGTAATACAGCGTCAAGCCCGACAAGAATACTATCAAAGGCTAGCATCACTATTCTAAAGCCTTGCCTTTACCCTTACTACTCCCACCTTTGATCTCATCATCCGCATCCCGTGGAAACTGCACACCCATAGCCCTCATCATATTCCCCGCCGGCCCCGCCATACCCGCCTGACCCTTGAACGCCTTGAGCATATTATCAGCGAGGTTATAATCATCATCCAGGAGCCCCGCATCCTCATCCTCGTCGTCATATTCTCCGTCGTCTTCCTCAGCAACATCTTCCAGCTTCCCTTTGCCCTTGCCCTTGACGCCTGCCAGCAGCCCAGTACCCGGCTTATGGTCCGCTTTGGGATTCACGTTGAGGGCGCCATGGCTAAATAGCTCTGCTTCCATCATCTCACTGAGTTTTTTAATCTCATCGTCTTCTTCCTTTTCGGCGTCTTGCTCGAGGGCTAGGGCGCGCGCTTCGTCTGTAAGCATGGCTTTTTCGGCTGCGGGGAGGGTCATGAATTTTTCATAGGCTTTTTCGTAGTCGGCGTATTCGGCGTCGGCTTCTGCGTCGTCGTCGTCGCCGTCGTCGGCAGAGTCGGTCCCGGAGTCATCTGACTGCGCTTTTTTGGTCGTCTTGGGCCTGGCCTCGCCCTTGCCGTTTGTGTCTGTCTCGGTCTCAGGTGGAGAATCACTGTCTTCTGGATCTTCCCAGCCTCTGCCTCCAGCGTCGGAGTCATTGTCTATATCCATTGGATCGGGAATCCCGTCTGCACCTTCGGCGCCAGCTTCATTATCGGCCAAGAAGTCGTTGAAACGCGCGACCATCTTTTTGAGATTTTCCTGTGCAGCTTTATCGCCAAATCCGTCTTTAGCGCCACTTCCCTTGCCCTCAAGCTCCTTTTCAAACTCCGCAAAGTCAATGTTGAGCCATCCTTCGTCGTCTTCGCGTTTAGGCCAGTTTGCGATTTCGGCGTCAGTGGGAAGCGTATCATCGCCACTGTCCAGGTCTTCGAGTAGGAGAGCAATCTCCCGCGTGGATTTGTAGGCGCTATAGATTGGGTGCGAAAGAAGCATTTGTATGCCATCGGTGATCTTGATGCCAATCTCGGCCTTCTCGGCGGGTTTTCCAGTCTCGATGAGATGCTCCAATGCCGTGTCCCACGGCGCAGGCGGTTCCCAGTGCTGTCCGAGAAGCTGGGCGTATAAAACTTTTGTGAATCGAACACTCACGTCTAAAAAGTCTTCAGGTGGGAAGATTAGGGGTTCCTTGGTCTTGCTTGGCTGGAGAAGACGCATGGAGATGGGATCGCGCAAGTAGAAGGCTTCGACTACAGGAGCGATGTAGGACGGGTTTACGTGCAGAATGTGCGCGACTTTTCTCGGGAGTGGAACCGTCGCATGATGCTGGTTCTCTGAGATGGCCGCTGGGTACCCGCTCAAACGATGAAAGGCCTCCTTTTCAACCTTGATATACTGCTGTGGCCGCCCCGGCGTAGCTTCAATGATCTGTAGTGCCTGTTCCTGTGTGAGGGGCGCAGGGTCCTCTTCTTTACTCAGCGGTATGATGAGCAGTCGGTGACAGTTTATCCACACCCTATTCTCTGCGACTTCAGGGTTGAGCCACTTCGGCAGCGCATTCGCAGCTTCTATGAGCAAAAACTCCCCATCACTATCATATATCCGTATCCAAGCATCTTTGAACTCTTTGCTCAACTCGCGCATGAGATAAACGATAAGCCACTCGTCTGCTACACTGTCGCCGTAGTTTGTGCGCCCCCGGAGTAGCCATTGCTGCCCCTCTCGGACAAGTTCCAAGTTGAGCGAGTCGCGCTGCCAGATGTATTCCTTGAGGAACTTTTTTTCAAGGATGTTGAGGGCGCGCTGGAAGGCTTGGAGGCGCTCTCGAGTTTGGATGTCGGAAAGGCGGGAGTCGATGATGAAGACTATGTATTCGACGACGTCATCGGGGAGCTTTTTGGGGAAGCCGTCGAAGCCTTCGCCAAACCACTTGAGGTCGTCCTGTGAACCGTCCATGATGAGACTTGCAACTGGATGGAAAAGTTTCGAATTCAATTTTCCAAACTATTGCCTATATCAGACTTCAAGTCTTGGTGGACTGCCCAAACGTCGCACCTGGAACAATCGTCTTGAGGATTTCTCGAAAAAGTCGTTGTTGAGTGTTTTATTCAGGCCTTGATAAGCTATCTTTGTCAGTCTCCCAATTTATAGTGACGACGAAGTGAAGTTTTCGTTTTCTGTGTAGGCGGCAAAGTCGTAACGTGACTGGCTTGGAGGCATGATTTTCGGGTTTTGCCTGGACCGGCTAGCTGCGGGCTGTACCCCTGCGCTGGTCCAAGCGTCCCAAACAAACAACATTGAACATGCCCAACTACGGCGGGAGGAGACTGAACTACCCACTGCTACAAGTGTGTGCGCAAGGCAACCCCATATTTCTCTCACTCATGCGTTACTAGAGTATACCCATACTATGGCGCACCTCCTCGATACGCCTCGCACAGAGGTTGGCGACTTGACGCGCTTCACCACCAACGATCCCTCCTTCAGCATGGAAGAGACATTCCATGCGCCGGCAGACCGCGACAACCTCTTCAAACAAATGAGTGGCGCACGAACACCCCGGAACAATCTTGCCTCCCGACGCAACCAGAACGCGAAAAACGAGTTCACGCCCATGTTGAAGAGCGCAACTGCCAACCGGACGCGCCAGGTCAACGGCTTACTAGATGGAAAACTCACTACACCTGCCGCGATGAAGCCAGGTTTCCAAGTCGGCAACACGCCTCTGCCCGAGGCGACCATGTACGACGTGGAATCGAGTTCCTTTGCCGACTCGGCAGGTGATCGGACAGAGATGCCAAATCTCAGTGCGAGTGATATGAGCACGCCCATGGCGCTACCGAGACGAGCCGAGGGCGAAATGGACGGTGGAAATGGCAATGTGCTCACCCTAAGAGAACAAGAGGCTGTGCGTATACTACGATACCCCGCGCGCAGTCGAGGCGTGCAGCGTGACTCTCTGCTAACACCTCTTGCAGCGTCTGGAGCAAATTGACAAGGAAAACTTTGGACTGAAGCTTAAGATCCACTTCCTCGAAGAGAACCTCAAGAAAATGGGCCCCGAGTTCAACCGACAAGCCTTGGAAGAGAACATCAGCCTTAAGTCGGAAAAGGTCACCATGACACAGGACCTCAGGAAGTACACCAAGGATCTCAAGGCAGCCGAGAAGGAGTTGGACACATACAAGGAACAATTGCGCGAATACGCTGAGAAAGTCAAACGGCGGCACGCTGACGAGGGCATGCGCGAGGAGATGGACGAGCTTCGTCGATTGGCTGAGGAGCGCGCGGCTGAAATTGAACGTCTTGAGAGCAAGCTTGAAGACGCGAAGGCTACGGAGGATGAGCTGGATAAGCTCGATGCTGAGCTAGAGAGTGCACAGGCAGAAGTCAAGAAGAGGGACGAAATGCTGGATGAGCAGGAAGAACAAATCAAAGCGCTGGAAAACAGGCTAGAACAAGCGCAGGACTCGCAATCTGCTGGAAATGGGGAGAAGGACCGGCAACTCGAGGAACAAGCCAAGAGAATCGCCGAACTAGAAGAACAACTTCATTCATTCAAAGAGGCCCAACATGACGACTTGGCTGAGAAGGACCGCCAATTAGCTGAACGCAGCGAGAAGATTGAGGATCTCGAGGATCAGCTTCGCTCAGTTGAGCGCGAGAAAGATGCCGAAATCGAAAACCTACAAACCAAGCTTAATTCTACTGCAGATGGCAAGGACCAGCATATCCGAGAGTTGGAACAGCAACTTGATGATGCAGAACGCGAACTTGATGAGGCGGACGAGCAGAAACGACAAGAGCTTGCAGTTGTTGAAGAGCGACTTCGATCAGTGGAGCGCGAGAAGGACGCCGAGTTTAGGGAGCTTCAGAGACGTCTACAGACTGCCCAAAATGAGAAGGAAGCGGAGATGGATGCGCTGCGCGAACGCTTGGAACTTGCAGAGTCCCAGGGAGACAATCAAGTCCAGTTGGCGCAACAATCCGCCAACGATGCGCGGCAAAAAGTCATTGACATTACCCGTGAGAAGGGTGTTGAGATCGAGCTCTTACAATCACGAGTCGATGCCGCCGAGATCAAAGCCGATGAACTAGAAGGTTTCCGCAGGCAGCACCAAGACGCCATGCAACAGATTGCGCGTCTGCAACGGGATGCATCGGCCTATGAACAGCAACTGCAGCAGCTCCGACGCGATCTCAACCAAAAGGATCGTGAGATAGAAGGAGTTGAAAGATTGCGCCGTGAACGCGACGATGCCACGCAAGAGCTTACCGGGCTCCGCACAACGCTCTACACCAAAGATGCTCAAGTACAAGCGCTTAACACTGCCACACGTGAACGAGATGCGTTATCACGCGAACTTGCGACTCTTCGTCGCGAGCGTGACAATCTTGTTTCCAAGATGTCGGCCAAGGACGAGCAAGTTGAGGCATTGCGGAAAGGCAACAATGACCGTGATACTCTGGTCGCAAACCTTCGACAAGAACGAAATGAGATCGAGAGCGAGATGCGCAACCTGCGAGCGGCAGTGTCCGGCAAAGATACACAAATTGAAGCACTTCAGAAGATCACGCGCGAACGAGACGCACTCTCGCGAGATGTTTCAAATCTACAGTCGTCACTACAAGTGCGTGAGCGCGACATAGCCAGTTTGCAAAAGAAAATCGAAACACAGGAAGCGACAGTCACAGAGCTTAAGCAGCTCAAGAATGACCTTAGTGACCGCACACGGGAGCTGGAAACGGCACGACAAACAATATCAGATCGTGAAGCTGAGCTTGACGCTTTGCGAGATCATGCTGATGAACCCGACACGCAAATTGATATCATGCAGGATCTTGTTCGCAAGCGAGACGATGAGCTGGAGAACCTGCGCGATGAGTTGAACAACCAGAGGAGTCAAGTTGAGGCTCTCCAAAGACTAGCAGAGGAGCGTCTAGAAGCACTTGAAGAACTCAAGGAGACTGCTCATCAAGAAAAAGACGACTTGGAAGCAGAAATAGAAGTTCTGCAGGACGACGCTGAAGAAGCTGCCGAGGAGAAGGCATCCCTAGAAGAGAAGATTACCCTTCTTGAATCCATGGTCCGCGAGAAGGAAAGCCAGAACGGTGCTCTACAATCAGAGTCTCGTGCAGCCCAACGCGAACAAAAGGCTGCCCTTGAAGATAAGATCCATGACTTGGAAGTACGCATCCGTGATAAGGACTCCCACCATCGCAAACTGCTATCTGAAGCCAAGTCAGCAGCGCGCGATAAGCAGTCGACTCTCGAGCGTCAACTGCGAGACCTGCAATCCCAGCTTCGGGAGAAGGAGTCGCAGCTCCGCCTTCTCCAAGCCTCCTCCAAAGCGATACAGCAAAAGGCCAACCAAGATGCCATTGACCTGGATGAGCAGGCCGAAGCTCTCACCAAACGCCACATCAAAGAGATCAACGGCCTAGCCAAGCAAATCCAATTCCTCCGCGCACGCTGCTCAAGGGCAGAAGCATTCCGCGAAGCACTTGGATATCAGAAGCGATTCTTCCTCTTGCAAATCAGAACATACAATGAATGGTACGTCATTCACCCATCACTCTACATACGATATGCTAACACACACTCAGCAACCAAGAAGACCTTAACCTCATCTCTCAGATGGGCATCACGCCCGATATCACGCTGCACGACCGTCGGCCTAGACTCAAGTCTGCTATTCTCACTGTCATTGCGGCCATCAGGATGCAGAAGCTGGCGGATGGGTGGGCGCAGAACCGTAAGATTCATGAACAGCTCAAGGCTAAGCTTGAGAGTATGCGCAGAAGGGATGGAAGGGCTATGGGGGGTATGCCGACGAGTACGAGGAAGAATGTGGGTGGCTCCCAGTTGAGGATTGCAAGATAGTGTTTGCAGTATCTGTGATGAGGGCCGTGAGTTTCGTGTGGCCATGTATATGTAGCTGGACATGGACGGTCCTTGGATGCAGGGGTTCTTCTTTCGCTTATTATTATGCATGGCGCCATGTTGAGCACCACGCACTTGATATACACGGTGGAGGGTTTGGCTCAAGGCGCTGGTTTTACACATTCTCGGTCATGAGTGCTTGTAACGGCGTTTGTTTTGATCGGAATGAAGTCATGATATTCTCACACAGTAGCACATACAAAGAGGGAGAAATTGTATATTGAGATTAGATGATAGCTAAGAGCGAAGACAAAGGGGGTATCAAGACATGTTACTTTCATCATCCTCATCCTCATCACCACCAACGACTGGTGCTGCTGCTACTGCTACTGTTGCGAATACCTCAACTCTTTGCCCACGACATCACCTCCCCTTACCCACACCACAAACCCCACACACACCCGCATCCCCAGCATTGACGTATAGACTCCCTTTGCAAGCTTCGCTATTACATGCCCAGGAATCTGGCACTTGTACTTTGTTCAGTACATTTGCGCAGGCCATACATGTCAGTGCTGCGGGGTCATTTTCGAGGGAACAGATGGGACAGGTGGACGAGAATGGCAGGGAACTTTGTGGAAGGAGGGGCGGTTTTGGGCGGCAGTTTGGTGGTTTAGGCAGCGAGGAGTTATTGGATGATGATGACGATATTTGCGAGGAAAGCGTTCTATTAGTAGACTTGACCGTAGACATTTTAGTCTCGACTTTCGCTGATGCCGCCGGTACTTTGGCCGGTATTTTCTTCGAAATGGGAGTCAACCCCTGTATCTCATCCATTTCCCTTCTCGCGTCACCGTCTTTGTCGTCTTCGTCCTCGCAGATTTTGATAAGGGCACGACCTTTGTCGTCGAACATGCTTTTGCCGTCAATGTCGACTGCGGCCTCGTTCTGGTCGTCTTGGTGGAACTCATCTTCTGTGTCGCTGCCAGAGGAAGATGAATCTTCCTTCTTGATCGAGACGTCTTCTTTCTTCGCCGTGTCGAAGCGGGCTAGTGCCGCGGCGGCCCTGAGATCGCGTCCTCTTGCGGAACCAGCCACCCTCGGTTTCCCCTTCTTCGGTATGCCCTTTTCCAGCTTCACCTTTGTATCATCATCGGCTCCCAAAGCCATCCCACCAGCCCCAAACTTCTTCAGTATTCTCCTTTGTTTCCTCTCCGCATAACTCAACACAGACTTCTCCTTCCCACCACCTCTTTTCCTCTTGCCTGCTCGTCGCCCATACGTCCCCCCACATAGATGTTCCGGCACATCCATCGGCTCGCCTTCACTCGCCTGCACCACTCCAGTATCCAACTCCCTGCCCCTGCCCCACAATCCCTCCCCGGTATACCCCCTCGCCCAAAGCGCCCTCAGTTCCCCCGCATACCCATCCCTCACTTTCCAAAACGCCTTGCTGTGATTCATCTGCTTGCAATGCGCCAGCTCATGCACCATGACCATTTCCACCATGCGCTGCGGCAGCCACCGCCCCTGTCGGTCCCGCAGCACGAGTTGGATGACCTCGCCAGCGTTGAAGTTGCGCCCCACAAACTCGGTATTGTACGGGTATTCCTCGAGCGCTTGCACAAGAATTTGGTGCGACTTCATAAATGGATAGCATATTGCTGCTATCCGGTTTAAAATGGCCGAAGCGGTCGAGGAAGTGGTGCCGGGAAGTGTGCGGATGAAGTTTATGTGCGCGTTGGGGCGTTGGGTCCGCT
>Ga0265797_10006228_pt1 | contig 16979 bp, 20 predicted proteins | sample P2T30metagenome_FD_192433 | JGI IMG/M metagenome (GOLD analysis project Ga0265797, IMG submission 192433) | Plant litter microbial communities from East Loma Ridge, Irvine, California - P2 T30 | ecosystem: Environmental > Terrestrial > Plant litter > Unclassified | place: USA: California...
ATTCAAGTCGAGATGGATGGTAACACGGCGCAGTAGGCGTTGATCTATAGGGCCGGTGGGATCCAGCCACTGACGACCAAAAAAGGGTGCTAGAAACCTACGCCTCACCCTACGACCTGGGATATCTGGACCATATGGGACGATAGAGAAAGTATTTTGCGAGAAAAATTCTCTCAAAGCAATGTCGCGAACGATAGGCACGCGGAAGAGCTCTCGTGGCAGGTCAATCCAACGCCCAGATGCTGGGTTCTCTCCTGGACGACGAACAAACAAACCCAGCCCGATATGTCGATCTCTGCTCTCGGGCAGTACCCACGCCGCATCGTTGACAAAGTATTGCGCGATAGTACGTCCGTCGTTGAGGCGCCCGTCGATGACGTTAATTGGGCCTGGGAACACAACGAGCTGCTGCAAGACTAAGTCTTGGATCTCTCTAGTAGATCGAAGAAACGAAAGCTTGGGGGGCTTGAAGGAGAGGTACCTGCTTGAGGATTCGCGGACGTGACGCGAAATGGGTCATTCTCCGCGTTGGAAGGCAGATAATGAAGCTCCTCCACATGCCCTTGAGTATTACATGGACTGCGTCCCCGGGAAGCCGAATCAACTTGACGGAAGACGTTGTCGAAACGCCGGTTGAGTTCCTGCAAAAAGCGCCGAATGTGCTCATCCAGGGTCGCTGTCGGCCAAATCCTACCCATGATCATGACCCTTCGGTCTCGAAACCAAGGAAACCACTGGAGGAGCCGTAACGTCATCTCCTCGACATTGGCGATCCGATCTGGGTGTCCGAGCAACGCCAAAGTCACTAGCTGGGCGAGGTCCAGATTCGGTTGCAAGCTGAAAGGATGTTGTCCTCCGATGAAGGCAAAGACGCTTTGAAAAAGCCGCGGTGATTGTGCCATCTCAAGCCGGAAAGGCTGCTCAGAAAGATCAAGTATGCCAGCTGCGTTCAGGCTGGGCAACTGCTAGTCGAGGATGCGGTTGATGTAGTTGTGTCGAGATCCATGTTCATGCCAGGAAAGAGTGTGGCTTTCGAGAATGCGATGAAGATCTTGTCCCGACAGGACCGCAATGTGATCTTGCCGTGTTTCCTTGTCGCGTGTGAGAAGGCTATACTGAAGGACTGTTCCAGTATTGCGATCCACATAGGCTCGAACGCTTCGGCCAGCATCGCCTGATCCGTCACCATCAAGTACGGGTGCCGCCCACTCATCGACGTCCGCCCATATTGTTATTCGGTCCGGGTTGTCATATTCCTCATGCACAAAATACAAGAATTCCAAGCGTTGGTCATCTGGCAACATCAATGACGCTGAGGGACCGGCAGCAATGTTTGTTGGCGAGCTCATAGGACTGTGTGTCATCATGCTGTTTGTAGTCACTGCCGTGGTAGTAGCATTGTCGTGTACGTATGGTGAAGATCGGCTGGCTGCAAGGGCAGAGACGGGAGCTCGTGAAGAGTTGGGCGCGTGCGGAATAGACGGAGGGAAGGGGCTCGGTGCTGTCGTGAGCGCAGGTGAAGATGAGGTCGGAGGTCGCGACGACGACATGTCAGTAAACTATGCAAAGCCATCATGCTAGAGCTGCGTAACATACTTCACGAATGAACAGCTGGGGCGTTGAAGACATTGAAGTGTCTCGAGCGTCATCCACTTGAAGGGTCGATGTCGCAACAACAGCTTGAGTGGAAGATGGGGCAAGCTTTTCATGGTCAGCGAAACACAAAGTAATCCATGTCTTCAGTACTTACTGCAGCAATCGCATTACCCAAGATGTAGATGGTAGCAGAAGGTACGGTAATGTCGAATTTGAACGGTCCCAGCGCAATCGCTAGGGCGAAGAAGACCATGAAGGACGTCGTCACGTGGCAGAAGAGCAACATCTGGACGTCGACCTAAGGGCTGTTGACGCGTGTATGGAGTCTTTTTGAAAAAATAGTCGGGCGCAATTTGTACGTGTCGAGAAGTGAAGTGATGGTGGATGGAGGCTCTCATTGCCTCTTTACGAAATTCTAGCGCCGAGTGTTGGCATGTAAGCGGAGCTAGTCGAAACGGATCATCCAAGTTACGGTTCACCTGGTGACGAAAAGGCTAAGTGAGAAGCGTGTGGAGTGCCTGTAATGACCAGTGCTTCGTGGTAATCCTAACCACGCCACTAAATTTTCGGCTTATAATCACTCTCAAGATTCTCGCACCTAGCTTCCTCGAACTCGATTTCTAGTTCCGCCATTCCTTCTACTGAATGCCTCCGCGCGGGCGATTTCTTGGTCACAGCACACCCATACCAGGTCGGTATCGCAGCAGCTGGAGCCGTTCCACTGTGCCCGGAAAGGGGCAGAGGTAGGCGAACGCTGCGAATCAGGAGGCTACACTGCCTCGGTGCGAAACAAGCTGACTGCGACTAGCATTCGAAAACGCCTGCCCCGCCCAGAATAATCCTTCGATCCGTCCTATGCGGTAGAGTAAAAGTCAACAAGTTGAAAACGAACATGGCGCACAACAGAATGTCGACCGTCGGCATGAAAGCGCAGCAACCCGGGGCACCAATCGGAGGCAAATACCACACACAGGCAATAGCACCAGGCTCGGAATTCGGGGATGACTTGTTTGACTTGCTCAACAACCCTCGACGGAGTTTCAACTGGAGTGTGGAGAGGACGATTGTGACGATACTCCATGGTTTCGAGTCGAGGAAGGCATCCAAGACTCAGATCCTCGAAGGCGTCCGCACACTTCCATGCATTGCGCGTATCCTCGCAAGCGGCACGGACGCCGAGAGAGCCAACACTGCCCGATCTCGCAAGGCAGTCAGCGTTTATTTGGACGAAGAACTGCTAAAGTACGATGTCAAATTTCCACCGGAAGATTACTGCGACCTCTATCCGCAGCCTGGCATTTCGAAGAAAAAGGTCGATCGCACGGCTGAACTCAAGTGGCTCTCCACCGTCGGCCTTGAGATGCGAAACGAAGAATAGGATCCACCCAACGAGACTCCATACAACTATGACTATAGGAGTGGGCTTGATGCATGGTGCGAGGATTTCGATGAGGAATACGATCGTCGGCGCAGCGAGGGCGCACACCCCACTGCGTATGTCTTCGTACTGCCTACGGGTCAGGAAAACATCATTCCCCGCCCTCCATATCAAAACCTTGGCATACCAACAAACCCGTTCGGCATGGCGAGCCGACCACACAGCCAACCAGGGCGCGGCTTTGACGACTTACCCGACGAGCTGGTAGACAAGATCCTTCGATTTCTCCTCCTCTTTCCCGGGAAGCTAAGAATTACGGCAACGGTGACCGATGATGGAACTGAAACTAGTTATACCGTCGAACAGATGATGGCATCGAGCTACAAGTTTGGTCTTGCCTTCAAAGTGCCGAAGTTCATGATTGCGGCAGATACCTCACGCCATACGCAGCCCAGTGAGGGTTATTACTCAGACTTAGAGAAACCTCCCGTGCTGCTTGCTGTCTTAGAAGTCGACAAGCGTTTTCGTAGCTCGGGAAAGCCAATCTTCTACGGAAAGAACTACTTCGAGGCGCTAGATGACCATGAGGATGTCTGGCTTCATGATCGCACACCGGACCATACGCTTGCAGGCCAGCTGTCAACGCATCGGTTCCTCGAACTAATGAGCGCCATGGAGCTTCGAGATGGTACGCGTAGTTACGACGACCCACCGCTCAGTATGATGACTCGACTCAACATCGATTCGAAGGAGCTCTCGTGATCCATTTTGAGGAGCCGAATATGCTAAGTCACCTCGCTGATGCCTTCGCTTCTGTGAAGCTGCCTCGACACCAACATGTTTCCGGCAGCACTTTCGATTCGCAAGCTAAACATGCCTTCACTCCGGGTGATATCAGAACCATGCTCGACATGCGTCTTGTCAACAGCACGTGGGATAGCGTCGTGCTGAAATCGTTCTTTTCCAACGTCCTGGTGTTTCCTATGCGATCCAGCAAAGAAACCCGGAACATACTAGATACATACCTCGCGTCTACGGGTCCTCTGGAAAAAGATGAATATCAACTCTCGACAATGACAATCCAACATAAGACTACAGTCAGCAACCCCGTTATACAAGTCGACTATACACACCAGGATGAAGTTGTCTATCTGCGTACCAGTAGACTAATGGGGGGGGCCGGTCGTTGCTGACGCAAGTGCACTGTGGGTATGCGAGCCATTGAACAGCTTTCTATACCGCTCAAGATGGGGCGATCTTATGATCCCTGTGCGAACCGTCAAGATAGATACCTGGCAGCCTATGTACTGGACCGACTGGAGAAGATACATAGAGGATGCTATATCAAGCCACCTCTGGGCGCGACGTGATTCGAGATTCCAGGCGCCTGACGTATTGCTTCTCGATTATTGGAAGTCGTACTAGGTGACGAGGTGCTACACCGACAGCAGAAAAGATCCTGAAGACGACAAGGACATCTACCACGAAGGAAGTATTGCGTGTTCACTTCGACGGCGGACAGCTCCTTTGATTGAACGGCGATCGAAAGTCTCAGACATCGTAGCAGTCGTCGGCAGTGAGTTTCAACAAGTCGATGTTAGCACACTACCAACTTCAACTTGGGACGAACATACCTTTACCAACCGGGTCAAAATTGAAGTCATCTCATCTCAACTCTTGTACTTTCATCCAACTTTCTCTGCATCGACGTCTCATGGTCCATGCTCTTTTCAGACGACGCGACCTTGGATCACAACACTTGGGGTCATCTGGCTTCCTTCGATGTCCCCTCATTTTTATTTGTCTTATCATGGAGGCATGTCCACCTCATGGGAAGTGCCATCGCCGCTGTTCAGGTGGCGGTCCATACTGTGGACCTCCGGTATATTCCCCAAGCTCAGCGCCACCAGCATAACGTACCTGGGCAACGACATGGCCGTCTTCTGGTACCTCAAGAAGTCAACCCTAGAGTTGACAACAGCCGCGCACCCTCTTGTCGAGGCGAATGAGTGCGGTAGACGTCGCGCATACGAGCGACTGGGGCTTTGAGCCATTGGGACTGTGTATGGTGTGGCTTGCGGTCGTCGCTCTTTCGGTGAGCGCCGATCGTGGAGGTCGCCGTCTGTGGCCGTGGCAAAGATCGACTCTTGGTATCAGCGGGGTAGTTCCTGGAAGAGAAGGAAGGGCCAGCGGTCAGGTATGAGCTGCGGCCAGCTTTGTGCAAGCGAATCGTGTAAGGCTCCTCTCGTTAAGGGACCAGGCTGTGAGATAGTTCGTCGACGGACGTGCTCGCTCGCGCTGTGGTGTACGCCAGCGGCGCCTTTGGGAGAGGGGAGAGTCGACGATGAAGCGGAAGGCTGTGCCGCTCAAGTCGAACAAGTTTGCTGTGCCCTGTCGACGCTACAGTAGACGTCGCAGCGGCAGAAGGGCAGGATCTGTACACTGTCAGCAGCAAAGAGTGCAAGCGCCCACCGTCGTCCTCCTCGTGCGCACTATGAGAAGAGTCGACAGAAGGTCGAGTACGTGTCGCAGGACTCGGGCGAGTATCGTGTATGCTACTGCCGCCCTGAGGGACGTCGAGGCGACCTTGTGTGCGTTGTACCCGTTACCGTCTGTCTAGAACCTACGAGTACGAGGTCGCCTTACCTGAGATCCAAGCGACGATGAAAGGTCGGGGTGCGGGAAACGAAGTGTTGTGCGAAGATTTGCGGAGTGAGGGAGGCAGGAGCCAGCGCACTGGGGGTCTCCTTCCTCCAGCGGCGATGAATCTCGGACCTCCGCAACGCTACTGCCATCCAACGGGAACTCACCCCTCTCGCCGCGGGAATGCCTCAAATCAGTGGCAGCTCGATCATTGCTGCAACGCTTGCAGCTCACATACCAGTTTGCGGATTGATCGGTAGAAGCACACGACAAACCCTCGGGAGACTCGAACAGCTTGGCCTACCATCAGTAGCCGTTCATGCGCGAGACCACAGCTGTTCGACTCGAGCTCTTTCCATGGCGCGCATCCACAACATCATTACCCTAGCTTCGAGCTCGAGGGCGGTGGCGTTGAACAATGGAGATCAGGGGTATGCCAGCACTGCACTCGCGACAACGGCATCGACAGACTCTCGAAGCTGCGCAAATAAGGCAGTGGAAACGATAGAGAGAAAGAGGACGATGGTAAAAAGGGATTTCAGGGTCTCTGATATGGACGCAAGAAAGACGCTCTGGGCATTGAGCCAGCCCAAGCTAGAAGAAGGAAATGAACAGATAGGTTGGCATCTTAATGGCCCATGATCGTATTTGCATAGTCTGCTGGAAACGGAGGGGTTCTCATCTTTGGAAGGTATGCTCAACATTATTTAAAATTGACACGTGTGCATTCTGAGATGGAAGAGAGATGGAAGCTGATGGTGGAGTGGAGGCTCACTCATCTCGAAGACATTGTGGCGGAGCCTCAGCTCAAGCTACCCCACGCCCCACTCAAGCTGCAAGCACCCCGGTCGCCGATCTCGCCGCCAGCGCTGACGCAGGTCCCAAAATTATTGTTCGTATCACTGAGAGCCCAAAGAGTCACGAAAACATTCCCTTCACCACCACCACCCGTCCCAATGGCTACCGTACCAGACTACTCGCGTCCCACAACACCAACGCCCGACAGCGGCACCAACGGCACCAATGGCATCAGCACGCCTCGGACGCCCAAAAACAACAACACCAAGAACACGGGCCTCGCACTCACCGAATACACAGCCAACCCCAGCCCGCCTTCCGAGGCAAGAACGAACCACGTCGTGCCCGAGGCGTTCCTGCTCCCCAATGGCTTCCCCGACTACCTCCGCCTCATCCTCACCTCACGTGTCTACGAAGTGGTCAAGGAGACGCCCCTCACCCACGCGACCAACCTGAGCAACCGCCTCGAGTGCAATGTGCTGCTCAAGCGCGAGGACCTGCAGCCCGTCTTCAGCTTCAAGTTGCGCGGCGCATACAACAAAATGGCCCATCTCGAGCCGAGGGAGCGCTGGAAAGGCGTCGTCGCGTGCAGTGCTGGCAACCACGCGCAGGGCGTCGCATACTCGGCGCGCCACCTCAAGATCCCCGCCACCATTGTCATGCCCCAGGGCACCCCCGACATCAAGCACAAGAACGTCTCGCGCCTCGGCGGCTCCGTCATCCTGCACGGCGCCGACTTCGACGCGGCCAAGGCAGAGGCTGCGCGCCTGGAGAAGCTGCACGGCCTCGTCTCGATACCGCCCTTCGACGACCCCTACGTCATCGCAGGACAGGGCACGGTCGGCATGGAGCTGCTGCGGCAGACGGACCTCTCCAAGCTGAAGGCCGTCTTTTGCTGCGTGGGCGGCGGCGGCCTGGTCGCTGGCATAGGCGTGTACATCAAGCGCATAGCCCCGCACGTCAAGATCATCGGCGTCGAGCAGTACGACGCCAACGCCATGGTGGAGTCCCTGAAAGCCGGCAAGCGCGTCATCCTCAGCGACGTCGGTCTCTTTGCCGACGGCGCCGCAGTCAAGACCGTCGGCGAGGAGACCTTCCGCCTGTGCCAGGACGTCGTGGACGAGGTCGTGCAGGTCACTACCGACGAGACCTGCGCCGCCATCAAAGACATGTTCGAAGACACGCGCTCTATTGTTGAGCCTGCAGGTGCCCTTGCGCTCGCCGGCCTTAAGAAGTGGGTCTCCCGGAATCCAGATCAGGACCGCGAGAGGGGACTTGTAGCCATTGCATCTGGCGCCAACATGAACTTCGACCGTCTGCGTTTTGTCGCTGAGCGCGCAGCTATCGGCGAAAACAAAGAGGCCTTACTATCCGTCACCATTCCCGAAATGCCAGGCTCCTTCGCCAAGCTCGTCTCTGTCATACACCCCATGGCCGTCACGGAGTTCTCATACAGATACTGCGGACCCACAGAAGCGAATATCCTCGTCGGCGTCGAGCTGCGCGCATCAACACGATCCACCGACCTCCCAGATCTCATCGCCCGCCTCGCAGAGCAGAACATGACCGCCGTCGATCTCAGTCAAGACGAGCTGGCTAAGAGCCACATCCGGTACCTCGTCGGCGGACGCAGTAACGCGGCTGATGAACACATGTACATGTTCGAATTCCCCGAGCGGGGCGGCGCCCTGTTCAAGTTCCTGCACACGTTGCAGCCGGGCATGAACATTAGCCTCTTCCACTACCGCAATTACGGCGGCGATGTGGCAAAGATTCTGGCTGGCATACAGTGTAAGCGCGAGGAGAGCGCGAAGCTGGAGTCGTTTCTGCGCGAGATTGGATATCCGTACAAGGACGTCACGCAGAGTGAGAGCTATAAGACGTTCCTACGGGACTGAGCGTGGATGTAGGATGTACAAGAAAGAGTGGCAAGATACCCCAATCTCTGAGAACTTATATAACGTTGTTCGAAGTGCTGTGTCGTACTAACAGTTGCTAGCATTTCTCTTCGTCTCGTTCGTTGTGCTACTCTCCATCAATAATTTAGTTTCCGCTCGTCCCCTCCTCACCTTTTTCTCGTCATCCATCGCAGACCTGTCCGCTGGACGTGAACATTTCACGATAGTATCCGAGAACGTTGTATTCACCTACCTGAAAAACTAGAGTGGTGTGGACAGAGGGTAAACAATAATTTGTGTGGCAAGTACATTACCTTGGGTAGGCTCTTTCTGCAAAGGACAGACACCTTGCGTGCGCACGTAGATAGTCCTGTCTATAGTTAGTTGGGCGCCTAATGCTTTGCCACCTCAAGGTAACCCATCACACAACCGAGTCTACACACGCTCTTCTGAGCCACAAATTACGCACAAATTACACCGCATCGCTACGCGCCATGTCTGACAGTTCCTCAGGCGCGTCGAGCCCACTGATTGAGGACATTACTGAGCTGTGCGACTTCTGCATTCTGCTTACTCGCGTCATCGTGGACAACTCACAGCATGCGCCTGGCATTCGTGGTGAGTGCTACTGCATTGGCGAAGTCAAAGACAGCGGCGGTCCGAAATCATGTCGTCTCTGCGAGACGTTGACCGCTGCCTTTTGTGATGCGAGATCAAAGAACGGAGTCGAAGAGCCATTCACAATAGCAGACCTAAAGCAACACGTCTCGTACGGCTGGACCATGTCGCAAACATGGAGCTGCGAAGAACGAAACCGGTTCTGCGGAACGGCATTTGGCACCCTCAATTTCCTCATGTGGGCCGACAAAGGTGAGAAGCAACACGCTCTTCATCTACAGGCCGCTAATTATCGGAACAAGACAGCCCCGCGTGCGCAACGCTGACTGACCGCGCGCCAATTCTCGGCCCTGGTATGAAATACGTGTGCGAACTGGTCCAGTACTGGCGGCAGAAGTGCAGCACGCATGAAAGGTGTATCCCCGAGTGTGAAACGCAAATGCCAACTCGTGTTCTTGCGCTTCAAGGAGATGGCCCACGTCCTTGGGTCCAGCTTGTCGAAACTAAAGGACAAAAAGGACTGTATGTGGCGTTGAGTCATTGTTGGGGCTCTGCGGGGAAACAGCCATTGCGCACGACGGCTGAGACCTACACGTTGCATCAACGTGGCATCGCATTCGAGGACCTGCCCAAAACATTTCAGGATGTTGTAACGCTCGCAAAGGGTGTCGGTATTACGAATATCTGGATTGACTCACTCTGTATCATACAGGGCGATGCTGCGGATTGGCAGTCAGAAGCAGCAAAGATGGGAGCTGTATACCGAAACGCAGCTTTGGTAGTAGCTGCTTCAGGCGCCAAAAATTCCAGCGAGGGTCTCTTCATCACCAATCGTCCGCGAGCAACCATCATGCGCTTGCCCTACAAACTAAACAGTAAACTCAGCGGCATCTTCAACATGATGCAAGCACCCGACGAAACGCACCGCCATCCATCACACGGTCCCCTCGAGCGCCGAGCCTGGACACTCCAAGAACGCTACCTCGCGCACCGTTTCGTCACATTCATGCCCCATGGCATCTCATGGTTCTGCGCCACCGACTCCAAGAACGAAGTCGGAGGCTTCTTCTTCAGTTTCGGACAAGATATCTTCTGGCCCCTGTTGTTGCGCAAGTACACGCATCGGCGGCTTACATTCCCTTCCGACCGGACTGAGGCGCTGAGGGGCATTGCAGAGGACTTTCAGCGCGAGAGGGAGGATTGGTATCTTTCGCGGTATGGTGTTTGGGAGAAGGATTTGGTTCTTCAGATGCTTTGGACGCATGTTAGTGCGCGTGAGCGTGATGGTGATGTGCATGATTTACCGTCGTGGAGCTGGGCGGCTACTACGAGCGAGAAAGCTTGGGCGGAGGAAGGCACGTTTTGGGAGTATGAGGATATTGTTTCGGCCCGGCAGATGCCTGAACGAATGGTTATTGATTCGACGGGGATTATACGCGCAGTGGGTCACTTGAGTATCCAGCCACGTCTATGCAGCGTCCAGTACGAGGCTGTTTTGAGTGGGTTATCGATAGTTGATAGCATGATGATGCGCTTTTCCTTCGCTACGGAGGAAGACAAACAGAGCGTTCGCCTTTTAGTGCATAACACGGCCTCAGGAAAGGAAGTTCTGGGTATTGCACGTTTCGACGGCCCAGAAGCAGGCTTGCATGTTCAGTACTTTACTGTGCTGCAGGTGAAGAGGGGTGAGGGTTGGGGGAGATCAAGCGACAGCAACACTAAGATTATCGTAAGGTTTTCTTCCTTCTTACATGGGCCACGGCTGACGTCGACCAGGATGGCACGAGATACCATGTGGATTTGAACCCAGCTCATGTGTATTGGGCTCTGCTGCTAGCACGGGTCGACGGAGGTCGATACAGGCGTGTTGGGGTTGCCATACTACTCCCTCTCGCATACGAGGTATTGCAAGTCGAATTGCAGGAGTTTGAGATCATTTAGACATTTTGGTGAGCAGGGACGTGCCTAACCACTTGGATTGGGGCACTGAATCTATTTCGCCATCAATGAAAAGAGAAGTGGCAGGGAATGACGAACAACGTCCTTGTGTAGATAACACAAGCTCAATCAGCTCGTGTCTGGCTTCCTCCCAATAATGCACACTTGATCAAGCGTGTGATACACCCCATCGTCAATCTCCTTCATCGCCCTCTTCCTCAATCCCTCAATCTTCCTCTCCCTCCACACACTATTCTCAACTCCAATCGACCCCTCCAAGCACCCCAGAAAACACACAATAATATTCCTCGTACTCGCGTTCCTCTGCTCGCCCAATCGATCCGACGAGAACACATCTTCATGCACATCCACCAACCCTACAGCACGCCACGCATCTTCCCTCTTCAGATTCATAGCCTCCCGCATCATCAATCCAATCACAGCACCCTGTTCCAGACGATACGAGTCCAGCCCATCATAAATCTCCTGGCACGCCGCGCGACTCGTCCCCGGAACGCTATTGTACAGTGCGAAATTGCACGAATCGATCCACTGCAGCCAACCCCCTGGCTTCAACAACGTCATGAGATTCGCAACGCAAGCCGTCCACTTTGAGCGAGAGATCACGCTACTAGTGAAGCGCACGGCAACGACGTCGTACTTGCCTAGTTCCTCGGACGGGAAGGGGAGAAACATGTCCTGCAGCTTGAAGGTGATGTTTGCTGGTAATGTCGATTGCGCTGGGAATGCAGAGTCCGTTACGTCGAAGCCGGTGAAGTGGCATGTTGGTGGGAGTTTACTTGCGACGTCGAGCAGCCAGGCGCCTGAGCCGACGCCGATGTCTGCGATTTTGGCTGAAGTTGAAGGGGTGGGGATGTTGGGGTGGATTAGGAAGCCGAGAGTCTTGGTGGTGAAGATGTGTTGTTCGTCGAGTCTGCATCGATGCGTTAGTGAATTGCATGGATTTGGTAGTTAAAATGTAAGAACTTGCCGTTCTGGGATCTCGTCGATGAGACCACTGCGATCCTGCTGGATTGAGTCTGCCATGTCGAGGTTCTGTGTGTGTCTAGAGATCGTCCGAAAAGCTTGCTGATTGAGAGTAGTGCGTTGTAGGCGCGAATATATGGGTGGCTGTTTGTGGCTGTGCGTGTAGCACTGTGCGTTATCTCTGCCCTCGTAGGCAGCAGAATGCAGACCGGTAAAGAAATCACATCGCATCTGTTGAATTGTCGGACCGATGAAGAAGGTGAGAAGCCACCATTGTGGCGCAGAGGGGCTGAGCACCAAGCTTTACCGTATCCACTTGGCAGAGCTGAGGACCCCACTACGATATGAACGGTGTAATCAACCACATAGCGTGGTTTTAAGGCTGTCAGGCAACAATAATCCAAGAACACGGTACGCTAACATTGATCCGCGGAAACTAGATCGAAATGAACGACCCAACCCGTCGTCGCTTCGCTGACTTCTACCGTCCTCTCGCCCACAACTTCACGCGCGTCTTCGAGCTCGATGCTGGCGAATTCGCGGACCCGATTGTTGGGCGGCTGGTTCCGCAGGCAATGGATGCGCAGCCGTACGAGGCGATATCGTATGTCTGGGGCAACCCGAAGGATCGGCGCGACATCTTTGTGGATGGGACGACGCTCAGCGTGACAGAGAATCTGCATGGGGCGCTGACGGCGTTTCGACACCAGCCAGATGCTGCCAACAAGGATGAGGAGGGTGCGCAGAGGCAACCAATCCGGAGACTGTGGGTACGTGTGTCTGTGTACGTAGTGCATCTGAAACACACACTGACTTCGTACATCTACTCTAAAGGTGGACGCCGTGTGTATCAACCAGGAGGATTTGCAAGAACGAATATCACAGGTCGAACTCATGTCCCTCATCTACGCTGGCGCCTCTCGCGTCCTTTCGTGGCTGGGCTGGGAAGAGGGTGAAGTGGGTCGTAGGCACATCCAAAACGCTGTTCGCTTCATACACTCCTTCATGGAAGATCCAGAGGCTGGCCTACAAAAGGCACGCGTGCTCCTTCTTCACCATGATTACTTGGCTGATCCCGCCGAGGACCTTGCTCACTTGTCTCTGGAAGATAGGCGCCTGTTTGACGAGCAAGCAGCCAAATGGGAAGCTGTCAAGGTCTTCTTCGAGATTGAGTACTTCCATCGCGCGTGGATCGTGCAGGAGCTGGGTCTCGCTCGCGAGGCGCTTCTGATCACAGCCTTGAAGCCCACTTACGGGGATGCAAGTTCGATCAAACACAGCATAGCCAGTCGTGAAGTCGCTGCCGAGGATGAGGGTTATGGTTTGGAGGTGGACATCATCGAATGGCCGCTGGTCGGCAGGTTTGTCAAGTTCCTGGACTACAGCGGTGCCTCGCTGGTAACCCACATCGGTCTGGTGTCATGGGTTGCCCACCACATCCTCATGGTCTGGGACACCAAAGAAGACGGCACGCCAGATTGCGACTTCCTGACTGGCATGCACTGGACACGGATCTTGCGTGTCACCGACCCACGTGACCGCGCTTTCAGCCTTCTTGGGCATCCAATGGCCAAGCTAGGCGGTGAGCTAGTGATTCATCCAGACTATACGTGTACGCGTGGTGTGATATACACGAGGCTAGCCATCAACTTCATCACCAAGACAAAGAATCTGTACATCCTTAGTCTCGTGGATCATGAGGACGATCCGTCGCTGAAGCAGTTGAGTTGGGATCCACAGCATGAAGCACGGATGCCAACTTGGGTACCGGACTGGCATGCCATCAACCGAACTACTCCGATGGACTACACTGTAGACGCAGCCCCAACTGAGGAGGACGATACCAGGCTCGAAGGGGGCGTCGAGTGCGAAGACGGCACATCGCTTCCCACGTTGGTTGTACGAGGCTGGATCGTCGACGAAATAGTCGCCGTGTCGCACCGCATGGAAACCACAGACTTCCCCATCACGCATCTCGCACGCGAACGTACAAAGCAGCACCCTTTCTGGCTCGACCACGTGTGGGCGCTAATCTATCCACAAGGCTCGAAATTTGCGGCGCTGGAAGTACTGGAATCGCTGTCTGTTGCCCTCCCACTCGGGACGAGAGAGAAAGATAGTCTGTCTGGCAAGGCCGGATCGAATCAAACACTGGAAGAGCACCAGCGCTCGTTCGCAGCCTATGTTTTGGAGTACCACGAGTTACTCCGCAGCGCACATGCTGGTGATGATAAGAGCAACCTGCCCGCTCGCTCCGTATTCGACAGCCTACCAGACCACGCGCAGACTGAGCTGCGTCGTCGTGCTGAAGGAGCCACGCCTGCTGGCTTTCTCGAGTGCATGACCTGGCCGTCCATGTGTCGTATCGTGTATCGCACGGCAGATGGTCTCGTGGGTATGGGGTCGCGCGTCACCAAGGCCGGAGATTTGGTCTGTCGGATACGCGGATCAGCGGTGCTGATGACATTGCGAAAGATTGACTCGAGTAGCGCTGGGGTAGTCTGTTGTATACATGTTGGGCCTACGGTAGTGCCAGCTCGTATGCAACAGGGTGTTGTTGACGGTGCTGTGTTCGGCGAAAAAGCTACAGATTTTCAGATGATGTAGGATGATTCTGAAATGACTTGCTTCCTGACTTGCTAGTGAAGCATTATACTAGCTTAGTCTTTGGATAGTTTCTACCAGTGATCGAACAGAACGCAGGCTTCCTCGTACATGCAACTTCGGCAAAGACGACTCTGTTTACAACACTCAAACCCTCCATCTCACGGCGATCAAAGCCATGTAGCTCTGCTCTCGGTTGTCCTCATCATTGCTCAGTTTAGATATCCAAGTACCGAGTTCTCGCAGCTTGATCTCCAATCGGCAAGCGCCGTCTATTCATACTCCATCAAGCAACCCTAACCTTAATTTGTGCACTCTGATAATCCGTTTCGAGCGTAGCGGACGTAGCAAACTGGCTGGCGTTGCTAAGGCTGAAGCTTAAACCAAGTCCACGCGAGATCCCATGCGGGGCGCGAGAAAGATCATCGTCTTAGTCAACCCGCCGTTTGTGCACGTCTCTTTCATCTGAAACCTCGGCAGCCCATCCCGACAATTGCACAACCAACGTCAAGCATAACAGCTTCGCAACCCTGTGACCATTTTGCATGCCGGAGACGTCTCATAACCGTGAAAGAAGCCAGATATTACCAATACTGTTGATCTAAGATGCCAGCGTTTTGGTGTAAGTGGCTCCATGATCAATGCATCTCACGAGAATGCTTTCTTACAGCGCTAGTGCTGCAGGCCTATGCGCGCCTCGCGAGTCACGGCACAACGCTAGATGACTGACCCAGCAGGTGATCTGCGCGCCATACTCCTTGGGTCGGGCCGTCGTTGTTAGTAGTGGACCTCGTCGTGAGGAGCGTGGCAAGATCTCGCGCGTCTACCACTGCAGCCGTAGCAGGCGCTCTATATAGGGTGCCTCCATCCCTGCAAGAAGTGTTCAGAGCTCGACTACATTCGCCAAAATGGGACTTCAGACTTTGAAGTGGCTGTCTCTCGGTCTCCTCGGACTGGCATCTGCTCTCCCTGCTGCAGAGCCAAGGGATGGCAAAGGCTACGAGTATATTGTTGTCGGCAGTGGCGCTGGTGGCGGTACGCTGGCTTCGCGTCTCGCCCGTGAAGGCCACAGCACTCTTCTCATTGAAGCTGGCAACGACCAGTCAAGTAACGACAACACGACGATTCCGATCTTCCAGTATGACTTTTCGCTCCGCAAATTGTACAGCACGATGCTAACATGTTTCTAGGACTCTCGTGTCGGGCGATCCACAGGTATATGACCTCGTGAACAAGTTCGGATGCATCCAGCGTTGAACAGACCCTACAGATCCGATGGGACATATTCGTCAACCACTACCAAGATCAATCTCGCGCTTCACGTGACCCTAAGTACACTAAGGGAAAGGGAATTCTCTATCCTCGTGCGCAGACGCTCGGTGGATGCGTCACCCACAACGCCCTGATATTCATCACGGCTCATGACTCCGATTGGGATGGCATCGCTCAGCTCACAGGAGACGCCTCCTGGTCAGCAAGCAACATGGGGAAGTATCTCGACAAGGTCTACGAATGGCAGCCCGTGAACCCCACAGACCCGAGCATCTTGATTCGTGACACACAGCTTGTACGTCAACTCGCGGGTGGGGCCGGCACCATCCAGCCTAGTCTTCTTGGGCCATCGGGCCTCCTCGGTGGTGTTTCTGATACCCTGACTCCTGCCACTGGTCTTCTCAACGCCCTGCTGGGCGATCCTAATGCTCGAACGCCGAATCGTGACAGCACTACTGGGTTTTTCCCAATTCCTCTGATCGCAGAAGGTGGAGCACGCAAAAGTGTGCGTGAGCACATCAAAGACACGGTGGCTCAAGGCTATCCTCTCACCATCAAGACCAACACATTTGTCACCAAGGTTGTCTTCGATGAGTCTGGTCCTGAGCCTCAAGCTGTGGGCGTGGAGTATCTCGAGGGTGGCCACCTCTATCGTGCTAGCCCTATGAGTGGCGGTACTGGTACCCCTGGCTCTGTCAATGCGACCAAAGAAGTCGTTCTCGCAGGCGTAAGTCAAGCACTGTCCGTCTCAAGTATGACATGGAACACTCGTTTACATTCGTTCAGGGCACTTTCAACACGGTCCAGATGCTGAAGCTCAGCGGCATCGGCCCCAAGAACGAGCTCGAGTCCTTCAAGATTCCCGTCAGGGTCGACCTCCCTGGCGTTGGTACCAACATGCAAGATCGCTACGAGATTGGTCTTAACGTGCAACACGAGAAGGATTTCCCCGTCCTCGATGGCTGCACTCTCGACGCTAAGTCCCATGACAAATGCTACACACAATGGAAAAACAACCCCAACATTCTTGCTCAGCGCGGGACCTACGCAACCAACGGCCTCGCTGCCACCATGGTCGTGCATTCCGACTACGCGGACAACTCCAACGTCGACATGTTTGTCTTTGGCTCGCCCGCCAACTTCCGCGGCTACTTTCCACACTGGTACGACACCGTTGTCGCCCAACACAACTGGTACTCATGGTACACGCTCAAAGCTCACACGCGAAACACCGCAGGAACCGTCAA
>Ga0265797_10006229_pt1 | contig 16976 bp, 12 predicted proteins | sample P2T30metagenome_FD_192433 | JGI IMG/M metagenome (GOLD analysis project Ga0265797, IMG submission 192433) | Plant litter microbial communities from East Loma Ridge, Irvine, California - P2 T30 | ecosystem: Environmental > Terrestrial > Plant litter > Unclassified | place: USA: California...
AAGTACATGCACGGGAAATTCTTCGTCGTCTGCTGGTATGTTGGGAGGCTTGAACAAGTGAAGACCTTTGCCCCAGAGCAGGCTGATGAGCTAGAGTTGGACACCGTGTCAGCACGATAGATAGGCAAAGGACGACGAAGGAGAGCTACCGTGGCTCCGAAAGACCACATGTCGGTCGGTGTCGACCACTTCAACCCGAGCAAGGCTTCAGGGCTTCGGAAAATGGCAGCTCCAATGATATGGCCTGCCCCTCGCGGGTCAGTGTCGTGGCCGACGTGCCATGCGTCGCCTACAAGACGTGATAAGCTTGGTTCGTGCGAATCCCAAAGAAAAACTTCGATATCCCCTTACCGCAGTCAGCTAGCTTGGCGTTTACCACTGCCTTAGCATCTGCATCCAAGTTGAGGAGAATGTTGTCTGGTTTGATGTCTTTGCCGAGATATACGTTCAGCTTGTGACACATAAGGCGGGTCGATATATCGTTTTACCTGTATGTGCGATTCCCTTTGCATGCAGGGAACTCAAAGCCCGCAAAGTGCTACGAGCGATCAATTTGATATCGGACCTTGAGAGTCGTCCTTCTCCAGAGAGACAAAGCGCATCAATGTATAGGTGTTCCAGGACCAGAAACGGTGGATTCCCTCCATGGTCGAGCATCTGTCTGATCTGCGGGCAACCCGCCAATTGCTGCAGGATGTCTCTTTCCCGGGTAAGACGGCGTTTGGGGGCAGTCTTCAACACGACTTGGGTACGCGATGAGCTCCTGAATGACTGTTAGATTGACAAATTTGCTGACAACACAGTGATGAAAGGGAGGCTTGTACACACCTGCCAGTCCAGATGTGACTGTGAAGCTGTTTCGCCACGACATACGTGTCTCTCACACCCTTGAGCGCCTGCCCAACTCGAAGTGTCGCGGCCATTGTAGCGAAGCCTTAGGAAAAGGCTACGCAAGTGCTCGTGTCAACAGTCTCAACTTCACATGTTGAAAGAGCGACAATACAATCTCTGAAGTGATCTGCGTACATGCGGGCTCTGCCAAGAAACGCACCCCTCTGCAACGCACGGGCACATGATGCAGAGGTGATTGACAGAACTACTGCAGGTAATCTGCAGTGATTGCAGGAAAGCCCTCTCGATCCATCGTTCCATTATAATCAACTACAATGTCGAGTCAACATTGTCAATCTCAGCATCCGCGCGAAGCATCCGACAAAATGTTAGCAACGCTCGACTCGGTACACTCACACTCATCAGCAGCGTACACGGTCATCTGAGAAAGCTGAGAGATGATCAAACGAGAGTTTGTTACAGACTAGAAGCGAATGTCCATCCAAGCCCGCCGCTCGCGAGCACGTCCAACCTAGTAGCCAGGAGTGTTGAGTGTGATACCCATCAAAATGCCACCGATCAAACCAGCGATCGGGATAGTCATGACCCAGGAGAAAAACAGCAGGCCCACACGCTGCCAATTGACAGCCTTGAAAGTGCCGTTGCAAAGGCCGACGCCGACAGTCGCGCCGGTGATGCACATGGAAGTGGACACTGGCAGCTTGTACTGAGAAAAGATGAGGATGGTGATGGCGGCGCCCATCTCCATGGACGAACCGCGGGATGGGGAGTGATAGGTGATCTTGTTGCCCATGACTGTTTGCGAAAGGATTTGTCAGTAAATGTCCCCGATGTCAAGTTTAGATGGTACTTCGGAGCGAGTGACTTACCTCTCATGATGTTGTAACCGTAAGTGATGAAGCCGAAACAGATAGTCAGAGCGATGACAGCGATCTGCCACAGGGGGACAGGGGCCTTGGAGCCGACAGTCTCACCAGTGGACCAAGCCGAGTACATGGCAGCCCAGACACCGACGGCGTTACCGACATCGTTAGCACCGTGTGCGAAGGATGCGGTGCAGGCGGTGATGATCTGAACGAACGAGTAGAGGTACTCGACCTCATTCGGGTACTTGGGTGCATGTGCGTACACGCGTTCCATACGGCGACCTTCGGGGGTTCCAAGGACACCGACTTGCGCGCGGTGGATATCGTAAGACATGCCGTACAAAGCGCCGACGACAACCTGGGCGGGCAGGCGGACGAGGGTGGCCTTCATGTTGTGAAGCTCGTAGATGGATCCAGCGCCGAGTTGGTTGTTGTGCAGAGTGCGCATGGCCCAGCCCAAGGGAGTCTTCTTCTCTCTCAGCTCGGCGTGGTGTTCCTCGCGGGCGTTGGCAAGCAGGATACGGTAGGCTTCGCGAGGGTTCTCGTGCTCCTGAACAGGCGCAGGCCTCTCCTCGGAAGAGGTCTCGACGTCCATGGCGGAGATCTCCTTGGTGTCGGCATCGAACATCGAGGCGTCGGTCTTGACGTCGGCAGTCGGGCGCTTGATGTCGCTGGTGTGCTGGACAACAGCGTAGTTGGGCACCTGAGCGAATTCGGCATCCGCGGGGGCAGCTCTGCTGAAGAGCGCCGGACCCTTAATGATGTCCCAAATCTTGAGGGTGTAGTCCTTTTTGATGACCTTGCCGTGGACGAAGGGGACGAAGAACAAGGCGGAGAGAACAAACAGACCGAAGCCGACTCCGAGAGTGACACCAGCAATATACCAACCAGGCTTGTCAGCCAGACCAAGTCTCGGCGATCCCTTGTAGACGACAGACAGGGTGCAGACGGAGCCAGCAATGAGGAAGAAGATGGGGGAGGTCCAGACAGCCCAACGTACGGGATCCTTGCGGATGTGCACGGAATACTTGATGAGGGAGAAGATGATGGAGCCGAAGATGCCCGATGCAACAGGTGCCATGCAGAGACCGGCAAAGATGGCTCCCAAGCCGGAGCCGCCATTCCATCCCCACTCCACCTTGCTGGCGCCGACCGCGGCAACGCCAACACCTGCGATGGAAGACACGAGAGAGTATGTCGAGGAGACGTGGGCGGAGTTGCGCGTGCACCACATAACCCATATGGCAGCACCGGCAGACGCGCAGGTGAATGCGAGAAGCTGTACACCAGCGTTGCCGTTGAATGCAGCGATGGGAATGATTCCGTTCTTGATGGTAGAGGCTGTCCTGGCTCCGACTGTGAGGGCACCAGTGACTTCAAAGATCAAACAGAGGACCATGGCTTGCTGGTAAGTGACGGAGCGGGAGGAAACACTGGTTGCCCAGGCGTTGGCGACATCGTCTGTGAGAGTTGGTCAGTTGATGTTGCAAGTTATTGGAGCATGCATGTAGCACATACTGGCACCGTTGTTGTATGCCTCGAGCAAGGCGAAGAAGGTGCCGATAGCGAAGACGTAGGTGTATTCGGTAAGCATCTTGACGACGTCGACACGCTGGAGCGCTGTGCGAGTAGATGCAGGACGGTATCAGGGAATCTTGTGTCCACGCGGGAAGAAGTGGAAGAACATGCAAGGAAGATTGCGAGATATATACCTCCCGAGGTCGAATCGAGGCAGTGCGGTACGCCACATGGATGTGAAGGAAGCGCTGGAATCGCTCAGATCCGCCTCTCGCAGCATTCAAGACGACCACGTTCTCGGTAGTGGTTCTTGGCCATGGTCGAGAAGGTCTTCGCAGCGAGGTGTTTGGCCCAACAGGTGCATTAATCCGAGTCTTGGGACTTGGCTTCGAGTATTGCCAAGCACACTCCAGGCCTGGTACGCGAGCTTATCCTGCAGTCTTGTCGTCCTTTGCGTTGTCTTTTAATTGCTTGTCAGGGCTGAGGGTCGGCTGTATTGCTTGGACCGACCTGTCTTTATGCTAGGGAGGAAGCCGGTCCTTTGGCAGCAAGCACATATGGTTATGGTGATGGCGACCGTGTTGCAATAAATGTTACTTCGCATGTAAGCACAACCAGCATGTCAGGTCGTCTGTATATAGTTCAGCCAGGCGATGTCAAATGCTGGCCTCGGTCGAGGCTGAGGCGGAGGTTGGCGGCGGCTTGCTATCCCGCTGAGTTGACTTTGGGATGCCGCCCCCAGAAAATCCAGCAGCCGATCGAAAGTTTGTAGGTGAAAGACGCGGATTTAAGCGCGGAAAGTATTCAAACCTTTGGATGGGCGATGTTTCTTGGCGACGATACCACGTTTTTCATTCTCGGCTTTCAATTGGACGGCTGGACGACATCTCGCATGCGTCTTTTGAGACACCTGCAAGCCAGAAGGCTGATGATGGATCAGCAAGCGAAAGCTAATTCCATGGCCAGCCTTCTTGAGCCAGCTTGAAGAAGTCTTGAATTTCCTCGAAGAAAATGGGCACGTGGTCAGCGTTGTCGCAAGCCAACGGTCGCTTGCGTCTTTCCATCGCCAAGTTTTGTAGGGAAGATATTTGCATTTAGGATGCACGTTTGTTCACGCTTTAGCTAAAGTGTAGCCAAATCAAGGGTGCCGAGGAAATGACAGAAAGTCAGGCAAAGATATTGGTCGCTCAAGGCAATCCACCGGACCGGCGTCTCCAGCCGAGGTCTACTCATGAACGATAAGTGAGGTGACTTCCCTGACAGAACTTTGGGCAGACAGAACCATTCTTGAAAATCATGTTCTGATTCTTTGACTACTCCGTGCTGAAGTAAAACTCTTGAGCGTTGAATGGCTAAGCTAACAACCTGACCAGCGCCAAACTTGTTAGTCAACCCTGCCGACCCTGACATACACCCATCACTCGGCATCGTTGCACTGCATTCGGCAAAAGCGTTCCCATGATGCTTTCGATCAAGCAATTCAGTCGGCCCAAAACACAAAGTCTCCCAAAAGCGAAAGTTGAGCAGACAACAGACTCGGTTCTTGAAGAAGACCCACTTGACAACCAAGGCAGAGCGATGCTAGGTCTTGTCTAAGGCACCGATCGGGCAGTGCCCGTTCTTGCATCCTTCGCACAACCACCGCTTGTGAGGAAATGGATCTCCTGGGAAGTAGTCTATCGTTTCATGGGGCTTGCCAAACCAGACTTTGAGACGATAAGCAATCCTCTCCGCGTAACTCTCTTCCAAGGTTGGCTGCCCGAAAGTCTGACACTTCTTGCATCTTTGGTGCCAGACAACGGCATTGTATCTTTTGCCACTGTAAAGCCGTATGGTGAGGGCAATCATCCTGCTCGACCAGTTGTCTTTGCGACACGCCTTATTGGTACAAGTGAAGTAGCCCATGATGTGTGTATCGTGGTGTTTGGTACAATCATCGAAGCCACTAGCTTCGAAGAACTCCACGGAAAGCACTGGGTGGATCAACTCCGCAACCTCTTCGTGCCTAGCAGGCTGTAGCGACCACGGACTTGATAGAGCATGAGCCGGCAAGTGATGCTCAGAAAACGAGCGGTCGGAGGTGATCGGACTGGCGGGCAAGCTATGCTCGGTAGAGGTTGACTGGTGACTTGTCTTGCGGTCGGATGTCGTGCCGTACGTGGGCGGCTCACACCTGTGTTGATGGAGAGTCACCGTGGTAGGAAATAAGCGCTCGCAATATTTGCAAGCAAAAGTGGCTATGCTGGCTGTAGCATGCGTACTGGCGGGCGAAGCGATCTCGCTAAGGGCTGACGGGTGACTCGTCTCGCGCTCGGGAGCGGTCTCAGGCGTAGGCGAGTCACATCTGTGCTGGTGGAGAGCTGTTGTGGTGGGGAATGAGCGAGGACAGTACTTGCAATCATTCTTGGCTTGGTGGTTCGGGAGAGTACGCTCAAGCAGGCGCAAGACTACCTCGAAGTCGGCTTGTGGATTGTCGCGCTTCTTCTGGCGCTGCAACTCGATGAGATGGGTGTCTTGCGCGTGCAGGGGCGAGGCTTCATCACTGGGGATTGTTTGTCGGCACACTTCGTCGCCACTCGTAGTCGCAGGCGACATGCATTCGTGCTGTTCCAGGGCTAGCTGATTGTTAGAAGACTCATCGCATATTCCGCAGTTGTATGTCCTACCCATGTGCTGCACATTCTTTTGAGGCTGTAGGGAGCTCTCCTTGCTGCTGTGTGACGAACCGATCGTCTCATAGCTGTACGTCATATTGCTGGTTCCAGTAGAGACTCCACTGATCGGGAAGTTTGTGTTGCTGTGCGTTGGTTGTGGTAGAGATTGATGGGTGGCAATCTGCTCGAGTGAAGAGTGAAGTTTGCAGATGAAGAGCGAAGCCTGCTGCTGCCTGGAGTGGTGCGTGCGGCAAATCAGCGGCGAGGTGGACGCGTTGGACGCGATGGTCAACCAAACACCAAATGTGACGACGCTTGAAATCGGATTCACCGTCTTGGAAAGTGAAGTGAAGCGCTCCATGACTTCTTTCCTTCACAGACCAACGCTCTCAGCACCATCACACAGATCATCGGAAGGGCCAGACTATACCGCAACATCTTCCTCGCCATGGGCGGTCAAACCACAAAGCCCATTCGGCTGCGTACCCGATTGCGTCCTTCATCGCCGAGCCAGGCCTCTTGCTCTCCTCTAGCCGTCACTGAAGTCGCTTTCTTGATCAACCGGACAAGCGTCGGACTGAGTCCTCCAAGCGATGTCTCTGATCTTCTTCGGCGGTTCTCTGGCAACCATCATCGCCTTCAGACCTAGAGCTGGTCGTCATCCCAGTTGCAACAGTGGACTGGCGAACACCAGACCAATTGGATGCCCAAAAGATCTTGATACCTCCACCATCCGGATGCACGTGCCATAACCTCGCATTCTACGCAGATCGTGCAATCCACACTGTTCTTGCAAACTGTAAGGTTCCTGCAGTCGACACGGCACTTGCAACCTTCGAACTCCATGTAATGCACACAGCCTCTACAGAATGTGCAGTGTCTGCAAGGTTGAAGAGCACCGCAATTCTTGCTCGTCTTGCGGATCCCACAGTCCTGGCAACTCCAGCAGGACACACTTCGTAGCGATTTGTGCAGTGTTGGCAGATGATCGATCTCGAGCCGACTGCAAATTCATCTTCGTTCTGAGAAGCTCGGTGGTAGCAACTCTACCGCATCCTTGCTCGTCGACGTCGGCTACCTTCGCCTTGGGAGGTGAAACTCAGATCATCACTTTCTCGTCCTCGCGGTTTTCCTCTGCCTGGGCGGCTGGAGCACTCGGTGTATTCACGCAGACGTTGACAGTGTCGGACTGGGCATGTAGAATCGCTGCCTGGTTGCTGGTGGCCTTTTGCACGTTGCCCAACAGAACCTGGAGTTCGTCACCACGACCTTTCGCCAAGTCTACCATGCGCAGAGCGTTGTCCAGATTGAGAAGCTCAACAAAGGTTTCCAGCTCCCCGATGCAATAGCCCCAGCCAGTCCTTTGATGGTCGAACTCTTCAAGGACTGCAATCTGGCGAAGAACTCTGCCGCTGTTAACGGGCTGGATCCTTCACTTGAGCACCTAGCTTTTCGCACCAGGTTTGGGTCCAGTGTTGGTATTGCGATGTCTTCTCGACGACTTGAAGCACCTTGTTGAGCCACGAAAGCTCGTCGCGAACCTCGGCCACGTCGTTGGAGCACTCTTTCCCATCAATAGTTGAGGCTCTTTCGCCAGCATTTACGCTGATGCGACTGTATCGAAAACTTCCATAGCTCTGAAAAGATGATACGTATGACGTGACAGTAGAGCTCAACAAGATTAAGTAGAGCCCAAGTCCACAGGGCTAGTTGGAACGGAATGGTCTGACATACATACTGTAGTACATGCAACCAGACGTCCTCATGATGCCTGCCTCCAATGAGTTATGACCAAAGATAACTGAACAGACTGTGGCAAGTATCTTTTACCACGGCTTCGCCCCTCTTGCGAGAACGAGCATCGTGATTCATGGTTTCGTACTAAAGTGTTCGCATTTGATAGCAATGCTTTGAGTACTACATCAGGCAAATCAAAGTACCAGGTTCAATCTGCATGAAGAGGAAAAGCAAGAGAAGAGTGAGCTCTCGCGTTCGCGTTTCTTCTCTAGCCGAGCCGATCGCAAGGTTCACGATTTAGGGTTGGACCCTTCATTTGGGGAGCGGTAAAGTGTCCATCACATTGCAAAAGGAGACCGAGACAACTACAACCGTGATCGGTCCTTCCTTGCGGCATAACAATGAATTGAACCTCCCAACTGCCTCGCGGCAGAATCACATCAACAATGCTCAAGACACCGCCTCTCCAAACGGCCACGGCCACGATTGACACCCTCTGTGGCCGCCTACAGTCAGCTACACTTCTCGAAGATCGACGCGCAGCTATCCTGGGTCTTCGGAGCTTCGCGAAACAGTACCCTGCCTCAGTGGCCAGCGGTTCGCTAAGAGAACTCATTAACACATTACGACGCGACGGTGTGGGCGAAGTAGCCAGCAGCAAAGACAAAGATGCCGACTCGAACGGTGTCGAAGAAGGCGGCGATGTGGACACGATCAGGCTGGTCATGGAAACACTGCTCATGCTGTTCAACCCGGACAGCAACAGCCCCGAAGCCGGCGACGAGATAGCCTTCTTCATGGCCGACGAATTCTCCATGGTATGTATCCCCAGCATCAAACCCGCATTGCCATTGGAGGACTGTCAGAGCTAAGCTAATGCCAGCGCCAAGACAACATATCCCTACTCCTGAGCCTCCTCGATCCTACATCGCCCTTTGCCGACTACTACTCGAGACTGTACAGCGTGCAGATCTTGACCGCCATCTGCGCCGCGCGACCGGACCGATTACAAGAATGCGTGCTCAACGCTCCTCTGGGAACAAGCCGAGTCGTCGGAGTGCTGGACGATGCAAGAGACGCTGTGAGGAACGCGGGCCTGCTTCTACTGGTGGACTTGACAGGCGGCGCGAATGAGGACTTGCGCAAGATCGTCGCATTCGAGGATGTCTTTGGGAAAGTGTTCGCCCTCATGCGCATGGAAGGCGGCCTAGCAGATGCAGGAATCGCCGGACAGGACTGCCTCAGCTTGCTTGCGAACCTCATCCATGGGTCTGCTAGCAACCAGACCATGTTCCGCGAATCTGGATGCGTCGGACACTTTGCAAAGCTTCTACAAGAGGTCTTCCCTCCTGAGGTGCCTGAAGCGCAGTTCATTGCTGAGAGCAGGGAAAAGGCAGGTTGGGGAGTTCTTCAGCTCTTGCGACTGTTCCTTGCTAGGGGCGAGAGCAGCACTGTACAGAATCAGGCAGCATTTTTCAGAGCGGGAGTTGCGCAAACACTCTTGGACATGAGCTTCCATCCCGGACTTCCAGTCCCTATTCGGGTCGCGGCTTTGAAGTCAACATCAGATCTCATTGCCAACAACCCGCCTATTCAGGAACAGTTCGCAGCGCTCCAGCTTGCGCTCCCCACGGAAAACGACACGACTTCCCAGACTGGCTCACAGACGAACGGATCACGATCAAATGCAACATCAGCACGCAACAGTGCCCGGCCAAGTATCGAAAAGCCACGCGCCTATGTCATCGAGGCCCTCCTGGACTTGACGCTTGATCAGCCACGGAGCGAGGCTCCACTTCGCGCGGCTGCTTGTTCTCTCATTCAGGCGTATCTTGCCAAACACGATCGTATTAAGAATCACTTCCTGCAGCGGGCGATCAGCGGATACACACAAGGCGAAGAAGCAGCGAATGTGCTCACCGCGCTGTTACAGCAGGGCACCGATACACTTGGTGTGCTGTTTGCTAGCTGGATCGTGCAGGATCTGCTTATCGATGTGTTTGATGCCAAGGTAGCACTTGCGGCGGTCAAGGAGGGCAATGAAAGCGAAGGCGAAGAGGTTCTCACCTCGGTGCAGGCTCTCGCCAGCCAACTTGAGACGGCAATGCAGGCAGGCGCCGAGGAGAGGGTGATAGCCGCATACGCGAGCACTCTGGTCGTGTTCCTATGGGAGTTTGCGGACGGCGTCAACGATCTGCTTGCTGAAGGCTCAGGGCTTGTGCAAGCTTTGGTTGCCAGCGTGTCGTCTGCTGCGACTGCGCCAACTACTGCAGGCCTGGCTGCATCACTTCTGGGCACTGTCTACGAGTTCAGCACCAAGGACTCGCCGATTTCTCGCCGTACCCTTGCTCCTTTACTGACGCAAAAGCTCGGCCGGGGCAAGTACCTCGATGCGCTGCTTGCCTTTAGACGCGATCCTGTCATTCGGGATTTCGGCATCGATGAGCCCAACGGTGATTCCGACATCGTCAACGAAACATTCGTCGATCTCTTCCAGACCGAGTACACCCGCCTACGAAAGGCAATCGACAAGGATCCTGGTGTTGAGGTCTTACCTTTCGCCGACATCGAAACTGGCGTCGACCGAGACGTTCTGGACGACCTGCGACAACAGCTACAGACTGTCAAGGATTCGCTTTCGCAAACCTCGAAAGAAGCACAGGACTTGCGACAACAAGCCGAGCATGACAGGACGACGCTTCAAAGGGAGGGCCAGTCTGCGAGTGCAGAGGTGAATCGTCTACGGAAGATCAACGACGCGATGCAAAAGGGTCACGAAGACGAGTTCAACAAGCTCCAAGCACAACACCAACGCGAAAAGGAAGGCTTGAACATTGAACACTCTCGCGTCATGGCGAACGCTCGTCAGGAAGCCGACCGTCAAGCTCGTCAGACTCATCAGCAACAGGAGCAGGGCTTCGCTGGTCGCGTGCAAGAATACGAACGCAAGCTTGCGGAACTGAGCAACGCACACAGGACTGAACAGGCCGGGCACAATAATTTGAAGCAGCAACATGAGGGGCTTCGCAAGCAGCATTCAGAGATCATCACACGCGAGCAAAACTCCTCACGCCAACTTCAAGACTTGAGCAAGACACATCAAGACCTCGAACGCGCGCATCAGCACTTGCAATCTCGCTTCGATCAGGCAGAAGCTGAACTTCAAAAGTCGCGCAAGGATCTCTCCGAGCGCGATGCTGAAGTCGCGGCGTTGCAAAGTCAGCTCAAGGAACTCAAGGATGATCTCGCAGGGAAAGAGCAAGAGCTTGCCACCGAGCGAGCTGGCTACACTACTCTGGAGAAGGAAGTCGAAACAACCAAAGCACACTTTGAGGCCAAGGCTGCCAGTGAAAGTAAGGCCATCGTCAAAATTGAGGCACTTGAGAAGGAGCTCGAGACGGCCAAGGCTGCCGCCGACGCCAAAGCTGCTAGTGAGAGCGAGGCCACCGCGAAGATCGAAGTCCTCGAGAGAGAGCTTGCAGCAGCCAAGTCAGCTTCCGAGGAGTCCCAGGCTGCCAGTGAGAGTGAGCACGCCGCTAAGATCAAGGCACTCGAGGATGATCTTGAGAAAGCCAAGTCAGCGACGGAGGCGAAGTCCGCCAGTGAAGGCAAGGCCGCTACCAAGATCAAGACGCTCGAGAAAGAGCTTGAATCGAACAAGTCAGCTTCCAGCGACAATGCTACCAAGATCAAGACTCTTGAAACCCAGCTGGAGAAGGCCAAATCAGCTTCCAAGGCCAAGTCAGCCAGCGAAGGCGAGGCCACCGATAAAATTAAGACCCTCGAGGAAGAGCTCAAGCATACAAAAGCAGCTTCCGACGAGAAAGCTGCCAAAATCAAGACACTCGAAACTGAGTTCGAGAAGGCCAAGTCAGCAGGCGAAGGCGAGGCCGCCGCCAAAATCCAGACGCTTGAAAAGGAGCTCGAGTCTGCCAAGACTGCGTCCGATGACAAGACTGCCGAGATCAAGGCACTTGAGACGGAGCTTGAGAAGTTCAAGTCATCCTCGAAAGCCAAGTCGGCCGGTGAAGGTGAAACTGCAGCCAAGATCAAGGCCCTCGAAAAGGAGCTCGAGTCCACCAAGACAGCATCCAAAGCCAAAGCTACAGGTGATAGCGAGGTTGCCGGCAAAGTCGAGAAACTGGAGAAACTCTCCAAGAGTCTCACCAGCAAAGTCAAAGAGCTGCAAGACGAGCTCAAAGCCGCGAACGCAGCGAAAGAGACCGCCAATCAGAAGGCGAAGGATGCTGAAAAGAAGACTTCAGAAGCAGTCGCCAAGGCCACTCAAAGCGTGAAGGAGGCGGAGAAGAAGGCCAAGGAAGCAGCCGACAAGAGCTTGAAAGAAGCCGAGAAGAAGGTGCAGGATGCCGAGAAGCGAGCCAAGGACGCGGCCGACAAGGCGAAGAAAGCTGCTGAAGAGAGCAACAGCGCCGCCAGCAAGAAGAAGAGCGCTCAGCAAGCGGCTTCGTCCAAGAAGGAAGCGGACGAAGCGGCTAAGAATGCCGAGGCTGCGAAGAAGGAGGTCGACGCGGCTAGGCAAGAAGCCGAGGCGGCGAAGAAGGAGGTCGTGACGGCCAAGACGGCTGCGGAGGCTGCGAAGAAGGCTGCTGATGCGGCTTCGGCTGCGGAGAAGGAGGCTAGGGAGGAGTTGGAGAGTATGGTGCTTGTGATTGAGGATATTGAGAAGAAGCGGGATGAGTACAAGGATAAGGTCAGAGAGTTGGGCGGCGAGGTCAGCGAGGAGGAAGATGACAGCGATGACAGCGAGGATGATGAGGATGACGACGAGGATGGCGATGTTACTCTGGATTAGGTAGTAGGGAGTTGATGTGGTGAGATACTACCTTATCAAGCTGTCTTGTTGGATGTTTGCTTGACACGCTGTTTTCCGTAGGTGACGATGCCGGTGAGGACAAGTCAGTATCGCAAGCCCCCGGTAAGAGTTGCAGACATGCATGCATCCATGCACGCACACGCTTGTATACATGTATATCGCGCGTGCCGGAATACAGTACAGTACGAGGTACGGAAGGGAGATTGTTAGGGCTCTCAACCAACAATATTAGTGATTACTCGAACGGACAACGGCCAAATGTCGCCGGCTGACCAGTTTGGGTAAGTACGAGATGGTGCTAAGCATGCCTGAACGTCATACTGCTTTCCTAGACAACTAGACTAAACACACTCCACCTAACACTAGGCCAGCTAATAACGATCGATAGTTCCCGTCTTTTCCTCTCAACTTCAACAAAACCCCCCATCCGTTCTGTTTCTGTTTCTGCCTCTGTTTCTGTTTCCTCCCTCTCAAGCCCACGTGCATGGTAGCACCAACGAACCCCAGTCGTCGATCACAGTTATACCCAGGATTAACAAAACCGCAAACATGGACAATCTCCCCCACCTCTCCCAAATCGCCTTCGCCCTAACAGCAGTCTACATCCTCTACGCCCTCGCCCAAAAACTGCACCTCCACCGCACCCGCCGCGCGTTCGCAGCCTCCAAGGGCGCCCTCCCCGCCCCCCTCTACCCGCAATGGGACCACGTCTTCGGCCTGGACCAGTTCCGCGAGAGCCTGGCGGCTTTCCGCGAACATCGGATGCTCGAGTACAGCCAGCAGCGCTTCAGGACGATGGGCACCACGACTTTTTCCCACCTGGTGCTGGGCCGGAAGACGATCATGACGGTCGAGCCGGCGAATTTGAAGGTCATCCAGGCGCTGGAGCATAAGAAGTGGGGGTTGGGGGGGAGGAGGAAGAGGGCTTTTGAGCCGCTTTTGGGGGATGGTGAGTTGGTTGTTTCTTTTTTTTTTTTTGCCTGTCTTGCATTGAATTTTGAAGTCGTTTCGTTTTCGTTGCAAGATGGTGGCGAATTCGAGCGACCACTTCATTCCATCTTCCGGAAGACTAAACCAGACAGTCGATGCCCCTCAAACAAACCACCCCAACTAACTAACCATTCGCGGCAGGCATCTTCACCAACGACGGCCTCGCCTGGTCTCACTCGCGCGAAATGCTGCGCCCCAACTTCGTCCGCAGCCAAGTCGGCGACGTCCTGACCTTCGAGCGCCACGTCTCGCACCTGATCTCCAAACTGCCCCGCGACGGCAAAACCCCCATCAACCTAGCCGACTACTTCTTCCGCCTGACCCTCGACTCGGCCACCGAGTTCCTCTTCGGCGAAAGCACAAACTCCCTCAGCCAGCAGAGCGAGGAGAGTTTCGGCGCAGCCTTCGATCGCGGACAGATCAACATTGGCATGCGCGCGAGGTTCGGCCCGCTGGTGAAGTTGATGCCGTTCCTGTTCGACGTCGGGAGCATGGAGAAAGACCAGAAGTTCGTGCACGACTTTGTGGATTACTACGTCAACAAAGGCTGCGCAGAGCGCGACGCACAACAAAAACAGCACCCCAGCAGCGACGCCCAAAACAAGCCCAACGAGAACAGCGAGCGCTACATCTTCATCGACGCCCTCGTGCGCCAAACCCCCGACCGCACCCGCATCCGCAGCGAACTGCTCAACATCCTGCTCGCCGGCCGCGACACCACCGCCTCGCTGCTGACAAACGTCTGGTGGCTCCTCTCCAAGCACCCGGCCGCGTGGTCCGCGCTGCAAACCGAAATCGCCACCCTCGACAACGCCCACCCGACCTTCGAGCAGCTCAAAGACCTCAAATACCTGCGCGCCCTCCTAAACGAAACCCTGCGCCTCTACCCCGTCGTGCCGCAGAACTCGCGCGAAGCGCAAGAAGACACCGTCCTGCCCCTGGGCGGCGGCGCAGACGGCAAAGCCCCGCTCTTCGTAGCAAAGGGCCAAGTAGTAGGCTGGAGCGTGTACACCATGCAGCGGCGGCCCGAGTACTACGGCACAGACGCCGAGGAGTTCCGGCCGGAGCGCTGGCTGGACGATGCCGCGACGGGGGCCAAAGGCTTGCGGCCCGGGTGGGAGTACCTGCCGTTCAACGGCGGGGCGAGGATTTGTTTGGGGCAGCAGTTTGCGCTGACGGAGGCGAGTTATACTACTGTGCGGCTTTGTCAGGCTTTTGCTGGGATTGCGAGCGCGGATGCGACGGATGTGTGGCGGGAGAAGTTCACTTTGACTTGTGTGAATTTGGAGGGGGCCAAGGTCGTGTTGACGCCCAGGTAGGGTGGGTGGAATGGGAAGAGGGATGTGAAAAGGAAATCATTCTCTCCCAAACTATGATTACGTGAACTTTTTGAACGCGTTAAGATGTACGGCTTTGAAGGGATGGTGTGCAGAAGTGTTTTTGTTGCCTTGTTCCCCGACATGGATGTGTTAAAGGATGTTGGTGTGTTGCGACAACCTACGAACCTCTCACCCTCGTCCGAATAGCTGGATTACAGGATGACGGACTTCTAAAAATGAGATGCACCAGAAGACGGAAGACTTGATATTTTAACACGTAATTGAAGGTGACAATATGAATACAATCAAAGAAACTTATGCTGTAGTAGCTAATAGTAGGAAAGGTGCTTTCTCAATCTGGAGGACAATGTAACCAAGACTCTCCCCAAGACTCTCTAAAGCAAGATGGCCATGACGACAAGACCAGCAATACCGATGAAGACCTGAAGGGAGAACATCTTGGCGTAAAGCTTGATAAGTCTGAGGCGGGCGGCAGGCTCGAAAGACTTCCAGGCCTGGACGAAGACTGAGCGGCATGCACCGCGAGTCTGGAGGTCAAAGTCGCCGAGGATAGCGGTGCGGTCAAAGGGCACGATGGTCTCGCGGTCCTCGGGGAGGAGGGCGGCTTCGATGCGGGTCAGGGTGACGGACGCAGGGAGGAGGATGGCCAGGGCCACGAATACGGCGGTCATGGGGATTGCAAGGAGGGCGAATGCGTAGTAGGCTGCCTCGGCCGGGGAGATGTCGCGCTTCATGAAGTCGAACTCCTGGTCGTGCATCTCCTGGGGAAGGCCAAGGGCGAATGCAACAGCGATCGGCATTATGACGGTGACCTGCTGGGCGACGGCAAAGGCGAGAGTGGGGAGAAGGAGAGCCTTGCACTGCTTGCGAGGGACCATGGAGCGGAACCAAGACTGGCCGGGAGCTGCGATCATGCTGTGGGTCCAGGCCATGTGGATACGGGCGAGTGCGAGGGAGGAGACGATGTGCATAAGAGCCTGGCCGCCGAGGCCGAGACCGAGAACACCGGCAAGGAAGTTGGTCATGAGACCGTGGAGCATGTGGTAGACAGCGCCGACACCAGCACCGCGGAAGCGGCCGAAGAAGCCTCCGACAGTGTGAAGGTGGCGGACAGAAGCCTTGATGCTGGCGGTGATGGGCTTGTGCTGGATGACGGTAATCTCAATATCCTGGTCGGCCATGGCCTCGGAAGGCATCATGTCTCCCTTCTTCTCGAGTGGTGAGTCGGGCTCGTCGGCGTAAGCTGGAGGCGCGGATTCGATGATGGCGGTAGAGGCAGGCGATTCGATCATGGCCAGGGAAGCGATGACTTCTCCGACAGTGTAGCGGACCTGGATGTCTTGTTAGTCTTGTCCGCCATGGGTCAGATTGACATGTGAATACATACGGCTGCGATCAGGATGGCGGTGATCAGGGCGACGGCAACGGCCGGGAGGTAATCCATGATATCGATCTCGACGGTCGGGTTCTCCTTCTTGTCCTGGTTGCGAACGAAGTCGAAGAAGTTGTCGTGCAGCTGCTGGCTCTCTGTCGCGGCCTGGGCCTCGCTGACCTGGGAGAAGGTGACCTGGGCCATGGTGGCGCCTCGGCGGACGAGGTGCCCGAGAAGTTGTCCGTGTGCACCAGACATGATGGCGATTGGTGTGTGTGGTGAGGTTCAGAATGTGGGGTTGATTACAGGAAGCGTGCACAAAAGAGAGGATAAAGGTGTGGTGGTGGTGGTGATGTTAAAGTAAAGGAAGAGTCGCTGCCTGGAGTGGAGTGGCGTAAGTCTGATGTTACGTGCTAGGGGCTGTGCTAGCTAGCCGCCGGACAGCCGATGTATTTTAAGCTCGGATCGACGCGCGCTAGAAAGAGAAGCGCTACAAGACATCATCGTTCCAACGCAGCCGCAGCCATTCAATAACAATGGACAAAGAACATTCAACTCACCACACATACAACACTATTCACCACGCCGCAAACTCTCAGTAGTCTTGACCGCAGCATTGAAATCTATCTCCTCCGCACGGCGTATAGATTACGCCGCATCACAGACTAATACGAAACAACAGGCACACCCCAGCCTATCATTACCCGCACTCGTGTTGGTCGCACTCAGGAAGGATGCTGAGATATTTCGCCGTCTCATTCACCAGACAGACAGCGGTATGCATGTATGTAATATTAAGGCGCTGTTTTCTCC
>Ga0265797_10006230_pt1 | contig 16973 bp, 11 predicted proteins | sample P2T30metagenome_FD_192433 | JGI IMG/M metagenome (GOLD analysis project Ga0265797, IMG submission 192433) | Plant litter microbial communities from East Loma Ridge, Irvine, California - P2 T30 | ecosystem: Environmental > Terrestrial > Plant litter > Unclassified | place: USA: California...
TTCTTACTTCTTAGATCTAGGTTTGGATCGGATATTGGGCAAATATTTGACGATTGGAACGGTCTGGTACCGTACCGAGGAGGAAAGGACAAACGTCAGTGTGTTTATGCCTTCCTTGCATGCAATGTAACCTCTGTCTCCTTTTTTAAAATGATGGGATAGGCTATATATCTTCGACCACATGAATAGTTACACACAAAACAAAACATACGAGCAATTCTCACATAAGCTTGCGTTGTACAGCGTACTCAATTGTTCCCTTGGCCCCGCAGAAAAGAGCGTATCAAGTATTGTTATGGATAGATGATGGCGTTGCCGCAGTCACCGTCATCGCTGTCAGTTGAGTCGCGTGGTGTCTGGCTGAACATACGGCTGGCGCTTGGGTCAGTTGAATGTGCAGGGCCCAGTCTAATTGCCGTCCTTGATACTTTGACAATGCGCTGTATATCTTCTAGGAGACAGACCTTCTAGCTTGGGCTCGAGGTTGTTGGCGGCGTCTAGTAGGTTGACCGGATAGATATCGATGTCGTTAGTGACACGCGTGAACTCAGTGGCTGTTGTGCTGATGGCAGTGGACTAGAGAACGCTGGCAAGGTTAGTAATTGGGTAGAAAGTGGTACACATACATTTTCGATCTCTCATGGTGAGCGTGGTGTGGCGCGGGTAGTAGGAACGGAAGGGGTGTGGTTTTTGGCTGCGAATGAGGTTGCTGGATACGAATCACATAGTCTGCTTTTGCGAACAGTGAGGCTGGATGTATTCAAAGTACTTTGCTAGAGCTCGTTCACTCGAGCTCTTTTGCTCGAGCTTATTCTAGGCTGTGCCGATGCACTCTTTGGCCTTGGTGACGTTGCCAGTAGTGCCTCTGACGGGCCCGAAGTCTAGGGGGCTTGGAGGATTGGGGGTGTCTCCAAAGGTTCCGGCGAAGGAGTATTCAGCAGCGTCGTGCGTATTACCTACCCACGTGGTCGTCTGGACTTTTGGGGTCGTCTTGCATCGTGGTATCATACCTAGGTAGTCCACGCGCACAATTGTAGACCGGAACATGCAAGGAAGAGTCCTTTTGCGAAAAGAGCTCTTGACTCTGTATCCTTGATATTATTGCTCGTAGCTAGAACACGCAGTGAGTCTCGTTCGCACTGAACGTGTGTGGCAGGTTGTACGAGTAGGTTTGACGTCGTGCTATGCCATCATTTGGACGTTCGCATCAAGATGCAGCAAAGCTGTTGATCATTTGGTCTGAATCTCAAAAGGTGTGGTTCGATGATAATGCCGCTCTCGCCCTTCTCAACCGTCCGCGTATGCGAGATAAGCTCCTCGCATATCAAATCGTCTCCCAACACGCCGTGCAATGGTCATCATCGTTTGCTTGCTCTCGTCGAGGTACGCAGGAGACCCGACGTTACCACACGTGCTCGTAATAACTACAACACTCAACGCATCCTCGTTTGGACCGCCAACGCGTAGTGTAACTAAACCGTTCAATGACCAATAGTCGACGAAGCCTTTGACTCTAGTCCCGAGGTAACGGTACCAGCCAAAGCAGTGGTACGAGACTCGCGTAAACGTAGCCGCACGTGCATACATACAGCACTTGCATGAGAGTGTGGAGCGCGAGATTCGTCAGTTCTAAAGGATGGTTCTCGGGCGACGGGTACGGCTATCGGGCTGGGTTTTGATTGGTCCGTGTTTGCACGCGTGTTGGAGCTTGAGTTGCGGTGTGCTTGGTGTGGTGTTGAGAGACTGGTGTTTGGATGCCCCGCTCAAGCAAGTCTGAAGTACACTGCCGCTCATTCAAGCAATGGCAGGTGTATTACATGCAAAAGTTGCACCCATGTTCAATTTGGAGTCTTGGTAACATGGCAAATGAAGTACGGCAAACCTGAAGCTGGATATCGTAAGAATTGCACTCCAAACTTTCGGGACAGCTGCTTGTGTCCAGCTTGGTCTACGCAGGAAGATGGATCGATGCTCACAGCAAACATGCGGACGTCTCCGATGTAGTGTGGTAGCATGGCTTATGCGAATTTCTCTCGTTCTGGAATGGTGTCGCACTTCATATTTGCCGGCATAGGCCGCCTTTTAGCAAGACACCCATTGTAGTAGCTGAATCGGACGTTTGTCCGGTATACATGTCTACAGGCGACTACGGTATGCCTGATTAATTTGATTGTCTGCAAAAGACAGGTGTATATGTTCAGGACAGAGGTACTTTGGTGATTAGGTGTGCCACAACGGCGACTTGAAGAAGATTTCGTGAAAGAAACAACCATGCGTGATGTGAAAACTACGGTACACGAATTTTAACTGGAGCTTACCGTAGATACGGACGGCCACGTCCCTCGGTGCCGCTGTCTGTCGGGTCTGGGACCCAGTAGCCTCCAGTACTAATCCTCCGAATAGTGGGACGAAGGGAAATGCCTTGTTGGCGCATTATTATACCACTCCCGGATATCTTCAATGTGGAATTTCGCTGTTGGTGGTCACCCGCACAGAGGGCGAACAAAGGGCCACATGGTACATGGCTAAGCTCTCACGCGGCGGGCTTGTCTGACCTCTGGTGAAGGGCCGAGTGCTTGGCCCACGCAAGACGGTTGCCGCGGTCTCAATCAAATGCGCGGCAGGTTGGTTAAGTAAGAGGTCAGTAAATGCCTCAAGCTAGACTGTTACTGTAATTTGAAGAGGGAGGCGGTGCAAAGTTGTACCCCGCAAGAGCTCGCACACATCAGCAAAGCTGGTGAAATAAATACTATCGTCCTAGAGCGTCATCTTCTGTTGGAGCTTTGGGAACGTATCTCATCTGTTCAACGTCTTCGCTGGTCGCACTTGCCAAAAGTCCGTGCGTGCCTTCCTTGCCTGCACCGCGCATCTTCCTTGCCTGTGCACAGCCTCATCACGCCACACTGCACCAAGACTGCAATACCTATCGCACGGGCAATCTCTCGAGATCTTGCAACGCAACTGTTAGGGCCGGGTACGTTTGTCAGCCAGTCTGCGCTCTTCCACACCTTCTTCCACAAACCGCCGCCGGACATACGCAGTTTTGCGTGCGATACAACAACACTTTGGGCTTCACGCCCGCGAGACACCTGCGTCTCACAAAATTATACCGTCTACTGCGCGTAGTGTTCGACCTACAGCCATAGTCGCCAAGCTCTGCTAGTAGCAGACAAAAGCAAGAATCATGACGGCCCCTGCAACCTCTGCGTCTCCCAGCGCACCCTCGAAACCGGCCGCTTCACCTTCAGCAACTCCCTCCGCCGCTCCCTCGGCGACGTCGTCTCTGCACTCGCATCCCGATGCGACAACTGTCCCAACACCCGTCCAGCACTCGGGAAATAGCAGCCTTCAGGCTGCAGCTGAAGCCTTGCTGAAGCCGAAGAAGCCCGGCCTGACGTCGCGCATGAGCAGCATGCTGGGCATCAAGGCCAACGGTGCTGGCGCTGCGACGGAGAGGAGCGGCGAGGTCAAGGCTGTCAACGGCACGGCGAATGGAACAGCGACGAACGGTCGCCCACCACAGCCAACGCGCCAGGGATCTATAACGAAGAGAGAGACCCCAAACGGGCCGTACAAGCGCTTCTGGATCAACGAGGATAACTCACACGAACACCACCTCAAGGTCGCGAAGCGCCAGGAGAAGCTGTCCGACATGTTCCAGAGCTTGATGCTGGGCAAGAAGAAGGGCGAGACACACGAGGATCAGCCACTGAGCCTCATGTCAAACTGGGTCGATGTTATGCGCAACGAGAAAGAGAAGCTTGCAGAGCAGAAAAACTCGGGAAACCACATGCCCCAGACTCTAGTGCAAAAGTACGGCAAGTGCCAGGAAGTTGTGGGGCGAGGAGCATTTGGCATCGTTCGGGTTGCACACAAGCAGGACCCCAAGGACTCGAAACGCGAGCAGCTGTACGCTGTGAAGGAGTTTAAACAGCGGCCTGGAGAGTCTGCAAAGCGCTACCAAAAGCGACTTACTTCCGAATTTTGCATATCATCGTCAATGCAGCACCCGAACGTTATAACCACTCTCGACCTCCTTCAAGACGAGAAGGGCACCTATTGCGAGGTCATGGAGTACTGCTCAGGCGGCGACTTGTATACTCTCGTGCTCGCAGCTGGCCAGCTCGAGGTCATTGAGGCCGACTGCTACTTCAAGCAGCTCATGCGCGGCGTGGAGTACATGCATGAAATGGGCGTCGCGCATCGTGATCTGAAGCCAGAGAACTTACTTTTGACTTCGCATGGTTCCATCAAAATTACCGACTTCGGCAACGGCGAGTGCTTCCGGATGGCATGGGAGAAGGAGGCCCACATGACCGCAGGCTTGTGTGGGTCGGCTCCGTACATTGCTCCTGAGGAATACCTCGATAAGGAATTTGATCCTCGCGCCGTCGATGTCTGGGCCTGCGGCATCATTTACATGGCCATGAGAACGGGGCGGCATCTGTGGCGCGTGGCGCAGAGAGGCGAGGACGAATTCTTCGAGAAGTACCTTGAAGACAGGAAAGAGGAGTCTGGCTACCGGCCTATCGAAGTCCTTCGAAGAGTGAGTAGTTTGCCGTCTTGTGAAGGAGCAAAATCTAATCTGATGCAGCGGCAATGTCGCAATGTGATCTACTCGATACTGGACCCCGTCCCGGCTCGCCGCCTCACTGCAGAGCAAGTCCTCTCTTCAGAATGGGTCCAGGAAATAAAAATCTGCCACGCAGGCAACGAAGGCTTTTAATCATCCGCAAAGGCTGGTCCTCAATGATTTTCCAGGCCGACACCTGCTTGTCTTTTCACGATTTTGGTTACATGCGACGATTTCCTTGCGATTATACCTGGCAAGACATACCCTTTTTTTCACGATTCATGCGACAGCATAGCGGTACTGCGGCACGAACGGCGTCCTGAGATATGCGGTACGATACACTGCAAGAAGTAGACGATAAAGGGGCGGTATCTGCGGAGCAATGGGCGGCTGGTTGAATGGTCCTGAATGGCGGCACATAGCCAAGGTCGCTCGCTTGTAATGGTTCTACTTTGCTGAGGCTGCGGGTTGGATAAGCAGCCTCCTTACGAGTCTCCTTGTTATATCATAGCACGCATGTTTATTTGAGCGTGCCGCGTGCCACGCTGGCTTTGTAGTGCCTATCGAGTGCTGCATACATGTCCTCGATGTGGTGATGAATTCTGTTGTACTATATAGGTTCAGCGATGCCTGGACAGCCTCCACACCGTGTCGACTACCACATTTCAATATACTGCTTAAGTAAGATTCTAAATTACTTCGTATGCTGTGTCGTGTTGCCTGAGGCGGCGTTCCCGTTCCTTGGCACCGGTCATCGCTTCCAGACAAAGATCATCCTTGCTTGCACTTGCACCCATGGATGCGATAAGTGAATTGGCCACGGAACAACAACGTGGCTTACCGCGAACGAGTGTTCACTCCACGTCTCTTCCCTTTACCACGGGCCATTCATGAGAATTCACGGGACCGGTGCGCTCTTACATTTCCGCACAGGGCTGGTTTAAGCATGCAATCAGACAATGCCAGCGATTGGCGCAACCCTCCGCGAATGGACGCTCTATCTGCTCGTCTGCAGCATACCAACACTTGCATACACTCACGCTCACGTAGCGAATGAGACTGCGCTCTCCAGCTCTGGCACTACTGCATCTTCGAGTAACACAACGCCGCATTTGTCTTCGACGACGGCTTCCACCACGCCGACCGCTCGAACGTACGCCGATGCAGAACCAACATGTCCCTACCGCATGATAAACTACATCACGCATACGCTACCGCAGCAATGTGCAAAGTCTACCTGGTCTGCACCTGGCGAGGCAGCGACTGCAAATGGGACCATCGTTGAGGCCGCGGAAACACCCAACTTGCACACGGCGGTATCAAAGCTAGAGGCAGCGGCGGAAAGCAGCGCACAGGAACACAAAGGCAGTGGTACACCAGTAGGTTCTCCATACGCAGCAGAGACAGGTTCCGGTAGCAGCACCTCTGAAAGTGGCATTGCAAGCGCAGAGTCTGAGCAGGAGCTGGAGACCGACTCGCCGTTTGACAATGCCAACTTTCTGTCTTTCGAGGAGTGGAAGAACAAGAACCTGGCTCAAGTCGGCCAGTCGCCCGAGAACGTTGGGCAGGGACGCGCTGCTCCAGCAAACCAGGCAGGTCGGCGACGGCCCGTGAACGTCAACGCTCTCGACTCACTTGGGGATGAGGCTGAGATTGAGCTTGACTTTAGTGGATTTGGGAGTTCCTCAGAGGGAGAGAACGTGGTTAACCGCCAGACTTCGCTGCAGAACACCGATGCAAGCAAGGTGACGGACGACGAGAAGAAGGCTACGCCGAGCGCCTGGGCTCTGAGCAAAGATGCTGGCAAGACATGCAAAGAGCGTTTTAACTATGCCTCCTTTGACTGTGCGGCAACTGTGTTGAAAACGAACAAGCAAGCTAAGAGCGCTACCTCGGTGCTGGTTGAAAACAAGGACAGCTACATGCTGAATGAGTGTTCGGCAGACAACAAGTTCTTGATCGTTGAATTGTGCGATGACATTCTCGTCGACACAGTCGTACTCGCAAACTACGAGTTCTTCTCTTCCATGTTCCGTCACTTCCGCGTCAGCGTCTCAGACCGCTACCCAGTCAAGATGGAAAGATGGAGGACACTGGCCACTTTCGAAGCGCGTAATTCGCGCGACATGCAACCTTTCCTCATCAACGAACCACAGATCTGGGCACGGTATCTGCGGATAGAGTTTCTTTCACAGTACGGCAACGAGTTCTACTGTCCGCTAAGCTTGCTGCGTGTTCATGGCACGACTATGATGGAGCAATTCAGGCGCGAGGAGGAAGAAGCTCGTGGTGTTGACGATGACGTCGACTTGGAGGGGGAGTTGGATACCATCAAAGCAGCTGTCGACAGTGGTCCACTTCCGGTCGATCAGATACCCGTTGAGCCTCCAAAGGTCGATCTTACAGTTTCTCAGACGACTGTAATTTCTTTCTCAATACAATATGCTGAGCCATCTGGCAGCCTCAAAGAGTCTTCTGCGTCGGAGCAGAGCACTAGCACATCCCAAACGACGTCTACAACAATTACACCAATAGCCTCTGTAGATGGAACGGATAAGGAAACCGACAGTGCCTCTACCGCAAGTAGTTCCACGTCGTCTGTATCTCCTGGCTCGAACAGCGTCTCGAATGCTGCCGCTGCCATGGCTGACAACGCATCTACAGTAGCGATGTCATCTAGCAAAACCACAGACGTAGCGTCCTCTGTGATGCTACCAGAATCGAATACTTCTGCGATCGCTTCAAGTCCTTCGGCGATCAAGAATGGCGGCGCTGAGACCCCCGTTGTCAACGATACGACGCAAACATCGTCCACGCCTCCGGCTTCCAGGCCCACGAACAATGGCACAACCATTGGTGTAGCAGCACCATCACAAAGTCGTTCCTCTCCGACCCAGCCCAATCCTGCCACGCCATCGACGCAGGAATCGTTCTTCAAGTCAATTCACAAGCGTTTGACCTACCTCGAAGCTAACAGCACTCTTTCGTTACAATACATCGAAGAGCAATCCCGCATTCTGCGAGACGCATTCGTAAAAGTAGAGAAGCGACAACTTGCCAAGACCGAGAAGTTCTTGGATCACCTCAACAGCACGGTCATGCATGAACTGCAAAGCTTTCGCACCATGTACGATCAACTGTGGCAAAGCACAGTCATCGAGCTCGAAAGCATGAAAGAGCGACAGAAGAGCGAAATGGGAGAGATAGGCTCCAGGCTAAGCTTGATGGCGGATGAACTCGTTTGGCAGAAGAGGATGGCAGTGGTGCAATCAACTCTCCTCCTATTATGCTTGGGTCTGGTGCTCTTCGTCAGATCCGGCACCCTGGGCTCAGCTGCTGATGTCCCAATTGTGCAGCAGCTGGGCAACAAGTATAACAGCCTATTCGAGACATCCCCTCTGCGCAGTCCTCCAGAGTCAGGTATCGCACGTCGGAGACGTACCTTCAAGAACATGTGGCGCAGCGACACATCCATCGGACTAAGCGATCACCAGAGCGACGGTGCACAATTACACTCGGATGCGGACACGGACGGCGCTCGAAGCCCGATTGAGATCCAGCACAGTCCGCCCACACCGACCACGCCAGGCGCACTCGCCGAAAGTGACCTGCGGAATGGTGTTGCGGATACATCCAGCCCGTCCGACCAAGCTGATATGTTGACACCCACCGTCAGTCCCGACGACCAGGCGAAACGGCTAGAGGTTCTAGAAACGCAGTCTGGCCCAGCAACACCGAACGGCACGCGCGACAGTCGCCCGTCATGGGAAGAAGTCGACCGTGCGATGGATCAGCTCAAGATCGACGGCGCAGGAAAGGCTTCACCGAGGTCAGCGAAGAAGAGCCGCGACAAGAAGAAGAAGAGAAGCCCATTGAGGAGGTCGCAGAGCAGTTTTGATGATGCTGGGGATGATTCGCCGCCTGAGGATAGTGGAGATGCAATGTCTCTTGGCTGACAAGGCCTGTTTCTTTGCGGGCGCGTGCATAGCGAGTGCTTTTCCAACGCGGCATTTCACGGAGTTTTGGGTATTGAGTTGGGTTGGGTCCTACTGTACAGTCAAGGAGTTGGAATTTGATTGCGTTCGAAAAGGCTGGACAAACTTGGAGCACTTTCCCATAACGTGCAGTCAGTCCTACCACTTGTCGTAACTGTGAAGGATATCCACGGCAATAGGTCCTCAAGGCCTTTGGTTTCCGTGGAAATGCACTAAACATGTTGATGAACTCATCATCCTCAGTTGATCAGACACCACCAATCAACCTAAGGATATGAGCATTAATTCACCATCTACTATGAGCGAAATATACACACTGTCACCTCGGCCAACCCTTTACAACATCGGCTACAACTGCAACATGTAATCCCGAACATCGTTCGACATGATCAGGTAATCACTCCATCTTTGCCAAGGACCAATTGCAGCGGGCATGGGGTGACCGAACCTCGGCAAAACGCGAGTCTGGAGACGCATTTGCGGGGAGCTTAGCTCCGAACGGTAACCTCGCTATGAACGAGTCGCCTCCAACGCTTGCGTTGAACTACTTCAGATTCCCTCCGTAGATCTTTTTCGTGTCTTTATCACGAACATACAATCGAAGCATCATGTCTGTTCCATACGAGCTTCTCAACAACAGTCAGAAGGGCCACATCCCGGCGAGTGAGCGGATACCCGTCATCGCGCGGCCGTTTGTCAGTGAGAGGGCTTCGAAGACGTTGGACATTGTGAGTTACATTTCGTTTAACTTAGGATGGTGCATGTACTGATACGCCAATGCAGGTAGAGAGATTTGTCGAAGAAGAATGCATCCCAGCCGACGCCGTCTACCTCCGCCAGATCGGCGAGACGACGAAGGAACGCTTCTCGTCCCATCCATCCATCATTGAAGACATGAAGAAGCGGGCCCAGGAGCTAGGAATCTGGAACATGTTCCTGCCCAAGGCACATTTCAAGGAGGGCGCTGGCTTCAGCAATCTCGAGTACGGCCTGATGGCAGAGTACCTGGGCAAGAGCCGAATAGCGTCCGAGGCTGTCAACTGCGCTGCCCCAGACACTGGCAACATGGAGGTGCTCGCCAAATACGGCAACGAGCAGCAGAAGAGGAAGTGGCTCGACCCGCTGCTCAGGGGCGAGATCCGCTCTGCTTTCCTCATGACTGAGCCCCAGGTTGCATCGAGTGATGCTACCAACATTGAGATGAGCATCGTGCGTGATGGCGACCACTACGTCCTCAACGGCCAGGTACACGCACCCATATCACAGCTACAACATCACACACACTAACAACACCAACAGAAATGGTGGTCTTCAGGCATCGGCGACCCACGCTGCAAGATCTTCATCGTCCTCGGAAAGACCGACCCCAAGAACGCCGACAAGTACAAGCAGCAATCCGTCATCCTCGTCCCCAACGACGTTCCCGGCATCACCATCGAGCGCATGCTCTCCGTCATGGGCTTCGACGACGCGCCCCACGGCCACGGCCACGTCACCTTCAAGAACGTGCGTGTGCCTGCATCCAACATGGTTGTCGGCGAGGGCAAGGGCTTCGAGATCATCCAGGGCCGTCTCGGACCCGGCCGTATTCACCACGCTATGCGTAGCATCGGATCTGCCGAGAAGGCACTCGAATGGTTCCTGGCCCGCATGAACGACGAGCGCAAGAAGCCGTTTGGCCAGTTGCTCAGCCAGCACGGCATCATGCTCGAGCGCGTTGCCCGCTCACGCATTGAAATCGACGCCGCGCGCCTCGCCGTCCTTAACGCCGCCATCAAAATCGACCAAACCAGCGCCAAAGGCGCCCTCAAGGAAATCGCCGAAGTCAAGGTGCTCGTGCCCGAAGTGAACCTCAAGGTCATCGACTGGGCGATCCAAGCGTACGGCGGTGCGGGTGTGAGCCAGGACACGCCGCTGGCGAATATGTATAGTAGCGGCCGCACGATGAGGATTGTGGATGGGCCGGATGAGGTGCATTTGCTGCAGCTGGGTAAGAATGAGAATAAGAGGGGGCTGGCGCATAAGAAGAGGATTGATGCGCAGATTAAGAAGGGGGAGGATATGTGTAGGAAGTATGGCATTGAGCCGAGGGATCCGTTGTATCTTAATAGGACGAGCGCGGAGGCGAGTAAGCTGTAGGCGTGAGGGGGTAGTGTAGTTCGAAATGCGCACGTACTCAGTTGTTCGCGTCCTGAACGTGGATCCAAAGATGCCCTCCCTAGATAGATACTTTGTGATGTTGTATCGAAATTCTTGGACCTACATCGCGCTGAGCGTGACGATACGAAAGCTGCCGGGGTCACTCATTGACAAGCGTATCTGTTCTACGATTTGTTACACTGCCTCTATCATAAAGCTGGTGATGATGTAGGCCTCGGTTATTTTCCTTTAGCGCGAACGCGTGTTCGGTCGCGTCATTGCGAGCTCCAAGCACGCAAGCATTGCATTCGGTCCAACGTGCGCCTAGCCAGCATATGAACGACATGCCTCCCAAAAGCAGAGGGAAGCCGGTGCCTCATGGCCTCCAGTCGAAGTCGACCCCGGATTTGACAACATTGCGGTCCTTCCAAGATGTTAACACCCAGAGCTCGTCAGGCACATCGCTTGCACCTTCACAGTCACGACTGAATACCAAGCATTCAAATAGTGCGTTATCATTGTCGATATCTGCAGAGGATGATCAGAATGAAGACGAGGATGTGTCGGGAAGCTCCGGCCTAGACGACGATGGAGAGGAAGAGAACAGCCAGCCCACACGTCGACCGCTATACACCTCACGATCACATAGCCAGCTCCCACGACAGACGGCAAGCCAGCTGTTTCCGCCCTTCTACAACAGACCGCCGACACCTCTGCCGCCGTCTCCCTTCCTCAAATCGCTCCTCCGCCCATCCTTCGCCTCCAGACCAACAACACCAGATTCCTCAGACATTGACTTGCCCGGTAGTCTCAAAGCCTCAAAAACGGCATCCAGCACACGAGCGTCCAGCACCTCAAACTTGGTGAAATCCGCACGGCATGCGCCGACAGTGCCTCGGGCAGCCCCGAAAGTCCCCACGTACGAGTACTACGGCTTCGCATTATACCTTGGCAGCTCTGCAGCGTTTCTCATGTATATCCTCTGGGCGTACGTGCCCGCGCCAATGCTGCACCAGATGGGGATCAAGTACTACCCAGACCGGTGGTGGGCGCTCGCTATCCCATGCTGGCTGATCGCGCTCATCATCTACATCTACGTCGCGCTCGCGAGCTACAACACAGGCTACCTGACGCTACCCCTCAACAGCATTGAAAACTTAGTCGACGAGGCTGCGCAGGTGGCTGTGGTAGATCGCAGGACCGGCAAGATTGTGCGCGAGACGGTTCTGGTGACTGATAAGCTACACGAGAAGGACAAGGAAAAAGGCACGCGAACCAATGCGCCTCGCAGCTCATTCGAGGCATACCAATTCGATGCATCAGACCACGTGAACTGGACAGCATTTTGGAGTACGGGCACAGACGCAGTCATGGACGTGCCGATTGGCGGCGTGTGCGAAATACTGTACGGGAGCGAATCCTGAATATGCAGCGTCATTCTTACTGCTTCTTATTCAGCAATTGAGGCCTGGCTGCGACTGGTGGGCACTGCTATCGGCGAATGCTTGGAAAAGGCTTGCAGCCCCCACTTTATCGAAATGCCCCTCCCGAAGTTCGGAATCTACCGTATTGACATGTTGTGCCCCGCAACGCCAGTCGAATTGTGATGGCGGATTGGATGGGACGATGGCTATCTTGGAGCTATGAGTAGCTTTGCATTTCCTCGGCATAATTGGAAGAGCGAGATATAAGGTCGGCTTCGCTGTTGCTGATTGTGTCGCTTGGTCTTCTCTTCCGTGTCGTGGATACCTAGAACTGGACCAGCCAGCACTTTCCTCTGCATCAATCACGACTGGTAACTATATCGCCAACATGAAGGTCGCTGCTGTTCTGTCCATGCTCGCTGGAGTCGAGGCCGCTGAGACCGTCCTGGGAGCTTACATCTTTCACCGCCATGGCGATCGGACGCCCAAGGCACTTGCGCCCACCAATTTGACTGCTCTGGGCTACGAGCAAGTTTATACATCCGGCCAGTACTATCGTTCGCGCTACCTCTCCGGTGCTTCGAAGATCCGCGGTATCAACGAGGACACCGTCAAGCTATCCCAGCTCCAGGTCACTGCACCGGTCGACAACGTCCTGCAGAACTCTGCTCAGGGTTTCCTGCAGGGTCTGTATCCTCCTGTTCAGACTGTACAGACGCTTGCGAATGGTCAGAATGTTCAGGCGCCGATGGACGGATACCAATTGGTACCTGTGAACACTATTCAGACGGGTTCTGGGTCTGAGGATTCTGGCTGGCTGCAGGACGCGTCGAGCTGTCAGAACGCGAAGACCAGCTCGAACTCTTACTTCAACAGCGAAGACTACATGGATCTAGCAGCAAGCACAAAGGACTTGTACACTTCGGTCGTGCCGTCGATCAACAATGTCATCGGCGCTGACCAAGTGAGCTTCAAGAACGGGTACATCGGTAAGCTCTGCACCAGTCCCAAACAATGATAACAATTACTGACCAGATCCACAGTCTACGACATCCTCCACGTCGCCTCCATCCACAACACCAGCACCTCTTCCACGCCCTCCAACACCACCCTCTCCTCACTCCGCAATCTCGCCGACGCCCACGAATGGGGCCTCGCATACAACGCCTCAGACAACGTGCGCGCCGTCGCAGGCATGCAGCTCGCCGGCGAAGTCCTCAAGTACATGAACGACGTCATCGCCTCCAAAGGCGCAAGCAAATTCGGCATCCAATTCGGTGCCTACGCAACATTCATGTCCTTCTTCGGGCTCGCGGACTTACCCGCCGCAAACGCAGACTTCAAAGGCATCGTCGACTACGCTAGCTCCATGACATTCGAGCTCTTCACGACTGCGGACGCGAGCGCTGGATTCCCCGGTACGCAGGATCTCCAAGTGCGTTTCCTGTTTCACAACGGCACGGCGTCGAATACCAGCGCGCCTGTTGCGTATCCCCTCTTTGGCGGCAAAAACAACGCTATTTCGTGGAGTGATTTCCAGTCTAGCCTCGAGAAATTCGCTATTAAGACGACGGAGCAGTGGTGTAATCACTGCGGCAGCACGAGCGGGTCTTGCGCTGCGTATGCTGGTGCTTCTCCGGCTGCTGCTAGGAACAGTAGCAGTGGCATGAGTCCTGCTGTTGGTGGGGTTATTGGTGCTTTTGTTACGCTGGCTGTTGTGTTGGGTGGGTTGCTGGCTTTTGTGCTGCTTGGGGGGTTTAGGTTGGTGAGGAAGAACGGGCTTGTGAGGGGGGCGGGGGAGATGAGTGTGGAGCCTAAAGCTTAGACAGGATCGGTGGTGAGGAGGAGGATGGGAGGGACGTGGGAGTGGGGGTTTGGTCATGTAGGTCTATGAGGTAGAGGTATGTATTGGTATCACGAAAGGCACGAGATGGTTATAACGGTTTATGCAACCGCGTACGTTTCGTCGGCTTTGCTCGTAACGCTGGGTGACACTTCTGCAGGATGTTGTGGTTTGATACAGTCTGCGAACTCGCCAACTATGAGCCTGTATGGTGCCTAAGATGCTGACGACCTGATACCTGTAGTAATCACTGAGCAGAAAAGATGCGTTGACGCAGAACCAATCACGAATGTGGCGGCGTGCCAAGTTGCCGGACTTAACATTGACGTTTGTTTCAAGGCATGCCACGAGTCCACATCCACGACGCGGAAGTCCGATCAATATAAAGATCAACATCAACATCAACAACATTTTCCTCAAGTAACCAAAATCCCACCAACCGCCACACCATGCCCAAACAACCCGCCCCAATCCACGCAACCTCCAATTTTCCCCACGAACTCACCTCCCTAATCCTCACACAACTTATCCATCTTTACAACCACGACCCCGCAACGCAATGGACCCAACTCCGCCACATAACCCGCTTCCACAAAGCCCAGATCGAGAACTACTTCCTGACATACTGGCTCCCCAGGCTACGCATACTCATGTACGACGTGTGTCCCGCCTTTGACGCTGAGCCTATGGAATATCGGTACGATGCACACATCGAAACTGATATCGTACATTTTCGCTGCATCGCGACACCACCAGACGACCATACTGTGAAGTACAACTGGGCCGAAGCGCTATACTCCAACTCCGACGCGCGCCGCATCATCCTACGCCTCGCCTCCCCACTGCTAAACAACGGGTACGCCGGCGGGTGTATACTGACCGACACGCGTATTTCCAGCCCACGTAGCGACGCCACGGGTGTAGATCTGTGGTTTAACTGGAAAATCCTATTCACCCACATGTTCGCCGAGGAAATGCTCGTCAAGGGAGCGCGCGAAGATGCCATGAGGATATTCGAACTGGGGTTGAAAGTCACGCTGAGAGATAAAAGGGATGAGGCGATATGGGATGCTTTGAGGAAGAATTACACTGCGCTACGTGGAAAAGTACTTGCCGCTCATCGCGCGGGGAGAGCATGCCAGGCGTATAAAATGCAGACGCGTTTCGTGGCGAATGGGCCGGATGAGCATGTCGCGGCGAAGATAAGGCGCGAGGTAAGTATGATATTTTACGTGCCGGGGTGGCAAAGCTGGAGTGTAAGGAAGATTGCGGCATACAGGGCGAGGGAAGAGAAGGCGAATTGGAACCTGAATTTGTGCGAGGAGGTGGTTGGAGGGAGTAGAGGTGGTTGGTGGGATGGGTTGGTGGGGAAGTGGAGTTGGTGGGAGGGGAGAGAGGAGAGGAGTGAGGGGGAGTTGGAGGGGGAATTGAGGGGTGGGGTGTGAGGTGTAGGAATTGTTGGATGGGATGGTCTTTGGTGAGGTTTTGTGTAATGTATCATGGGTATCGTGTGTTTGAGCTTGAGCTAATTGAATATCCGAAGCAAACTCTACGTTGTCATTTTCCGCCGTTGCCGACCAATACGTAATAGATGTCACCATAACTCTCACCGGATACCGTTGCATTCAGTAGGTAAAAGCAATCCAGCGTACACTTCAACAGTATTGCTTCACCTCACACACCTTCAACCGACTCCACCACACAACAACACCCACTCCTTTCGCCGACATACCGCCGCACCATGCACGTGCGGAAGCCACCTCCGCCTTTTAGTCTCACTAAAAAAGCTACATCTGTCATACGATAGACGAATCTGTCTTCGTTATCACATGTGTCTTGGTTATCCCCACTTTGAGTATACGCAGCCAAGCCTGACCAGGATGTGTTGGTGTGAAAGGACTGCTAGTTAGCAGTGTCTGTACGGCGAGACTAGTCAGCCATGGGATTGGCAATATTGGAGTATGGCCGGTGTGGTGTGTGTGTATGGAAAGCAGATGTGTGTTTTTGTAGTCCCGGTATGATGGGGGCTGGTCTGCGTTGGACGTGATTGGGCCAAGTCGTAAACCACCCTACGTACAAAAGACACAGAATGCGAAAAGCCATGACGATTAATTACCTTTCCCAGGTATACTATCAGACCTTTTCGCATTATCTCTCATGTCCGCAACGCGCGCTTCGTCCCGCACGCACGCACCTTCATGCCGGCAAGCCAACGGGCCGCAGCGCAAGGCAGCAGCCGCACGCACATACATCCCAGAGGTCTGGACCCGCGTGCATACTCGGAGTGTAATAGCGTGGCCTAATATTGGGAATCTGAATGCCCATGTGATGTTGCCTCACACACCGTCGAAGCTGGCCTCGGACTTCGCGTAATGGAGGTGGCGAGTCAGACTGCATATACGATTGTTAGTGGCGTATTGACTGGTTTTGACAGCGGTGAGATAGTGGGGGGCAGGACGAAAATAGGGACCATGTGGCTGTGGCTTGCGGAGTGGAAATCGCTTGTGGACATATAGCTCGCAGGGAAGTTGTGAGTTTGGGTCTTGGGTTGTGCAGGTCCTCTTGCAGTGCTGCAAAGTTGTTAGAACACTTTTGCCTTACCTGAACGTAGTGCCTCTTGAATCCAGTCAATTTGAAGAAGACATGCAGGGTGTTTGCTGACGCAAGCGCTCAACGATAGCTACGATTGAAGTTAGTCATGGTAGTTCTACGTGTTGTGACATTCCTAGCGCACTTCTCCGAGATAGTTCGACCTTCGCTCGCATGCTCCAAGTGCCTCAAACGCCACTGTAAGATATCTAAACACAGTACAGACGCCACTGTAAGACTTCTATACGCAGGTCAATCACTTATCTGCTACGATGTCGTGTGCTTGGGCCATTTGAACCGGTGTGATTGACCCATTTCCTCCTACTTCTGCTTGCAATGTTAGCAAGCCCCGTCAGCCTACGCCTAGAGCGTCAGTGGCTGAACAAATGATTCCCCGGTAGCATACAGAC
>Ga0265797_10006231_pt1 | contig 16971 bp, 21 predicted proteins | sample P2T30metagenome_FD_192433 | JGI IMG/M metagenome (GOLD analysis project Ga0265797, IMG submission 192433) | Plant litter microbial communities from East Loma Ridge, Irvine, California - P2 T30 | ecosystem: Environmental > Terrestrial > Plant litter > Unclassified | place: USA: California...
AACGGCGACAAGGTTGCCGAGGTCGTTGGTGCCAACCCCAAGGCCCTCGAGACCGCTATCCAGAACAACCTCGAGGCATAGAGCGCACAACCCAAGACGCCCCGCAAGCACCGACGATCGCGTCCAGTTCCAGATTAGACTCGGATATTGAATAGACGGATACTGTTTTGTTGAGGGTTTGAATCAGGGCAACAAGCGGGGAAGTAGCATCGTGATAGTAATTTCCAATATCAACTGCTACAAACATTTTGCACTTGACCATTGGAGACAGCTATTCAGGTGCACGCATTGCCGGCTGCGCAATGTGAACGGTAGCGTTGTGAATGTGACAGTAGCTTTGATTCCGGAGAGTTTGCCTTGGGTGAGTCGCGATTACCAAGAACGATCGGAAAATTGACATTTGTAACTGAACTGAGGGAGATGGAAGGTGGGGCTTTGGGCCAGAGGAGAAGGCACGGCTGGGAAGCTAGTGGGGTTGTGCATCGTGTTGCAATACCATCCCCAGACTCCCTCACCATTTTCGCACTTCGTGATTGTATAGATTAACTACTTTCATTTTAATTTCTTTCTTTTGCATCGAGACTTTGGCTGTCTCGGTATGCAAACTAGGCTATTCGTAGAAACTGAATGTTTTCTCAGAACATCAACGCTTGCCACAGCTACTTCCACATTCGAGGCCACACGATTTTTTTTAGGCCCAGCTTCTCAATGACAAAAGCTGCGCGACACACACCACCAGTTTGCACTTAGGTGCGTCAGAAAGGACCATTTGCGACAAGAAGGGCGCATCTAGTACAACCTCCGTCTCCACCCGCCAACTTCTTAATTCTCTGGGCGTCCAAACTTTCGTTCGTGACGAAAAGGATTCAAGTTCTTTGCAAAACGCTTGACGCGATCGCGCTTTGAGTCCCTACGCTGCACACCTGATACTCGCTGCAAACCACCTAGAGCCGGCTGGTACATGTCACTGCTGATAGTCGGCACACGTACAGGTGTACTGTGATGCTCTGACACTGCTGAATCGTGTTCAAGAGCTGATGCGTTTGAAGGTGTGATGATCCCGGACTGCGGGCGTTTGTGCTTCGATTTCTCTTCTGATATACGTGCAGTTTTGGCGGCAGCAGCAGTTGTGGAGTGTCGTTTGGGAGCGGCTGCTGGTTGCTGAGAGAGATCGCCTAGATGAGTATGGTTGGGGCTTTCGGGAAAATATGAGTCTGGCTCAATCACTGGAAGATCTCGGTCCGAGTCGTACTCTTCAGCCGGCGGTGCAGGGAGTGGATGATCGGGTCGAAGGAAGTCTTCTGCCGTTGGCTGACGGATCAAGCCACTATTATTACCATGCATAGCGCTTTTAGGATGTTCGTTCACATCGTGACCGTGCAAGGGGTATGGTGGTGATCGCGCAAAGCTATATTCTCTTCTTTCACTATCCATGATTGGCCCAACATACTCATTATGGTCTGGCATATCGATAGAGTGCTGTTAACTAGACTGGATATCGCCCATGAAGGTGTTGTACGAGTATGCCAGCGGTTGGGTTCTGCCGAGATTGTTCTCCGCGGCGGCCCCTGGATGACATTGTGATCCAATATCATCTCTAGACGGATAATCCCACATGTGTTGACCTGCGTACAGAGTTGGCTGTGTGAGAGAAGAGGACGGTGGCGATAACTGCACTGGCCGTGATGCCGTGAACTGTACAGACGAAGAGCTTTCCAAAGGCTCTATCCGCGATGGTGTATTAGGACGTGATGAGGGGTACGGAGCCTTTGTTCCTGTGTCCATGCTTGATGTTCTTAGCATCCCTAGTACATGTCTTGCTCGGATGAACCTTGATATTTTTGTGGTAGCGGAAAAGGTATTAAACTTCTGGTCACCTGTTTTTGGAGTTGAGGTTCAAGATCAGATGCGCGTGATAACGAGTTCCTAGTGTGGACCGAATGCACTATGTGGCAGTGCGGCACAGCGCAAACGCTATGAAAGCCTGGTTTAATCGTAGGGAGCTCAAGGAAGCGGGCGCCGTCAATGACATGGCGGAATTCACAACCATCAAGTTCGTCAAATTCACTACGTTGCAGTGCTCAGACACCAGAACATGAATGTACTTGCCAGATCATTACGTGCATAATATCTGCAGGTTCCGCATCTAACCAGCAGCGACTGAACCGTCAATGATCAGCATATGCCTCATGTTACATACTAACATTCACATGCCGCCCACACTTTGATATGAGTTGCCGACTTGCAGGGCAGAGACGCTGCGAACTTCATCCTCCACCATCATACACAAGCTTACCTCCACCCAAGATGTTCTCACCACCCGGCCAAAACCCTGTAACTTCCAATCGCACTGCACCGGCGCCTGTTACCAGCAGTCGGTGGGATAACGCTCGAGAATATAGGCGAAGGGTGCAACGAGCGCCTCAAATAGACCCTCGCTCTGATGTCTCGATCCCAGATGTAGAACAGCATGCCGAATTCTGGGTACGAAAGCTCGTCCTGGCCATGATAAATCTCGAAGACATCAAGGATCCTGAGAATTCAAGCGCAGCCAGGATGTTTCGACCAGAAGCGTACGACTCTCTACTGCTCGAGGCGACGTGTCGCGAAATCTTCTCAGCTGTAATCGACCGGTGCAAGAGCGGCTTCCGAGGGCCAGCTCAGTTCAACAAAGCCCTGAAACCCCACCGAGGCCTCGAGGCTGATGCTGATGCGACGTGCGCAGAGCGCATGCGGAATGTAGTAAATGCACTGCTTTGGAATAAAAGAGTTGCGAAAGACGTGTTATTTGAAGACTGGAAGATTCGGCTGCTTGTAAACCATCCTTTGGCTTACGATAAGGAGAAGGATTCGCAGAAGGGCTCGAACGATCAGCGGAGAAAGAGACTGGAATCTGAAAGGGAGAAGCTGAGGCAAACCGAACAAGAGTTGCTTGCTTATCGCTCTAGTCAGGAGCGATCATGATCCAGCGGTGGAGGAGCGATGTGGCGGATAAGGCAGGATTATCGAATCAACTTCATGCGGATCAAGTCAGTTGAAGATCTAAGCTTGCTCAAAATGTTCGTAAACTTCCTAAATAATTATTATCAGTGAAAACGTCCCACCGGGACCGTTCTTTGAATTGAGTCAGCAACGTGGCTCAGGGTCTTTGCCAGGTGTACAAGAAATTTGAAGGTGGCCGTTACAGATGCATTGCTAGTAATCAAAACTGATGATCGGTCTACGATGCCTGAAAGATGGACGCTGCGCAGCGCTGGAGGTGGGTGCGGAAAGAGAGGAGGCGATAGCCAAAAGCTGCCTAGTCCAGGCGGGGCATGCTTGGCGCTTGACCAAGGACACCGCGACCAGTCCACACCTTTCCTTCAGGATGGTGGTGGTTATGCAGATGATGACCTCCACGCTTCCTTCCTTGCGTCTCAAGGCCCGATGGCGACGCAGCCGTTCGGACACGTCGGTCATTAACAGGCTACCTTCCGCTCAACCAGACCACCGTGACGAAGGCTCCGTTATGCCTAGGAGCAACAGTAAGACATGATGGAAGCTTCCAACACTCCCGAGGTCACTTGGGCAAAGTTCATCGGAGCAGATCTTCAGGATAAGGGTTGCCACACTGCTTGATGAGGAAGGTCGCGATGTAGGGTTTGTCAAGACATTGTCAGATCTTGGACGTCCGACCGTCTGGGTTTACTACTAGGCGGCCAACAACCCCTTCATATCTCAGTTTGCTTTTCATTGGGTGCTATCTGCTTGGCCTGGTATCGAAATGCCTGCCAAGATTAGGTCACAAACGTTCAAGAACGGCGCAGCCGTTAGCATCGCTCGGCGCCAACCGCTTATCCGAGATACCCAGAAACCCAAGAACGTAGGATGGAATTCGAGCGAGTACCGAGCGCCTTGCACAGTCAGTTATCTCTGGGCGATCAGGGTACCGGGAAGATTGTCTGGTGCCGAGAACGTTGTGAATGGTAATACAGTGCCACGACTTTGCTGAATGAGGCAGCTCGCAATTCGAAGGAAGATGCCAAAGAGATTTATATAACCCGGCGAGTCGGCGTGAGCGTTTGAGATAATCACGTTCTCACCACCCGCCATGTCTACAGGGGCAAATCTCGAGATTGTTGACGCCGCATTGGCGAATGCACCTCGTCTTCACAACGACACACGGGGCAGTGCGAGCTTGGAGAAGCACGACAAGTTTGTGTCAACTTCCGAGAGTCTTGTTGGCCCCAATGGCGAGCAATACCCTACCGAAGAAGACTGGGGAAAGCTTCGTCGTGTGTATGGTAAAGTCAACTGGATGAGTACGCACATCTTTTCTACAGGGTCTTTGTGTACCATGCGCTGACGTACCAACCCACTACTAGTCTACATCATCGGTGTTGTAGAAATGTGTGAGCGTTTTGCTTACTACGGAACGACCGCCGTCTTTGTCAACTTCATTCAGAGAGACCTGCCCACGTCAGGACCCTTCCCTGAAGCTGGCGCTGCTGGCGACGGTCAACCGGGAGCTCTTGGAATGGGCCAGCGTGCTAGCACAGGCCTTGTCCAATTCAACTCATTCTTCTCGTACATCATGCCGCTAGTTGGTAAGCGTAATCTTGGTCCCCAAGCAAGAATTGTACTAATATTTTCACTAGGCGGTTGGGTTGCTGACGAATACTGGGGCAAATTCAAGACGATCTACTTCGCCATTGCCGTTGCTACACTTGGTCATATCTTAATCATCATTGCTGCGATCCCTCAGGTTATGGGACCAAACCCCGAAGGAGCTCTTGCCTCGTTCATTCTGGGCCTGATTCTGTTTGGCACCGGCGTGTAAGTATCTCCGCACGGAACGCACTCAATCCATATGTTAACCACTTGCAGGGGCTTTTTCAAATGCTGCATCTCTCCGCTTATCGCGGAGCAGTATGAAGCCAGTCATCCGCGAGCTTTTATTCGTACCGAGCCCAACGGTGAACGAGTGATAGTGGACCCGGGCATTACATACTCCCGAGTATACATGCGTTACTACCTTCTGATCAATGTTGGTGCGCTGGTCGGCCAAGTCTCTATGGGTAAGCAATGCTCGATGAACCATGCGATGCGGTAGCTGACGTTCATTACAGTATATGCCGAGAAATACGTCGGCTTCTGGCTCTCCTTCACGTTACCAACTATTCTCTTTGCGCTTTGCCCGCTTCTGATGGTCACCCTCAGCAAGCACTACGTCAAGAAACCTCCACAGGGTGATGTGCTGATCAAGTCCATGAGAACGTACGGGTTGGTTCTGAAGGGGCGCTTCTCGCTCAATCCCATGCGTACGTGGAAGAATCTTTCTGATCCGAACATTTGGGACGCTGCAAAACCAAGCAAAGTCGCCAACAAGCCAGTATGGATGACTTTCGATGACGCGTGGGTGGACGAAGTTCGGCGTGGCATCAAGGCCTGTCAAGTGTTCTTCTGGTTGCCCATCTTTTGGCTGCCTTATGGTCAAATGTGAGTATCATTGGTACCTTGTATGCACGTAAGACAAGCGCTGACCGTCTTCAAGGACTAGTAACTTGGTTTCGCAGGCGTCCACCATGAAGCTCAATGGTGTACCAAATGATGTGGTACATAACTTGGTATGTTTCTAACACCTAAATACACGAGAGAAAAAGTCTAACGCGAATTGCTCATAGAACCCATTCACGTTGCTGATCTGCATCCCTATATTCGACAAATTTATTTACCCGAGGCTGGCTCATATGGGCATCAACTTCACACCCTTGAAGAAGATACAAGCTGGTTTCGTCTGCGCTATGCTTTCCATGGTGGTTGCAGCAGTCATCCAACACTTCATCTACCAGAAATCGCCATGCGGGGAGTTTCCGACAGACTGCGATCAGCCCCCGGATCTCTCAGTGTGGACTCAGGTTCCTGCATACATTCTCATCGCATTCTCGGAGATCTTCGCTAGCATCACGGGACTTGAATACGCGTTCTCCAAAGCACCGAAGAACATGCGGTCTTTGGTGACTGGCATGTTTTGGTTCACGCATGCTTTCTCGTCTGCCATCGCTCAGGCCTTTGTGCCATTGGCTGGTGATCCATTGCTCGTGTGGCTGTACATGAGCATTGCCATCCTTACATTACTTGGCTGGGTCGGTTTTGCCTGGACTTTCCGCAGCTTGGACCGAGAGAATGACGAACTGGACAAACTCCCGGAAGGTGGCTTCCAGTCCAACGCTGAGTACACCGCGGCGAAGACTGAAAACGTGGAAAGAGCTTGATATTAAAAGCATCGCTTACTGTTCAAATATTCAAGATCTCTGCTGGACTTTTATGTAGCTTGTGGAATGGTAAAGGACGATTTTATACCCTATATGCAACTCTTTATAGCTCGATGTGAAGCTCAAGGCTAGGCCTGCAGCCTACATTTACATGCAAGCATGCAAAGTAGATGACCTAACGTTAGTGTAGGCTCTAGACCTGTTCAGCCTTTTTCTGGTATGAAGTGGAAGCAGCGGCCATGATTGAGAATGATGAGGCAACAGCCGATAACATTTGCTCCGCGGAGGCTACCGAGGTTTCCGACACTGTCACGACCGCGCACGCGTCTACTCAAGGTGAACAGACTTTAGTGACCATCGCAAGGCTCTATCGTCAATAGATTAATGATTCCACCTTAAGATGGAGAAAAGGATACTCGCGAGCTGACGAAGTCATTCTCAGAACGACTGTTGATCACCTTCTCGCGCGCACGTCACATAAAGCAGTAACCGCCTTTATCGTTTCGGTCCTTGCAAAGAGCATTCCATGCAAACACCAATATTACAAAGCCCAGTCCCCTTAATACAATCGTGCTTTGAAAGAAAAGATGGCGGCATGAACAGTTATTCCCGATGACATACGTCAGGTCCATCGCCTCTTTAGGCAAAGCGCTGCCTCGGGGAGCATGGGCGACGCTAAAACCAAGGCTCTAGCCATGAACACAACAAAAAGTCTCCAGCGAAAACCCACTTTCGCATCTCCCGTCACAAGCATTCGAAGAGGCCCCAATTTTAAAAGCATAGCGTTTTGCTTATGTGTCGGACTCTTCCTGCCCTTTCCGATGATGGCTCAAGGGCGTCACGTCACGGAGATAACCTTGGAAAGCCCGTGGCGGTTTTGTCAAGCTCCTAAAAGTCGCGAAACGGTCTTCTGATTAGACCCTATTATTTTTGAGCTGCCTTTTTGCTTTCTCTTGTTATGGCGTTCTTCTTACAGTACAGAGCTCTTCAGCGACATGTGAAGGAAGAATTACAACGTGTGACTGAAGTCTCAGACCCACTGAGTGCTCGTACTGCACGCTCGCCCGACGAGGCACATGGGTTGGGAGATTCAGCGTTGCCTAAAGAGCTGGAAAAAGGCGGACCGTTCACTCGGATTCCGGGCATCACGCTGAGAGAAGATGGTAACAATGAGCTGTATTACCAGGTTGATTGGAGCGGGCCCGATGACCAACACAACCCAAAGCAATTCTCAACCCTACACCGTATTGGTGCGACGTTACTCGTGTGCCTTGTCGCTTTCGTTGCGACTCTTGCATCTTCTATCGACTCTGCAGTTCTCACCAGAGCGTCCGCCGAGTTTGGGGTTTCGGAGGTAGCGGAGTCATTGGCTACTGCACTCTTTCTGGTGGGCTTCGGCTTTGGAGCTCTCCTACTCAGGTAAGACTTGAACGAACGAGTTGCATCTAAACTATGAACTGACATCGTATCTGCACATTTGCAGCCCGCTCTCGGAGCTCCTCGGACGATACCCAGTCTATCTTGGTTCGCTCCTCGTCTTCGCGTGTTGGACTCTAGGATCCGCTTTAGCCCCGAATTTTGGTGCCCAGATTGCCTTCAGATTCCTAGCTGGATTTTCTGCTAGTACTCCTCTCACGGTTGCGGGCGGCTCTGTGGGGGACCTATGGAGTCCAGTGGAAAAGACATTCGCCTTTCCACTGTTCGCGATACCCGCGTTCGGCGGACCAGTCTTGGGTGAGTCTTTCCCTCCAAACCTGCTTCTTCGGCCTCACTAACCACACATAAAAACAGGTCCAGTGATAGGTGCTTATATTGGCTACGAACAGAGTATCAGCTGGAGATGGACCGAGTGGATAACATTGATCTTGATCGGAGTAACTTTCACGCTGATATTGCTCTTCAAAAGAGAATCGTTCGCACCGCGTCTCTTGCACTACAAAGCACATCACTTCCGGAAGTTCACAGGGAACAATCGTTTCCTCACTGCGACAGAAGCATCGCATGGCTCTATCGGCGAACTCTTATCCAAATCTTTTCTTCGACCATTCCTTCTCTGCACACAGCCGATCGTCGTAGCTTTTACTCTTTACTTGATGATCGTCTACATCATATTGTTCACGTTCTTAGATGGGTATGTGACTTTTAGAGATCGTGAACCGGCGAACGCGAAGAGTACCGCTAACGTTCTTGCAGCTACCCTTATATCTTTGCGCAAACCTTCGACATCAACGAGGGGCTTTCTAACGTCTGCTTCGTTGGTTTGTTCGTCGGCATAGCTCTTTCCGCGCTTCTTGTTCCAGTGGCATACCGTAGAACCGTGCGACAACTCGAGAAAGATGGAGACGATGGATCCGGTAAAGCTATACACCGCGAGTCAAGATTGTTCTTTGCCATGATTGGAGCACCTACACTGCCTATTGGTCTCTTCTGGATGGGGTGGACTGACTATGTAAGTATACGCTATACCTGTCTCTCAATCTCTATGCAGACGTCTAATTAGCTTTAGGCTTCGGTGTCGATATGGTCGCCCCTAGCAGCGTCATTGCTCGTTGGATTTAGCAACATCTGCATCTTCATGTCCGCGTACATGTACATCATCGACAGCTACGAAGCATATGCAGCATCGGCCCTGACATTCGTCGCGCTGGTCAGATACATTGCAGCTGGTGGGATGACTGTTGTTGGTATCCCCATGTACAGGAACTTGGGGACTCATTGGACTTTGACCCTGCTTGGTATGATCAGTGTTATAGCACTGCCGATTCCTTACGTGCTTTACCGTTTCGGGCCAAGCCTCCGGAAACGCAGCAGGTGGGCAGTACAATAAGGCTCATAAGGTGTGCAAGATGATAGTTCTCGTATCAAGTCTAGAGTTGAGGGTACGCGCGGTCTTGAGCAAGAGCAGGCTTCTGAGTAGGCATGTTCTCCTGCCGAGCCTCACAGAGTTCTTCGGGTAGACGTGATGGTTTGGGTGATAAGAGGTCATGGCTCGATATCAAGCGAGCTCGGATGAAGAGGCCTTACTGCTGGCGTCGTGTTGTTCCGGCGAAGGATGATCGACATCAGCCCGAATATGATATGTTTCAGACATACAAGTCTTCGTGATTACTGTGCGCACATGCCCTTCCAGGACCTGCGCATCGCACGCTCGGTACTATGACACGCTTCCAGAAGCGATACTAGTCCAATTCCAGAACAGACGCGTCGTGATCTTGCGACGCGACTGATGACGTATCTTCGATGCAACACAGAGACGAGCTTATCACCAGCTGCTCGCAAAGCAAAGACGGTGACAGCGTCGGGTGAAGCGACCACTGATCTTACAACACGCTCGTGGAGGAAGCTGCAGAATCGTAATCTTCCCACCCGTATGCCGAGTGGAATTTATACCGTCGATTTATACCGCGCAGTATGAGGTGGAGGCTGGCTCACGCCCGTGCCATCGTTGCCGACATACTTGCAGAGAACGCAACAGTGACATGATGTTCTCCCGCAAAAGTCGCGTTGGAAGTCGTAGGCGCGTTGACTCGAGGAACAGGCCGCTTTAGTTGGGTGCTCATATCGCTTCGAACATAATCTCCTGAACCCAGTCCTCACGATCCTCAGAGCCCAACGCGCGTGCAGTATCCTCCCGTGCGCGCAAAGTCTGCTCAAAAATATCATCAGATAATTTACCGAGCCAAACTTTCGCTGCCGATCCCTACGACTTGCAGCAATTATTCCGTTTTCCATATTTCAACGTTTTGATGTTGCAGGGTTCGGTACGAAGCGCTGTATACGGCGCAAGCGACAGACCAAGACGTCTCCACAAAAGTCGGGGACAGGGGGCACACTTGTCATCATCCCTACAAACGAGAACGTGCCGCAATCATACATATGAAAGTTGAAAAAGGGTCAGCGTACCTTCCCCATGCAGACATTGCAGCGTGGTGTGCACATCGGAGATTTTCTTTTGCCGTTGTTGGTCTTCTGCCGTGGTTGAGCTTGGTGGGGGTCCACATGTAATTTTGTAGGAAGATGGGGGCGCCGACCAATCGTAGTGCCTCGTGTGGCGTGAAAGGATTTGGACACGGCTGGTATAGATAGACGATAGGTGTTACAAATTGGTGAGGGCCGACGATGCGATAACAGGCCTTCACTGTGCGCCTAGACCAGGGCAAATACTCTGCATTTGCTCGATGCTGCTTTAAGCAGATATCGCATCTATCTGATAACGATGTTCTGGTATCGTGACTATGCGAGTGTTAGCTGTGACGCAGCAACATCATAATCGTTCAAGATCGTCGGAAACGGATACCACATGTGTTATGACACTGTAGGTGAGAAGCGGAAACAACAAATGAGCGCAGGTGTCTCCAGTCGGCATGTACGAACAAGGACTAATACCAAGCATTGCTAGTGTGAACCGAACACGGTGCGGTATCTGGTGCGGATACGACATCGTGGTGGTATTGTCCTTATAGCCGGTGTAGTCAAACAGCGCACGCTTATGTGTCGTGCTATACCCTCTCTCATCGCATCGTGATCTTGTACTGTTTACTTCTGCTCCTTCAACTTGTCTTCAATCTCCTCCAAATCCTCGGCACTGTCGATCTCGATGATGCGGTTCACCTCACTTGTGTTCCGCATGAGCTCTTTTGCGCCGGCGTACAGCATCTTCACCTCGCTGTTGCATGTGATGGGCAGGTAGTATAGCATGACGTATGGCACGGATAACCGTCCCGAGTCCTATCAAGTCTCAGCTTCCTTGCGTTGTGTATGATGGGCGTGGCGTACGAGGGTCAACGGGTAGCTCAAGAGCACAAATCGCGGTGCGTGGTCGGGGAGCTCATCGGCGAGACTCTGTACGTCGGTGTAGACCTCATCGTCCGACTGGCGTACTTCGAGCGTCTTCTTATCGATTTCGTCTGGCGCGCATGGGCGTCAGCGCCATTGTAGAGGGCAGGGCCGCGGCTGGCTGTGGCAGGAACGACTGCGGCAAAAGCAGACCTAGGTATACGAACAGATAACGGCCTGGGGGTCTTTGGCGCGCGAGGTGCCCAGGCGGAACTTGCGTAGCTTGGACTTGGTCTCCTCAGAGAAAGTGTATAGTCGTGCCTCGGAAGACTGGGCCGAAGTATTAGCGAACGACCCGGCATGACGCGCGTAGCAGTGAAGTGATAGCGGCACTTGCCATGATTTCGCACGATGCAGCAGACCTAGGTTGTCAACGGGCGTTTGAGGATGGTCGGGGGTGGTGTAGGGCTGAGGAAGTCTGCCGGGCGGGATACGTTCGTTAGCGGGGTCTATGGGCGGGGGTTCCTGAGGTCGCGGATGGCGCTAGCTAATGCACTACCGTCAAGTCGATACACCCTCACCTTTCTAGAAGGCTTTTCTTCTCATGCGCCTAGCTACTCATACCCTTTCCCCCCCTGAGTTACTCGTCTTGATCCATGTTCGGACGACTGAATCAGGTTGCCAGGCACTTGTCTCGTCCTATCCCCAACTTTGCCCATCGTTCTGCCGCCTCGTTCCGTCCATCGATAACGTCATCAGTCATGGCTTCGACACAACAGAAGAGTCTGATTCACACGGCGGGTTGTTTGATTATTGGCGATGAAGTTCTTGGAGGCAAGGTATGTAGTTGGGAATCGATTGAAAATTCTGACAGCTGACGTGAAACATAGACAGTCGACACGAACTCGGTAGACTATGCCGCATCAACGGCGTGGTACCTCGACTAATGTTACACAGGCCTACTTTGCCAAGTTCTGCTTCTCACTGGGCATCAACCTGCGCCGCATCGAAGTCATTGCTGACGACGAAGGCGAGATCATCGAAGCCGTCCAACGCATGTCGAAGAATTACGACATGGTTGTGACGAGCGGCGGAATTGGTCCCACGTGAGTGCAGCGTGTTCGCTACACCACGCAGCCGCTGAGCTAATGGGCGTCTAGTCACGACGACATCACGTACCAGTCGATAGCGAAGGCTTTCGGTTTGCCGTTGAAGTTACACGATGCAGCATTCCAGCGCATGAAGCGCCTGTCGAAGCCGCACAAGTCTCAGCCCGACTTTGACTGGAACGTCGAGTCTCCAGCGCTTAAGGCCAAGAAACGCATGGTGGAGCTGCCTATCGATGATTCTAAATCAGATGAAGATCAAGTGGTTTTTGTCAGCGAGTCGCTTTGGGTTCCCGTTAGCGTTGTGAACGGTAACATCCATATTTTGCCCGGGGTGCCTAGATTGTTTGAAGCGATGCTGGACGGGCTGAAGCCCCGCATCCTGCCTAGGCTGACGGATCCGGAGGGCAAAGGCGTGCTGCGGATCCTCATCTCGACTCCAATGGCTGAGAGTGCCGTTGCTGGATACCTGACCGAGCTCGCAGCCAAGGCAGAGCCGAAAGGAGTCAAGGTGGGAAGCTACCCAAGGTGGGGAAAGGACCACAACACGGTAACGCTAGTCGGACGCGATCGCGAGTTCATGGAAAGTTTGGTGCCTGAGGTAGAAAAGGCGGTTCAGGGGAGGCGCGTAGCGGTTGAGGGCGAGGACGACGCTGACACGTCTGACAAGGACTCGTAGAGGGTGAGCCGAGGAAGTAGTGCCGCAGCCACAGTGTATATATTTGAGTGTCTAGACGCAGGGACTTTTGTCAAAATAGAATGCCTGTGAAGATGATGTTGGGACTAGACGACGGCTAGGGTGCTTCTCGAAGATTTGTCGAAGCAGCTGTGCCGCGTCCACGCTGGACCCTGGCAGAGGGCTAGAGGGAGGTGAGGACTCAGACAGAGTCGGTCACCGTGGTGCTCGGGGCGATGGTCGCGGATGGTGGCAGATGGTACCCGCCGACCCCGCTTGGGAGGGTTCCGTGTGGGCGTGGCATGAGGGTTTCGGGCATGGGCATCAGTGTGCTTCACGGCTGGCACCCGCATATTCGGACAGTCACATGCACGGGAGACATGCAAACGCGAAAGCGACGCGGTGTGCGGCTAGACAGCCAACGTCTTTTGCGGCCGCCTCCCCCTTCGCATCATGTCGAACCATCCCTTGCGCACAGTAGTGGTTCGTGGGCAGCGTCCGTGCATGTGGGCGTCGGCGCTGGGATCGCATGGAAGCGTCGGAGGCGCGCCCATGCAGTGCGCTGCAGACATGTGCCGCCGCTTTAGGGTGCCTTTGTTTTGGAAGGGCAGCGGACGTGGGCAGGCGTGCGCGCAGAGGCATGCAGCAGCAAATAGCAGGCGGTGCAGGCGGTGCAGCCAAACGCCTTGCAGCCCATCTCGCGCGTGCAGCACTCGCCTTGTGGTGTGGTGGAGCGGCGGCGGGCGTCCTTTTTGGTTGGCAGGGCTAGCAGGCTAGCGCTCTGGCCGCGCGCGCGCCCATGTCCTAGTCAGCGAAGTCAGCGTAGCGCAGCCCATGTTCCTTCAAAGCCCCAGACGGAGCTAGAGGGTCGTTTTTGCTACCGAGATCATCCTGCTCGTCTCTCCCGTCCTCCTCTACCGCGACGACTCTCCTGGCCATCTCCCTCGCTGCTGATAATCCGGCCACGACCTCACCACCACCGCCCAAGCCGCCCGATACGCCTGTCGCATCGCCACCACTCCTGCCGCCCGTGATCGCCGCCCCTACAGCCTCCTTCTCTTCTCTTCTGCTCTGCTCTGCTCTACTAGACCTATACCCTATACCCTAATTCATCGCCCGCGACCTGTAACCGTCCGGCACCTCCCTCACATTCACAATGGCATCAAAGGTAGGCGCCTAGCACCGCCCGCGCCGCACGCGCTCCTGCTAACCCGCGCCAGTTTCTCCGAGAGTACAAGCTGGTAGTCGTCGGCGGCGGTGGAGTCGGAAAGTCGTGTTTGACTATCCAGCTGATCCAGAGCCACTTTGTAGACGAGTACGATCCGACCATCGAGGGTGAGCAATTACGATCCGCCGCGTCATGCGCAAAAGCAAGCTAACCGCGCCAGACTCGTACCGCAAGCAGTGCGTCATCGACGACGAAGTTGCGCTGCTCGATGTGCTCGACACAGCCGGCCAGGAGGAGTACTCGGCCATGCGCGAGCAGTACATGCGCACAGGAGAGGGCTTCCTGCTCGTCTACTCGATAACCGACAGGCAGAGCTTCGAGGAGATTATGACATTCCAGCAACAGATCCTGAGAGTAAAGGACAAGGACTACTTCCCCATGATCGTCGTTGGCAACAAGTGCGATCTCGACGGTGAGAGGCAGGTGTCGACACAAGGTACGTTTGCATCCCATCCCTGACCACCTGCACGTGCTGACCCTGGCACAGAGGGCCAGACTCTGGCGCGCAACTTTGGCTGCAAATTCATCGAGACATCGGCCAAATCCCGCATCAACGTTGACAACGCCTTCTACGACATCGTACGCGAGATCCGCAGATACAACAAGGAAATGTCTTCCTACACAGGTGCCCCTGGCTCAAACGGAAATGGCCCCACAAAGCAGACATTTGACACCGATGACCAGGCCGAGAAGAAGGGCTGCTGTGGATGCACAGTCATGTAAGGAGATGGAAGCCATGATTCTTGTTGTGGAGAGATACCTACACCGCTGGGTTCGGTCGACCGCCCTGGCCATTGGCGGTGCTGCTTGGGCCAGCAGAAGAAAACACGCGATGCTACTGTTACGTACTGTCAGCCCACCTTCGTCTACGAAGGCCTGTCGTTCAAACACCTCTTCTTTTCGATACTGTCACTTAGGGTTCGCATTACGGGCTAACGGATTCACGTCTGCTGGATGCGCCTCCGAACACCCTACTTCTACTACTGGTATCGACTCCGTCTTTCTTATCTGGTGGCGCTCTTCGTGTTCGCGTTCATCTATCTAGACCGATTTCTTTATGGCATTTTGATCGGTACACTGTATTCCCTCCTGTCGGCATGCCATGCGAGGCACCATGCAGCACGCTTCGGGGAGTCAAAAGATTTCATTATTTTTTTGACAGCTTTTAGGGTCGTTTAACTTACCTACCTTCTATGAACATAATTCATCTCTACTCGCATCACCACTCAGCCTCGTCTTCTGCTCACAACACTACCCGTTCGCTGCCGAATGGCGGCAAAATACAACCCTCATGCACGTCTTGACGTGCTGTCGCACCCCGCACGAACACCTTTGATCCAGATTGCCAGCTCACGTTGCATGGCGACTGCTGCTGGCGGTGCATTCACGTCCCTCGGCGACCAGCGGCGATGCAATCGCAGTGATCATCCGCTTGGAGCCACAAGCGCGTGGTGTTTCGACTCGCGAGCCTTGCCCGGGCGTCGCCATTGGATGTAGATTATCACAGAGATGGCGCTATCCCTGCACGGCCGTTTCAGGGCCTACACCCCGACTGAAAGAGGGGAAGTCGATCAGGAGAGAGGCAAGTGGGCATCGGCAATGCACACGCGTGTCTCAAAAGCGACGCGATAGTGACTGGATTAGGGCCGACTGACCCAGGAGCTTTTCTCCGGGCGAACACCAGAACTCGCAGATCGCCATGATTTCGTGAAACACTAGGTTGGGGCTGCTTCCCAGAACCCGATGCGCCGTTCCTGCCGCATCCGCAACACGTGTGGCACGTGCCCAGTACGTCAACTCAACCTTCACGTCCTGGAGATCGGTTCGCTTCACTTGACCACTTTGCGGTCCTTCTTGACAAATATTTTCTCTCCTGTCCAACTGCAATCAAGGCGCGGCCCGACAATGTGGATATTCAGCAATTATTTACACCCGCCGCTGTTTAGGCTATTCCCAAAATGTCCCCAAACGGGAAGTACGCCCTGCCCGCATCGGCACGGATGATGACCTTGTTCGGCCTGTTCGCTGTAGACCACTTCGGCTGCAGCTTCACTCGCTGCTATATGCACCTAAGCGTTCCAACGCCGTTGCATGCGCCTTGTTGCGGGTGGAAAGCCACTCATGTGGCCACTCCAGTATCCCTGTAGTACGCTGATCTTTGTAGCAAACACGCAACCCACCGCGTTCGCTATACATTCGGGAAAACTGTTCGTTCGACGGATGGTGATTGATTGTCAAGACGAGCTGTGGAGTGCCTCGGGCCCTAGGTTCATACGTCTCTTTCCCCATCCGTGCGCAAACTGCATGGCGGATGATCGATATCGGGATGCCCACAATAGCTCGCTTATGCACAGGTTCCAATGAATGTCTCCTTTCGTAGTTCACACGGAGCTGCACCATGTAAGCAGAAATCAGGCTGGGCTCCATCTCGTCAAAGCAGTTACGAGCTATGTTCCGTATCAATCACCACGCTTATGCCAGAGATGTGAAGGCAATTGAGATCATGTAAAGAAGAGCCCATGACAGCTGTACACCATTTGCATCGGAAAATAGCAAGCTCTTGCCGCTACCCTGAAGTTCAGCATGATCAGACTTGAGTAATTTGTATCGCTAGCGATTGGAGCTTCGGATGTATTACGAACCTCCCACAACACAGCCTGCTGTCGAAATGTCTGGCATGCTATCTCCACCAACACGGCATCACTGCAGCCGAATCTCAAAATAAGGCTGTCGGTCCACGCGCGCTAAACTATCGTTACCGGCCCGTACCTGCACACATGTTCCCATGTGGCAGCTCCCGCAGGCCGGCCCTGCAACCTTAGCTAATAATGCGACAGCATGACGCGCAGCTGATGCAACTGTAAAAGGTACGCCGAGGAGGTGAGCGTCTTACATACATATATCGCACAGATCGGCACTCAGCGGAGGGAT
>Ga0265797_10006233_pt1 | contig 16971 bp, 12 predicted proteins | sample P2T30metagenome_FD_192433 | JGI IMG/M metagenome (GOLD analysis project Ga0265797, IMG submission 192433) | Plant litter microbial communities from East Loma Ridge, Irvine, California - P2 T30 | ecosystem: Environmental > Terrestrial > Plant litter > Unclassified | place: USA: California...
TGTACGGTTATTGTTGACGGACGACGCGTATTGTCTTGTCTTACATTGGCAGCCAGCTGTGAAAACCGAACTGTCAAAACCATTGAAGGCATTGCTTCCGGAAATCAGCTGCATCCTGTCCAGTCTGCTTTTTTAAAACATGACGGTTTCCAGTGTGGATTTTGTACGCCCGGGCAGATATGTTCAGCAGTTGCTTTGATGGATGAAGCGAAAAAAGGAGATGCCAGTTATGTAACCAAAAATGTTCGTCAAAAACCGGTTGCTGTTCAGCTTTCAGACGAAGAAATACGAGAAAGAATGTCAGGAAATCTGTGCCGCTGCGGAGCCTATCCTAATATTGTTGCAGCGATCAAAGAAGTACACAGTGGCAAGGCAATAGAGCAAACCTGGGATTTTGCAGGATAAATTTTACTCATTATCAGGCTTGTACCAATGTCGGTTTATTCGGATAGCATTTAATCTGAAAACCATGATCCGTTCAGGATTATTCCATCACCTGCTAAGACTTACACCATGAGACCATTTAAGTATACAAGCGCTACCGATATTCCTACTGCAATGAAATCACTGGCAGGAAATTCCGGCGCGAAGTTCCTGGCCGGCGGGACCAACCTGCTGGATTTAATGAAAGAAGATGTTGAGCATCCCGATGAACTTATTGACATTACCCGGCTTAATCTGGCTCAGATCAAGACAATATCCGGCGGTGGTATCTCAATCGGCGGGTTGGGCAGAAATACGGAAACTGCTAATCATCCACTTGTCAGACAAAATTTCCCGCTTTTAACACAGGCCATTCTCGCGGGCGCATCCGGACAGATCCGCAACATGGCGACCAATGGAGGCAACCTGCTGCAAAGAACACGCTGTACTTATTTTTATGATACAGCCATGCCCTGTAACAAGCGTAATCCGGGCACAGGATGCGGAGCTATGGAAGGAATTAACCGGATGCATGCCATTTTCGGATGGTCAGAAAAATGTGTGGCAGTGTATCCGTCTGATATGTCCATTGCCCTTTCTGCACTGGATGCCGTGATAAAAGTTAGAAATACTAACGGTCTGGAAAGGAACATTACTTTTACCGACTTTCACCGCCTGCCGGAAAACAAACCTGAGCAGGATACCAATCTTGCCAAGGATGAAATGATCATTGCAATTGAAATACCTAAAAATAATTTTGCTGATCGGTCCTATTACCTGAAAGTACGCGACCGGGCTTCTTATGCATTCGCACTGGTTTCCGTGGCGGCAGCGCTGGAAATGAATGGCAACAAAATTGTTCAGGCCAGAATTGCCATGGGTGGTGTCGCGCACAAACCATGGCGTGCCTTAAAGGCGGAGAAGATACTGGCAGGTGTCGAAGCCACCGAAGCTAATTTTAAGATGGCTGCTGATGCTGAAATGGCAGATGCAAAACCGCTGGAACATAATAAATTCAAGGTAGAATTAGGAAACCGCAGTATTGTGCGTGCATTACAAATAGCGTTAACTAGCGGCAAATCATGAGTCTGATTATCAACAATCCTATGGAAGACAGAAACTTAACGACCGGTAAGCCCGTCAGCAGAATCGACGGAATCTTAAAAGTAACAGGCAAAGCGGACTATTCTATGGACCATCCGGTGAAAAATGTTGCTTATGCTGTCATTTTTAAAAGTACAATTGCGGCAGGCAGGATTGTCAGTATGGATACTTCCGCTGCGGTAAAATCACCAGGTGTACTTGCCGTTATAACACATAACAATGTACCGAAATTAAATGTAAAAGGAGGAATTCGTGGAGGTGCCATGCTGCAAAGCTCTGAAATCCACTTTTTTGGACAACATATAGGGATCGTAGTTGCTGAAACATTTGAACAGGCCCGGCACGCTTCTCATCTGGTAGCGGTAAAGTACGAAGAAAAAGAAGCAAAGCTGGATTTTGAAAAATTGGCAAAAGATGCTGTTCTTCCGAGAGACAAAGAAAAAGCAGATGCTAAACGCGGGGATGTAAAAACGGCATTATCAAATGCATCGTTTAAGATCGAAGAAATTTACAGTACGCCAATCGAACATCATCATCCCATGGAGCCACATGCAACCATCGCAGAGTGGCAGGGAGAAAATGTAATTCTTTACAACAGTTCACAGATTGTTAACGGAGCACAAAATGCTGCCGCGTCAACGCTGAATCTTAAACCTGAAAATGTACGGATCGTGTCGCCATATATAGGAGGTGGCTTTGGCTCAAAAGGCGGTCAGTGGGGAAACCTGGTGCTGGCAGCCGTGGCAGCAAAAATGGTGAGCCGTCCCGTAAAACTGGCATTGACACGTCAGCAGATGTTTAATTCTGTCGGATTGCGGCAACGAAATTATCAGAAAGTAAGTCTGGCAGCGGACCGTGACGGAAAACTTACAGCACTTGCGCATGAAATCACAACCCATTCAGCCATAGAGGATGAATTTGTGGAGCCCTGCGGTGATTGTTCTAAAATTATGTACGATACACCAAATTCGCTGATTACATATCGGGTAGTACCCATGAACCTGATTCTTCCAACCTACACACGCGGCCCGGGAAAATCAACAGGTAGCTTTGCGCTGGAATCTGCCATGGACGAGCTTGCTCACAAACTCAATATGGACCCAATCGAATTCAGGATCAGGAATGAGCCGGCCAGAGATCCTTCCAACGGCAAACCCTGGTCTTCAAGAACAACCGTACAATGTTTGAAAGAAGGAGCAAAAGCTTTTGGCTGGGACAAGCGCAAAGCGCAGCCCCGGCAAAATCAGCAGGGAAATTATCTCATAGGTTATGGTGTTTCCTGCGGAACATATCCTGCGCACCAAAGACCCAGCTCTGCCATTGTGAAGCTAAAGCGGGAAGGAAACAATATTACTGCAACAATAGAACTGGCCGCCGCCGACCTGGGAACCGGTACATACACCATCCTGGCACAAACTGCGGCAGATGCACTGGATCTGCCGATCAATAAAATAAACATAAAAATCGGAGATTCAGACTTTCCGCCGGCGGCAGGTTCTGTAGGCTCAGTGGGCGCAACAAGTTATGCAAACGTCGTGAATGACGCCTGCATAAAAATAACAGACGAATTGATTGCCAGATCCGGGAAACAATATTTTGTGCGGCCGACAGCTTCACAACTGATGCTGGCCGAAAGCATATCTGATTTTCAGACCAGGGCAGATTCCAAAGAACCAGAAAACGCCGGCAACTATTCAACACATAGTTTCAATGCAAATTTTGCCGAAGTTTGGGTTGATGTTGCTACCGGAATGGTGAAAGTCGAACGTTTTCTTGCCGTTACGGGTGCAGGAAAAATTTTAAATCCCAAAACGGCCCGCTCCCAGATTATCGGTGGCAATACCTGGGGTATTGGAATGGCGCTTACCGAAGAATCGGTAATTGATGCGAGATTTGGAAATTTTGCAACCCGCTCGCTTGCGGACTATCACATACCTTCCAACCTGGATATCGGTACGATGGAAACTATTTTTATCCGTGAAGAAGATACGGCCGGAAACAAGCTCGGCGTCAAAGGTATCGGTGAGGTAGGAATTGTTGGTGTGGCAGCGGCAGTTGCCAATGCTGTTTTTAATGCAACCGGCAAGCGTATCCGCGAACTGCCTATAACGCCCGATAAACTGATCTAATGATTTGCATTGTCGTACACAAGCAGTAGAAATGAAAACATCCACCACCCTTTTACAAGATTAACTGTTTTTTAAAACTGCAAAACTGGCTATTTCACATACATTTGTACTAAACCGGCAGGAATGAAGTATTTCCGGTTACAATAAGTATCATGATAAATGCCTGAAACCATCACATCCACAAACGAAAGAAAAGCGGTAAAAGCCACTTATTTCAGCATTGTTGGCAATACCTGTCTGGCCATTATCAAGGGATTTGCAGGTTATTTTGGTAATTCTTATGCTTTGATCGCAGATGCAATTGAATCCACAGCCGACATCTTCGCATCGTTTCTTGTGCTGTTCGGCATAAAATATTCCAACAGGCCGGCAGATGCAAATCACCCTTACGGACACGGCCGGGCAGAACCGCTTATTACTTTTCTGGTAGTCGGTTTTCTGATTACATCTGCAACAGTGATTGCTTACGAAAGTATTATCAACATTCAGACGCCACATGAACTTCCCGCTTCCTGGACGCTGATTATTCTGGGAGGAATCATTGTCTGGAAGGAAATGTCCTTTCGGCTTGTGATGAAAAGAAGTGAAGAAACCAACAGTTCGTCATTAAAAGCAGATGCCTGGCATCACCGAAGCGATGCCATCACGTCCGTTGCTGCCTTTATGGGAATTTCTATTGCTTTAATACTCGGCAAAGGCTATGAATCAGCGGACGACTGGGCGGCACTTTTAGCTTCTGGTTTTATACTTTATAACAGCTTTATGATTTTCAGACCGGCACTCGGAGAAATCATGGATGAGAATTTATACGATGATCTGATTACAGAAATCAGAAAAGTTTCACTCAGCGTAGAAGGAATCGAGGATACTGAAAAATGTTATATACGAAAATCAGGAATGAGATATCATGTAGATCTTCACGCCCAGGTAAATGCGGATATTTCTGTAAAAGAAGGTCATAAACTTTCACATCAGCTTCAGGATGCCTTGCGGCATCAAATTCCGGAACTTGGAAATATCCTGATCCATATTGAGCCGGTGGACTAACCCCATATTAAATTCACTTCATATTTCCGGATTTTTTGTCTAATCGGAATACTGCTTTCTGCTTATACGGCATGCAGACACAGGTTTACTTTTTTTACATTTAATTTTCTGATAAATTGTTCATCAGCCGGTGTCAATATCCACCTTAAATATCGAACTTCGGTTGAATTTTAAAATAAATAAATCTGAAAAGCGATGGTTCAGGTCGTAATTAATACCTTAAAACATTGAATCAAAAATTGCAGATCAGCTCAACAGATTGTAGAATTCAGATTAAAAGATAGAAAGTTATATTCATGCTCTCAGCGTTAATCAGCAAAAAATTCAGAGGACCATTACTAAGTATTTGCTTAGGATTACTTTTAATATTTGGATCCCAATACTTTGCCTATCAAAGTGTTAAGCATTTAGCAACCCAAAACAGCCAGCTTAATACCACTACACGGATTTTGCACCAGACCGCAAGCTTCGGACAATGTGCGAAGGATATTCAACTTAACATGCATGGCTATCTTATTACAGACAGCCTGGTTTTGTTAAAGGATAATTATACCAAAAGGGTTGAACTGATCGAAATAAGCGATACACTTTTTAACCTGATGAAGGGGGATCAGTCGCAGACAAATCGTCTACGCCAACTTCTGGATGTTTCCAGTAAAATCGCATTGTTTTCTCATTCCGTCATGCGTACCCACAACCAGGACGGTATCGATTCTGCGCGCAGCCTAATCAGGCAGGGAGAGGGAATCAGACTGAACCAGCTGCTTATGAATAAAATTCAGGAGATTGACCGCTATGAAAATCTGAATCTGGAAAACAGAAGACATCTTGTAGTTGATACCGAGAAAAGTACAACACGCTTCATACTCGGAACCGGCCTCGCTGGTTTCCTGCTTACACTTGCAGCACTGGCATTCCTGGCCAGTGACCAGAAGAAACAAATAAAAATGCAAAATGAAATTAACAAGAAAGAAGCGGTTCTGAAACAATATGTAGAAGCTATTCCGGATGGTTTAATGGTAATTAACACCAAGCAGGAAGTAGTCCTGTTGAATCAGTCAGGAAAGGAAATGTTGGGATTGAAAGATGGACAGTATGACAAACTCGACCGCCTGATGAGCAACATCAGACTGGTGCATCCTGATGATCCTAAATCGGTTTTTAAAACAGATTCACTACCTATCACGAAAGCACTCAAAGGGGAAAAACTTCCGGGAAACAAACTCAACCTGCTCATCAACAGCAACGTTAAAAATCTGGAAACCAGTGTAAGCCCTATTTACGAAGCAGACGGAACGGTATCAAGTGCCATAACCGTCATAAGGGATATCACCGAACGGGTGAACTATGAAACCATGCTGGAAAATGCAAGGATTATCGCAGAACAGTCGCTCAAGGTGAAGGACATATTCCTTTCCAATGTCAGTCATGAGATCCGCACACCGCTGAACGCCATTATCGGATTTACAAACCTTTTGGAAGGGGAAATTAAAGATCCCCGCAAATTGGAATACGTGAGCTACATCCAGCTTGCAGGCAGAAATTTGCTTGACCTGATCAATGATATTCTGGACTTTTCAAAAATTGAGGCAGGCCACATACAGATCGAAAAAACAACAACATCTTTAAAGGAATTAATTGAATCGGTATCTGTCCTGATCAGTCAGAGAGCGAAAGAAAAAGGAATTCAATATGAAGTTTCATTATCAAAAGACCTTCCGGAAATTATACAAACCGACCAGCTGCGCCTAACCCAGATCCTGCTGAATGTTTGCGGTAATGCCGTAAAATTTACACAAAAAGGAAGCGTTACCCTGTCGGTTCAACCGATTTCCGAAATAGAAAATGAATTTCAGTTTATCCGTTTCTCCATTACAGATACCGGTATTGGAATTGACGAAGAGAAAATCAATGAAATATTTGACCGCTTTGTGCAGGCTTCCGAAAGTACCACCCGGTTATTTGGCGGCACCGGCCTGGGATTAAGCATTGTAAAATCGCTTGTAACACTTTTGAGCGGGACGATACAGGTTAAGAGCACACCTGGTACAGGCACTGCCTTTATTATCGAATTTCCGTTTAAGGTCCTTGCTGCGGATGCTTATAAAAAACCCGATGAATTTGCGTCAGCTTCACAAACTTTATTACCAAAGCTCAATGTTCTGGTAGCAGAAGATAACCTTCTGAATCAGAAATTACTACGCGCTATTTTTGAAAGGCTGGGATTGGAATTTACCATTGCGAATAACGGGCTGGAAGCAGTTCAGCTTTTGGAGGAAGACCCGTCATCTTACGATCTGATTATTATGGATTTACAGATGCCGATCATGGATGGTTACATGGCAATTAAAAAAATCAGAAAAGATATATCAACGACGATTCCCATTATTACCATGACGGCGCATGCGCTTATCGGGGAAAAAGAAGAATGTTTAAGTATCGGGGCCAACAGTTATATTTCCAAACCTTTCAAACAAACCGAATTGATAAATACCATCAGGCAGGTAACAGGCAGAGATGCCTCACAAACTGCAAATCCGGAACAGCCAGACAAAAAAGGGCCGGAAGCTGCCAGCTCCATTCTTAATTTAGCCTATCTTGATGAGCTGACCGGTGGCAGTGAGGAGCTCAGGGATGAGCTGATATCCATGTTCGAGCAGGAAAGCGAAATTCAGCTTTCTGTAATTAGCAAAGCAGAAACGGACCGAAATGCAGACCGGCTGATTCAGGCTGTTCACAAATACCGTTCATCGTTGTTTTCAGTAGGCCTGCTTGCAACGGCAGATAAATATAAAGCCGTTGAAGCCAGTCTGAAGAATAAGATATGGCCTGCTGATATTGATAAAATAATACCTGAACTGGAAAAGGAAGCCAGGATGGGATTATATGAACTTAATGCTTTAAAAAGCAAGGCAGACATGTAAAAAAGGCATCAGATGTTTCCAGCTGATGCCCCATTGATTTGAAGAAAATCAAAGTTCTTTGATTCGGATGTTCCGGAACCACACCTTTTCATGTGCGTTGTGGTTCTGCAAAGCTATCTTTCCTTTTGCATGCGGTGTTGCGTAGGGCCACTCAGTAAACTTACTTTTAGCCAGCAATGACTTCCAGTCATCACCGCCATATTGATAGTCTACCACTTTTCTGCCGTTGAGGTAGTGCTGCACGTGGTCCTTGTTTACAACAATCCTTGCCTTGTTCCACATTCCCACAGCTTTCGCCGCAGTTTTGTCTGAAGGCGGATTCATATCATAATTCGCACCGGTAAGCTGGCCTTCTTTTAGTTTTAGCGGAACGCCCTGGGCATCAACTGTAATCGGTTCGCCCTTCGGATTTCGCCATACATAGGCTTTGTCATCAATGATCTGATACTCCGGTGCGGAAAATACAGTTCTTTTAATTTCAGGTTTTTCAATTACCTTGTACAGTACACCGCTGTTGCTTCCGGCCGGAATTTTAAACTCAAATTCAAGATCAAAATCTTCATATTCCTTATCCGTCACCAGGTCACCTCCGGTGCCATCAGGCGTTAGGGTTCCTTCCTCAATCAGCCAGCCTGTTACGCCTTCCTTGTTATAGTTATGCCAGCCAGTTATCGATTTGCCGTCAAACAAGCTCACCCATTTTCCTTTTTGAAAATGAAAAATACCTCCAATACCTGTAAAAGGAAGCGATGCAGCTAAACTTGAAATTCCGGCTATCACTGCAATAAAAACAGCAAAAAGTGTATTTTTCCTCATAACTATACGAATCCGATTATTTGCTTTATATAAGATATCCGAAGATAACATTTTTATGAATCTGCTGTATCTGTCTGATTGCGGTCGGATGCTGTAAGGGAGCGGATTACGCGGCAGGGATTTCCGGCTGCAAACACGTCCGAAGGGATATCTCTGGTAACAACACTGCCGGCTCCGATGATTGATCGGTCGCCGATTGTCACGCCCGGACAGATCACTGCGCTGCCCCCCAGCCATACATCCTCCCCGATTACTATCGGTTTGGCATATTCCAGGCCGGATGCCCTTTCTTTATAGTCAACAGGATGCATGGCCGTATAAACCTGCACATTTGGGCCAAACAAAGTTCTGCTGCCAATTTTTACTTTCATTACATCCAGAACGACACAATTAAAGTTAAAGAAAACACCGTCGCCAATTTCCAGGTTAGTACCATAATCACAATAGAAAGGCGGTTGTAACCAAAGTCCCTTTCCAGCATTAGGAATGAGTTCTTTAAGAATTGCAGCCCGCTGATCTGTATCATCCTCCCGGCCGTCATTCAGGTGTTTAGTCAACAGGCGCGTCCTGACCCTCTCGGCTGTAAGCTGCTCATCGAGTGCATTATATAATTCCCCATCGAGCATTTTTTCCTTTTCTGTTTTCATATAAATGAATTTGGTAAAGAATATTTTTAGCGTTGAAAGCTGTAAGTATACAAAAAGCCGGGAAGTAAAACATGTTTTAAGGGCAATCGATATAGAAATTGGTCCTTGCCGCTTCGGCATTTCCGGAAAGTGTAGAAATTCGGGTTGGAACTAAAATAGATGGGCAGGATGTTAGGCAATAATTTTCTAACCAATTCCATAATCATGAAACCAGGCTACTTTGAGGATTACGTACGTTCATTTTCAAATTTTCTTTCCTCAGACAATGAATTTTTGGCACTCGCAGCAGGGGGATCATGGATTGACGGGCATATGGATCGGTACTCAGATATAGATCTGGTTGTCGTTCACCGATCGGCCACTCTTGCTCTGAAAAAAAGAAAAAGTGTGGCCGAATCCGCTGGCAATCTCCTTGCTTGTTTTACAGGAGAGCATGTTGGCGAACCCAGGTTACTGATTTGCCTCTATGACCACCCGCTCCTGCATGTAGACCTTAAATTTGTATATCTTCCGGATATAGCTTCACGGGTTGAAGACCCTGTTGTGATCTGGGAGCGTGAAAATGTCCTCACCAATGAACTTAAAAATTCTCTTGCTGCATTTCCTTACCCTGATTTTCAGTGGATAGAAGACCGGTTCTGGGTTTGGATCCATTACGCAGCCACCAAGATTGAACGTGGTGAGTTTTTTGAAACAACCACATTTTTATCCTTTCTTCAGCAAACTGTTTTAGAGCCGCTTGCGCTGATAAACAACGAACAATTGCCAAAAGGTGTCAGAAAACTGGAAATGCTCCTGCCACAAACAGATTTACAGTTTTTGAAAAGCACCATGGCGGAACACAACAGGAGTTCCTGTTTACAGGCCCTTTTAAATGCAGTTCAATACTATCTTGACCTGAGAGTATCTGTCATGGACTCTTCCGTTCAGTTCAACCGGCCCGCGGAAAAAGCTGTGATGGATTATCTTGCGAAAATTCCTGTTTAATATTTTGTTTACAAGCACTTAAAGACATAACTTTTGCAGGAATGAGCAAAAGTTATGTTCTGGTCGTTTGGTTATTTCAGCTCCTTACCTGCATAAGCCAGGCATTGCATCGCTGCCAATCCCCACTGGGCAACTGCGTTCGTGGAAATACCTTCGGCTTCGTCGATTGGGTTAAGTACTACCGGGCCTTCCAGATGAATTACTTTCTGAGACGGGTCTTTAATTCCTGCCTCTCCACCAAAAAACTCTGTCCACGCCCGTTCAGCTAATTTTTTATCATTTCTTCTCATGGCAGCGAATGCGGTCAGACGGGCGTGTCCCTGTTTGAGATTGAGCTTTTCCAGGCTTTGTCCCAGGGCAGTTTTTTGTTCTTCTGCAGTTCCGTTATACAACTGGCAATACTGTACCCACGCCTTTTCAAATTCAGGCATATCAAATACACCGATCAGCTCAGCACAGATTTCGGCTAAGCCAAAAACAGAACTCAAATGGGACACAGTGAGCTTTGAAGAATCTGCGGAAATAAACCGCCCGGTATTCAGGTCCATGGTTGACACGCCCGTAAAAAACCCATGAGGCTGTCCGGCTATGGTTCTCATGCTGTTGAGAAGCTTGGTTCTTATCTTCTCATTTCCTGTACGCTCCCACTCGGTGAGCCAGGCCGCCGCCAGTGCCCCCCAGTCGGTTCCGAATGAGATACTGGCCAGTTCGCCTTTCGGATCATTTTCCGGAGCTACCTGCCCTATTTTTCTTCCTGGAATGACGGTACGTAACGTTCTGTCTGCATCCACCTGTTCCCGCATGAGGTCACCCACTCTTTCGTCGGCAGTTAAATAATAATAGAAACGCCGGTTCGCAGCTGTACTGATCCTAAGCTGTTTGGCACTGCATCCCCAGTGCATTACATTATGCCGGGAGCCAAGCGGACTGAATGGACCCATGTGGTGCACATCTACTTCTCCTGTATGTCTGGTCATAGCCTCAGCCATTCTGAAAACTTCACTTCTGCCCGTCCGGAGAAAATAATACCAAAGCCATAGATCTGTTGACAGCTCGGAATTGTCCCAGGCGAAACCACCTACGTCATAACGCCACACGTGGCGGTCTTCATCGTATGCATGCATGACATCACCATAGTTCCAGAACCCGTACCAGTGGCGCTGATCGACTTCTTTGCGATAATAATCAAAATAAAATTCCAGCTGTTTTTCAATTTTAGCCTCCTGGGGATCATTTGTGGTATTTACCGCACTGAAAGCACCTCCGAAAATTCCGGTTTTTGAATAATACCCTGCATCACAAATGAGCTGTGCCGGATTTTGAATCATATCGGATATCCCGGTAAGTGCTGATGACGACGGCGTTGCAGACAATATCCGGATCTGCATTTCGCTGGTCCGTGCTACACCGAAAGGCCTTCCAAATTCAGGTTCATAATCTTCATAAGTGATTTCGAGCGCATCCCGCTGCTTTTCAAAAGTATCCTGCCCCATTCCGTCGTGGTAAAAACGCAGGTCCATAGCAGAAGCTTTCGGAGCCCAAACCCACATGGTCACCTCCGCATGGTCTGTATGTGCATGGCGGATATCCAGCTGTGCAGGATGGCTTTGCCAAAAGTTGCGTATTCCAAAAGCAACGCCACCCTCCGGCGACCCTAAATAACCCGTTCCGGAAGATCTTCCGCCGTATGCAGACTGTATCCAGCCATGCCCCACTTTTGTTCTTTTTTGTATTTCAAAAGAATCAGGTGTGGGTTGAAAAAGCGTGTAATCTCCAAAAGCGGGAATGTAATCGAGGCGTTTTGAAACACTGGGAGGGAATACTGAAACTGCCGGCGTTTCTTTTCCTTCCGTTTGCGCCTCCTTTACCGCTTTTCCCGGATCACGCCGCAGACCGGTTAGCCCTCTCACTGCTTCTACAAAAACACCCTTATTTTCTCCGGTGAAGCGTATATGTCTGTTGTACAATTCTTCCTGCATCGGCACATTGAAACGAATGCCAATACCTTTGATAAAATCCTTTTGCTCATCCGCATCATAAATAATTGTATGCATGATACGGATGGCATCGCTTCCTTCATAAAAATACAGCCTGACCACAAACGGAAGTAATCCGCGCTGGCCGCTGTGATGTTTTCCCTCAATCTTTATAACTGCTTTTACAGGCCCTTTTTGTTCAACCGTTACCTTTTCGATTTTACCGTCAAAAAATTCAGTTTTGATCATCGCGCCGGATTCAGCCTCTGCACCGTCCTGTACCTGTAATACCAGCCGGCCATTTTCCACGGTAACTTTACCCGTACGGGATATCGTATTGATCAGCTGATTTCCTGATTTATTTATTTTGCAAAGTATTATACCGGTATCTATTTCAACGCTGTCCGATTGATCTGTAACTTTAACCTGTTTTACAAAAGCTGCCGGTTTCCCCGGTTTCAGAAAAAGCTTTTCAGTCGAAATCTCTTGTGGTCCAATCGCATGTGCAGACCATTTGACGGTGCCGTCAGGCCATTGTGCCAGCGGCCAGGTTTGCATCGGAATTGCTTTTCCATCCTTATTATGAAGTATTAGCGGCGCATCTTTTTTCAAAGCACCTTTTGGCCAGGGAACGCCCCAGGTTGTACCGGTACCTGCTGATGACATTTTTGAATCAAGCCAGTGAAGCAAGACCGGACCAGGGACTTCTGCTTTAATTTTTATCACCGACACAGCATTTGCTACGGGAATGGCCGATGCCATAATCAGGCTGTTTTTAACAAACCTCCTGCGGCTTATTGGTGTTATTTTTTTCATTTATAATATATCTTCTAGTGAACGAACTGCATCCAGACTGTTTTCTTTTTTACTGACCGTCAACAGCCCACTTGGCATGTAAGCCTGTAAACTTATATAGTTTGCTTCGTCCAACTCTCCTGCTGTGTTCTGGTATTTTTTTGAACCGACTGATTACACATTTTGCTTTTGAGAAACATTACCAATGAATCAGTTAATAATTATGTGACTTTACAGGTATTAAAGATATTTCTCTTCTTAATTTTGATCTTCACATTGCATATTGCAGTTGCGGCAACCAAGTCAATTATTAATCAATCGCCAGGAGGCTTTCACCGCACTTATACTTATTTCGATATTAACAGAACCCAGGCAGATACTATATGAAAAAACTTATTACCTATCCTGCTTATTTTACCTGCACTCTGCTTGCAGCTTTTCTGACTACCATTTTTAGTTTACAGGCACAAACTATCTTACCGGCACCGTCCGGCCTGAAAGCAACGGCAACGGCAAATAACCAGATTTCGCTGCAATGGACGGACAATTCCGGCGAGCAGGAAACGGGATTTGAAGTGGAAATATCTTTGAATAACACTTTATTTAGCAAAATAGCTGACCTGCCTGCCAATACGGTTTCCTACCAGAGTACCGGTCTGAACACGTTTACGAAATACTGGTACCGGGTAAGGGCAAAAAATACAACAGTCAATTCCGCTTACTCCAATGTGTCAGATGCAACGACTCCGGATGTTTCACCCATAGCACCAACCGATCTGACGGCAACGCCGGTTTCCGGAAACCAGATTAACCTGACCTGGAAAGACCTTTCGGCCAATGAAAACGGCTTTGAACTTCAAAGATCAGTTGACGGAACCAGCTACGTAAAAATCATTGATCTGCCGGCAAATACAATAGCTTATCAGAATACCGGACTTTTGCCTGCGACCAAATACTGGTTTCGGATTAGGGCATTAAATACCGTTGGTGCATCAGTCTTTTCAAACATCGCCTCTGCCACCACGCCTGATGTAGTGCCCCTGGCGCCATCCGCACTGACTGCCGTTGCTGTTTCATCCGAACAGGTTAATTTGTCGTGGACGGATCTTTCTTCCAATGAAACCGGCTTTCAGATTCAGCGTTCTTCCGACGGAATCAGTTTTGTGAAAGTTGCCGATGTTGCCGCTAATGTTACTACTTATGAAAACAAAGGATTAAGTGCGGTTAGCAAATATTATTACCGCGTTTTTGCTTTTAATATTATTGGCAATTCACTGTTTAGCAATGTAGCTCAGATCACTACCCCACAGGCACCGGTGCCGGATACACCTCGCGACCTTACAGCAGTCCCGCTGGATTTCGACCTGATACAGCTGCGCTGGTCTGCCTTGTCTGCCAATGCCACAGAAGTACAGATAGAACGTTCGAAAAAACCGGATCAGGATTTTGTGCAGATCGGCAGGCAGGTGGCTTCGGTTATTCAGTTTGCTGACCGTGAGATTCTGGACGTGGCAGATTATTATTATCGTATTCGCGCAACCAATGCTGCCGGAAGTTCGGCATACAGTAATGTCGCCAAAGTGGAAGCATTTTCCATCATTACAGGAGAAGAGCCAACGTCAGCCGGCAATGCGGTTTATGTATTTGATAGAACATTACATATAACATTGTCTGGTCGGGAAAATGCACTACTGTCGCTTTACAATTTGCATGGAGCCAGACAAAAGCTGGTTACAATAAAACCTGAATCACAGGTCGATTTAAGCGTTCTTACACCGGGAATTTATATTGTAACGATACAAACCGACAGACGGTTAATCAGCAAAAAAATTATTTTATTTTAAAACTGAATGAAAAAATACTTCATAGCTGCTCTTTTTCTGATTATTGCGGCAGGCTGCGAGCCTAAGGAAATTGATACGATCAATGTAAGGAAAATCTGGAAAGTGCTTACTGTTAAAGAAAATGGCACATTGGTTTTCACGAACGGGAACACAACAAATACCAAACCGGGATATTCACGTTTCCGGTTAGACCTTACGGTAACAGATCAGGTTACCTTTTCAGACATCGATGGCAGAAACCTGACGGGTAGCTGGTCAGTTTCAAAAGACTACAAGCGGCTGATTCTGCAAAGCCTGATACCTCCTCCAAGCGCAACCGGTGGAAACCTGGAATTTGAGATTGTCAGCAGCGAAGAAAACAAACTAAGCCTGAAACGTACTACGGAGAACAGAAAAACCGGAAATACGATCAATGAATATCAACTGATCCCGGAGTAAAAAACAGCTTATTCAGGAATGCCAGGATAGATCATTCAACAATATTTTTATTTTAAATATTTTTATATAAATTTAAAATAAACATCAGATCATGAACACCATCTATACGGCAATTCTGGGTTTTGGAAATCAGGAAATCTTATTGATATCACTATGGTTGGTAGCTTTCGGGTTTGTAGTATGGTCCGTGATTGATGTATTGTGGAATACAACCATAACTGATTTTATGAAACTGGCCTGGATTGCCGCTATCCTGTTCATTCCATATTTCGGCGCACTGGTCTATCTGTATTTCGGAAGAAGTAAGGCGCATCTTGCTCAGCGGGCAAAGAAGTAATCGTTTAAAAACTATTTTCGTGAATATTGTATTCTAAAAGTCTGTAAGTGACTGCACGGCTTTTTATAACTACTTGTTCCCGTTTAACTGTCGTAAAATGAAGATGCCGGCAGGTCAAAACCAGAACCCTTCCTTTACCCAAGAAGAGAATCTTTACATTTTTTAGTTCCAACACGCTGATAATTCTGAAATATCCAATCAATTTATAGCCAAAACGATAATCAATTTTCGTTCTTATTCTTTGGCCAAATAGATAATATACAACACACTTAAAACAACTAAATCTTAATTTATTTTAGCTCGTCGATTCCTGCACTATTACGATCAAATGGATGAATAACTTGTTGTTCTTTTTTACGAATATAGATTTTAATCTATCAAAAATCGATTTAGAAGCTGGTGACTCTGTAACAGGGACTTCATAGGGCACTATTGTTTTTCTTCCAATCTGTTTATGAAATGGTCTTTCTCTAAATTTTTTTTGAAAGATGACTACTGAATCATAAAAAGATATTGAATCAATATTTCTCGTGATATCATCTATTCGGACCTGATCATTTTTTAATAAATGATGATCATATAAAGAATCAATCAATGCTTTGGACTTCTCTATAAATGTTCCGGGTTTGCGTAAACCTCCTTCAAATTCCGGCCAATATGATGTATGTGTATCTTCAACAATATATTGTCCACCCTGTTTTACTTTAGCAAATAAAATTTCAAACGATATGGACTGCTGATCCATAAAGTGTCCACCATCGTCAATAATAAAATCAAGCTCCGGAAGTTTGCTTGCTGTATTTTTTATGAATTCTTCATCACTTTGAGATCCAATAAAAATTTTGACGTTGTCTTCTTCAAGTTTCTTACAATCAGGATTAATGTCGATTGCATAAATTTGACAGCCTGGTCCAAAGAACTTTTTCCAAAGCTGAATAGAACCTCCGTGTGATATACCAATTTCCAGTATTTTTGGACTTTTACCCTCATAATGAGATAGATACCTAGAATAAATATCAAAGTAATGATCCCACTTATGAATCAAATTTCCGGAATGATTGTAAAACAGCTCTCGTAATGTAATGTTCTCCATTTCAGCAAATAATATAATAACAATTCAGAATCTTATTGCAAGGTGTAATATCCTCAAATATAGCAGACATTAATAAATCAGCTTTATTTTTAATTTTTTACAAAATCATATAATGTTTACATTATCGTATGTTAATAAGGAATATTTATTTAAAAAATTTTGAAACTTCCTTTTCCTTATCAATACTTGCGGATGATTTTATAGCTTGAAAGCTATTTTGAGAAAAGGCCCTAGACGTTGAAAGGATAAACAGGAACAGGAAAATAAAACGTTTTTTCATAGAAAGTTAATTTGAGTTAGCGTTATGAAAAGTACTATTGTGAATTATCTGTGATTTTCTCCAGTTTGGTCAGTTTTACCGGTACTGAACTCATATTCATAACATCAATATTTTTGGGTACGTAGACCGTA
>Ga0265797_10006234_pt1 | contig 16969 bp, 19 predicted proteins | sample P2T30metagenome_FD_192433 | JGI IMG/M metagenome (GOLD analysis project Ga0265797, IMG submission 192433) | Plant litter microbial communities from East Loma Ridge, Irvine, California - P2 T30 | ecosystem: Environmental > Terrestrial > Plant litter > Unclassified | place: USA: California...
AAGAGGGTCTGCGAGAAGAACATGAGCGATGCGCCGATCGCGACGTCGTCTTTTGGCAAGATTGTCTGTGCGGCCATGTTGGGCACTTGGCCGGCGAGACCGATGCCGAAACCGTACAGGATTTGGTAGCCGACCCACATGCCTTTGCCAGTGTGGACGTTGAAGGTCGTCATGAGCCCGGCGCCCAGTGCTGTAAGAGAGGCGCCGACGATGAGAGATGGCGTGTAATAGCCCGTGCGTGTAGTGAGTTCGCCGTTTGCGATGAAGCCAATGACGATGAGAAGGACCATTGGTAGGATCTGAGTACCGCTTTCCACTGCGCTGCTTCCCTTGATGGCCTGGAACCAGAGAGGGAGATAGTACACTGTAGTGAATGGTTAGCATATTGACATGATGTCAACGCCGAGCTTGAACGTACAGAATACCGTCTGATGCGAGCCGATGCACAAGCTGACCCAGAAGCCAGAAGCGATACTGCGCTGCATGAAGATCTTGGGTGGCACTGTAGCTTGGTCTGGTTTCCAGATTTGGATGAGGACAAAGGCAACCATGAGCACAGCGGCCATCACAAGACACAGAATCACGCGCCACTCGCTCCACTGGAAGCTGTCAGCTCGTTGGTCTCCGGAACATCAGACAAGGACGTCCACCACGACTCACTTGATACTTGGATCCGCCCCACTGCAGTGCCAAACACAAGGACACGACTCCGGGGAGAAGCGCGGCAAAGCCCAAGAGGTTGAGCTGCCGGATCTTCTCCTTCAAGGGCACCTTGGTGGTAGGCTGATCAGGAATCTTGAGCAAGAAGGTGACGACTGCCATGGTCACCGCTCCCATGGGTACTGTTGCTCGCATCTATCAGCTTTCTGGACTGTGACGACGTATCCACAAAATCACTCACGGTTGATCCAGAAACACCACCTCCAAGTGGCGTGTGTGGTGAAGGCACCACTGAGAGTCGGGCCGAGTACTGAGGAGACACCGAAGATGGCACCAGCCATGCCTTGCATCCTGGGACGCTGTTCAAGCGGTACGCAGAATACCAAGACAACCATCTAGAGTAGAAGACATCAGCATTGACCGTAAAGCACTTTAACCGAGCGCCGAACTCACCACCCCCGAAAGAACTCCTCCAGCTCCCACACCAGCAATCGCTCTACCAATAATGAACGCAATCGAATTCGGAGCCGCAGCGCACACAGTCGAGCCAACCACAAACACCAGAATCGAACCCAAAAAAGTCGCCTTGATCGGAACAAACTTGTACAGCTTTCCGAAAAGCAGCTGGAACGCGGCGTTGGTGAGCAAGTAAGCCGTGCCATACCATCCGATGTCGTCTGGCGATTTGAAGTCGTTCGTGATTTGAGGGATGGCGGTGCTGACGATGAGCTTGTCCTGTGAGCAAGTTAGACTGTGGTTCTTTTTCTTAGAGTGATGAGGCTGTCGCCTGGGCGTTGGAGGTGGCGTACCAAAGAAACCATGAACACGCCAAGGTAGAACGATGCCATGAGCATGACAAACTGGATGCCTTTGGGGTAGACTGTGGTGTCCTCTTCCTCCTCCTCGATTTTGACCGGATTGTCCCCAGTCGTCGACGAGACAGTCTCCTGCTTCTCTGAAACAGCCATCTTGGGCAATATCCAAGTCGAGAACGAGCGTAGGCAGGTACGAAACTGAAAGTGTAGTTCGTATACTTTTCCCGTGCAGTCTGATCGTGGTGACACAAACTCGATTGATCTTCGTCGCAGTGTCGTAGTGGAAATAAAGAAACCAAACAGTGCAGTACACGAAGACTAAGGTAGATCTCGAAAACATCAAAGGTATATCGGTCCAGGCGCTCCTTCTCGGGTCGCGCTGTTGCTGTTCGACCCGGCGTCGGGTCGAATCTGATTGGCCAGCCCAGCGGATCGGAGGCATTCACGCTCGGCCGCAGGAGTCAACCCAGCACACACATTAATTGCGGCACAGTATGCAAGACGCAAGGATGTAAGGAGTGGCTGCTAAGCCTTTTGATTGCCCGCTATAACTGAGCTTGTGATCCTGCGAGGACTGAAGGGCGCTTCCTTCCCCGGGTCGAAAGCTTTGCTGCCGATGGCTATGAAAACGTGTGGTTCGCGGCGTTCGGGTCGTGTCTGACTGTCTCGTTCGTCCGACGGACATGTATACAATGGGTCGCAGATCGCGAATTGATGCGATGTCGTCTGCTTGAAACAAACGCTGACTCACCATGGATTCTCACGCGGCAGCCCAACCAAAGGCCAAGTACCTATGCCTCACAATCTGCGGCTATCGAAAACCAGGCATGAGCGAAGAGGCCTACCGCAACCACATGGTCAACGTCTCCGCACCGATGACAAAAGACCTAATGGTCAAATACGGAATCAAACGCTGGACGCAGGTCAGATCAATCAATCAATCCTGGCGCGAACGCCCGCCGCAACCACTGACAACAAAGTCGCAATAGATCCACAACCAATCCGCCTCACGAGCCTTGATGAGCCAGCTCTTCGACCCACAAATGTGCAATGTCGCGGACTTCGACTGCTTCAGCCAGGTTGTTTTTGAGAGCCTTGAGGATTATAAGAGGATTAAGCAGGATCCGTTTTATAAGAAGCATCTTGTGGGCGATCATGAGAATTTTGCGGATACGAAGAGGAGCATGTGAGTTTTTGTGCTTGAGGGTGAGAGTTGCGTTGGATGCTGACTGAGTACCTAAAGGATGACTATCGGCTGGATTGAGGAGTTTGTGAGGGATGGGAAGGCTGTCGATGGCTTTGAGGTGTGTGGTGATGCGAAGCTGGATGCATGGGCGGGTTATGGTCTCGATGGCACGCTATCTGCACTGGGATTGTGCGGGTTGGCTCTGTCGGTAACCAGTCTTTTTTGGTTACGAAGCTATTATAGATCTTGAGGATGAGTCGTTGGATGTTGGAGGCTGCAAGAAGCAAGATCATAACCACAGAAAACGAACTACACGAGGGTTCCAGGACGCCTGTTCATTGTCCGAGTCTCAGAGATTCCTATCTTGATTTATCTTTATATCGGCTTAGGAACACTCGTTATCTCCTTCGACCTGCATGTATCATTACCTAAGCGATTGCAATGCCTAAATCGTGGCCCCGGCGCAATCATCAAGAATATCTCGGAGCGTTTCGTCGAGCCCCATGGAGATATCGGGTAGGAGAACAATCATGATGTATTTGCCCGATGTGTCACTCAAAGCAGGTCTGGCAGGACAGAACAACGAAGCGGGAAGATAGAGTAGTCGATGATCCTTTGGAGCAACCGGCCGTTATTCGAAACCGTAAAACTCACGCCCGTCGTCGGCACCGTTGAAGCCGAGTCACTTCTTGATGTGACTGCTGACAGCTGACCTTATGTAGGCCACCAAAACTTCGTATGACCATGTGCTTAGAGAAACTGGCGACTTCGGCGCAGTGAATGACCCGTGGTGGAATGAGAAAAGAAAAGTGAAGTGGTCTCATGTGTGCTATATCCAATCCACGAAGCAATCCCATTGCTATGAACAAACTACCCAATCTATACACCACGATCCTGGCCTCGTCTCTTCCCGGCTTACCTTCATGTCCACGCCGTTGAGGTGTGGAAGTTACATCTCTCTGGGTTCAAACTTGCAGTGGGTGCCCTGTGGGAGTTTCGGCGCAAGATGGTCCAGCGCGTGCGTAGGCTGCTTGAAGTCAGGCGTCGGCTCGCCGTTCTCATCACACCCGGTCCACTTGTACAATGCCAGAGCGTAAGCCAGGAGCATGTTCTGCTGGATCTTAGCCCAGCGCATGCCGATGCAAGGGTGACGGCCTGCGCCCCAGCCCATGACTGTGGAGAATTGAAATCAGCGACTATCTCTGTCCAGGAATCGGTGTTGGCACTTACAGCCATAAGTTTCTTGCTTGAACTCCTCGCGACCCTCCTGCCAGCGCTCAGGCTCCCACTTCATGGGATTGGGGTACAGCTTCTCGCTGTAATGCACGTCTCCGGTGTTGTAGCAGGCGAAACTACCTGCCGGAATAACCTCCTCAGTACCAGGAATGGGAATGGCCTTGTCTGTGTCATTGAAGCGGCCCATGGGGAAAGCAACCCACATGCGAATTGCCTCAGTGTAGCAAAGATCGATAGAAGCAGACATCTTCTCCCATCCCTCAAGTGGCAGGGAGTCAAGCTGATCGACGAGGGACGCATTCTGGTTCTTGGCATACTTCGAGGCGCTGGCCTTGATTTCCTGGTAGATCTTCTCTTGCCAGTCGGGATGGTGAGCGACGATGTTGAGCATGGAGCCGGAGATGACGCCGGAGTTGGCGCCGGCGATGAAGAGCATGCTGATCATGAAGTTGGTGATGTAGTCTTTGCTGTCGCCGGCATTGATCAAGGTTTGCAACGCGTCGTCCACGGGAGCAGCGCCAGGCGCCATGCGTGCGTCGACAATGGGTTTCACGATGTTGGTGACACCCCATCGTCCGTACTTGCGCTTCCAGTACGAGGCACTGAAGTAAGACAACCAGGGGAAAGCGAGCAAGTGGAGACTGCTTGTGAATTGCAAGATGGGCATGTACTTGAGGAGGGGTTCCATGAGTTTTGGGTCATCCGCAATAGTATCAGAGCCAACGATTCGGGCTCCCTGCTGCACGACGACACGGTAGCAGATCTTAGACGGGTTGATGACGTTGCTGGCCGCATTGGACAGTGCCTGGAAAGCCTTCCGAGCGTCTTCCGTTACACGGGGGAGACGTTTGGTCAGCTGGTCGTTTCGCTGCAAGTCAAGCAGGCGGCGTTGAGCGTAGGTGCGGCCACTAGAGCCGGTGGCCTTCCAGATATCGTGGATGACTGTGGAGCGACCATCGATGAAATCAGGGCCGTGTCCGATGAGAGTGATGCCCTTGATCAGATGAAGGCTACGGTCATCGAGATACATCTTGCGGGCCGCCTCGCCTGACACTCCCACGACATGGTTCTTGCCCAGCCAGAAACTGAAGTTGCCGGCTTTGGACTCGGCCATGGCGCCTCTCCAGAAACCCCTACATAATACCGTCAGTAAACGTCCTACCAGCTTCGGTGTGAGGGAAGCTGCCTATACATTTTCTGGGTGAAGAATCTCCAAGAGCCGATGAACGGGACGGTGTCCTTGGTGAATGCAGGCGCTCTCGGGTCGACCTTCGGGGTGTAGGACAAATAAGCCAGGAGACCCAGACACATAGTCACCAGACCACTGAGCCCGAGGGTGGAGGACGATGCAAAGGCCTGGGAGCCGGCTGTCGCCCATATCGCAACATGTGGCGAGGTGAGGTTGGCGCCATAATCCAGGCTGGACGTGTTGGAGATGAAGTCCATGCCGGGCAGTGTGTGCAACGAGGAGGACAAGGATGGAAAGGTGTGATGGAGTGTGAGATGATTAATGCTGTGAATCATGAGCTGACTATCTACCTATATACAGGTTGCTCAAGGCCGCAGGTATCGCATCGGGGCGTTGTAAATGGAGTTCATCATGTCAACGCGTAGTGTTGAAGGTAGTGTAGACCACCGAGCGAGATCCGACACTCGCAACGAGTGGAGTCGAAAGCATCGTGCCGGCGCCGAATACACCGACGGGCAGATTTGGAGTGTTGGAGTGATGAGAGGAGGAAGAGAGAGGAATCATTGCGATGCCAGCCCCAAGCCGGATCTCACCAAGGCACGAAGGATTCTTTGCTCCCGATTGGCTGTTCGGAAAACAACAGCCGTATAACGTATATGCACATATGCATCGCCAGCTGAACCGAACACGTGATGTCGGCTCGATCACCGCCCTGCGGCTGGAAACCTCACCTCTCCCTTCTCCTTACTCCTCACTCTCCGATACCTGCAACTTACTGTAGTCATCAGCCCAGCCAACTCTCCTATACCCATCTGGAACGAAGTCTACCTGATGCCGACATCATGCCGATGCCTCGGCTGGATACCACTCGCCACCGGCCACGGGATCGATCGCACCAATTCATCTTCATGTTTGAAATAATCCGAATACTTGCATGATATCCTAACTCCTTACAGACCGATCTAAAGCAGTATATCTGCCATCCGAACGCCTACGCATGTGCGAAACAAATGCATCTCCGTCCCTCACACCCGAATCTCTTGCACCATAACCTTGACTCTTGAAGGACCTTTCTTGTCCACCATCCCTGATATCGCACTGCGCTTCACAGTGTCCAGAGCATACCACTGCTTCTTGCCACCTCTCATCTGGAACGCCACTTTTCCGTCACCCGCCAACTTCCGAAGGACCTCGGCAGTGAAAGGCTCCAGCGCAAGTGTGCGCGTCTCTTCGTCCAACGTCTTTCCATACATCTCCATCACAAGCTTCGGGACGGTGATTGACTTCTCGCCTCTGCTGGAGACCTGAGACAGAGCTTGCAAGATCTGCCTCTCGCGACGCAACTTCTGGTTTAATTCTCCGGCAAGCTTCGAGGGCAAGTCGGTGATCGTGGCGCCGTGTGCAGAGTATCCTGTCGCGCACTTCTGGTTCTTCATCTTCTCCAGGCTGGTCATGAAGACGCCCAAATCTTCGACAGCACTGGTTCCATGGCCGAGAATGTTGTCGCCAGTGAACATGGCCTGCTCTTCCTCAAGAACGAAGCACATGTGATCATCCGAATGTCCTGGTGTGTGAACAGCACGTACGGTCGCACCCTCGACACAGAACACTTGTGAGTCGGCAATATTCCGCTGGTCCCTGTCTGGGTCGTTCTTGTAAATCGAACCTTCCAGGTGGGGGTACAAAGCGAGAAGGTCGGGAACGCCACCGGTGTGGTCTCCATGCCAGTGCGTAAGCAACACGTGGGAAAGACTGATGCCCATCGATTCAAGTGCGGATGCAATCAACGTCGCCCATTCTGGCTCTCCTCCAGAGGTGTCTATGATCAGGCGCTCGCGACCACTTCCAACGATGTATGTGTTGGTCCCTTGCATTGTGAACTGCACCCGCTCGTCAGACACTGAACTCTCCAAAACTGCCAATCTGACTCTAAGGGTCACTCACTTTGCCAGGGTTCTGTCCAAGTACACGCAGGACTCTCGGTGTAATTTGTTCAATGCTCATCAGCTTCGGCAAGCGGGCAGTTTGACCTTTGAGGTAATCGTCGAACGCGCAGATGTTCAGACTCTTGTTGATCTGACGGTAGCCGCCCTTGTCGCCGTCCATTTTGAAATGCTTTGTGCTTGCTTAAAAAGATACTGAGCAGCAACTAACGATGACTGTTGATGGAGAGTGGTGATGGAGAGTTGGAGATTGCTGATGAAGGCTATTGATGGAGGCTGATGATGGTACTGACAAGACTCAGGAAACAGCAAAAGAGACGACCTTTTATACAGAAGATCTGGCAATCACTTGTTCGGGGCGATTCTCTACGATAGGTATCGACCACACTCAGCGCAACCTCAGGATATCATCACAATGCACCGAAGCGTTCAGATTCGTCAAGATTCGTCCCGATGGCTGACCTGTGCCCTGAAGAACTTGTCCTCATCGAGCGCTGGAAGCGAGAAGTTGGCTCGTGTTGGGGCTATCGCGCATGGCGAGCCCTCTGGCCACGAGCGCTAAATCTGTCAGCTGCAACTAGGAGTCTGGGACGCTTTGCTGTGGGAGTAGGAGTAGAGGGAGCCATCTGGACATCTCGAGATGTGGCGAATGCAAAGATTTCAAGATTCGACAATCGTGAAAGATGAGTAAAGCGGAAGATTAGAAGTATGCGGTCTGTCGAACTGAATATATGTCTCTCGATGGGAAGGCATCGGGTGGTCGGGAGACGAGCACTCGGCCGACCATTCGACCCATGATTCCAGAGCTCGGTACGAAGTGCTTGTCAAAGCGTCCGTGTGTAATCGGAAGAATGACCACCGGTGGGATGGGTCAAAGCTGCCATTCCCTATCATTCCAACAGCCCGACGCGGCTTAAACGGTTGTCACTACACTCGTACCGATATAGATCAGCTGACAAGTTTCGAGTGTATCGATGCCGCCAAGCGAATACCCAATCGGAATTTGCCTGTCACCCAGCGTGTCGGGCTTCGGGACCGGTCCAACAAGCATGTCGGAAGATGGAAGCATGCTGTGAGGCGTCCCGGGACCAGTCTAACACACAGCTCGGAGGACAAGAGTACGGTATGATGTTGGCGTAGTTCTTTGCAAGTCGCTACGATGTCCATCTGGAGACTACAATGCGCCGTATCGGACAGAAGCCAATCCGGACGACTCATGCTGCGCATCCAACGACTATTCTGCCGACCTTGACCAGTACCCTGCGATTACCACTCACCGATCTGGACTCAAATACTTCACTCCATGCTGTACTTTGCTACACAGCTCAACACATCATAGCACAACAGCGATCGTCTCACTCAGATTTCCAGGAACACCCAATCGCATCTTCAACCACCACTCACCTAACCGTGTTCAACATCTCCTGTTGTGCCTCCAAACTGTACAGCTTTAATGCCCGTCTACACCCCTTCTACTACGTCCGAAACCGAGTCTCTCACGAGCACAATGGACGTTATCTACTTCAACAACGAGTTCCCACGCGAGGACCTGCAAGCCCTTTTCCGCCGCTTGCACAACCTCAGCAAAGGAAGGCAGCACCCGATCTTGGCTCAATTCCTCAATGAAGCCACTTGGGCGATCAAGAGCGAGATCTTGTCTCTTCCATCTGAGCTCAAGCAGCTCATTCCTCCCTTCACCACCATCTTGAGCTGGGCAGAGGCCACAGAGCTCAGAGAGGGTCTCATCTGCGGCGCCGTGGATGGTGTTTTGCTTGTTGTTGCCCAGTTGGCGGCATACATCGGGTAAGTGGATGCTTCTACCATTTCCATCGGACTGTCCGCTAATCTCTGATCTTAGTTATGCCGAGGACCACCCAGATGAACTCATTGATTTTGAGAACACTTGCATCTCTGGCCTTGGAATCGGCCTCTTGGCCTCGACTGCTGTCTCTCTGTCCGCGTCGAAGAACGATTTGCCTCTCGCCGGTGCTGACGCCGTGAGGCTCGCGTTCCGACTTGGCATCCACGTGCAAGGTGTCTCCGAGAACCTCGAAGTCCGCGACCTGTCTGAAACCCCTGACCCATGGGCTTACATTGTTCATGATGTTGACCCGTCAGCCGTGCAGAAGGCGCTAGATGGCCTTCAAACCAAGGAGCAGGTGCCGGACACTGGCAAGGTCTTTGTCAGCGCGATCAGTCGCACTTCTGTCACTCTGAGCGGACCACCTGCCAGGCTGAAGGCACTCTTCGTCAAGTCGGAGTTCTTCAGGGTCTCCAAATCGATCCCGCTGCCGGTTTACGGCGGTCTTTGCCACGCGCCACACGTCTACGGCGAGAAGGATACTCACAAGATTGTGGACAGCAGCTCCCTGCTCATGCCTGGTACCAAAGCTTGGCCAGTGATCCCAGTCTACTCCACCAGCACCGGTCTCCCTTACCCAGCGAAGAATGCCCTCGATCTGTACTCATCTGTGGTTTCGGAGCTTCTCACGCAAGCGATCTGCTGGGATCCAGTAGTGCGCGGCATCATTGACAACGTCAAGATGAACTGCGCTTCTGCGGCAACACTGTACTGTTTTGGCAACTGCATCCCACTCCACGACTTGACCACCGCACTCAAGGCCAGCATGCCGACTCTCAAGACATCGGTCAAGAACTTCGTGCCATGGGCATTCCAGGTTGAGCTCACGGACAACGCACCCCGCGGCACAGCGCAGTCCAAGCTTGCTATTGTGGGTATGTCTTGCAGACTTCCAGGCGGTGCGACCAGCACCGAGAAGTTCTGGGAGGTCTTGAAGGATGGCTTGGACGTCTCTCAGCGCATCCCAGCGGATCGCTTTGACATCGACACTCACTTCGATCCAACTGGAAAGGATCTCAACAAGAGCATGACCGAATATGGCTGCTTCATTGATGAGCCCGGCATGTTCGACGCACCCTTTTTCAACATGTCCCCTCGCGAAGCTCAGGTCGTCGACCCACAGATGCGTCTGGCGCTCGTTACGGCTTACGAGGCTCTCGAGCGTGCGGGCTATGTCGGTAACCGTACTGACAGGACACGACTGGAGCGTATCGGCACCTGGTATGGCCAAGCTGCCGATGACTACCGCGAAGTCAACCAGGGCCAGGAGGTCAGCACTTACTACATCCCAGGTGGATGTCGCGCATTTGGACCGGGTCGCATCAACTACTTCTTCAAGTTCGCGGGCCCGAGTTACAGCGTTGATACTGCTTGCTCTTCAGGTCTTGCGGCAATTGAGGTGGCTTGCCAAGCTCTCTGGAACGGTGAGGTCGACATGGCGGTCGCTGGTGGTCTCAACGTCTTGACAAACCCGGATGGTTTTGCTGGACTTTGTAACGGCCACTTCCTCACTAAGGGCCACAACGCTTGCAAGACTTGGGACGCTACCGCTGATGGCTATTGCCGTGCTGATGGTATCGGATCCGTTGTCGTCAAGAGACTGGAAGATGCCGAAGCGGACAACGACAATATCCTCGGTGTGATCCTCGGAACAGGAACGAACCACTCCGCCGATGCGGTCTCTATCACTCACCCACACGCGGGTCATCAAGCTTACCTTGCCCGCCAGGTGCTGCGACAGGCTGGAGTTGACCCACTCGACGTTTCCTACGTTGAGCTGCACGGCACTGGTACCCAGGCAGGCGACTACGAGGAGATGCAAGGCATCATGGATGTGTACGCTCCGACTGCGAAGGGCCGTCGCAGCAAAGACCAACGCTTGCACATCGGCGCTGTAAAGTCGAATGTTGGCCACAGTGAGTCTGCGGCCGGCACAACTGCCCTGATCAAGGTCCTCCTCATGCTCCAGAAGAACGCAATCCCGCCACACATCGGCATCAAGACTGAGATGAACCCACGTTTCCCAGACTTGGAGAAGCGAAACCTCCACATCGCCTTCGAAGAGAAGGAGTGGTCTCGCGCTGCCCAGGGAAAGAAGAGGATTGCGGCCATCAACAACTTCGGTGCTGCCGGCGGCAACACCACGATGTTGATTGAAGAGGCACCTGATCGCGTCATTACCGAGATGGATCCCCGCCAGACCCACATCATTACTGTTTCCGCGAAAACCAAGGTCTCCCTGACTGGAAACATTGAGCGCATGATCGCGTACCTCGATGCCAACGACGATGTCAACCTCGCCGATCTCTCGTACACGACCACAGCACGTCGTTACCACCACTGCTTCCGCATCGCCATTGCGGCCACCGACGTGACTCAGCTGAAGAAGCAACTCAAAGCTCGCCTTGAGAAGGTTGACTCGCTGAAGTCGGTCGGAAAGACTGGTTCATCGCCGCCGATTGCATTCACGTTCACCGGACAAGGAGCTTCCTACAAGTCGATGAACTTGGAGTTGTATCGCGATGCCCCTGTCTTCCGTGAGCACATCGTGCACCTGGATTCCCTTGCGCATGGTCAGGGCTTCCCGTCTTTCATTGCCGCCCTGGATGGGTCACACGACAAGGACTATGCGCACCCTCCCGTGGTCACTCAGCTTGCACTCGTTTGCACCGAGATTGCGCTCGCAAAGTACTGGGCCTCCCTTGGTGTCAAGCCGGACATTGTCATGGGACACAGCCTCGGCGAGTATGCCGCAATGCACGTCGCTGGTGTCATCACCGCGAACGAAGCCATCTTCATGGTAGGACGCCGCGCTCAAATGCTGCAGGAGAAGTGCAAGATCGGAAGCCACACCATGATGGCTGTCCGTGGCTCTCTCGCCCAGATTTCCGAAAGCTCCGCTGGCAAGCCCTACACCATTGCTTGCGTCAACGGTCCTGTCGACACTGTTCTCAGCGGAACTCAGGCCCAGATGGACGAGGTTGCTGTGCCTCTCCAGGCGGCTGGTCTGCGCTGCATCAAGCTGGATGTCGCCTTTGCTTTCCACTCGGAGCAGACTGATCCTATCCTTGATGACTTTGAGACTGTGGCCAAGAGCGGTGTGCTTTTCCAGGAGCCTAAGTTGCCAGTCATCTCGCCCTTGCTCGGCAAAGTGATCTTCGACGGCAAGACTCTGAGCGCCAACTACGTGCGACGCTCCACCAGGGAAGCAGTTGACTTCCTCTCTGCTCTGGAAAGTGCTCAGCAAATCGGTGCGATCAATGAAGAGACCGTCTGGATCGAGATCGGGCCACACCCTGTCTGCACTGGCTTTGTCAAGTCGACTATTGAGAACTTCGCTCTCGCAGTCCCCTCGCTTCGTCGCGGCGACGACAGCTGGAAGACCATGGCGGAGAGCATGGCGGCTCTCCACCTGACTGGTCTGCCTGTTGACTGGAATGAGTTCCATCGCGCCTTCGAGAGCCGACTGCGCCTGCTCGACTTGCCGACATATGCCTTCAACGAGAAGAACCACTGGCTTCCTTACAAGGGCACTTGGTGCTTGACCAAGGGTAACGAGTTCTATGCCTCTCAGCAAATGATCGGCGGAGCTGTAGTAGAGGCACCGGCACTGCCCAGAAGCGAGATCTCAACGTCGACTGTGCAACAGATCATCGAGCAGACCTTTGACGGCGCAGCTGGCTCGGTGACCATGCAGTCTGACTTGATGCAGCCCGACCTCTTTGCTGCTGCCAATGGCCATCGCATGAACGATTGTGGCGTTGTTACATCGGTGAGTACACTCTTGGAATTCCCTTACTATCTATTATTGTTCTGACTGACCTGATTCGCAGTCCATCCACGCCGACATCGCTTACACTCTCGGTGAATACCTCCACCGCAAGTTGTCTCCCAAGAGCAAGAAGGCTTCTATCAATGTAGCAAACCTGGAAGTGACGAAGGGCCTCGTCGCCCAGAGCCACTCCAAGACGCCTCAACTGATGCGGGTGACAATCGCTACCGAAGACATCGCTTCCGGTGTCGCCAATCTCACATGGCAGAACGTGGACAGTGATGGAAACGCTCACGAAACTTTCGCCACCGCCAACGTCTTCTACGGCGACGCCACCGAATGGCTCTCCTCCTGGAGCCCCATCGAACACCTCGTCCAGGGCCGCATCGAAGCGCTTGAGCGCATGGCCGCCGAGGGTGTCGCAAGCCGTTTCACACGCAAAATGGCCTACACGCTGTTCGCCAGCAACCTCGTCGACTACGCCGAAAAGTACCGCGGCATGAAGTCCGTCGTCGTGCACGAGCTGGAAGCTTTCGCAGACGTCGAGCTTACTCTGAAGGAGAGCGGCGTCTGGACCGTGGCGCCTTACTTCATCGATAGCGTGGCCCACCTCGCCGGGTTCGTGATGAACTGCTCCGACGCCATCGACACGCAGAAGGACTACTGCGTTACGCCCGGCTGGGCTTCAATGCGGTTCGCGAAGCCGCTCGTCGCGGGCCAGAAGTACAGGTCGTACGTCAAGATGATCCCGACGAAGGACGAGCCGAGCGTGTACGTGGGAGATGTGTACATCATGCAAAACGACGAGATCGTCGGCATGGTCGGTGGGATTCAATTCCGCCGCTTCCCGCGCATTTTGCTCAGCAGGTTCTTCTCACCGCCGGATAAGGACGCTGTTTCTGAGACAGCGCCCAAGGTCGTCGCCGTTTCGACTCCAGCGGCGGCTCCGAAAGCAGTTGTCAAGCAGCAGACTGCGCCGGTACTACCCGTCAGCATGCCGGCTGCCACGACCGCTCCATCGGCCAAAGCGGCGGTGGAGGACAAGAAGGCTGTTGCTGCGCCCGTGCAAGAAGCTACCCCAGCCGCGGCTACCAACAGTGTCACCACCCGCGCGCTGGCGCTGATCGCCAAAGAAGCCGCGCTCGAAATGTCGGACCTGGAAGATGAGGCGGAGTTTGCTAACTTGGGAATCGACAGCCTGATGTCGTTGGTGATCTCCGAGAAGCTGAAGAGCGAGTTGGATGTTAAGGTCGGTGGCAGTTTGTTCTTGGATTACCCGACGATTGGCGATCTGCGGGTGTGGCTTGATGAGTGTTATAGTTGACCGGCGGCGGTGGCGGTGGAAGAGAGAATGTGGAGGGGTGTTTCGTTGTTCTGGGGGAGGACGGCGGGGTTGAGTCGGTGTGTAATGTGTTTTGTTTTTATGCTTGGGTTTATTATAGATAGGAATTGCGTATTAAATTGTCACTGATAACTATCTTCTCACTGCTTGTGACAGTAATCTGAGAACAGGCTCTAGTGCGTAAACTTACACTAGGTTTGACTCTTCTCTGCTCAATCATGAGCTAGTGTTATGGGCCAACAATTAATATCTGAGATTTGAGGCTATATTGAATTCGTCCCTCTTGCTCAACATGAGTAAATTGTGCACAATGTTGTGCGTTCACGAGAGTGGTGGTCTGAGGGCGGGCTGTGGTGAGGAGACTTGCAGGAGGTTTGTTACAGACATTTTCAATCGAAAGCTGGCATTATTGTTGTTCAACAGTCCACACCTGAATTGTATGGCTATTTTGGGTTTCTTGTTTCTGCTCAACATTATTTGTGCACGATGTTACACGTTCGTAGCAGTGGTGTTTGGATGGGAGGTGCTTCTGTGTTTCCACGTGACCGATGCACTTGCCTCGATGAGGCTTAGCTTGCGCACGATCCTTATCTTATCGCGAACTCCAGCTGGCATGCATAAGGTACATGAATAGACGCATTTGTGCATCTTCCAACAATATGCCACCTGTACTACTATATCAGAAACACTTTTTCAAAGGTGCAACACACCTCGATTCTTCCTTGCAGCCTTACAAGTGCTAGGAGGTACACGATCACTCCAGCTGTCACGCACGCACGCGTGTCACTTGCACCGCGTTAAGCAGGCCTGCACCGCCTGTCTCCAGCAGCCAGCCTTCCAGCATGCCGGGAGGATGCGAACAGTCGGGCCATTTGTGTGCGACGCTGCAAGGCCCCACCGTCGGCGCGTAAGGTAGGGCAGGCCATCAACATCCAAGCATCGGGGGCATCGGGATCCTTCCACGCACGTGAAGGCGGCGGGATGTTGCCAAGGGGCGCTTCAACGTTTGGCAGAGGCTTAGCCAGCTCAAGCCCTCCGACATGGAGGCGCCGAGCTAAGACAAGCTGCGTGCTTGGGCGCGGCGTGAATGCTTGCGCACCGCTAGCCGATACGACCAAGGCCCTCGCGTGCTTCCATCGCGCGGCTGACTACGCCTGCTAGCTTGGGCAAGCTGGCATTCAGCCTTTCGCCTTTCTCCCCGACGCTCGAGCTGCGTTGGTTGAGCGAGATTGGCTGCCGCTGGTAGTTATGGTCTGCTTCAGCACGCTCGAGACCCTTCGATCTACATCTCGATCTTCATCCTCGTCTCCATCGTCACTGCTAATCAGCATTGCCAACCAACATCATCGATCGTCATGTCTTCGACTGCGCGTCGATCGCCTCCCACGCCTGCCCTATCCAGTCGTGCTGGCACGCCTGCTCCTCTCACCGAGCCTGTCAAGATGCGTACGAGCTGTCACTCATGTGCCTTCTCGAAGCTGAAGTGCTCTGGCGACAAGCCAATTTGCGCTCGCTGCGCCAAACGTGGCCTGCCCTGCGAGTATGTGGCAGCAAAGCGAGGTGGGCGAAAGCCAAATCAACGCCCATCTGCCGCAGACCAACACGTCTTCGAGGTGCTCAAGCAGCAAGATGCTCCACGAGTGCCACCGCAGGCCGTCATGTATACCACCACGTCCTCGCAACAGCCTGGTGGCAATAATGGACCTCTGTCTCCAACACCCAGTGCTGCCAGGCCAGAAGGCTCCTTGTCGCCATCCGCTTTCCAAAATATGCCCTCAACACTGCCGTTGCCATCCTGCTTTGACCCAGGCTTCTCATCATCCTCCACACTCACCGACTCCGACCTTAGCGACTATTTCCCATTCCCAGAGGACCTGGACATGCTCGCTGCAGATCTGCTGCCCACCGACTTTGATACTGGCAGCTACGATTTTGATGCCCTTATGAACCCAATATACCCAATTGAAGATACTACTTGTGACCTCTTTGCCGACTTTGTCCAGGCTTCTGGCCAAGAAATGCAGCACGCTCCACATCACGACTTCCGAACCCAACAATCAATACGACCATCAAAACCACAACACTCGTGCCTGCTCCGTGCCCTCGAGCTTCTCAAACAACACTCTCCCTCATCCTGCCAAGAGACGAGTCCGAAGATTCCAACATTGACCGCCGTCATCGCCCAGAATGGCGCCACAATCGAAGCAGTGGGCGCAATGCTCGAGTGCTCGTGTTCAAAAGACGGATACCAGCTTGTGGTCATGTCCCTCATCGTGTTCAAAGTCCTAGCATGGTATGCGGCGGCAGCACGGAAAGAAGCAACCAGCCACATTTTCTCACGCCAGTCAACACCATTGAACAAAGCTGGCGACGAAGATGCGATGCGCACAGCGGCACAACTGGTCTTAATCGAATCACATCGCGTACGAAGATTGATCGAACAGGCGTCGACAAAGTTGAAAGCAAAAGCGGAAGCAGACGAATCGGAGAGTGAGGATGCATTGCCGTTCTCTTCGGCGATGTACAACCAGCTCGACTCTGCGCTTATGACTCAGCTGCGGAGTCTTTCACTAGATATGATAGACCGACTGAAGAGCTATTGATCAGCATATTTCAGGCGCTCGGTGGAGCAAGGGTGGACTTTGGGGCACAACGGTTTCTTCTTGGCCTTTTCTTCTTTCCTTTTCCGGCGTCGATCTACAACGGGTGTAGAATCACGACGCTTCATGAATCACGCATGCAGGTATCTGGAGCTAGGAATGTCGATACTGTTATTGTCGTCCGAATACGATTGTTTATATGGTTTTGCCATCAGCGCAGAGGTTTCTTAGAGAACACAAAGACAAAATCACAAGACCAACCTCCCAATACACAGCATGGAGTTCAAGTACGGAAGCTTCAGGCATTGCCATCTCTTCTCGTCCAAAACCAATACTCGCTCTGTATTGGGAGGTTGGTCTTGTGA
>Ga0265797_10006235_pt1 | contig 16967 bp, 15 predicted proteins | sample P2T30metagenome_FD_192433 | JGI IMG/M metagenome (GOLD analysis project Ga0265797, IMG submission 192433) | Plant litter microbial communities from East Loma Ridge, Irvine, California - P2 T30 | ecosystem: Environmental > Terrestrial > Plant litter > Unclassified | place: USA: California...
GGAAGAGTCGATGCTGTACGAGCACCAGAAGCACGACGGCACCCTGCCCATCATCGGCGTCAATACCTTCCGCAATCCGAAGGGCGAAGGCGCGCCGGCCACGATCGAACTGGCGCGTTCGACCGATGATGAAAAGCAGTCGCAGCTGCAGCGCCTGGACGACTTCCACCGCCGCCACGCCGATGCGGCCCCAAGCGCCCTGGCCGCCCTGCGCCAGGCCGCGATCGACAACGAGAACGTGTTTGCGCGCCTGATGGACGCGGTGCGCGTGTGTTCGCTGGGGCAGATCACGACGGCGTTGTTCGAGGTGGGGGGGCAGTATCGGCGTAATATGTAATCTCCGAAGGGCGCGCCAGGCGCGCCCCATCCTTCTCCTGACACACAAGCCGACGTCTTGTACCCTTGCCATTCATATTCGCGCGAGGAGCGTGATAGTGGCGAATTGAAGAGTTTGCCAAGTCGAGCTTCGATATCGACACGATGCTTAATACGAGGCGTGTGGCCTGGCACATGCATTGGATGAGCATCACATTGCTTCCACGCGCAACAAGTTGCTCAATGTATCATTGTCGCAAAGCCCGCCGCGCATGATGGAGCAGGTCATTTACGACCGCCACAGCCGGTGGGCCCTCAGCCGCAGCCAGGCTGCTGCATAACTTGTACCCGGCGTGACTTCGGCATCGTCCCTGGTCGCGCGCGATCCACAGGATGTAAACATGGCAAATCCACCGCTTCCGGTAGTCGTCGTGGGCATCGACAGTCCGATCGGGCTGACCATCGTGCGCGATCTCGGCCAGGACGGTATTCGGGTGATCGGTGTCGGCCGTAGCGAGCATGCGCTCGGCATGACATCACGCCACCTCGAGCGCGGCATGGTGCGTTCCCACGACGGCGCGGCCATGGTCGATCAGCTTGTCAAACTGGGCGCCGAACTCGGAACGGCCTGCCTGTTCGCCGTCTCGGAAAACGATATCGCCCTGCTGAACCGCCACCGCGAGCGGCTGTCGAACTTCATCATCATGTTCGCCGACGCGGCGCGCATGGATGATGTGCTGAACAAGGATCGTACTTATCTCGCCGCGTCCGCTGTCGGTATCCGCGCACCCCGCACCGAACAGCCAGGCAGCTTCGCAGATGTCGAGCAGGCCAGCCTCGACCTGCGCTTCCCGGTGGTGCTGAAGTGGGCCAATCCGCATGAGGTGGCGGCGCGCCTGAAGGCGGCTGGCCTGGAACTGAAAAAGACCCGCTACTGCCAGACGCCGCAGGAACTGCTGGCCTACCTGCGCCCCTACGAAAAAGCCGGGGTCTATCCCCTGGTCCAGGAATACTGCGCCGGCTACGGTCTGGGGCAGTTCGTCCTCATGAAGGATGGCCAGGCTCACTATACCTTCCAGCACCGCCGGCTGCACGAATGGCCGCCCGAGGGCGGCTTCTCGAGCATGTGCGAATCCCTGCCGGCCGACGCCCATCAGGCCCTGGTGGCGCGCTCGGTCGCCCTGCTGCGCGAACTCGAATGGGATGGTATCGCCATGGTCGAGTACCGCCATGACCCGCATACGGGCGAATCTGCCCTGATGGAAATCAACGGCCGGTTCTGGGGCAGCCTGCCGCTGGCCTGGCATGCCGACGCTCGCTTCCCGAGCATGATGTACCGGCTGTTCGGCCAACGAATGCCACTCACGGATACACCCTACCGCGCCGGCGTGCGCTGCCGCTACATGATTCCCGAAACCCGCCGCCTGCTGCGCATCCTGTTCGCCCAGCACAAGATTGCAGACAAGACGCTGCGCTTTTATCGCCTGCAGGAACTGGCGACCTACCTAGTCGATTTCGTGCGGCCGGCAAGCCGCTACTACGTCTTCAGCTTCGCCGATGCCCGCCCCTTCTTCAGCAACCTCGGCCAGATAGTGGGCAAGGCTGTCGGCATGCTGACGCGGCGGCTTCCTCGCTTGCGACGCCCACTGGCGCCAGGGAAATAAAGCACGCTGCCGCGATGTCCATCCAGCCCGACCAGCTAGCTGCCTTGATGCGTGAAGTCGAACGGGAAGACCCGATCGACTTTGCCGACCTGCCCTTCCCTGAGGACGCCTTGCGCGGTATCGTCGCCACCCACCTGTGCGAGATGGCGGCGGCGCTGGAAAGCTTCAGCGAGGAAGACCGCGCCATAACCTTGCTGGCCGTGTCGGCCAAGCTGGTGCTCGAGAATCTGGTGTTGCACGTACAACTCTTGCGGCGTCACGGCTTACCCGTGGGCGAGAACGTCGAGGCCTTGCTGCAGCGGCTACGCCGCGATCGCGACGCCGACCCTGGCGCCGATCAGACCTGAATTCCTCTGTATGGAAATTTTTTCAATATTCATGCACGCTGCATCGGATAAGTTTTGCAACGACTGTATCCGTTTGTACACTGGATGAGCTATTCCTTAAGGTATTATTTGTCGTTGAGGAATTTCGCTTATCCGGCGAAATGACCGTCTCCACTGCTGAGGATTCCCACATGCCACGCCACCCCACCAAGCTCAAACTCACTGCCGCCATCCTGGCCGGCGCCCTCCTGACCGGCGGCCTGGCCGGCTGCAACCGTACCCAGTCGACCGAAGCCCTGCTGGCGGAAGCGGCCGAGTACCAGCAGAAGGGCGACGTCAAGGCAGCACTGATCCAGCTCAAGAACGCCGTGGCCAACAGCCCGGAAGACGGCGAAGCTCGCCTGGCGCTGGGCACCCTGCAGCTGTCGAGCGGCGACCTCGTCTCGGCCGAGAAGGAACTGGGCCGTGCGCGCACGCTCGGCGTTACGGCCGAGCGCGTGCTGCCGCTGCTGGGCCGCACCCTGGCCCAGCAGGGCAAGTTCAAGGAAGTGCTGGAACTGATCACGGCGGAAGCGGCCGCCAAGTCGGCCCCGCTGCTGTCGCTGCGCGGCGACGCCCTGCTCGGCAGCGGCAAGCCCGACGAGGCCAAGCAGGCCTACGAGGCAGCGCTGGTCGTGAACGCCAATTCCGGCGACGCCCTGATGGGCCTGGCGCGCTTGTCGGCCGTGCGCGGTGAGCGTGATGCTGCGCTGCTGTATGTCGACCAGGCGGTGGCCAAGGATCCGAAGAATCCCGAAGTCTTTATCATGCAAGGCGCGATGCTGCGCGCGATGAACAAGCCGGAGGAAGCCCTGGGTGCCTACGACAAGGCGCTGACGCTCAAGCCCGACCACCGCGGCGCCCACATCGAGAAAGCCTATATCGAGATCGCACGCGGCAAGTTCGATGCGGCGAAAAATGAAGTCGCGGCGGCGGAAAAGAATGCGCCGGGCAGCCTGCTGGTGGTGTATTCACGCGCCCTGCTGGAATTCTCGCAAGGCAAACATGCAGCGGCCAAGGAAGCGCTGGCCAAGATCCTCAAGGCCGCACCCGAGCATTATCCAAGCCTGCTGTTGTCCGGTGCCACCGACCTGCAGCTGGGCGCCACCGTGGAGGCGGAAATGCAGCTGAGCAAGTACCTGAGCGCCAATCCGAACAACCTCTATGCGCGCAAATTGCTTGCCCAGGCCCAGCTCAAGAACTCGCAACCGGACGCCGCCACCGCGACCCTGGCGCCAGCCCTGAAGGATGCGCCGCAGGATGCACAGCTGCTGGCCCTGGCGGGCGAGTCCTATATGCAGGTGCGTGACTTCAACAAGGCCAGCGACTATCTGCAGCAGGCCGCCACTCTGGCCCCCCAGGCGGCCGGCGTACGTACTTCGCTGGGCCTGTCGCGCCTGGCGCAGGGCGACCAGGCGCGCGCCTTGAGCGACCTCGAACTGGCCACTTCGCTCGACCCCAAATCGCTGCAGGCCACCATGGCCCTGGTGCAGACCGAGATGAGCATGAAGCGCCCTGACAAGGCGCTGGCCGCGATCAATGCGCTCGAGAAGCAGCAGCCGGACAGCCCCCAGGTGCAGCAGCTCAAGGGCGCCGTCTACATGATGCAGGGCAAGAACGCGGAAGCGCGCACCGCCTTCGAGAAGGCGCTGTCACTGCAGCCGAGCTTCCTGCCGGCGGTGACCAACCTGGCGCGGCTGGAGGTGCAGGACAAGAAGCTCGATGCCGCCAAGGCCCGCTTCACGGCCTTCCTGGACAAGAACAAGGATAGCGTCGAAGCCATGACGGCGCTGGGCGAATTGGCGATGCTGCAGAAGAATAACGCCGAGGCCACGAGCTGGTTCGAGAAGGCCGCAGCACTCACGCCGAATGTCATCGCGCCATCGCTCAAGCTGGGCGCACACTACCTGGCCACCGAACAGGCGCCCAAGGCGCTGGCGCTGGCGCGCAAGTTCCAGAGCACCCATCCGACCGACCCTGGCGTGCTGGAGATGCTGGGCCAGTCGCAGGTGGCCAACAAGGACTTGAACGGCGCGCTCGATACCTACAGCAAGCTGGTCAACGTGCTGCCGAAGGCGCCCGGCGCCCAGCTGCGCCTGGCCCAGGTACAACTGGCGCTGAAGAACGAACGTGCGGCCGCCAACCACCTCAAGCGCGCGCTCGACCTGCAACCCGACTTCGTACCGGCACGCCTAATGCAGGCCGAACTGGCAATGCGCGGCAAGCGGCCGGAAGAAGCACTGGCGACGGCGCGCGAGCTGCAAAAGGCGGCGCCGAAGTCGCCGCTTGGATACGCTCTGGAAGGCGATGTGCTGATGTCTCAGCAGAAATTCCCCCAAGCCCAGCAAGCCTATGAAAAAGGCCTGTCGGTGGCGCGTTCCAGCGAGCTCACCGCCAAGGTCATGCAAGCCCTACAAGGTAGCGGCAAGAGCAAGGAATCCTTGGCGCGCGGCCAGGCCTGGCTTGCCACCCAGCCGGACGACGTGCGCATATTGCTGCTGGTGGGAGAGCTCAACCTGGCAGCCAAGGAATACAAGACAGCCATCGCCCAGTTCGAGAATGCACAGAAGCACGTGCCCGAGCACCCGCTGGTGCTGAACAACCTGGCCTGGGCCTACCAGCAGGTGAAGGACCCGCGCGCGCTCGCGACCGCCGAGAAGGCGTATAAACTGGCCAGCGATAGTCCGGCCGTCATGGACACCCTGGGCTGGATGCTGATCGAGCAGGGTAATATCGCGCGCGGCCTGCCATTGCTTAAAAAAGCGGCAGCCGCGGCACCCAATGCCGTCGAAATCAACTATCACTTCGCCGCCGCCCTGGCAAAATCCGGCGACAAGGCCGGTGCGCGTGCTTCGCTCGACAAGCTACTGGCGGAACACCAGGCTTTCCCGCAGCGCGATGAAGCAAGCGCGTTGCGTAAAACTTTATAAAGGATTAATATTTTCCAAAGGTAGTATTGATGAGAAATTGTTCGTGTAACGATTTTTGACCAAGTAGCTTGGGCGAAAGGATGTTTCTATGACTATCCAGGAAGACAATATTTCCAAGGGTTTTCCTGCTGATTCCCTGTCGAACGGCTGTGTTTCAGAAGAACAGGATAAGATAACGGCCTCAGATATAGAGGACGTGATTGTGAACCAAGATTCATTTGGAATTCGGCTTCTCGATACCACTGAGGGCCGTAACTCGGCCAGCATGCTCATCAATAAGATGTATGCATGGCGTGGTTACTCGGGTTCGCACCAGGTGACTGACGACCCGAACCGGATCGTCCTGACTGCGACCGATAAAGGTGATGTGGTCGGCACCCTGAGTCTTGGTATCGACTCCGACATCGGCCTGATGGCCGACGAAATCTTCAAGGAAGAACTCGACGCCCTGCGCCAGGGAGGCGCCAAATTGTCGGAGTTCACCAAGTTGGCGTTCGATCCATCGGTCCGCTCAAAAGCCGCGCTGGCCAATGTGTTTCACCTGGCGGTCATCTACGCGCGCGACGTGCACGGCTGCACCGACATCGTCATCGAGGTCAATCCGCGCCACCGGAGCTTCTACAAGAAAATGCTCGGTTTCGAGCAGATCGGCGAACTCAAGACTAACCCCCGTGTCAGCGCCCCAGCGTACTTGCTGAGGGTGCGCCTGTCCTTCGCGACGGAACAAATTCTCAAATTCGGTGGCACTTTCGCCACCAACATCGGCAACCGCTCCTTCTATCCCTTTTTCTTTTCGCCGCGTGAAGAAAGCGGTATCGTTGCCCGCTTGCTGCGCATGGAAAAAGACCACGCCGAATGACCACGCGGCGGCTTTCGCACGGATGACCAGGCAATGAGCACATCGTTCGACTATGGACGGGCCTTTGCCCGCAATCTCGGTTGGGTTACTCCCGACGAACAGGCTGCCCTGCGCGGCAAGCGGGTAGCGATCGCGGGCGGGGGCGGCGTCGGCGGCGTCTACCTGCTGACCCTGGCGCGGCTGGGCATCGCCTCGTTCCACATTGCCGATTTCGACAGCTTTGACCTAGTCAATTTCAATCGCCAGGTCGGTGCCATGATGTCGACCCTCGACCAGCCCAAGGCCGAGGTTCTGGCTCGCATGGCCAAGGACATCAATCCCGAGATCAAGATCGAGATCTTCGAACAGGGCATCAATCCGGATAACCTGGATGCCTTCCTGGATGGGGTCGACCTATACGTGGACGGCCTCGACTTCTTCGCCTTCGACATCCGCCAGCGTACCTTTGCCGCCTGCGCCGCGCGCGCGATTCCGGCCACGACGGTAGCGCCGCTCGGCATGGGTGCGGCACTGCTCAACTTCATGCCGGGCCAGATGAGTTTCGACGACTATTTCCAATGGGGCGACCTGCCGGAGCTGGACAAGGCGATACGATTCGTGGTCGGACTCGCTCCGGCGGGATTGCACCGACCCTACCTGGTGCTGCCGTCGGCGGTCAACTTCAAGGAACGACGCGGCCCGTCGACCATCATGGCCTGCCAGCTGTGCGCCGGCATCGCTGCCACCGAAGCGCTCAAGATCCTGCTGCGGCGCGGTGATGTGAGGGCGGCGCCGCATGGCATGCAGTTCGATGCCTACCGCAACAAGCTGACCCGGACCTGGCGCCCTGGCGGCAACCGCCACCCGCTGCACCGCCTGATGATCGCGGTGGCCAAGCGCCAGATGACGCGCGAACTCCACGAAACACCTTGATGAACTCCCAAGACACCCTGCTCCGGATCCTCGACTTGGCGCGCTGGGCGCCCAGCGGCGACAATACCCAGCCCTGGCGTTTCGAGGTGGCCGCGCCCGACCATGTGGTGGTGCATGCCAGCGACACGCGCGCCGATACCGTGTACGACCTGGATGGCCATCCGAGCCAGATCTCGGTCGGGGCGCTGCTCGAAACCATGGCCATTGCCGCCAGCGTCCACGGTCTGCGCGCCGATGCCCGGCGCCGTACCGACAGCCCCGACCAGCAGCCGCTGTTCGACGTGCGCTTCAGCGCCGACGCCAGCATCGTTCCGAGTCCGCTGGTGGACGCCATCACCCGCCGCAGCGTGCAGCGCCGGCCGATGAGCGCCCGTCCGCTCAGCGGCGACGAAAAGCGGGCGCTGGAAGCCGCGGTCGGCCCGGCCTACACGCTACTCTGGATCGAAGGCTTCGGGCCAAAACTCAAGACCGCGCGCCTGATGTACGACAACGCCAGGCTGCGCCTGACCATGCCCGAGGCCTACCAGGTGCATGCCCGCATCATCGAATGGAATGCGCGGACCAGCCGCGACCGCGTACCGGACCAGGCACTCGGCGTCGATCCGGGCACGCTCAAGCTGATGAAATGGGCAATGGTGAGCTGGGGCCGGCTGTCGACCATGAACCGCCTGATGGGCACCTGGGCGCCGCGCCTGCAGATGGACCTGGTACCGGGCCTGGCTTGCGCCGCCCACTTCGTGCTCAAGGCGACCACCGCCCCGCGCGGCATCGACGACTATATCGACGCCGGACGCGCAGTACAGCGCTTGTGGCTGACGCTGACCCATCTCGGCCTGGCGATGCAGCCCGAGATGACACCGCTGATTTTCTCGAAATATGTGCTCGACAAGCGTGCGTTTACCCAGACCCCCGGCCTGTTCGAGGCCGCCGAACTGCTGCGCGAACGGGCGCAGGAATTGATCTATGATGGGCCAGGCACCCCGGTCTACATGGGCCGGTTGGGCGCCGGCCCGATGCCCAAAGCGCGCTCGGAACGGCGGCCGCTGGAAGAACTGCTGATTCGGCGCTGAACCCCGATCCGCTTACTCGATCAGCGCGCAGCTCATGCGGTTCAGGCCGAAATGGCGCTGCAGGTCGGTGAAATCGTGCTTGTGCCACTCCGGCAGCCGCTGCCGCATGCGTTTCAGTTCTGCTGCCAGCGCGGGATCGGACCCGCGGCGCGGCACACTCTTGAGCGCCATCATGAACGGCAGGCCAATCGTGGAATAAAGCTCGGCGCGGCCTGCCAGGGGCTTGACCGCCTGGCGGAAGTCGTCCGGATAGAATGCCGCGCGCAGCGAGTTGTAGTAATCCTCGGTGAACAGCTGCGGCTGCCGGTCCGCGTACTGGTAGGCAAAATAATCGATCGAGCGCGCCGCCTTGAGGTGGCCGAAATCGACCATATAGACCCCGCCCCCGTCCTTGAGGATGCGCGCCACTTCGATATACGTCTTGCGCAGCAGGTCGAGCGTCGGCAGGTGGTGCAGGGCCATCGTCGACATCACAGCGTCCACCGACTTGTCGGCGAACGAGGACAGGTCGGTAATATCGCCATGGCGAAACTCGACGTTGGTCAGGCCCTGATGTGCAATCAGCTCCCGCGCCCGCTCGAGCATCGGTGCCGAAAGGTCGACGCCGATAAAGCGGGTCGCCGGGTTCAGACGTGCCACCATTGCTAGCTGGTTGGCCGGGCCGCAGGCGAGATCGACCACAGTGTCGCCTGGACGGATCACCTCGCATATATTTGCGCAATGGTAGAGGTAGACAGGCGCCATGACAGCGTGCTCGCGTCCCGCCTCCACATAGGCCGCCACATTCTCGGGATCATCCATCACCAGATCGGGTTCACTCACCCGAGGACTACGTTCCTGAGTAACAAGCTCCCGGATTACGGTCTGCATTAATTTGAGGCTAGGCATTATATTTTTTCCCGAAGAAACAAATTGTAAAAAAGTACTGTCGACATTTTTTACATCATCGTGCTGAGAGGACGCGAATGGAGCACTACTTTAACTTCAAGTGTTTGATTTTAAAGGAATTGAAAACACCTGGCACAGCCCTTGCTAGTATTCCCATGCAATGATCGTGACAGGCAATACCCTGATTGATGCGAGCGAGTTTAACTGCGCGAACATCGGCAGGCAATCATCAAATTACAAGCCGTAGCGTCATCAATGCAGTCAACCTTGGGAATGCCCGAGTATCGAGCCCGAGACACATAGGTCAACATATACTGGAGATTCAAATGTTTAATACCAAGAGCACGCTGCGTACCCTGATCGCCGGCGCATTCCTGACCATCGCAGCTTCCGCCCAGGCAGCTGCCACCTTCACCGTCGATCCGACCGCGCATGGCCTGGCATCAGGTAGTGCGACCGAATTCCAAGCTGATACCCTGAGCGGTGTGTCGTCGGCGCGCATCCAGCGTGTCGGCACGACCGACCAGTACACCAGCGTCGGCTGGATTCGCTACACGGCCTTCTCGCGCAGCGTTGGTGACGACTCGATCGACGTCAATCCAAATACCTCGGGCCTGCTCACCCAATACAACTTGTACGCTACCTTCAACCAGACCTTCACCTGCGCTGGTGGCCTGGGCCTGAATGTTTCGTGCTCGATCGATACGATCGATCTGTCGCTGTACGGCGATGCCGGTGTCGACTCCGTGTTCCGTAACGCCACCCTGGGTGCCGACGCAACCGTGAATCCTGTTGGCGACCAGGTTCTGCTCGGCCGTGTCACCGGCATCATCAGTGGTGACGCTGGCCTGAGCGATCTGGGCGGCGCGTTCCAGAACATCAATTCGAATTTTGCCCTGACTCCTGAAGGCCAGGCATTCTTCATCGCACCAGATCCGTTCTACACCGCTGCCTTCAGCGCGTTCAACAACACCTCGACCGGCATCCGTTGCTCGCCTAGCTGCACGGCTCCGAATGTCGTCGCCATCACCCAGGAAAGCGGCATTACCGACTTCGACGGCCTGCCAACCGAAGTTCCAGAACCAGGTTCGCTGGCACTGATGGGCCTGGGCTTGCTGGGTCTGGGCGCCTACAGCCGCAAACGCGCGCAGAAGTAATCCGCCACGGTCTCCCGGACCGTAGCAACAAACCGCCCGGCGCAAGCCCGGCGGTTTTTTTCATTGGACAGGCGGTTTCTTGCCACGGTGCGCACGAATTGTCGCCAACAAACGCCGTCAAGCCTGGCCGGCCTTGGCCCCATTCAGCGGCGAAACGAATGCTTTGTAGGATAAATGCCGAACCAGCAGGAAGGGCGGCATGCGCAGCCAGTTGCCGCGCACGTACAGTGCAAAGTCGGCTGCCGCGCCGAGGTGGTCGGCGCAGCTCGGATGGTGCGGCTGCAGGGCTCGCTGGAACAGTACATCCATCACGCTACGCAGTGCAGGACCTGGACCACCTGCTCTTGCAGCATCCATGACCTCCGACGGCACGGGAGTGCCCATTATCTGCTGCAGGTAACGCAAGGCATAGTAGAGGGGCCGGCTTAACTGCAACACCTGCGCACGTGGCGCCAGGCCAGGCCAGAAACCCGGATCGGCGCCAAACTGCAGCGCCAGCCGATGCAAGTCGAGCAGGTCGCGCAGGCCATGATCGAACTCACCTCCAGAAAACAGGTGAACGGCGCTATGCAGGAACATGTCGTGCGGCGCCAGCATCGACAATCCAGGGCATTGCGCAATCGGTACTGCGGCGGCCCGAAGCAAGGCCGGGTCGGGCCGCTCCGAAGCGGTTTCCGGCAGGATCGCATGGTGGACGTCGATGGCATTTCCGCGCCGTACATGGATCATCGGCGGAATCTCGTGCATCCACTGCCGGTAGTAGCGCTGGTCGTAGGGATCGTGGTGGGTACTGGCCCAGCCGTGCAGCATCAGCGCGGCCTCGACCTCGTCCAGCCGCGGCTTGGGCACCAGGATGTCGATGTCCGAGAACAGGCGGCCACGGCCAGCATCGAGCCCGGCCATCGCATAGGCGCCGCCCTTGAGCAGGATGAGCGGCACGTCGAGCCTGGACAAGGCTGCGCGGATACGCGCTACCTCGTAGCGCACGCCGCGCGCATGGTTAGCGGCGGCCAGGCGCGCCCATTCCAGGTGCACGCGCGGGGCGGCGGGAACAGTGTCGACCAGCCCGGCGTCGTCCAGCAGATACAGCAGGCTCACCAGCAGATTGGCAGTACCGGCCTGGCGCAACAGCAGGTCCCACTGGTCCAGGCTCAGGTCACGCACCACGTCAGGCGAGCGCAGCACCCGCACCAGGAGCGGCAGCGATGCGGCCATGTTCACGGCGAGTCTCCCACCAGGGTGTCAAAGACCGCCATCGCCTGCTCGAGCTTGCTGTAGCGGAAGGTATATCCAGCACTACGCTCGGCCAGCGCGGCCAGGGTCTCGAAGCCCCGTGCACCGATCAGGGTGTAGTTGAATGAATTATCGGCCACTCGCATGAACATCTGGCCCCGGGATATGGGTTCGAGCATGGCCGGCGCATCGGCTTCCCACTGTGGAAAGACGATCGCATGGGGCGTGGCCACCTCGCCGGCACGACGGATGCTGTCGGCCGGCGCGCGCATCAGCCCCACCGTGCCCTTCATCGTTCCATCCACGATCGCCCCGAATACGGCGTCGGGGGCAAAAGCGCGAATCACGTCGATCGAGCGGTTTTTCAGGCTTACCGGACGCGGCAAGGGTACCAGCATGCCTTCGTCATGCCGGACCAGCGCGAGTTCGTCGGACAGCAGGCGCCAGCCGCGGCAGACCAGGGCTGCGCACAGCGTACTCTTGCCCGAGCCCGGCGGGGCCGGCAGGATGATGGCGCGGCCGTTTTTCTCGATCACCGCGGCGTGGATGATCAGATAGCCATGGGCGCGGTTCGACACGCACCAGTTCATCATCCATTCGCAAAACGGTTGCGCCTGTGCCACCGGCAAGGGCTTGAACGGGTGCTGCCCATCCTGCTCGAAACGCACTTGCGGCCGCCACCAGCGGCGCAGGCCACCAGGCTGGCTCAGGTCGAGGTGGAAATTGGCGAAGCCACCCGGCTCACGCAGCGGATACTCGCCGTACAGCACGGCCAGGCCATCGGCCAGGTGCGGGATATTGGAATGGAGCCGATTGACGAACGGACCAGTCTGGAAGTCGAGGCCAGGGCCACGCAGACGCGCACGCAATTGAGTCGGCGTCAGGGACGACACGGTCAACATGGTTCGATCAGGTCCAGGGAGTGCAGGTTGGCGAGCAGGTCGGCCAGCAGATCCTGGTCGATGCCGATGTCGGCGCTACCTGCGCCGCCGCGATCATCGAGCGCCTCAGCCGCCAGCTCGGCTTCCAGCGCCGCCGTCAGGCCCGGAACATCGTCAGCTGTGGTGGCAAGCCGGTCGAGCACCCAGCATGCGGTCGATGACAGCAAGTGGGTCGCGCCGGACAGATCATTGAACAGGACGACCTCATCGTCCCACTCGCGTCGCCTCAACAGTTGGCCATCAGTCACGCGCCATGAGTGGCGCGCATCAGGCAAGATAGGTTGTTTCCAGATAGGCGTGGACCTCGCTGGCGGACCAGTAGACCTTGGGCACGGGAGAGTAGCTGTGACGGCTCTGCAAATCACTCCACATCTTGAACAGGTCCCTTTCGTCCAGCACCGAGACTTTGCCAGTGACAATGTTGAGATACGTCGTTGCGACCGCCCGTCCAACGAATCGGCGGTAGCTGTTACCTCGATTGTCGTAGCCGCGCAGGATGTCGATCAGCTTAATTTTGGCATACTTCGCAGAGCCTACACCGCATGGGAACAGATCGCCAAATTTGATGTCACTTGAACACGGCCAATGGTGCGACATGCCAGCCCAGTATTCCGGAGGCTTGCCTTTGCAGCGGCCATCTTCGACGTAATTACTGTTGCCACCATGCGACAGGGCAGCCGCCGAAGGCGCGACACACTGAGGGTTGGTCGCCATTGCAACCCTGCTTTCCAGGGTCAACAACACCCCGGCCGCACCGAGCCCAGCCTTGCCAAGGCGACGACGCCCGGTATTCACCACTGGCACCGGTGGGGGCACGTTCTGCTGATGCGGTTGTTGTTCTGTCGACATTTTTTATTCCCCTAGCATGGAGCCGGTTAGCGCACTACGGCAAGCAGCAAGTTCCATGCCTGATATTTCACGCTGGAAAAACCCTTTATAAAACAGGCATGTACTTGCCGCTCACGGCGACCAGATCTTCATTATAGTTATGATTTCTCACTAACTGTAAGAATACTCGACAGTCAGAAATAGCTCTCCGGGATCACAAGGATGTCGCCCGGACGCATCATCATATTGGCGGAAATATCACCATCCTTGATCAGGTCGTCGAGACGTACGGTGAGTTTCTCCTGCTTGCCGTCGACCATACGTACAACGCTGGCCTTGTTACCGGCCGCGAACTCGGTGACGCCACCAACGGCGATCAGGACATCCATCAATGACATTTCACGGCGATAAGGCAAGGCCTGCGGATTCGCGGCCTGGCCGATCACGCGGATCTGTTCGCTGAAATTGCCCACGAAATTGGTGACGACCACGGTCACCACTGGCTCCTGGATGAACTTGGCCAGGGCGCCCTCGATATCGCGTGCCAGCTGGGTCGAGGTCTTGCCGGCCGCCGGCAGGTCTTCGACCAGCGGCGTGGTGATCTTGCCATCCGGGCGCACCGGCACAGACATCGATACTTCCGGATTGCGCCACACGATGATGTTGACCGCATCGCCGGGTCCGATCAGATAATCGGGATTGATCGTTGCCAGGGCCGCAGCAGGCGGTGGTGGCGGCGGCGAGGCGCATGCGCCCAGCAGCAGCAGGCAGGCAATCGCGCCGGCCTTGGCCATGGGGTTGGTCAGATAGCTCATCTTGCTCACGTTCACTCCTTCGCGCCGTGGCGCGGCATCTGCGCCTACCACTTGCTTGTTAAAAATTGTTATTTCACCATCACAGCACTTTATTGTATATCAGAGTCTTACAGGAAACGCCGCGCACAAATGAATTTGTTGCAACAACACCGACAGATCTTGCTTGCTTCTATTGTGTACGCTGCAGCAGGGCGCGCACATGGCGCGCCGGGATCGCGTAGGTGATACCGCTCGGGTTGGTAATGGCATTCTCCTTCAAACCCTTGACGAATACCATATTAATAACTGCCAGCACCACGCCAGTCTCGGGGTCGTACACCGGACTGCCGCTGTTGCCCGGATAGGCCGTGCCGTCGAGCTGGTAAATAGTGAAGGGCGCGCGCTGCAATTGCGCGATTGCGCGCGCATCGAGCTTGCGCGCGTTGAGCGAGGGACGAATGATCGGCGTAATGGCGGCCAGGCCGGCACGGTGGGTCGCCGGATACAGTCCAAGGACCATACCGAGCGGAAAACCTGTAAACGCCAGGGCCTGACCTTCGCGCACATCGTCGTTCTCGGCCAGACGCAGTGCCGGCAAGGGCGCCCCGCCCAGGCGCAGGTGAGCCAGGTCATGGTCGCGGTCGACAGCGACCACGGTCGCCGGCCTGAACACGGTGTCGCTGCCTGTCCGCACCACTATGCCCAGCGCTTCCTTGCGCGCGCCATCGAGTACCTCCGGGACTACGTGGGCATTGGTGATGACGCTCAAGCCGTCGCCGACCACGAAACCAGTTCCCGAGAATGCCACCGCCGGGCTGCGCGTCTGCAGATGCGTGCCGACGCCGACCACCGATGGCTTTACCGCCGCCACCGTATCCGGCAATGAGGCGGCCGCGGCGGGATTGATGTTGGCACCAACGGCGATGGCGAGGGCGCACAGCAGGCCGGTGCGCCGGTGGGAAGAGAATGGACGATTCATAAGCAGTTCATATTGATGGGGTACATCTTCTTGCACACCTGTCCAATCGTGCAAGGCATTTCAGAAGTAAGACATTAGAATAACGATGTTTTACTACAGGCAATTTATTTATTGCAATACCTGGACAGTGATGCAGCCTTGATTGCTGTCTTGCTCAATGCACACGGAATGATGGCGGTTACAAAGTTTCGCAAAATGCAAGAAGCAAAATCGTCGAATGTTTGCGATAATGCAACGTTATAGGCTTTCGAAGCCGACTATTGTCGTTTGTTCTGTTGTTCTACGGAACATTTGTTGTAGCGAGATGGCATTGACTTCCGTATTTATCGGATTTGCTAACATGCAATTGCAATTGCACAAGCTACAAGCGATCATGAGATGTTTATTGACCGAGTCCGGCAACGGACCTTGACTGGCGAGACCCAAAGATGGCCGAAATCATAGCCTTGATCCTGAATTTCCTAAAAGCGCTTGGAAAGTACCGTTGGCATGCCATTGCCATCACTTGGATAGTGGCAATCGCCGGCTGGATTGTCGTACTATCCCTGCCCAACCAGTATCAGGCCTCGGCACGGGTATATGTCGACACCCAGAGCATTCTGCGACCACTGATGTCGGGCATGACCACGATGCCCGCCATGGAACAGCAGGTGTTGTTCATGCGCCGCACCCTGTTCAGCCGTCCGAACGTGGAGCGCGTAGTGCGCGAGGTCGACCTCGACGTCAGCGCCAGGAACACCAAGGAATTCGACAAGATCGTCGATAACATGATGGCGTCGATCCGCATGGCTGGTACAGAGCGCGACGATATCTACACCATCAGCTATAGCGCGCCCAGCGCCAAGCAGGGCCGGGACGTGGTACAAGCCTTCCTGACCATCTTCGTGGAGGGCAGCTTCAGCGGCAAGCGCCAGGATTCCGAGAAAGCAGTCCAGTTCATCGACGACCAGATCCGCAATTACGAGGAGCGCCTGGAGAACGCCGAGAATTCGCTCAAGGAATTCAAGATCAAGAACATGGGCATGTTGCCCAACCAGGGCGCCGACTACAACTCGCGCATGATGTCCACTAACGAAGCGCTGAACCAGGCGCGCCTGGAACTGGCCGAAGCGGAACAGGCGCGCAACGCGATCCGGCGCCAGATCTCGGGTGACACCCGAACTGCTCCCGGCCAGCGCCCGCTGCCGGCCATGACCGATCCGGCGCTCGAAGAACGCATCGCTGGCGTGAACAAGGTACTCGACAGCCTGCGCACCCAGTACACTGAACAGCATCCCGACATCGTCGCCAACCGCCGCCTGCTCGAACAACTGCTGGCGCGCAAGGCCGAGGAAGCCAAGAACGTAAAGCCGAGCGCCGACCGGGGCGCCAGCTACAGCCCCATGCTGCAGCAACTGAACGTGGCCCTGTCCGAAGCCGAGGCGCGGGTCGCTTCGCTGCAAGCGCGAGTCAACGAATACAGTGCGCGTGTGGCCACCCTGCGCGGCCAGAGCGCCCAGGTGCCGGAGATCGAAGCCCAGCTGGCTCAGCTCAACCGCGATTACGAAGTCAACCGCGAGAACTACCAGAAACTGGTGGAGCGCCGCGAGTCGGCTAAGATGTCGGGTGACCTGTCGTCGGCCACCGACATGCTCAGCTTCCGCGTGATCGATCCGCCGCTGGCGCCGCCGACCCCGTCCGGACCGAACCGCCTGCAGCTGTTCACCGCGGTGTTCGTCGCCGCTCTGGCCGCCGGCCTGGCCGGTGCATTCCTGCTGAGCCAGGTGCGCCCGACCTTCCTGAGCCAGGCTGCGCTGCGCGAGGCCACCGCGCTGCCGATCCTGGGCGCAGTCAGCATGAACTGGACCGCTGAACAGACGGTGCTGCGCAAGCGCCGCCTGATCGGCCTGGCCGCTGCGGTGCTGCTGTTGTTCGGCGCCTATGGTAGCGGCATGGCAGCCATCCTCGTGCTTCCCCTGTAAGCCGGTAGTCAAGGAGCGAATGTGAGTATTATCGAAAAAGCGGCCAGCCGCATCGACCAGCAGCGCCAGGC
>Ga0265797_10006236_pt1 | contig 16967 bp, 20 predicted proteins | sample P2T30metagenome_FD_192433 | JGI IMG/M metagenome (GOLD analysis project Ga0265797, IMG submission 192433) | Plant litter microbial communities from East Loma Ridge, Irvine, California - P2 T30 | ecosystem: Environmental > Terrestrial > Plant litter > Unclassified | place: USA: California...
GAAGTGTAGCCCTTCTCAGTAGCTACTTGTATAGATGAACAGATATCCACATCCCATCGTTGAAAAGTCGGTCCATTGTGGTATATTTTATATATGTTCGGCGAATGAGCGATAAGGCTCTTATCATGGCACGATCTCTCGCGCTAGCAGAGGCCCACTTAATGTATCTTCGAAGATCTACATGCCGACTTTCTTTCTCAGTATGACATCTACATGCTTCTGCTACAACAAGCCAACCGGAGTATATGCCTTATAAACTTGTCAGGCTGATACCCTGAAGGCTAATGTTAAGCCAGGCACATACATCTGGTTTGGCTTACAAATTGCCAATTTGTGTCATCTCGGTTTTTTCTTCTTTGCTCTTCTTTTTGCCCATTACACCACATAGGTCATATGAGATGACCTGATGTATCATTCTGATCACTAACAGCGCTTCTTTACAACACAATCTGATTACCTCGAGAAACAATGGCGCCAACCCAACCCTCCAACGACGAACAGACACCAGCACCGGATGTCGACATCAATGAAGAATGCCCAGAAGGCGGCTGGCGCGCCTGGTTAGTAGTGCTAGGCGCCTGGTGCGCCATGATTCCATCGATGGGAATGCTCAATACGATCGGAGTGTTCGACGCTTGGATCTCGGAGAACCAACTCGCAACGCTACCCAAGTCCCAGACTGCGTGGGTCGTGAGCTTGTACGCTTTCTTCTTGTACATTGGAGGGTCGTGCGCGGGTGAGTGATTATCGACAGCCGCAGAATTTGTTTGGAAAGGGTTTCTACTTGGGTATTGGATTTCTGACGATGAGACTTCCACGTCTAGGTGCAATATTCGACAGATATGGTTTGCGTCCGGTCATAATTCCAGGTTCCGTCGGTATGGTGGCGTCGCTGATGTGTTTAAGTGTTAGTACGGGTATGCCATAAACCTATCGACTACTCTTTTTGTTCCGCCAAGCTGACCTTCTCCTCACCAGAGTACTATCAGTTCCTACTATCCTTCGGCGTTCTAGGAGGTCTTTCAGCTTGCTTCCTCTTCACCCCAAGCGTCTCAACAATCGGGCACTGGTTCTCCAAGCGACAGGGCCTCGCAACAGGCATAGCTTGCACAGCCGGCGGAATCGGCGGGATCATGTTCTCATTGATCACACCATACCTAGCCCCGGCCATCGGTTTCCCCTGGACGATGCGAATTATCGGGTTCATCTCCCTAGCCTGCTGCACCATAGCCTGTCTCACGCTGCAGACTCGCGCTGCCATCAAATCAGCACCTAACAAGCCCAAACCGAACCTAACAACCACCCTCCGCCACGCAATCGACCTCCGCCCCCTCGCCCACGACCCCTCCTACCTAACCACAACCCTCGCAATAACCCTCATCGAATTCGCCGTCTTCCTCCCCATAACCTACCTCCCCTCCGCGGCCCTCGCCTCCAACCTCGCCCCGCAAACCTCCTACCGCCTCATAGCCTTCCTAAACGCCGGTTCCGTCCCCGGCCGCGCCCTCCCAAACTACCTCTCCGACACACTGGGCCGCTTCAACGTCATGATCGCCACGGCCTTCGCCTGCACATTGCTAATCTTCTGCCTCTGGCTACCACCCACCGCTCTAGACGTCACTAGTGAAGCTGCGCTGACGGTTTTCGCGGTGCTGTTTGGGTTCTGGAGCGGGGCGGCGATTAGTTTGACGCCGGTTTGCGTTGCGCAGGTTAGTGAGGTGGGCGAGGTGGGGAGGAGGGTCGGGACGACGTTTTCGATTTCGAGTTTTGGGGCGTTGGTTGGGGTGCCGATTGGAGGGGCGATTGTGGATGGGAGTCCGGGAGGGGGGTATTTGTGGTTGGTGGTTTTCGCGGGGGGGTGTTATGTTTTGGCGCTGGGGGCGTTTGTGGTTGCGAGGTATGTAGCTGGGCCGAAGAGGGTGTGGGCGGCGTTTTGATGGGATGGGTGGATGCGGCTGGCTTGCTGTGTTGGTATCAATGTCAATGGAGTCAGTCATCAGGGTAGAGGTTTGAATAGAAAAGTTGGTAGCATTGCCAGAAAAGACTATCTGCTGCGGCAATCGCGCACAGCTCGAATAGCACTATCAAGTCGAGAACCCCTTACAACGCCTAGCCCGAACCCAATGCCTTGTCCAAGGCCATGCATGACAATACGAAATCCGTCGCGCGCGCGGTCGTCGCACGTCGCGTTGTTTGGTACTTCTTGGTTCCAGCGAAAACCCACAGCTCATTACCGGCCGATCCATCTCGGCTCAGAGCATATTCTCATCCCCATTCCTCAAAGTCCTTATGTTCATGCCTGTCGTTTTTTTGTTTGATCATACGCACACGGGTGCATGCGGTGATTACGAAATACCATCAGCGCCCGTTCAGTGGTAACCGTTCTGTCTGTTCAGGACGCGGCCGCCTTCAGTGAAGTATGGGTGGTGTACAGCTTGCTTCGCGCTGATGCGTCCAGCGGGGTCGTACACCAGCATGCTCTCCAACAGGTCCAAGCCGTTCTCGCCGAGGATCTTGATGCCGTCCGCGTTGACCATCTCGTCATCCTGCTTCCTCTCCCACTTAGGGAAGCTGCTCTTGAAGTCCGGGAAGGACGTCACACCAGGCCAGTCGGCTTCGGTCGGAGTGCCGAGGATGCGGAAGATCTTGAAGATCTCGTCGATCTCAGAATCACCAGGGAAGAGAGGCTTACGGGTAGCCATCTCGGCGAAGATGCAGCCAACGGACCACATGTCGACACCAGTGGAGTACTGGCGGCCACCGAGCAAAATTTCGGGCGCGCGGTACCAGAGAGTGACGACCTCGTGAGTGTAAGTGCGGAGAGGAACACCAAAGGCGCGGGCCAGACCAAAATCGGCCAACTTCAAGTTGCCCTCCTTGTCGATGAGCAGGTTCTGCGGCTTGAGATCACGGTGAAGAACGCGGTGGGCGTGGCAGTAGCGCGTGCCCTCGAGGAGCTGAAGAGTGAACTTCTTGACCTGCAGTGAGGAGTCAGTATGTAAACGGTATCATTATTGCCTTTCGGCCATAACATACCATGTCCGGGCCAAGACCCATGTGTCCTTGACGTCCGTTCATGACGCCCTCAGGCAAAGGCTTGCCGCGACCACCCTGGCTGACAGGAAGAGCCTCCATGTACTTCTTCAGATCCATGTCCAGGTACTCGAAGACGAGGTAAAGCTTGTGGCCGTCGGCGTGGACAATGTTGAAGAGGCGCACGATGTTGGGGTCGTTCATTTCCTTGAGAAGCGAGATCTCGCGGATCGCAGTGGACGGGACACCTTCATCTTCGGCTTCGAGACGGATCTTCTTGAGGGCGACAATGCGCTGATCAGGAGTGCTCAGGTCGAGGGCTTTGTAAACAACACCGTACGTGCCTGTGAGGGAAAGTGATGTTAGCGAAGTACGAGAAGTGCAAGAAGATTTCGTAGCAATGCCGTACCCTCGCCGATCTTCTCCATCTTCTGGTAGTTCTCCATGGTGAATACTTTATGAGTGATTGACGAGGTGAGGTATGGACAATGCCTCGAGCAGCGAGCCGCAGAGTCGGGTGGGAGGGATGTGTTGGCGGTGTCGGTGAGGAAGGGAGCTGATGTTGCTGGGAGCGCGTGGCGTGAGGTCAATTGTTCATGTGGCGGGTCGTGTGGTTATCGTGTGTCGTCGGCGGGTCGCTGTTGTCGTTAGTGGTGCGAGTGGTGGTGAGTGGTGCAGCAATTGTTTTGCTGACTTGCTTTGGTCTTTGCATGGCGGGACCTCGCAGCGCGCGCAAGTCCCCTCGGACGAATAAACAACACTGCCCGATGCGGACTAGCGTGGGCGCGACACGTTCATTTTGAGACAGCAGCTGGGTCAATGCGGTGTTCACTTTAGGCATCGCCGCCATCTTGGTGACCTCATCTTGTTCCTGTTACTTATCACAGGCACTTCCCTGCTATCCAACATCACTCGATGTGCCAGTCTTCACTGCGACATCACCGAACTTAAATTATGGACAGCGCATCTTGACAGCGCTTGACCGACTGACTACAGGACTGCGGCCGAGTCACGCTCAGACGTCGATCACATGAACGCGCGACATCTTCGCGTGGAGATATCAAATACCTAGCGTCGCAGCGGTCGACGCTTAACATACACATACTATGGCTCCTAGCAGGGGCAAAGGTAAGGCTCGCGAAACGCCAGCGGTCGCCCCACGGCGTAGCGCAAGAACGCGCAAGAATGCCGCCGTGGACGCCACACCTGATGTGTACGGCGAGATGGTGGCAGAAGCAGTAGCTGCTGAACCGGTCGAGGTCGCCAGTCGACCGTTGAAGCGTCGTAAAGTGTCACGCGAGCCGGTCACTCCGGTCAAATCAACTGCAAAAAGACAAGCACCTCCATCGACTGTGAGCGAGCCAGCGAAATCTACTCCTGCACAGCAAACGGACGATCAATACGATAGCGATGCTCCGGCTCGCAGCAGACCTCAGCAGACTGCTGAATACTCATCTGAGTCTGAGGAGAGCGACTTTGCCTTTGAGGACGTCGACTTGGGTCAGAATGCTGCTGCAAGTCCAGCCCCGGCCAAGATCACTGACGATGATGACGACGACGACATCAAAGACGTATCGATATCAGTGGCACCATCAAGCGCGACCAAGAAGCCTACTGTAAATCGTCGCAAACCGGCTACTGCCCTGGAAAAGGCATTCCGCCTACGGGTGCACAAGATTCACTTCTTGACTTTACTGGGCCACTGCATGTATGCAAATAGCAGATGTAATCATCCAACGGTTCAGAAAATCATGGGTAGACTGGTCGATAAGCGCATGAGATCTTACCTGAATCCAAAGACGAACGACAGTCAATTCCAACGAAACCGCTCATTCATCGATGGATTGGAACAGGCGAAAACTGCACTCAAAGCTGAGTTCAGGATCACAATGTCTGGAATGGCGAGACCGCGCTGGCCAGTGGATGGTGGCGAAGAAGGGCCATCATCTGGTGGCGGACCGATGGACCTTGCAGATTTCGCGACTGCAGCGAAAGATCTTGAAGGATCTCAAGATACAGGCAACCAGCTGTTCTGCGCCATGCTCCGCGCTGCGGGTGTGGAAGCACGGCTTGTGTGCTCTTTGCAAATACTCCCGTTCGCGAATCCTCCACCAAAGGCTAGCACACCAGTGAGAAAGAAGAAGCCGGCTGTCTTTGCAATCGCATCCGACACCGACCCAAATCTGAGCGATGCCAGTGCTAGTGACGGTAGCATCGGATCGTCCGCAGCCATCGGTAAGATTCCTTCTGTTAGACGAAGACTGGGTCAGCCCAGCTTCGCCACTAGCCCAAAAGTCGCCGTGCCAAAGGAGAAGAAGATACCCGTTCGTACACTGTCATATCCAGTGTACTGGGTGGAAGCTTTCAACGAAGCCCACCAAAAATGGGTGCCTGTGGATCCGATGGTGACCAACACGGTGAACAAGCCTAACAAGATTGAGCCACCGATGACCTACGATCTCAATCAGATGATGTACGTTGTAGCTTTCGAGGAGGATGGCGTTGCCCGGGATGTCACGAGACGCTATGCGAAGGCCTTCAACGCAAAGACTCGACGCCAACGCGTGGAAAGCAGTGGCGAGGACGGCGCAAAGTGGCTCAAGGCAGCGCTACGTCTCTTCCGTCGACGCCAAAGACTGGATCGTGATCAAGTGGAGGATTATGAGCTTGCGCAAAAAGAAGCGCGCGAGGGCCTTCCGAGCAATGTGCTTGACTTTAAGGGACATCCGTATTATGCTTTGGAAAGGCACTTGCGGCGTCACGAAGTTCTACACCCACGGCGAGAAGCAGGCAAGGTCAATGCAGGTACTGCTGCAAAGCCGAGGATGGAACCAGTTTTCCGCCGGCAGGATGTGCTATCATGCAAAAGCGCAGACAAATGGTACAGACTTGGCCGAGAGGTCAAGCAAGGCGAACAACCGCTCAAGCATGTGCCTGCTCGGATCTCTCGACGAAGAGACCTTGAAGACGATGGCCACGATACAGAGCCCAGCACGACCGGACTATACTCGATCCACCAAACACAAGTCTACGTGCCACCACCGGTCAAGCGTGGCAGAATTACGAAGAACGCCTTCGGCAATCTTGACGTATACGTTCCATCAATGGTGCCTCCAGGCGGCGCCCATATCCGACATCCTCTAACGCAACAAGCCGCCCGCGCTCTCAAAATCGACTACGCCGACGCCGTTACCGGCTTCAAGTTCCAAGGACGTCAGGGCACAGCCATCATCGAAGGTGCAGTTGTTCCCGAAGAGCACCGTGCAGCGGTACTAGCAGTGACCGAAGGCTTGGAACAAGAAGCTCTGGAAGAAGAAAGCAGAGCCCGCAGTTTGCTTGCTCTTCGTCTCTGGTCGCGATTTATGAAAGGCTTACGCATTGCTGAGCGGGTGGCGTCTTATAGCGAGAAGGCTGCAGCACAAGCCGTCGATGATAAAGATATCAGCGATGTGGACTTCGCCAGCGGCGCCGTCAATGCTCCTTCCGATGAGACGCCCGATCCCACCATGCCTACAGCGGGTCAATACACGCTTGATGAGCTCGCGAAACCTGCTAAGCTGGCTCGGAAGAATAAGAAGATGGTTGTCGAGAGCGAAGACGAGGATTACAGAAATTCAGAACCTTCAGGTCGTCGCAGCGGTCGTAAGCGTGGCGTTGTTGTTGTTGAGGACGATGAAGATGAATACATGCCGGATGCTGATGATGGAGGTGGTGGCGGGGGCTTCTTGCCTGAAGATGCGCAGGAGGTGCGTGAGAGTGGCGGTGGGTTTGTGCCGGATGGGCCAGGAGAGGAAGATGAAGACCATGATGGCGGCGGCTTTGTGCGCGAAGATATTGGTGCAGAGGGAGGTGGATTTCTACCTGAGAACGGTGATGCGGAAGAGGTGGGAGGTGGTTTCGTACCTGAAGCTGCTAATGCGCAGGACATGGGAGGCGGATTCCTACCTGATGACGGCGGAGATGGCAATGGTGGTGGTTTCATCCCCGAAGACGCGGACCACGATTCGACTGACGGCCTGTTCAACGATGAGACGCAAGATACTGCAACCCACGAGGCCCGTCATCCGAACCATTCGCCAAAACCTGACGTCGAAGCATCAACCAGCGAAAATAACAACGACATCGCTGTCGTTGAGAGCACTTCTACAAAATCCCCTGGTACCGACGTCCCAACTATGCAAGACTCCATCATCACGAATATTACAGCGCCAGCCCACGAGACACCAGTGGTGGATGAAGAAGCGGCCGACTCCGACCGCGGCAGCTTGTTATCGCATGACCCGGAAGACGATGATGCGGAACCGGACTGGTTGGAGAGTGATTGATTGATGCCTCGTACTGTGCATTGAATGAGATAGAGGTGCTCGTTGGAGTAGCGAATGGAAAGGCACTACCTACTCCTGGAATGTTGTCTGTGGTCGTCGCATATCGGCGAGAGACGATGTTGATGGCACGGATGGTGACGAGAGACGGTGCTTCGGGGAGGGTGTATGCCCGGGTGCCGTCATTCTGGCGTGTTTGTGCGTCGGAGACTGCGAGACGTGAGGCCTGTGAGCCTGTGGGAGGCCCGTGGGGCATATTGATGGGGTAGGGTTAGCGTATGGTTGCATTGACCATTTCGGGCGGGTAGGAGACGGCTGTTGCACGTGTGTCTTTCTACATTACTTACCTATACATAGAGGTTGGCTGAAACGTGACGTCTGTCAATCCATGTTGCTTTCCATTACACGTGACGCACGTAGCCGCAACGCCACTGAGCAAAGAGCAGGCTGAAAGGCTACATCTATGTTGGCTAAGCGTCAACAGCGACAGCTGAAAGGCTACCCGATTTACTTCACACATCTGACAAGAGCCCCAAGTAGCAAGGCGTCAATCTCACATCTTCGATGCATGTATGCAGGGCACATATGACCAAAATGGCAAGCTGAGAAGCCAATAATTGCATCCTCCCAATCAGCTCCACTCGCAATACTGGCCCCAACTTAAGTTTATTTTTGGCGCGTGAGATCATCCTTCCCGATCGCTTCTTGTTAAACTCCGAAGCGCTAGCGAAGACTTGGCTCTTGTTAGCTTCGTCCGGCAGTGCAGCGCGCTATCGGCTGCCAACGTGCCAACAACGACAAGCAAGCTGAGCACAGCACACGAGGAAGGAACCTACTGTAAACTGAGATCACGGCGAGTCGGCATGTCAGATAGCTGCTGCTGCTGTGGCCGTATGTGGCGATGGCGCGCATGGCGCCAATGCAGGCCATCGGCTCTCGCTGTTGCCTCGCGCCGATGTTGGAGTGCTGCGTGCGTCCCCAGACTTCTTTGTGAGCTTCCATCCGGCATCCCCTCACCCAAAGCCCGCAGCCACCACTCCTACCTCGCCGTCCTCCGTACCTTATGCTGCAAGCAAGGCTCAGGCTCAGGCACTGCCTGTCATACGTTGCAAGGCGGTGCGTTGCGTGAGCTGAAAAGGCTTGGACCGACGGCGGACGGGCGGGTGTAAGCAGTAGAGTAAGGCCATCAGCTGTGGCCAGGTACATGTAGCTGATGTAGCTTGCAGGGAGGGCTAAGTTATCTGCATTATGACTTCTGCTATAGTCTAGTCCTTGCGTGCTATACCACCTCGCCTCTGTCCTTTTTCTTTCTTTCGATCAGCTAGAATCTCGACTGCGAGCTCTCACACTTCCTCCACCGTCTCTCACTTCCTCAGCACAATCATGGCTCCCGCCTCAAAGGACGGCCTGGACATCATCATCCTCGGCGGCGGCATCGCTGGCCTAACCACCGCTCTCGCCCTCACCAAATACGCTCCAAAGGGACAAGTCCCCAGAATCCGCATCTACGAGATCCGCCCAGTCCCAGCAACCATCGGCGGAGCCGTCAACCTCACACCCAACGCTCTCCGCCTCCTCGACGACCTAGGAGCCCTCCCCATCATCCGCGAGCGCGACTACGGCCGCACAATCGACTACCTCGAAGTCTTCGACGTCTACTCCACCCGCCTCGCCACCTCCGACTTCAGCGGCCCAGACGGCAAAGGCATCGGCAACCCACCCTACAAAGCCCTCCGCATCACCCGCGGCGACGCTCTGAAGGGCGTGCTAGCAGCTGTCGAGGCGCAAGAAAACATCTCCCTGACCTGCGGCAAGCGCACCATCGACATCAAAGAAACCCCCGAGAACGTCACCCTCACGTTCGAAGATGGCGAGTCCGTCTCCGCAGACCTGCTCATGGGCTGCGACGGCATCCACTCCGTCACCCGCTTGAAGCACGTCGACCCCGAACGCAAAGCCTCCTACTCCGGCCTCTGCAACGCTTTCGGTTTCGCTCCTGTGGAGCCAGACTTCCCCGTGCACTTCGAATGCACGGCTATCAACTTCGCCCGCCGCGGCATGCTGCTGACCAGCTACCACAACTCGCAGAAGAACTCCGTGTACGTCGGTGCGCTGATGCAGCTGCCCGAGCTGGAGTCTCGCGATGGCTGGAAAGCTGCTGGTGCTGATGCTAAGAAGATCCGCGCGGATATCATGGATAGGTTTGGGGATGCGAAGATTCCTAGTATTAAGCCGTTGATTGAGAAGACGGAGGACTTCTTTTTGTGGCCAGTGTTCACGCTGTCGAAGCATGGGAAGTGGAGCACGGAGAGGGTGATGTTGCTTGGTGATGCTGCTGTAAGTTCTATTGATCTCATCCTGTTACTGCCACCACCGCCACGGAAGATGAACAACCACCCAAAGAAAGGAAAGAAAAACAAGAAAGCTAACACACTCCCCTCCCAGCACGCAATGCCCCCCCAAGGCGAATCCACCGGCATCGTCTTCGAAGACACCGTCCTCTTCTCTCGCTGCCTCACCCGCTGGATCGAAAAGGGAAAGCCCAACACCATGAAAGAAGCTTTCGACGCTTACGAGAAGCTCCGCCGCTCGCGCATCGAAGCCGCTTTCGAAGAGAGCAAGAGCGTTGTGTCCACTGTCAGTGATGCGGGTTACATCGGCCACACGATCAAGACGTACATTATTCCGTGGTACCTGTGGTTCTCGCGCGCGAGCAGGGAGAAGCACTTTGTTGAGGATGTTACTAGTGTTGATATTGGGTATTGATTGGCATGAGATGGTGGTGGTGGGATTTCGGTTGTGAGGGCGAAGGTTGGTGATTGGTGAATTTTTTAATCTTACGGTTTCTTCGAATACGCTTTTTAGATATGAATGATAGATGAAACGTCTCTTCCACACTCCTGTCCTGTCCTGTGTCTCGTCCGTCCGTCCCTTGTCCTTATCATAGCAAGTGAAGTATGACTGTTGGTTTGGACGTGGCCGCAGCATTTGCCTCTCTCTTGCGCAATCTTTCTCCCATCTGTCCAAAACCACCACTATGAACTCATCACCACCGAAAACTCACACTGATTAAACAAACATAGACGTCCTTTATTTGCCCATACTCATCGAAACAACACAATCAAAAGACCAAAATCCCATGTCATGTAAACATCGAAGTGACACCTTCCAGCGATTGAGGAAAAATCGGCTCTACGTCACATCAACAGATCAACAATCACATCCATCCAGGGTCTTATCTCCATCCAGTCCAAAACCTAAAAGAAGTTAAACTCTCGTGTGCTCGCTCTCCAAACACGCGAAAGTCTAACCTAATCTAGATTTATGCATTTAGACTTTCGCTAGTCAAGCCAAAATCGGCAGTCTGGTGAATCCTTCGACTTCTCCACCAACTCCCTGGCGGAGTTCGCGAGTGGGGAGCCATGGCTTACTTTCCGCGCTGATCATACTTTCATCAGGTTTCTTGTTTTGTGCTTGCCTTAGTTGAGTCTGACTCGTTTCTGCGATTGACGGGATTGATGGGATTGTGGTGGGAGCGAGTCATGGGCATTGATTTCGAGGGTTTGGACATGAGATGTGGTTGTAAGTTATGGTATGGAAAATTGTCAAGTTTTCGTGGAAATGAGGAACGAACGAGACTGAATGTTTGGTTAGATCAATGTCTCTTTTGTTTTTAGTATTTCATGTCAACTGCTAATCAAATAATGCACATTATATATTTGTTTGGTAACTCGTCACCGGATCGAAAAAGAGTAAAAGGGTGTTTCGGCAGAGGAGGTTGTGCGCGACGATACCGAGTATTGCAATCGCAGGAGCAAAAGCAATAACTCAGTACCACCGTTGAGGATGTCGTTGTAATCGCGTAGCAAGGCTTCAAAAGTTCAAAAGAACGATTCACATCGTTCATCGTTTAGACGAAGATGGAGCGCTTGGACTTGGCGGCAGGTGGTGGGGGAGCAGGGCAGACAGTCGGGTTGAAGACGCCGAGGTTGACGAGCCAGGCACCTGGTTACGCGTTAGTTTGACTGCTTCTTCAAGGGTGTTCGTTGCACTGCATGATCGAGGGATGGAAAGACGTACCGGAGTTGAACTCAGAGTAGACGGTCTTGATGAGCCACTTCTGCGAAGCCTTCTTGTCGGCGTTCTTGGCAACTTCGAGGACGATGATGCCGGTGACTTGCTGGGGCTCTTGGCCGGGGCCCTTGGAGAGCCAGCGAATGGTGACCTGTGGTGCAATTGTTAGGTCTTGCGATTTTGGTGGTAAGCGGAGACATGAGAAACTTACGGAGTTGCAGTTGTTCCAGAGGTTCAGGATCTCGAAGGGAATAGCCGGCTGAGCACCCTGGCCAGACTTGAACGATGCGCGGGAGTCGAAGACTGCAGAGCCGAGCTGCAAGGGAGGTTATGTCAGCGTTACCATCTCATGCAAGAAATCGCGGAGCGCTTGCTCGCCAACCATGCAGACTGCAGACAGACAGGCATGGGCATGGCAGGCGGCAGATCCTTGGACCGGCTGACTTATCACTTACGGGGATGTTCTGGTCGGTGGTGCAGGCACCGTTGATCAGCTCGATGACCGAGTCGGAGTAGTCGACGAAGTCGACGGTCAGAGTCTGATCGGCGAAGGCATCGCTGTAGGACGCGATGAGGGTCTTGAAGTTGTTGGCGACGGTCTTTGCGTCCGAGTCGCTCATGCAGTTGGAGGTGGTGCGCTGGGTTCCCCAGCCCCAGGGAGTGGCGGCTGCGGATGCAGTGAATGCAATAGTTGCGAGGGCGAGAACGGAACGCATGTTCGCGGTGGTGAGTTGTTTGGTTGGTGGTGGGTTGCGAGGCTAGGTAATTGATCTGAACGAATGAGTAGTTGTTGGAGTGTTGGTAGCACGAACGATTGAGAGCTCTGTGGGTAGTGTTTGGTACGAGGATCTGATGAGAGTACTGATGATCTTTTGAGGGACCTGAGCTGTGCTACTTATTCTTTTCCAGAGGCTGCCCAGGGCTCGATGGCATGTTCAGATACGGCATCGACGAGGGCTGCAGCTGGCACTCGTCCCTTGGCAATGCCCATTCAGCGATCCACAACGCCGTGGAGCAGACCGCTATACCCTTCCTGAGCCCAAGAAGGACCAAGGCCGGGCGTGCCGGGGTGGTGAGGTTGCTGCATGTGGTATGGTTTGGCGGCAGTGAGACTCCAGCACATGCCTGGACAGTGCGCTCTCGCGGCAAGGATGTGGTGGTAGTAGGCGTGAGGGTCAGAGGGACGCACCAAACGAGAGTGTGTGGCGCCGTGAGCCGTCATCAGCATCAGGCTACGACAGACGATCTCCTCGCTTTGCTAAATGCGGTGATTGCCGGTGCAGTATTCTCCGAAAGCATGCTTGCAAGTGCATATGCTGCGATGCAATGTGTGCAGCCGAAGAGGCCAGGCATGAGGGTGGAGATCTTGCAGCCGGCTGCGAGGCTCAACGGTAGTACCTTATCAGTGGATGTTGATAGACGAGTAATGTTAGTAGAGTATGATGGTATAGCTGGTATGTCAGTCTGAGTGTGTTGCCTACTTCCGTACGACAAAGCACATGGCCAAGTGGTGAGATGGCGGTTTAAGCTCAGCGATCAAGCTCTCGGATCGGCGCTATTGTCTCAAGCCTCGCTCGCCTTGCTTTGCTCGCGCCATCAGCTAGGTGAGGTAGTAGGTAGTTGCTCGCCTTCTCACCACACGCACTGCTGAACCTCCCAAAATCAGCAAAAATCAGCCCTGACTGCCTGTCCTTGCGGGGATGCGAGTCGGCAACCTGCATCTCTCTGCGCCACCACTCCCATGCACCAGCGGCACACGTGCAGACAGCCCATGAACCAGCTGTCCTTGATGCCCTCCAGCCCAGCCGATTGGAATGCTCGATCATGAAACCCCAGCTGAAAGGAGCCAAAGGTGAGAAAGTATCTCCGGCCTGTCCGCTGTCAGCCTTGCTCGTATGTGCAGCGTCTCCACGAAGGAAGCAATATCAATACTATGACAAGCAATGCAACCTGCCTTAGCCACCGACACTATTGCTACCAAGCCCGCGTGGGCGCCCGCAAAGCACTTCACTGGTCGCACCTGGGCGCAGCTTGCATGTGCTTGCATGTCCATGGCGCCAAGCGACCCTTGCTCGCAGCTGTCACAACGTAAGCACTTGCCTCTGCCAGGCAGCCCGCTACCATGGAATCACAAGCGAGGCCTTTCTCTGGGAAATTAACATGTGCATGGCCATGGCAATAATTCAAGTTACGTCGTACGGCTGATGGATCCTCTCGTGTCGATACCCGTGGTTGCTGAGCCAGCGTTTGCTTGCTTGTTCCAAACGAGGAAGTCAGGAACAGGCAGGATCTTGAGCTGATCCTCAGAGGAGCCAGTCACAAGGTCACAATTCCTTTCTACTGAGATTGGAGTACCATCGGCAGGATCTCGCGTCTCGCGTCTCACGCGGGGAACTACCTGTTATGTCTTTGCATTTCTAGGATGCCTATACTACCACGTGTAAGATGCTTATTGTCAGCACGGATTGTCCTTTCATCTCCCCCATTGTGAGAGTCCGCCAATACTAAGATCTAGATTTCTACCGCCAAGTGCTCGGATGCCCAGATGGCTGGAGACTGCCCTGCCTATTCTATCCTTGGAGCCATGTGCGCTGGCTGGGCGATAAACAATGCAGGAGCATGGAGGTATACAGGCACCGCGCGACATTAACCACCCACGGCTCGTTCGTTCCACAGAGCGTGCCGGAAACGACCTATGCTTTTCATGACAGCCCGCCCCCCAAGCCTCAACGACGGGATACCACAGCCATTGTCTGTTGTTTGATATCACACAGGGTGGCACGAACCCTTTTTCGAGCGGCATATCTACCCTTGGCTTTGGCTTGGGAAACTCGGTTGAGCAGTGCATTCTAGGGCCTGGTCTTGGGTCTTTTGCTCGACACGAGGCCAGCACGAGAACTACCACGCAAGGAAGCGTTTTTGAAACGGGGGAATAGTCTTGTTACTTCCGGTGTATGCTGTTGTACTCAAATGGAAGCGGCACGTGTCAGTCCGTTCTTCGAAGCAAAAGCCGTGGAGTGGAGCATTTTGTCAGAAACCTGTTCCGAGACAAGTACACTGAAGAATAGAGGAGAAGAGCTGGAGCTAAGACAATGGACACAATGCAAACGTTTCAGAAGATCTCATTGGACGCTTCTAGATCGTGAGGGTGTATAGTGAGCAACGCAGACAGGTGCTCCATTGATGCAAGTCAGAACGCAACATGAGTTAGGCATACTGTACATGTACAGTAAAGCAGCAGCAGTCGAGCGTAGACTAGGCAGATGATCAGCACACATACATGTTCGACCATTCTCGTGCTGACGTCCTCTCATGAGATGCGGAATACCACTCCTTGCACATTCATGTATCGTGGCCCAGCTCTAATGTAGGAGTCGGGTGATGTCTCAGATGCCCAGACTCGAAACAGCCAGACGGAGCTTTTTGGCTGACGACGTTCTGCTCTTTCTCAACTTCCACAGTCTCGCCATCGTTCACCGCCGCGCCTGGCCGCGAATACAACACAAATCACGTGTCCGAACGAACATTTCACCCTGGCATACGCCAATGCCAATGCGATGATCGCGCTCTCCCCACCACGCAACGCGCCCTGAGAGCGTGCGCGAAGCAAAAGCCGTCGTCCACAGCAAGCTCGCCTCTGGTCGCACTACAGCAAAGCAAAGCAAAGCAAAACCCTCCACCCGAGAGCACACACACACCCACATAACCCAACCACCACAACACCACCGCCAAAATGCAGGGCTTCAACATGGGCCGCTACGTCCCGCCGGACCTCGAAGGCACCACCTCCGGCAACCGCCTGAACGCCAAACGCGCACCGGGCACCCTACGCAAAGACGGCTCGCAGACCGTCCGCTTCGAAATGCCGTTCGCAGTCTGGTGCCACACGTGCAAGCCGCACGCCATCATCGGACAAGGCGTGCGGTTCAACGCCGAGAAGAAGAAAATCGGGTATTACTACAGCACGCCGATATGGCAGTTTAGACTGAAACACGTGGCTTGTGGGGGTTGGATTGAGATTAAGACCGATCCGAAGGAGACGAAGTATGTTGTTGTGGAGGGTGGGAAGGCGAGGGATTATGGGCAGGGGAAAGAGAGAGAGGTGGAAGGGGAGGGTGGGATGCCGATTTTGACGCCGGCGGAGAGGGAGAGGAGGAGGGAGGATGCGTTTGCGACGCTGGAGGGGAAGGTTGAGGAGAAGGAGGCTGTGGAGGGGAATAAGAAGAGGATTGAGGAGCTTTATCGTTCGCGGGAGAGGGATTGGGAGGATCCTGGGAATGTGAATAGGAGATTGAGGGAGTCTTTTCGGCGGGATAGGAAGGTTCTTCAGAGGGAGGAGAGGGCTGTGGAGAGTTTGAAGGAGAGGATTGGGACTGATATGGAGATTTTGCCGGAGGTGGAGCAGGATGCGCAGAGGGCGAAGCTGGTGGCCTTTGGGAACGGCAGCGCTGGTTCTGCGAGTACTTCTGGCACTTTCTTGAGGACGTCTGCGAGGACGAGCACAAGCTCCAAGACACCAATATCGAAGTTACGGAATACCCCGGGCCAGAAGAGCGAGACAAGGAAAGATGCTCTACGACGGCAACTCGTCAACAGCACGCGTGCTGCGATGAACCCGTTTGGATGAGAGGATACTGAACCATTGCACACGGCTCATTTTTAATTAGGCGCACAGGAAGATACCCTTTTGCTTTTTTAGTTGCAAGCATTTACGACACGAGTATGTTCAACGTGATCATTCGATGCATGCTTTTACCTTCATGTTCCCGCTATCTCAACCCGGGCAACAAACTGTGTCTCACACATCGATGCATGTTGAGCATGCAACTCTTTGCGCTCATCACGCATGCATGTAAGTTGCAAATCCAATCGATGTCTCACATCCAGCAAGCAACAGTCAAGGTAGTCGAATATATCACCATTCATCTAATGTCCAATCTTCGCCATCGCGTCCAACACATCACCCAGGCAATCCCACAAGACAGCACAGAACAAAGCACATCATGGGCTACTACACCACCACGACCACCACGCGCCGCAGATCCAGCTTTCACTGGACCGCCGAAGCATACCTAGCCTTCGGCATCGGCCTCGCGAGGCGTGTCTCCCACGCAGAAAGACGCTCCTCTTACTCGGAAAGACGATTTAGCAAGACCAAGACCAAGAGCAGCAACACATCTTCTTCGTCTACATCTTCACGTAAACCCAAGCGCGCCTCATCTCCATTGCCACACAAGAGCAAGCCCGCCAAAACATACCCCTGCTACCACCGTATCGTCACCCCAGATCCAGATCCAGAGCCTTCCCACCAATACCAGCATCACTATGAAACCCACAGCTTCCATGACTTCTGCGTCGCCTCAGACGCTACATACGCTCGTCTCGCGTCTCGTTTGGAGCGCTTGCGCGAGCATGAAGAGGATGTCGCGGCGTATGTGAGGGAGAGGGGTGATAGGAGCGGTTTGGGAAGGGTTGCGGAGTGTTTGAGGGAGGATGTTGGGAGGCTGGAGGGGGTGTTGGAGGGTATGAGGAGGGTTA
>Ga0265797_10006237_pt1 | contig 16966 bp, 19 predicted proteins | sample P2T30metagenome_FD_192433 | JGI IMG/M metagenome (GOLD analysis project Ga0265797, IMG submission 192433) | Plant litter microbial communities from East Loma Ridge, Irvine, California - P2 T30 | ecosystem: Environmental > Terrestrial > Plant litter > Unclassified | place: USA: California...
GCTTCCGGTTACCCAAGCCCAAGCGATGGGATGAAGGAGAAGGTGCATTGGACCGCGCCGGCAAGTACTTCTTGCTCATGGAGATGTTCCGCGGCATGTATGTGTCGCTGGAGCAGTTTTTCCGCCCGCCGTGAGTACTCCAACTAGCAGACTAATCGGCTGCTACCTGGTCGCAATGCGGTAATCTGACGTTTCTGAAGATACACCATCTTCTACCCATTCGAGAAGGGCCCTATTTCGCCCCGCTTCCGAGGCGAACATGCCCTGCGACGGTACCCTACCGGTGAGGAGCGTTGCATTGCTTGCAAGCTCTGCGAGGCCATCTGCCCTGCGCAAGCCATCACAATCGAGGCCGAAGAGCGCATGGACGGTAGCAGGAGGACCACACGTTATGATATCGACATGACCAAGTGCATCTACTGCGGACTCTGCCAAGAGAGCTGCCCAGTCGATGCCATTGTTGAGGGTATGTCGACACGTTCCCTGAGTACGCGGATCAAGTGCTAACATGATATAGGACCCAATGCCGAGTATGCGACTGAGACCCGCGAGGAGCTCCTTTACAACAAGGAGAAGCTGCTAGCAAACGGAGACAAGTGGGAGCCCGAGATTGCCGCAGCTGCTCGTGCGGATGCGCCGTACAGATAATGGACGGGAGCGATTTGGAATTACTGTACATATAAGGAGCGGTTGCGTCTGACACAGCCAGTCAGATTTCTTTTGTCAATGCATCAGTAAACAATACCAAGCTCACTGAGTCCATGTTCAAGAAAACACTGAGAGACATGGAAACGACGGACGTGGTATTGTGACGGAGTCCAACTAAATGCATCACTATTGATTTGCGAGATAACATTGGCATTGAACAAACATCCTTGAGAGAAGACAACCTAATATTCAAGATCATAATACTCCTAACGCTCATACGATGCCTGCCATGATATGGTATCAAACGCCAAATGCCTGCCTATAGTATGCATGCCGCCACCCTTTCCTTTTATATACCTTGATCCCGCCCAGCCTCATGATCATCTCGCCTTGAATGTTCCCTCGAAGCCCGGTCGCTTGACCTTCTTGCCAGGCTTCTTGACCTTCTTTTTGCCCTTTTGGCCCTTGTCATCCTTGCGCTTCTTGAGGTTCTCCTCCCTCTTCTTCTGTCTCGCGGCCTTTCCTTGGTCGACGTTCGTGAGCCTCTCCTTCCACTCTTGCTTGCTCTTGTCCTTTTGTTTTTGTTGACGCTTCAAGCTCTTCTTCAGAAGGTTGACGTCGTCGAACACCTTCTCGCCCTGTGCCCTCTTCTTGGCGGCCAGCCATAGATCCTTCTCTTGAATATCCTTGCGCTTGTCCTCGTCGAAGGCGTTAATGCGAGCCTGTTTCTTTTGCGCAGCCTCTAGTGCCGTCTTCGCATCTGACTTGCCCTTCTTCTTCTTGGAGTCGAGGAATCCAGAGAGATTGCTCTCAAGCTGCTGGCCGTCCCATGCGATCTTGCCGAAGTTGAAGTTGCGCTCAGTCTCCGGCGACCTCGCCGGGAATACAGAAGGTGAGCCCGAACCGCCTCTTATCCGTGCGAGCTGCTCCTCCGCTTGCTGTCGTGCCTCATCCTCTTTCGCATCCTGACGCATAGCCTTCTTCGCGGCCTTCTTTTCGGCTTCCTTCTTCCTGCGCGCTTCGATCAGCTCTGCTCGGTTGCGTGCAGGGCGTCCATCTGGGCCGTCGGCCTTTCGCGCCGCGCGCATTGCCTCTAGTTTCGCGTTCAACCGAGCGCGGAAATCCTCATGTTTTTGCGGATCGATCGTGTATGGCTTCTTAGCCTTCTTCTGTGGCGCTTCCTCACCGGACTGGGGTAGTGAAGAATTTGACGAAGCGGCGGAGGCGACGGAGGCTGTGGAGGAGTTGGAATTGGCAGTAGTGGAGGGAGCAGTAGACTGACCCTCTTCGACGAGACCGGAGACGTCCAAGGCCTCTATGCGTTCGTCTGGATGTTCGAGTTCGTCTGCAGACGCGTCGTCTTCTTCGTCTTCGTCTTCGTCCTCGTCATCGTCCTTTTCAGGCTTTTCGGCGGCGAGACCTTGGAACTGCGTTGGTAGCGCTTTCTTCGCTTCCAGCTTTTGCTTGTTCTTGGCCTGCTTCTCCTTCCTCTTTTCTCTCCGCTTCTCTGCTTTCGCCGCGTGCTTGGCCTCCGCCTTGGACAAAGTGACTTCTTCGGTCTCTTCGGCTTCTGGCTCAACAGGCTGTGTCTTTTGCTTCTTTGCCTTGCTCTTGATGCCCTCAAGAGGCTTCTCCTTTGTGATGTCCATGTCAAGGTCGGACGACTCGGGCTCGGAAACCTCCTCACCCTCCAATTCACGCTTCCGTTTTAGCGCGTTCTCGTCCATGACGTCTTTGGCGCTCTTATGGGAGGCAGGATCCAGCTTCGCTCGCTTGGCAGCTTGTCGTTCTTCGAGAGTCTGCTTCTTGCCTTTCTTTTGCCATTGCGTCTGCAGACATCATGTCAGCATAAGGCGATGCCTGAGGTGAAGAGATGCATACGCTGGTGATACTCTCGTCCTTGCCATAGTAGTCTTTGGCGGGTATCAGAGACATGAGTCCCTCGAAGGCACGAGCATGGCTCTTTAGACGCTCCTGCAGCTCTCAGTTAGCGGCGAGAGCGAGCGACAGGAGGCGGGCCCGGTGCATACCTCGAGATTGTCGCCCATTGCGAGGACAGTAGACGCAGTATCCTTTTCGAAATGTGATATGTCCTGTTTCAGACGGATAGAGGGCGCAGAGTTGGCGGGGCGAGCGTGTCGTGTGCGGGTCGCGAAAATCGAGGTCAAAACGAAAGCCAAGATTTCGAGCAGACTTTCAGCGCTAGGGCCCTTCCAAGATCAGACCCACCCGCCAATAGACCCTCGCCGCCCCAGCCACCGACCATTCAGGCTTAACGCGAAGCAGACTCGCGTGCTCTTTCACCAGCATCAGCCTCGCTGCCGGCAAGGTGCCGCGAGTCCATGGATGATGCGCGTCTGTCAGATCCGCTTGCCTCTCGCGCTTCACAACGATAGGCCAAGACAATTCATTTGTTGTACATGATAGTCGGTGGAGACGCGTACGCACAGCCACCCGAGCCCAAGCACAACCTCGCCGTCGTCGCCTTGTATATATCCTAGGCAACGCCCTGCTGGCAATCACCTGACAACTCCATATACTCAGCGCTATCCCACATATCAGAACTGCTAATACCTTCGCTCTAATGGCTACGCCGATCATCGAAGCCAGATCTCTTTCATCGCTTACCGCTCTTGCCTCAAATCCACCAGCTTACCCAAGGAATCCTACTCATGAGAGGCATGACCCGCTAGTACTGTACATCGCCCGTGTTCCTGGCAGCAGAGGTACGGCTGTCAATATGTCTTCTCCTACAGTAGACCTAACGTGCTTCAGATGTCTTCTTATCTCCGATGAAGCCGCGGGAAAAGGTGGTGACCGCAGAAGACATACAAAGTTCACTCTATTTCGTCCACGTTGAGCAACCAGAAGATGCTTACCTTGTCGACCCTCCTGGATTCCAGGATACAGATTATGCGCAAGAGAGCCAATTGTCTTCTAATCCCGTCTCTGCGCCTATCGTCCCAAGGAAAGCAGTACCCGGCATAAACACTGCTCCCATACGGAAGCCCGTTCCCAGCCCTCTGGCGCCCATCAATAATTACTCCAACAACCAGAACACTGATGCAGGCAACTATGCGCGGAGATCTGCAATGCTCGCCCCAGAGTATAGCCACAGCCCACGACGCTCATTCGATGCAAGCCAGTACCAACAGGAGAACCGAAGACCGACAGCTTCGCCACGTAGACGATCGGAGAATCCGTCACGCTCCAGTGCATCGCTCACCCTTATCCGACGAGATCCCGCATCTGGAGCGCAATGGAATGTTGCTCGCATTGAGGATCCACCTGTCCTAGATGTCTCGTCGACATTGAATGATCCTGGCATCAAGAAGAAGTTGGGAGCACCGATGTATATCGAAGTTTTCAATCCTGGCTATTCCAAATTTCTGCATTCCGACACCACGAACAAGCCCCCTTTAACAACACGAGATAGCGGCATGTCAATCCAATCACATAATGCAGCGTCAGAACAACAGACGGGGGCTCATCTGTCTACGAACGAGAACGTATTCCGACGACGCATATGGATGGAAGGGTCGCAGCATGTAGGCGGCTTTGGACATCGGAAGCTTAATTCGTATGACTACGATACCGGACGTCCTGACTCAAGGGGGAGTTATCGCGCGCAGACCAACTCCACATCGACAGACATGAGACCGTCTCCAACCCCTCCGTTCGTGACTAGGCAAGACCAGTCATATGCTAGCATTCAGGTCTCAGATAGGCAAACCAGTTTTCGTGGTTATGTGTTCACAAGTCCGTGGAACGGACGATGCGAATTCACCACCGGAGTAGGCGGGGGATCTTTGAAGGTAATGCCACTCATGTCTCAGTGATTGTCAACAGGAGATACTAACTACTCTGGTAGTGTCGACACGTTGTCCCAGGGCTTCAAGGAGCGCCGCCTACAGCCATGACGGTTAGTGAGCTACGTTTCAACCTCCCGAGTAGTCCCAAACCCACTACACCCAGAGGCGAAGAAGGCTCAAAACGCTCGTCATTCTTCCGCAAAGCACGACACAGCCGCAACAACTCCTCTTTATCAGTCAGTTGCGATGACACCACCGAAGACGCTAGAAGTTCGTTGGATCGCTTAGATCTTTCTTTAGGTCAGGAGTTCGCAGGTGGTGGTTTTGGTGGTAAGCAAGCGAAATTGGGAAAGATAATTCTGGAAGATGAAGGCTTGAAGATGATGGACTTACTAGTCGCGGCGAATCTGGGATTGTGGTGGAGAGCTTACGAGAAAGCGCTTGTAAGTGGGGGTACTACAGATACTATACAATAAGCTGGAGACGACCGTAACCACGTTGGAGCATAGGATTCTCATAGTGCAAGCCCGGTGTCACCTTTGGGAGGGTAATTGTCGTGGTGTTTCTCCTAGTTTCAAACGGGTCCGAGACGACACTGCCTATTGCGATATGCCATGTGAGGTATCAGACGGTATGTATAGTGAAAGAGCCATCTGACAGCACTGACCACGTAGCATCGAGCAGTCACTTTAAGCGTCTATATATGTTCTAGAGCTGACTTGGTCATGCTGGTGACTTTTCACGGCTGCTTTCCATAACCTATAAAGGTAGATTGACGTCAATCACTCCCCTTATTCACCAGTCTACTTGCACGCACTCTTCTTGAGACCCTTTTTAGATCCAGCCTCTGACTTCCGCATCTCCATTTCAACAGAGGCCCTTGATCGCAATCACACCACCACACACGTCGACCAGCTTGATAGCAGAGTATGGCACGTCCTAAGAAAGCCAGTGTGCCCACAAAATCGTCCTTGTCCGATGGAGATGGACGGCGTAAGACTCGCAATAGCGCAGCGCAAGAGGAGGAGGAAGACATTCTCGATAACATTACTCTGGCTCCACCGGTCTCACAGCCACAGCAAAAATCGAAACCCATCCCGTCCCCCAAAACACCTGGCGAATTCGACCATGTCGTACTAAAACTTGAGGCTGATTGTAACGACTACCTCGCTAAGGCCGATGGATCCGAAGATTATTTACGAGACATGAAAACTCTAGAGGTTCATCTCGACACAATTAAACTATTCGCATATACGGAGGACCGTTTCGCGATGGCACTCAACAAGCTACACCCTCGGGGCGACAACGCTACCAACCCTCACGCCTTACAAACCCTCCGCCTAGTCGTGAAAGGCAACATACTCCTTACGCGTTACAGCTACCACCTCATATCACCATTGTCATCTGCCTTTGTAAACGACAAACTGAAGAAGTTTGCAGACGGCAAGCTGTCCGACGAGGAGAGAGATAAGCTACCCTACAAGCTCAACAGTACGGAGAAACTTCTCGCGAACGCGCTATTGGGTATTCGTGGAGTGAAGCAGGTTTCTATCGAGAGCAAAGGAAAAGGAACAGTTGAAGCAGACTTCGCGGCCACTATTAAAGCTACGTTGGTCCAGCCTCAGGGGACTGATGTCTTGCAAGTAAGCGATGAAGAGTCTGAGTTCTCGACGCATGCGTTGAACAGGCTGGGGTCGATCTACTCGAATGCGTATTCTGGGGACGCGCTGAACCCATACGCTTCTCTAGCTCCACCGGAAGTAGAGCTCGCGGACTATTCGGAGGATTCAGACGATGATGCGCAGGCCGCTGCTATCGCAGAACCGCAGAGACTCGTCAGACGTAGGCCGAAGGAGGATGTTCCCGTCATAATATCAGGGCCGCGAACGCGCGGAACGATGGCCAAGAAGGCTGAAGACGTTGGGGAGAACGACGAGAATAGCGATGAAGAGGATGAGAACGAAGCATATGGTCTGGGTCTCAGGGAGATGGTTCGAATCTACAAGCAGAAGTCGCGTCCTGGCGATATAGATTCGGAGACTTCCAGGTACGACGTGTTGCCAGTAGTCCTAACCGCGAGGGATGAAGCGGTTGAAATGGGCTGGAAAGTGTAGCACTGTTTCTACCGGAAGTGTTTGGGAAAATGAGACGAACAATTCCAGAGACGGATTGGGATTGGTTTAGTGAAACTATGGCTCTCCGTCCTGCGTGTCGAAATGTACTTAGGTGTAGTTTAGGCGTGTTCATGGATACCTAGGTAGTTCTAACTTGGGTAGAAAAGAAGTGTAGTAGAGCTATGTCAATAGAAGAGGCAAGGGCGTATCTGTCAACAGCAGTCCAGTCACATAGGCCTGCTCAGCCTTTGTCTTGTGAGATACTTTGCTGAAGTTGGTGCACCGCCACAGCGAAGTGAAGGTGGCACCTGGTGGGGTAACTGCTTGTCGTCCGTGCGTAGGTGCCTTGAGCTCGCGGACGCGGAGAGCTATGTCACCTCCGCCTCGACAAACACATTTAATTGCGGCAACACTACACGTTTGTCCTCGCTATTCAACCAAATACCTTCGTCCAGAACAGGAGCTCTACTGGGAACCGAACCGATACACTGAATCGGAAATACGCAGTCAATAACGATACGATACCCCACCCTGCATCGCCGCCTCCGCCTTGCCTACGTGCTCGAACCACAAGATCACTCCACACCGACGCGACAATGTCGGCCGAACTCACCACTATACTGCTGTCGTTCCAGCCAGACAGTCCAGACCTCGCAAAGCGGCGCGAATATGATTCGAAGGCTCGTTCATTTGTCTCGCAACTGAACAATATCCCGTCATCACAATGGACCAAGAGCGCAAATACAACCCAAGACGTTCTTTCGGTAAGGACAGCTGATAATATCAGCCCGGAGGCCGCTGACTTTGCAGATACTCAACCCCGCCGTGAACTCAATAGCATACGCCTTTGCTCTCCGCCACCGCATCTCCGCCATCCTCGAGAAGAGAAACGTACCCGATACACTGCAGCCCGGTGGTACGTTATGGAATCAGCTGGTGCTCTTCCTGGAGACTGCAGACCCTATACAACTACGCTATGTTGGGAAAGAGTGGAGATACCTCGTCGAGCAGACCGAGGCGATTGCGCGGGCATGCGATTCTGTAGGTCGGACAAAATGCTATTTCCTGCATGAGATGCTGACTACTACAGGCGAGCCTGGCTATTGCGCCCATGCGGTCGGCTATGACTCGACTTGATGCTTCCACAGGCACCTTTACCTCAGTCCACCTTTCCTTTATACGTCTATGCATGGAGACGCGATCGTACGCGGCCGCCGAACCGATCCTCGACAACTATATCCACAGCATCCCCCAGAAGATTGCCAACGTTGTCCGTGACGGCCTCGAATACTCAGTACCATGTGCGGACGTCGCGAGCAGCGGGGAATACATACATCAGAACTCTGGACATTCAGACAAGGTGTCGCTGACGGATATAGAAGAGTACTATGTTCTAGGTGCTCAGGTATATCTGGGCCTTCGGCAATTCAAGAAGGCGAAACAATTTCTGGAGCACGTGCTGGTTATACCTACGACCAAAACAGCGAATGGCTTGATGCTGGAGGCGTACAAGAAGTGGGTGTTGGTGAGCTGTCTTGTAGAGGGAAAGGTATGTTACAGCCAAGCAGTATATCGCGGACCAAGCTGACATTCGCAGGTGGGCACTGCACCACGGACCTCAAACGGAAGCGCGATCAAAGATATCAAGGCTGCGTCGAAAGCCTACGAAGCCCTGGCGGACGCATATGAGGAGCTGGACAACATGTCGAAGCTGAAGGCTCAGGTGCAGGCGGGTAGTGAGGTCTGGGCAGAGGTATGGTCATCATACACTGCAAATCGTGCAACGTTTGTTTCATGAATACTAACAAGACGTGTAGGATGGCAACACTGGTCTCGTCAACGAACTCATCAGCAGCCAGACACGGGCTTACGTTTCGCGGCTGTCACGGACGTACTCGGCAATTCCAGTCTCAAACATCGCGCACCATCTGGGGGCACCTGCTGATGAGATCGCCGGATACATCGACACATTGATCAAGGATGGGCACTTGAACGCACGGCTAGAGGAGACGGACAAGGCGAATGCGGGGATCGTACTACGTTTCTTCTTGGACCCAACGCAAGGACCTCTGGCCAAGAGCGAGAAGCAGCAACAGCAAGCGCTGTTTGAGCAGACGCGCCGTACCAACATGCTCGCCGAGCAAGTCAAGGACGCCGACTACCGAATGACGCTTACCAAAGAGTACGTCGAGAATCAGAAGCGGCTGAACAAGAGGCAGACCAACAACGGCGATGCCATGGACACGGCGTGGGACGACGGCCTCGAAGCTGAAGAGGACATGATGACAGATTTGCACTGAAGATGAAGAGCGATGGTAGACGCATAGCAAAGTTGACTACAATTTCCCTACATGGAAGGGGAAGACCGAAGAGACGGTGACTAGTGCTGACGAAGCTGAGCGTTTGGCAGGGTTGGGCATGATAAATGTCCATGACGCGATAACGGTAATGCATGAAACGAGAGATGGCGGATCCCAAACAGCAGACATGATCAGGGACGGACCATGAAGGCTGGCAAAGCAGCCTATAGGAGGCTGTGGGGAGGCGAGAACGGTGACGGGCTGTCCTAATCCAGACACGAAGGTATCTGTAGCGAGAAGAATCGCGAAAAGAAATCATGAAGCCAGCAATGTGCCACGTGTTGAGAAGCTGGGTGATGCAGACTTGCTTGTTGCGATGCTTTTGGTGTCAGAAATGGCGTACGTGGAGCGGGATTTGGAAGTTTAGGCGTGTGTCAGTATCAGTCGATTATCGTATACGCGATACGACCGCGCTGCTGGGACCGTGTTTGATAGCAGGCGCGACATGGGCCTCTGGAGCGCGTGGCAAACGGACCGAATTGGCGAATTGCGATGTTCGGGCGTCGGGCTGCCATGAGCGCAAGCGATTGCGAACGGGTTGGGGTTGTAGTCAGAGGTTACTTTTGACACGTCGTGTTGAGTAAACAATGCCATCGCACGACATGCAATTGTCGGCATCGGATTCGGGAGGATTATGAGGCGCCGTCGGGATTGAGCATCGAACGTTTGTTTTTGTTGCAATGGGAAACGGAAGTGGAGAGGGGATGGCGAACGGGGAACGGGGAAGAAGCATGATATGGACTAAGGCAGGCTAGAAGAAGGGACTACAGATCGCCGATGGCTGGTGAGATGGCACAGATGAGAGGGTCATGGAGCAGATTGATAGTTCTGCGGCAAGTCAGGAACCCGGTGTTGTGCTTTGGAGGTGTGTAGAGCAGGCCGGAGACTGGGCATCCATCAAGCGCAGCCACAGGGCCTAGCTGCTAGTCTGTTCCTGCAGCAGAGGCCAGGGTCCAATTGGAAAGACCATCTGAAACGTACTGTCTGGGAGCGTAGTAGGTAATGGAATCTTCAGGCCGCCCAACGAGGCCGCCCACTGGAGACGTGATGGCGAGGCGGGACGTCTAGAGCCCCTAAAGCAGAGGGACTAGGCCGAGGGATTTGCGTGCAGCGTGTCGTGGGCTCAGTTGGTGTTCGTCCGGGCACTGGCTAGCACGATAGAGAGAGGCAGCCGGGTCGGCCGGGCTGGACAGGGGTAGAGACCCTCTGGGCTAAGCCGGGTTTGGAAGACCCCTGGGTGGCTTTGCGGGTTGCGACTTGGCGGCACTGTGCTCTCCACAGGCGGCTGCTCGTCGCTGCGTACGACATATTCGAGATACACAGCACATTGCACCACCGCTCGCGAGCACGCCGCCCGCCGCACCGCCTCCAAGCACCTCCGCCGCCCGCCTGAGCGCGTTCCTGCTTGTGGCAACCATGCCTGCATGCGCCGTGCATTAACCGCTGGCTTGGCCTGAGACACGCTTTCCTGCCTCGACACCCGTGGACGTCGACGCCGACAACATGAATATCCAGGCCACGCCGCCCCCGGCCACGACCTCACGACGCCGCTCGAGCGCTGCCAACGGCGCTGCAGAGGCCATTGCCGCCGCCGCCACCGCCTCTGCCAACCTCAACCGCTGGTCCCAGGCTCCGGGCACCCAGGCCGGCAGGAGCGACCACCCGCACCACCAGCACCACCCGAGTTTCTCGCGCAAGCTGAGCATCACTACGCCCAACACCGCCGCGCCTGCCACTGCCGCCAATGGCCCCGAATCCCCCGCTCGCATCGCCAATTCTGCCCCTCGCTCGCCCACCGCGAGCCCCCGCCGACACCGCCCACGCTCGCCCGCATACGACCCCCCATCCGCGGTGACAGCCGCCCCAAAGGTGCCCCAGCTGCCCCCGATCCTGCTGCCCTCGACCGTCTACGACCCCAACACCCCCACGAGCACCTCGACCACCAACAACTCGCCCTCGGCATCTAGCCTCTTTACCCCGAACCTGCTCTCCGGCCTCCAGCAGCGCGACTACTTCAACTCGAAACCCACGCAGCCGCCGCCCTCCCAGAGGCCCCCGTCTCGCACCACCAAGGCCGAAAAGGTGCTGGGCAAGTCGCCCCTCGGGTCGCCTGCGGTCCTTCAGGAGGCTGACCCAAGGCACGACTCCACTTCGGGCGCAGCTCGGCCCTCTACAGCACGCAGACCCTCCGTTGCAGCACCTAGGGATCCCGTCCAAAAGCCCCCACCCAGTGCGGGCCACAGACCAGCCGCCTCGCGGGACCACTCCAGGAGCCAGAGCAGAGAACAGTTCAGGTCCGGGAGCAGAGCCCATGTCCGCAGCCCCAGCAGGGATCACCATCGCAACGAGAGCAACGCCAGCGCTAGGCTAGACGACAGCTACCAGGGCACTCCTCCCCGCACACGCGAGCGCAGAGAGAAAGACAAGAAGACGATGCTGTCGCGTGCCCTGCAAAAGGCGAACACCGCTGTCCTGCTCGACAATGCGCAAAACTTCGAGGGCGCCATGGAGGCGTACGAGGATGCCTGCAAGCTCCTCCAGCAGGTCATGATCCGCAGCTCGCAGGAAGAGGACAGGCGGAAGCTGGACGCCATTGTAAGTCAATGCATACATTATCTGTAAGGTTTCACCACTAACGCCAGCAGCGAGTAACATACACCAACCGCATAGAAGAGCTGCGACGGCTAGATCCCGGCTACACTAACCATAGCGGCAAATCACTACCAGCACGCCCTATGAGCGGGGAATCGCTGGACGAACACCGCTCAATGCTGCTGCTTGACGACGATGAACCACCCGCAGTAATTGAAACTGCCACAGTGTCTCGCATAGTTAACGACCGTTCTATATATGATACCCCTCCAGCCGGCGAGCCTACACCGCCGCCCAACCAGCAGCTGCCTCTCCGCAAGGGCTCCGACGGTCCTCGTGAGTCGGTCATTTCCACCGCCATCCGCGATGTGCAAAGAGGCATGCAGAACCCGCAATTCAACCTACAGCCCCCACCTGGGCGAATCGCGCCTTCTACCACATCTGTCCGATCATCGGTTGCCGAATCGATGATGGACCGCGTATATATGCCCCCACCGCTCTCCCCAAAGCGGTCCAAATCTCCTCTCCTCAGCGGTAAGGAGTCCGAGCCCGAGGAGTATGGCCGGTTATTACGACCACAGCAGCCCGTCAAGTCAAATCACCAACGAGTTCATAGCAACGAGTCAACATCATGGCTTGACACTATTGATGAGTCTGGTGGATCTTCGTGCTCATCCTCGGTTCATTCCATGTCTCCCGGGGGAGTGCGCCGAAAACATATACGAAATAACAGTGGAGGAACCGAGGCAGAGTTCGATGCGGCGCTTGATGCAGCCGTCGAAGCTGCGTACGACGATGGATATGAACCTTATGATGACGACATTTCTACACCCGGCGATTTAATAGCGACTAAGTTGCGTAACGTGGAACTGGCCAAGGAGCGCGTGCGGGAGGCGGAACGCGAAGAGGCCATTGCCGCGGCCAAGTATCGTTACAAAGAGACGCAGCTTCGGGGCGAGGGCCTTCCGCATGTGCGCGAAAGCGCCGAGATCAGATTCAACGACGAGGCGGAAGAGGAAGAGCGGTTACTAGACGAGATGACGCGAGAGTACATGCTGGATGGGTTTGATTTCGATCTGCAGACAAAGTCTTCGTTACCGCGGCAGTCAGACTCGAGTGGCTTCTCTGGAAGCGCGTACAACAGCTCCGTGTCGTCACACAGAACGACGGGTGGTACGTCACTCTCGACCGTTGCAGAGTTGATGCACCCGACATCCAAGCAACCACCCGCTCATTCCCCGCCCGCGGTGCCTGCTCCATCTGGCGCTCTGCCTGCCTTGCCTACGGTTCCCGAGTCACAAGCACCGCAAACGATCGACACCGCAGAAACCACACCACGGCCCACTACTGCAACCAAGGACGCAGCCTCAGTACGAAGTCGAAGGTTATCGGGACAAAATGCAAAGTCTTTGAAAATTGAGACTTCTGTACCGCCTGTCCCGCCTGCACCTCACACGGAGAAGCCTCCGGTACCAGCTAAGGATGCGCCTACCGACCTCCCCGTCCAACCCAAGTCGGCGGCACCAACATTCAGCACCACCAAGCCTACCCTGGACTCCGCGTTCAAGCTTCCCGCGCTGCCGCAAGCGTCCCAACAAGCTGGTCTTCGAGCTCCATCACCTCAGCCCACCCTCTACAGTCCCGCCGAAACTGCTGCCACGGTTTCACCCGCGACGCCCGCCCTCGGCCATGCTGTTTCTAACGAGGCTGGTCTTGTACCAGGTTCGCCAAAGACCGGAAAAACCTCAGCGATGGGAATCAGGAAGAACAAGTCCTCTCTCAGCCTGAAACAGCGCAACTTGTCAATATCCAGCCCAGATGGCTCAGATGCATCCATAGGAACGCCACTGAGCACGACTTTTTCCATTACGGGCAGGAAACCCAGCAATGTCAGCCTGGCAATGCCAACGCCCAGCGTCCCCACATTCAACGTCGACGGTCTACCGAGTGGAGGGATGCACTTGTTCGAGAGTGATATCCACTCACCGTTCTCGCCCGGTTCGCCAAGCCCAGCCATCACGAACGCCCCGATCCCTCTGGAGCCATGTCCGGATTCTTACCTCTTGAGACCGTTCTGGTTAATGCGATGCTTCTACCAGACTATCGCGCATCCCCGCGGTGGCTATCTCTCCACTAAACTCTTTATTCCCCGCGATGTCTGGCGAGTAAAGGGTGTCAAGCTAAAGAACATCGAGGACAAGATCGCCAACTGCGACATGCTCACAGCAGCGCTTCAAAAGCTAGCGTCTGTGGATACCAACGACGCGGATGCTGTCCTAGAAGAGATGCAGTCTTTGGAACTAGTGCTCGACCAGGTGCAAGCCCAGCTAGCAAAGAAACTAGGCAACGAAGTCGGTGTACAATCCGTAACCGCACTGTTCAGAGATGCGACCACTGTCGGCGAAGGTGCATCGTCAACAGACGCCTCCGGCAGGCATGGCTCCGTGGACCACCAACACAAGGGTGCTGTTGCTCAGGGCAAATCATACCTTGCTTCGTGGCGGAAACTCCGATCGAAGAACTCGGGCGTCAACCTCGCGGGCATGGCTGGTGGTGCCAAGAGTGCAGAAGTGCCCAAGGACACTCTGATCATGTCCACCCTTCCCATGACCAACCTCCCCAGCATCCGCTTCGCAAAGCGAGACATTTCCGGTGTTGTGTTTGAGGGACCTAATGCAGGGTACATGGGTTCTTTGGCAAGGCTATTCGATGCGGTCCAAATATTGGGTATGTCTTTTTCTACATCATCTCTCATCATAACTATGGATTAACTAACAACGCTCTAGACCAAATCGCCCGCCAAGTCGAAGACCCAGGTCTCAAGCATTCCTCCCCCACCCACGTCGGTCTCGAGCTATCAACCCGCCACGCCGCAGAGTTCTTCGGCTTCTACATCTGCCGCTTCGTCCTCACCGACGTCACCATGATGTTGGATAAATTCATCAAGAGAGGCAGTGAATGGGTTTTGGTCTAACACAGAGAGCGCAAGCCTGCCCTATCTGTATGTGAATATGCTTCTTTTCACTTCAATGCAAGGGATTTGTAATGAGACGGAGATGTTCTTTGTTTCCTCAAGCGTTTTGTACTGGGCGACCTGTGGAAATGGGTCTGGTCCGGTCTGGTCTGGTATGTATCCATACATATTATCATGACTCAAGAAAGCGAAGAGAGAAGAGGCATGAGTATCTCTTTTGGAAAGAAGCAAGAAACGAGCGATGGGATGAAGGAAGGAGACTGGTGTTTTCGGCGGCTTTTCCTCTAGTCGCAAGCACAGTCAAGTCATGAGGTTATGGATCTTTGTTGAGCGCTGGAATGGCGCTTTAGCTTGGCTCTTTATTTTGGTTTTCAATCTTGTTGTTCGCTGTTTGTTTTGGTCTCGTCTCTGCGTTGCATACTGGCTTTCGAAGATATCCCCCGCCACAACTCTTAGCTTAGCTTTATTCTTATCGAAGCATACATTTTTTTCGAGATGCTGCAATCTGGGTGTGTGCTTTATGTGGTGAGAATGGAGAGGTCAGAACGTTGGACGAATCTAACATGTATGATGGAGCTTTGGAAGAAAGAGCCTGTTCATATTACGATGCATTGAGAAAAGTAGGACAGTACAGGAAAAAGGCTCGACAACTCAAACAACAAAAGGCCTTCCCACTCTCGCCTTCTCCGCAGCAGTAGTACTCACACGCTTCTCCTCAGCCTGCACAACCAGATCATGCGGCGAGAACTTGTCCACCGTCGACACCCTCGGCCTAGGCTCCGACCGATTCCACAACTCAAAGTGGCTATAGAACCTTCCATTCCCAGGCGGCGGCCTCTTCGCCTCTGCTCTACCCAAGACACTCCGACCACCCACTCCCGGCACGGCGGGCAACGACGGAGAGCCAGATGCCGCGTCACCATCATCGTCGTCATCACCACCACCACCGGGTAGATTAAGAAAGCGACTCCAAGCCGTTGCCGCACTCTCCAGACTACTACTCGCACGTATGGTGCGTATAACAGCCTGAGCGCTGATGAGCTCGCTTTCGAGCAGTGCAGTCTGGAAGGTAGTGAGGCTTTGCTGGAGACCGGCGACGGCTTCGTTGACGGGGCTGTTCATTTCGCGGTGGTAGGACCGGCCGAGGGTTATCAGACTGTTGGCTAGGTTGGGCATGGATTGCACGTATTCCATGTAGGGGGACGTGAGGTCGATGGTGAGGTTGTCGAGCGTGGGTGTTGTGGTGGGGATGCTGGTTGGCAGGGCGAGGCTGGCGGTTAGGGGGAGCGTGGGGGTTGCGAGTGTGGGCACGCTGGTGGTGGGTAGGGTGCCGTTGAGGGTCGAGTTGCTGGGCAGGAGCCATGATGTCTGTTGTTGGTGCTTGTTAGTGCTGGTCATAAGAATGCTGGAGGTAGCGGTCAAGACACGTACCCTGTTCGTGTCTAGTTGGAATTTTCCTCGGAGGATAGTGTTGGTGATGTTGTTGACGAGGTCGGCAGTACCCATCTGATCGCTGCCACCGAAGAGGTTGAAGCCAAAGCCTCGATTGGGGTTATTCGGATTTCCGATAGCACTTGCTGCTGCATCGACGACACTGCGCATATCGGTAAGGTCCTGCACCGCGGCGGGTGTGGCTATGGCGGTCGGGATCAGGATGACGCCAGTGACGAGCATCGTGTGGAGCAAGAAGGAGGCCTTGTGGTGAACCGAAAACATACTAGGCTGACGATGCGGCGAGCAGGTAATCGGAGTTAGTAGGCGGAGGTGAGAGGTGGTAGGAAGGCTCAAAGTATGCTGCTGGAAGCTAGGAGTGTCTTGTGTAGATTGTTGGTGGATGAAGAGTGTAGGTTTGGGTGGCATTGCTGGCTTCTTATCGTATGCGTCTAGCTCAGTACGTGGTGGGAGGAACGATGCTGTCAAAGGACGTGTCGAAGTTAGTGAGCCTATTGGGAGGAAAGAACGACGAACCGTGTGACTGGAGGCGACTATGGGAGTAGTACAAAAATGCAAGAGCCATCAAGCAGCATACCTACAAGCCGGACCACCAATATTTCAATTTCTTCGATGAGGTCGATAACCTTGTGATATCTGTCAGTGCGAGTTACGAACCAGCGAAGGGCCTGTGTAGACACTCTCGGCAAAGTGTGAATGTACAAGCAAGCATTTCAAATCCATTCGTCATTCCCAGTGGTATCATCTATCCAAACCCTACAATAACAACCTTCCAGAACTCCAAACGTCATACAAAAGAGCACAAAAACAAGCCCCATCACCTCTTCTTCACTGCATCCTCCATGCGCCTGATAAGCGTCTTCAACCCAACGCCCTTCTCACAGTTGTTCTCAAGATACTCTTCCATCTTCTCCCTCACCTCCTTCATACCCTTCAGTACCGGCAATTTGTTCCCCTCTTCACCCTCAAGGTGCATGAGTGGGTTCAAGAGTAAATCAAGGCAGGCATGCCAGA
>Ga0265797_10006238_pt1 | contig 16963 bp, 15 predicted proteins | sample P2T30metagenome_FD_192433 | JGI IMG/M metagenome (GOLD analysis project Ga0265797, IMG submission 192433) | Plant litter microbial communities from East Loma Ridge, Irvine, California - P2 T30 | ecosystem: Environmental > Terrestrial > Plant litter > Unclassified | place: USA: California...
TGCCCGCCTCGGAGCCGTCAACAGCAGCGCCGTCCACCGGCCGCCCCGGCGCCGCGGAGCGCGCGCCGGCCCGCCCCGCGACCGAGCGCGCGGAGGTGTCCGCATGAGCACGACCGTGACCACCACGGCGCCGGACGCGACCGCGCCTGGGGGAGCCGAGCCGGGCCTCCTGACCGTCGAACCCGTGGACCCGGAACGCGACGCCGCCGTCGTGCAGTCGTGGCTCGCCCACCCGGCGTCGTCGTGGTGGGAGATGGGCGACCTCGACGTGGACGCCGTGCGTGCCTACCTGGCCGGCGTGCAGGCGGACCCCGCGCAGGCAGCGTGGCTCGGCCGCCGGAACGGTGAACCGTGCTTCCTGGCGGAGACCTACGACCCCTCCGCCGTCCTGCTCGCCGACGTGTGGGCGGCCGAACCCGGCGACGTCGGCATGCACCTGCTCGTCGCGCCGGTGCCCGCTGACCGTCGTGTGCACGGCCTGACCAGCGCGGTGATGCGTGCCGTCGTCGAGCACTGCCGGGACGCCCTCGGCGCGCGCCGGGTCGTCGTCGAACCGGACGTGCGGAACACCGCCGTGCAGGCGAAGAACGCCGAGGTCGGGTTCCGCGCCCTGCGACAGGTGGACGTCGACGGCAAGCGGGCCCTGTTGTCGGTGCTCGACACCGATCGCATCGGCGTCCCCGATGACGACGGGCCGGCCGCGCACCTGCGGCCCGAGCACCTGGAGCCCGCCGAACGGCACCTCGTCGCGAAGGCGATCGCGGAGTTCACCCACGAACGGCTGATCGCACCCGTGCCCGACGGGAACGGGTGGCGGCTCGAGGCGGGGGAGTCGACCTACCGGTTCCGGGCGCGGCAGCACGTGCTCGAGCACTGGTCGATGGACGAGGCCTCGCTGACGCGGACCCGTGCGGGGGTGTCGGCGCCGCTCAGCGCGCAGGAGCTCGTGCTCGAACTGCACGAGGTGCTCGGGATCCCCGACGAGTTGCTCGGCACGTACCTGGAGGAGATCGCGTCGACGCTGGCGAGTGCGGCGGCGAAGCACCGGCGGGGCGGGCCGTCAGCCGGGCAGCTGGCGCGGGGGGGGGGCGGGGGGGGGGGGGGGCGTCCGTTTCGTCCGGTGCGACCGGTTTCGTCGAGGACGTCGTCGCGTCGTTCCAGGACGTCGAGGCGGCGATGACCGAGGGGCATCCGGCGTTCGTCGCCGCCAACGGCCGGATCGGGTTCGGGCTCGACGAGTACCGGGCGTTCGCGCCCGAGTCCGGCGGCCGGTTCCGGTACCGGTGGCTCGCCGCCCGACGCGAGCACACGCACCTGGCGCTCGCCGCGGACCGGACCGAGCAGGCGCACTGGGAGGCAGAGCTGTCGCCGACTGTGGTGGCCGGGTTCCGTGCCACGCTGGAGCGTCGCGGGCTCGACCCCGACGACTACGTGTGGCTGCCCGTGCACCCGTGGCAGTGGCAGCACCGGATCGCCGTGACCTTCGCGCCCGACCTGGGCCGACAGGACCTGGTCGACCTGGGCGAGGGACCCGACGAGTACCAGCCGCAGCAGTCCATCCGCACCGCGTTCAACCGCACCGAGCCGGCACGCTCGTACGTGAAGACGGCGCTCGCCGTGCAGAACATGGGGTTCCTGCGGGGGATGTCGCCCGCGTACATGCGGAACACCCCGGCCGTGAACGACTGGGTCGAGTCGATCGTCTCCGCCGATCCCACGCTCGCCGCCGCCGGGTTCTCGGTCCTCCGGGAACACGCTGCCATCGGCTACACGGGCGACGCCTACCACCGGGTCGACGTGTCCTCGCCGCAGCGCAAGATGCTCGCGGCACTGTGGCGGGAGAGCCCGCTGCCGCGGGTGGCGGACGGCGAGCGACTGCTGACGATGGCGGCGCTGCTGCACCGGGACGCCTCGGGGAACGCCGTGGTCTCGGCGCTGATCGAGGCCTCCGGCCTGCCCGCCGACGTCTGGGTCCGGCGCTGGCTCGACGCCTACCTGCTGCCGGTCGTCCACTGCTTGACCGTGCACGACCTGGTGTTCATGCCGCACGGCGAGAACCTGGTGCTCGTCGTGCGCGACGGCGTCGTGGTCCGGGCCGTGATGAAGGACATCGGCGAGGAGGCCGCGGTGCTCGGTCGGCACGACGACCGCCCGGTCCCCGCCGACATCGACCGGATCGTGCACCCGGTGTCCGACGACGAGGCCGCGCTCGCGGTGTTCACCGACGTGTTCGACGGGGTGCTGCGGTTCGTCGCCGCGATCCTCGACGACGACGGGGTGCTGCCGGAGTCCCGCTTCTGGCAGGTCGTGGGGGAGTGCATCGACGCCCACGCCGCCGCGCACCCGGACCGCCGTCGTCCCCTGGACCTGCGGGTGCCGACGTTCGAGCACTCGTGCCTGAACCGGTTGCAGCTGCGGAACACCCTGTCGATGGTGGACCTGGCGGACCAGTCGGCGTCGCTCATCCGGGCGGGGGCGATGGTGAACCCGATCGGCCGGTAGGGGCGGGGTGCTGCGGTCGGCGCTCGGTGCAGTCTCCGGTTCCGTTCCGGTTCGCACAACCGAAGTCGGCTCGCGCCGCGGTCTTCCGTGGTTCGAGCCGACTTCGGTTGTGCTGAGTGCTGAGTGCTGAGTGCGGGCTCGGCTACGGCTGTAGGCGAGTGGCCGACCAGGTGCCGTCGGCGAGCACGTACTGCAGCCGGCGGTGCATCCGGTCGCGGCTACCGTGCCAGAACTCGACGATGTCGGGCTCGAGCCGCCAGGCCACCCACCCGGCCGGCCGCGGCACGGCGTCGTCGGTCGCTTCGAGCAGCTCGTTTGCGTCGTCGATCAGGTCCTGCAGGGTCCGCGGTTCGAGCACGTCGGACTGGTCGGCGATCGCGGTCGCTGCGCGGGACTTCGGGGAGCGGTCGGCAAACAGCGCGTCGGACTCGTCGTCGGAGAGCTGCACCGCCCGGCCCTCGAAGCGCAGCTGCTGCACGGTCTCGCGCCAGTAGACCTGCAGTGCTGCGTGCGGGTTCTCGGCGAGCTGGCGACCCTTCGGGCTGAGCGTCGAGGTCCCGAACACGAGCCCCCGGTCGTCGAGCCGCTTCACGTCCACCGTGCGGGCGCTGACCCGGCCGTCGGCCCCGGCGGTGGCGAGGGTCATCGACTTCGGCTCGGAGACGTCGCGCTCGTCGGCGGCCTCGAGCCACCGCTGGGCCAGGTCGAGGGGCGATGCCGGGGGAGCGTCGAACTCGGGCAGCTGTAGGGAGTCGTCACCGGACAGAGAGGAGGACATGACTCCACCCAACCGTGCTCAGTCCTGCCATGTCCAGGCTGCCGGGGGACGTCCCCCCGGGGACCGGCACTCGCCGGGGCAGCGACGCGAGCGAGCGCGGGGTTCGTCCGGAGCGCCCTGTTGAGGTTGCCAGGGGCGGGCGCCGCGCCCGTCAGCACGACACGCAGCCTAGCCGCGTCTGCGGTGGTGAACGGATCGCCGAGCAGCGCCCGCACCGACCGCCAGGCGCTGCTCGGCCACGGTCGCCAGGTGCTCGGTCGCCGGCGCGAACACTTCGACCAAGTCCTCCGAACGGGGAGAGCGGCCTCGCCGGAGCCGGTAGGCGCGAAGCCCACCGCCTTGGTCCCTCGCCATGCCGCTCGGCCAGACGTCGTCTCGCGCACCTTCGACGCCCAGCAGCCAACCGTCTCGTTCGAGCTGTAGCCGCACCGTCGACAAGGCCTCGAAGGCGTCGTCCTCGACGGCACGGTGCTCGATACCGGCGACGACGACTGTCACGGAGTAGCGAGACCGGCCGCCCGCGCCGGACGGGTCAGCGTCCACGGTGATCGCGGCCGGTGTCGTCTCGCCCCTGCGGTGCGCCGTGCGCTCGTATACGGTCATCCGAGCGTCAATCCCGATGTCGGTGCGTGCCGGTGATGGGCGTCCGCATAGCGGAGGAGAGGGAGGGCATCGCGAACAAGGGAGAACCACGTCGCGCCACCGCCCGCGGAGTGTCTTCCGGCCCGAGGACACCGTGCGGGAAGCCTTCGTCAGCGGTCGGCATCTTCAACCGTGAAATCCACGCGGTTGAACGCCGACTGTGTCGGCGCCGCGATACCCGGCCCGATGGAGCGCAGGTACCCGCTTGGATCGCTGATGCTCTCAGTGGGAGACGGCGGCAGGCCGGGATCCGTGCGCTCCGGGAGCACGGCCCTGGTCTGGAGCGCTTCGACGGTGGACGCGAAGTTGAGAACTGTGCCGTAGCCAACATGAAGATGGCCGAGTTCGTCCATGTACTCGGCTCTTCGGAACGTGTGGGTGCTGCCGGTTCGCAGGTCGCCCTCCGGATCGAGAGCATCCAGGGTGAGCGCGAGCGCTCGCAACAAGCCCATTCGTGCGCGAAAGCGCTCGGGGACATCGCGCGTATCGATGTTCTCGGCGAGAGGGATCACGAGCCGGTTCCCTTCGAACTGCCGATCGGGAACGGCATTGACCTCGACTACCTCGGGGAGCTCGTGAGGCAGATCGAACTCCAACGGCCAGTCTTCGGGCTGGTCGACACCGCGCCCGAGTTCCCGTGCGTCTGGCATCGTGCGATCGTTCGGCACTTCTGCAGGACCGATCGGATATATCGCATCGATGCTCGCCTTCCAATAGGAATCGCAGGCTATGCACCGGAAGTACCAGCACCGGGCCGATTCGGAGAAGCCGAGCTGATCAAACACGGTGGCGCGGCGCTGCCACGTCCAGAGGCAGGTCTCACAACCATGGCGCGGAAACTGGTCAGGCAAAGGTCTGCACTGTCTCGGCGATTCCTTCTGGCGATATCTCCATGCCGATCGGCAGCGTCCGAGGATTGATGACGAGGCCGTGGCCCGGGGTCATGCGGGTCATCAACTCCCGGCCGCTCAACACGATGAAGTACGGGGCTTCTGCAGCGAGCTCCTGGACCCGCGACGGGTCAGAGAAGACTGCGATCATCGGCACGCCTTCTCGATCGAAGATGATTGGCGCGAGTTCGTGCAATCCCTGTGCGGGGACCCCCGACGGCACGATCAGCGGAGCAACCCACACCGCCTCCGCCACCGATCGGCTGTCGGCGTGGCCGGCTCTGCCGTCGACGATCGCGCGCTCCACCGCGTTCGTGGGTACTATCTCTTCCGGTGGCATCGCTGTTCCTCAGAACGTGTGAAGGATGATTCGTTGGCCGTCGTCCATCAGCTTGAAGACTTGGTCACCGGGACGGACTGCACCGCCACCCTCGACGACGAATTCGTGGATCGGGTTGACCATGAATCCTCCGTCCATCGCAACGGCGGTCTTCCCGCCCTCCAGGAAGTGCGGGTTGCTCCCGGCATCGGCTCGGGTGGGGAGTCGTGGTTCAAGACCGTCCACCTGGAACCGAAGTCCGTACACCGGTTCGCCCGTCTCGGCGGCGCGCTGGACGCGGGGAGCGTATCCCGTGCGGACCATCGCATCGTACGGGCTGTGGATGTGCTCGAGGGCTTCCTTCTCTGACATGAAGAAGACCGGCATGCCAGGTGCACCCACCGTGGGATTGTTCGGCTCCAAGTAGAACTTCTCGGCAGCATTCTGATCGAAGTACGTGTGCCCGAATGCCACTTCACTTCGGTCTCCCTTGCCTCGTCGCAGGCCTGAGAGTACCTGGTCGATGACATCGCGACCGCGACCGACGGCGGCGTTCTTCGCCCCACCGACCCACTGTGCTGCGCGCCGCCCGCCATCAATGACCCGGCCTGCTGTCGAGGACAGGGTCGAGAGCTTCGCCGCTCCCTCCGCAAGACGCGCGGTTCGAGCTGCAGCGGCGACCGCGCCGCCTGCGGGGACGCAGTCGAGCAGGGAGAACGCGAGGTCCCACCCGTCGGCTTCGCCCTTGCTCATCTTGTACAACGTGTCCGCCAACACCACGAGCGCGATCGCCGCGATGACCAACGTCCACGGCCCCGGGATGATCATCGCGATGATCCCACCCACCGCGACGACGACCTTCGCCACCGACACGATGGTCTCCCACGCCTCGGACCCGAAGATCTTGTCCCACGTGGACTGCTTCCCGAGGCCCGCGTCCGCAGCTTCACCGATCTTCGTCGCGGTCCGCTGCTCCGCGTCCTGCCAATCACCCTTCGCATCCGCCACGAGCCGCTTCGCCGCATCGATCCGCGACTGCGCCGCCGAGATGTCCCCCTGCGCCGACGACACCGACCCCTGCGCGACGGACGCGTTGTCGGACGCTGCCCGCAACTGCGCCGGCGAGGGAACATCCACCCCGTCCGGCACGTCGGAACCCGCCGGGTACTCGTCCGCGACCTTCGACAGGTCCTTCGACGTCGACTCGTAGTGCGACAACGTCGACTGCGCATCCGCCAACCGGTCCTGCGCCGCGGCGAGGTCCCCGGTGGCGTCCTTCGCATCCGCCAACGCACCATCAGCCCGGTACTGGGTGTCATCGACCGAGTCAGCCCACCCCGACAACGCCGTCGCGGCGAGCTCGTACGAATCGACGAGCTTGGTCAGGTCCGACGGGGTGTCCTCGATCGCGTCGACGAACACATCAGCGGCCTCACCCTCCCAGTCGGTCAGCCACCCGGAGCCCTTCACCGACTTCAGCCGCGTCGAGGCGTCGTCGGCCGCGTCGGAGATGCGCTGGTACTCCCGCGCCATCATCCGCAACGTCGACGGATCACCCTTGACCGGATCATCACCCTGATCGACAACGTCCCACCCCGACGGCCGCCCCATGACTACTGCGCCCTCGAGGCAGCGGGTCCGCCGCCGCCGTTCTCGTCGTTGACCTGCAGGGCCTGTGCCAGCTGTTCGTCGGTCTCGGTGTAGGTCTCGATGGACGAGCTCAGCATGTCCGCCAACGCCTTCGTCGACTCGCTGATCTTGTCCCGCTTGTCGCCCCAGCGGTGGTCGAAGTCGTGCAGAGCGTTCTGCACCGTCCCCGAACCGATCTCGTCGTCGGACGCGTCGACACGCTTGTGCGCCTGCTCGAGCGTGCTGTGCACGGTCGTCAGGTCGTTCTGGAGCTCCCCGAGCCCCATCAGGTCAACCAGCAGTTTGCCTGCCACGGAACAATCCCTCCCCGATCACGAACCGGCGCCGTCAGGACGGCGCCACAGGAACCGCGACGACCCCGTGCCCCACGCGATCGCGGGGCACGGGGTCGACGACGGTGTCAGCCCTTGAGGCCGGAGGCCAGCGACTCGTCCGTCTCGGACAGGGTCTGCGAGGCCTTGGAGAGGAACGTGGAGAGGCCTTCGAGCCCCTGGACCGTCTGGGTCACGCCACGGTTGAACTCGTCGTAGGACTCGCCGAACGCGACCGACGACTTGTCGGTGACGTAGCCGTCCGAGATGAGCTGCTGGATCTTGCGCTGCAGTGCCGACAGACGGTCTTCGATGTCTGCCTGGCCCGCCTTGAGGTCGGAGGCTGCTGCCTCGAGGTCTGCGTACGAGACGTTGATGTTCGCCACGGTGTGACTCCCTTTCCCCGGAGTTTCGTTTGTCCCCCCAACGGGGCGTGTTGCAGGGGACACTACCATCGTCCTGCGACACGAAGTCAACGCTACGGGGGAATGCCATGACCTTCACGTTCACGATGGTCGACCGCGAGAGCGGCCAGACCGCGAACGTCTACGTGGACGGCGACGACTCCCGGGCGGTGCGCGAGCTGGTGGCCGAGGCCGAGCGCCTCATCGCGACGGACGTCGTCGCCTCCGGCCGGACCCCCGTGTACTTCGTCGGGGAGCAGCCGCTCGACCTCTCGGCGTCGGTCGCCGAGTCGGGCGTCCGTGAGGGCGTGGTGGTGCGCCGGAGCCTCGAACAGGTGCCGCCGCCGCCGCTCCGCCCGCTGACCGACGCCGAGGTCCGGATCGTGTCCGGGCTGCACGCGGGGACGATCGTGCGGGTCAGCACCGGCACGGTGACCATCGGCACGGCACCGTCCGCGCACGTGCGGGTGCCGGTGAGCACCACGGACGAGGTCGAGGCCGAGGCGTCGGGGTCCGACACGGTGCCGGACATCGCACTGCTCGTCACGGTGACGGCCGACGGCGCGAAGGTGCGCCCGGCGAACGGCTACTCCGGCGCGCTGCTGGACGGCGAGCCGGTCACCGAGGAGACCGACTGGCCCGAGACGGCACAGCTCGCGGTCGGCGGGGTCCTGCTCGGCTTCGGCCGTGCCCCGAACCGCGGCGCCCACCTGTCCCTGGCGGACGACGGCATGTCGCTCGAGTACAACCGGCCGCCGCGCATCCTGCCGCCGGACGAGCACACCCGCTACCAGCTGCCCCCGCCGCCGACCGAGCCCCCGGCCCGGGCGCTGCCCATCCTGATGGCGCTGGCGCCGATGGGCATGGCGGTCATGTTCGTGTCGACAACCGGGCGTTGGATCTACCTGCTCATCGCCCTGCTGTCGCCGATCCTGATGATCATCACGGGCCTCCAGGGCCGCCGGCAGGGCAAGAAGACGTACCGGCAACGCGTCGTGGAGTACGAGGACACCAAGGCGCGGATCGAGGCGGACGCGACCGAGAGCCTCCAGTCCGAACGTGCACGCTGGATCGCGAGCGCGCCGGACCCCGCCGCCGTCTACGAGACGGCGGTCACGCCCCTGCCGCGCCTGTGGGAGCGACGCCGGACGGACCCGGACCACCTGCTGGTCCGCGTCGGCACGGCGACGCAGCGCTCCGAGGTCACCATCGAAGACCCGGAGCAGCTGTCCCACAAGCGGACCGTCGCGTGGGACGCGACGGACGTGCCGGTGCGCATCCGCCTGGCCGAGCGCGGCGTGATCGGCATCGCCGGTCCGGACGACGACGCCCGACGACTCGCGAACTGGGTGGTCGCGCAGCTCGCGACGCTGCAGAGCCCGAAGGACGTCACCTTCACGCTGCTCACCGACACCACACGCACGTCGCTGTGGGAGTGGATGTCCTGGCTGCCGCACGTCCGCCGCGACGGTGCGGACCAGCCGATGACGAGCATCGCCTCGAACGCCGCGTCGACCGCGCGGGCGATCGCCGAGCTCGCCGCGATCATCGACGCCCGCAAGGAAGCCGGGATCGGCAAGAAGACCCCGCCGGCCGACGAGATCGTCGTCGTGATGGACGGCGCGCGCCGGCTCCGCGCGATGCCCTCGCTCGTGCAGGTGCTCAAGGAGGGGCCGTCGGTCGGGGTGTTCAGCATCTGCCTCGACCTGGACGAGCGGCTCCTGCCCGAGGAGTGCGACGCCGTGGTGGTCGTCCGCGACGACCGGGTGCGGGTCACCCAGCAGCGCAGTGAGCGCATCGACGACGCACGCCCCGACCTGGTCGACCAGGACTGGCTCGAGTGGGTCGCCCGGTCGCTGTCCCCGATCGTCGACGCCAGCCCGGACGTGCAGGACGGCGCCATCCCGTCGTCCGCCCGACTGCTGGACGTGCTCCAGCTCGAACCGCCGACGTCCGAGGCCGTGCAGGCACGCTGGCTGCTCGGCGGCCGCAGCACCACCGCCGTGGTGGGGGCGTCGATCGACGGGCCGTTCGCGATTGACCTGCGGAACGACGGTCCGCACGGCTTGGTCGCCGGGACCACCGGTTCCGGCAAGTCGGAGCTGCTGCAGACGATCGTGGCGTCCCTCGCCGTGGCGAACCGGCCGGACGAGATGAACTTCGTGCTCGTCGACTACAAGGGCGGCGCGGCCTTCAAGGACTGCGTGGACCTGCCGCACACGGTCGGCATGGTCACCGACCTCGACACGCACCAGGTCGAGCGCGCGCTCGAGTCGCTCGGCGCTGAGCTGCGCACCCGCGAGCACGCCCTGGCCGAGGTCGGTGCGAAGGACCTGGAGGACTACCAGGACCTGCAGGCCAAGCGCGCGGCGAACGGGGACACGATCCCGAGCCTGCCGCGGCTGCTCATCGTCATCGACGAGTTCGCCTCGCTCGCCCGCGAGCTGCCCGACTTCGTCAAGGGCCTGGTGAACATCGCCCAGCGCGGTCGTTCGCTCGGCATCCACCTGATCCTCGCCACGCAGCGACCGGGCGGTGTCGTGTCGCCCGAGATCCGCGCGAACACGAACCTCCGGATCGCGCTGCGCGTCACCGACCAGTCGGAGAGCCAGGACGTCATCGGCGCGAACGACGCCGCGCGGATCGCGAAGTCGACCCCGGGACGCGCCTACGTGCGGCTCGGCGCTGCCTCGCTGCTGCCGTTCCAGTCCGGTCGTGTGGGTGGGCGCCGGCCCGGCTCGGACGACCAGGAGGCCCGCCCCGCCCTGGTCCGCGAGCTCACCTTCGCCTCGTACAGCGATCCAGCCCCCCGCCCGGCCGCCGTCGAGGCCGCGGCCAGCGACGTGGAGGTCACCGACCTGAGCGTCCTCGTCGCGTCGATCGACGACGCCACCCGCGCCCTCGGCACCCCCGAGCAGCGGAAGCCCTGGTTGCCGCCGCTCGGCGAGGTCGTCGGGCTCGACGACGTCGAGGCGACCGGCACCGGTGACCTGGCACCCCTGGCGGTCGCCTGGGGCGTCGAGGACCACCCGGGTGACCAGCGGCAGCGCCCGGCGGTGTTCGACCTCGACGCGGACGGTCACCTGTTCGTCATCGGCTCGCCGCGCTCCGGCCGCAGCCAGACGCTCCGCACGCTGGCCGGCGCGATGGCCCTGCGGCTCGGCGTCGGCGACGTGCACATGTACGGGATCGACTGCGGCAACGGTGCGCTGCTGGCCCTCGGGGCGCTGCCGCACTGCGGTGCCGTGGTGCAGCGGCACGAACCCGACCGGGTCTCGCGGCTGCTCGGCATCCTGCTCCGCACCGTGCAGGAGCGCCAGGCCGCCTTCGCCGCCGGCGGGTACTCGTCGATCGCCGAGCAGCGGACCGACGCGGGCACCGTGCCGATGCCGCACATCGTCGTGTTCCTCGACCAGTGGGAGAGCTTCATGGCGACCCTGGCGGACGCCGAGAACGGTGCGCTGCACGACGCCGTCCAGACCCTGCTGCGCGAGGGCGTCGGCGTCGGCGTGCACCTGGTCGTCTCCGGCGACCGCACCCTGACGTCCGGCCGGATGTCGAGCCAGGTGGAGCGGAAGCTGCTGCTCGCCCTGGCCGACCGTGGCGACTACAACTACGAGGGCATCAACGGCAAGAAGCTGCCGGAGTCGATCCCACCCGGGCGCGGGTTCCGCAACGCCACGGCGACGGAGACCCAGGTCGCCGTGCTGCCCGGCGGACTCGGGGGCCGCGACCAGGCCGCCGCGCTCCGGGGCATCGGTGACGAGGTCCGTGCGCACGTGCCGGCCGACGCCCCGAAGCCGTTCCGCATCGACGTGCTCCCGCGCTCCATCACCTTCGCGGACGCCGTGCGGTACCTGCCGTCGGCCGAGGCATCGGTGGGCCGGGTCGCACTCGGCGTCGGCGGCGACGAGCTCCGGCTGTTCACGCACGACTTCGTGCAGGACACCCCGGTCTTCATCGTCGGCGGCAGCCCCCGCTCGGGCAAGAGCACCGCGCTCGTCGCGATGGCCCGCCACGTGCTGTCGGCGGGTGGGTCGGTCGTCGCGGTGACACCGCGGGAGTCCCCGCTCCGAGCACTCGACGGAGCCCCTCGCGTCACGGTCGTGACCGACGGCGCCATCGGGGCCGAGGGGCTGTCCGCCGCGATCGACACCGGCTCGGACGGCTTCACGCTCGTGCTGGTCGACGACGCCGAGGCCCTGAAGGAGTCGCCGGCCGAACCGGTGTTCCGGGCGATCATGGACTCCGACCGGGGTCGTTCGGTCGGGCTCGTCCTGGCCGGTGACGTCGAGGGCGTGGCGAGTGGGTTCCGCGGCTGGCAGGTCGACGCGAAGAAGGCGCGTCGGGGCATGCTCCTCGCACCGCTCAGCACCGTCGACGGCGACCTGATCGGCACGAAGCTGTCGAAGAGCCTCGTCACCCAGGACCGCGTCGCGGGTCGGGCGCTGCTGAACGACGCCGACCAGGCGCTCCGACTCGTGCAGGTACCGGCGGGCGACTAGCGCCGGCCGCGGGGCGCCGGCCGCGGGGGCGTCGGCCGCGGGGTCGCAGCCCGCAGCCTGCGCACCCCGGAGCCGGCCCGGTCCGGGGCCTGCTCAGCCCAGCGGCGTCTCGCTGACGAGTCCGACGGCGGGTTCGGCGCGGAGCGTGTGCCCGCCGAACACCACGGTGTCGCCGGGCTGCACGGTCGTGCGTTGGGACGGCACGAGCATCGCCGCGGGGAACCCCGGGCGCTGCAGCTCGACGCCGTTCGCCGAAGCGGTGTCGAGCACCCAGAGGGAGCCCTCGGCGCCGAACCCGAACTCCAGGTGGGTGCGGCTGAGCAGCCGCTCCGGGTCCTCCAGGGCGATCATGTGGGCGTGTCCGCCGTCCGGGTGGGCGCTCGCGGGGTCACGGCCGATCAGCCCTCCACCCGACACGGTCACCCGCTGGGTGCCGTCGAGGACGAGCACGGCAGCCGCCGTCTGGCGGGCGGGGGCGGCGTCACGACGGGCGGTGGTGCCGCCGGACGACCCGAGCGGTCGGCCGGGCATCTGCGCCACGGTCGCCCGGACCCGGTCGGCACTCGCACGCGGAGCCGGGGGCGGTGTGGTGACCGACCGGGCGAGCTCGCCGCGCTGGGCCATCTGTGCCAGGTCACGCTCGTCGACCCGCTCGACGACGGGTTCGACGACCTTGCGCTTCTTCCGGAACGGCCAGAGGCGCATCAGGACGCCTCGCTGCCGACCGCGGCGGAGTCGATGAGCTCGAAGGTGTCGGTCACGGTCTCGAACAGTTCGTACAGGGGCTCGGCCAGGTCGGTCGCGGGCGACGAGACGCTGACCAGGGCGACCTGGTCGCCGGCCGGCACGAACGTCTGCATGAGCACGACGTCGAACGACCCGCGGCCGTCCGGTGCCTGCACCGTCGAGACACCCCAGACGCGCGGCACCCGGCCGACGCGGGGGACCTCGTGCACGTCGACGTGCATGCCGTCGTCGTCACCACCGAGTGCGGCGACGTGGTCGGTGAGCGCGGCGAGCGGGTCGCCGCCGGCCTCGGGCGCGGGCAGGACCGTCACGGTGAGGGCACCGGAGACGATGCCGTCCTCGCTCGGCTCGGCGAACGCGGCGCAGTACCGCGCGCCGCTGTCCCACGCCGAGCGGGCGAACCGGCGGAGCACCCGGACGATCTCGGTGCGGTGGTCCCACAGTTCCCGGTGGTCCTCGATGCGTTCCTGCACGAGGGCGCTGATCCGGTCGTCGCGGCGTTCCGGTTCGACCGGGAGCTCGAACCAGGACCGCGGGACCGTGATGGCGAAGTGGTCGACCGACATGCCCGCTACCGTACCGTGGCGTGTCGCGCAGCGGTCCGCCGCATCGCCCGCAGCAGCAGCGGCCCCGGCAGCCGCAGCAGGGCCCCCGGCACCAGCGCCCGCACCCCGGCCACCACCCGGACGGTGCGCCGGAAGCGCCGTTCCTCCCGCGGCCCCCACGCGAAGCCGTACGCCGTGCGCACCCGTTCCGGCAGCATCCCCACGGTCACGATGCGGACGAGGGGCATCGCCGCCCGCACCCACAGCGGCGCGAACCGCGGGTGCAGCAGGTCACGGACGACCCCACGGGCGTCGTCGGTGACCTCGAGCCCCTCCAGTGTCCGCTGCCAGTACCGGTCGAACGCCGCCACCGAGGTCGGCCAACGCTCCGGCGGCACCCGCAGCGCGGTCGCGATCGGGGCGTAGGCGGCGAGGACCTGCTCGGCTCGGGCCGGGGAGACGCGTGTGCCGAACAGGTCGTGCGCCCGGCGGGCGGAGTCGAACAGGGTCGCGGCCACCCAGAGCTGCCGGTCGACGTCGTCGGCGCCGGCGACGGGCCGGTGCGCACGGTTGACGAAGCCCGCTGCGGTCGCCGAGTCGGTGTCGGTGCCGATGACGACGGCGTAGACGAACATCAGGGTGTGGGCGAGCCGCTGCTGGGGTCGCCGGGCGAAGTCCGAGTGCCGCCGGACACCGGCCGCGACGACCGGGTCGGCGATCTGCAGCAGGATGGCGCGGCCGCCCGCGGCCACGGGGGTGCTGTCGGCGAGGAACCGACGCAGGTGACGGTCGTGGACGCGACCAGCAGGCGGACGGGAGGCACGGTGCGGGTCGTGTGTCGCGCCTCCAGGCCGTGGGGTGGTCACGCCGCACCCCGTCGGCGTCGCGCCCGCAGGACGGGCCGGAGGTCCACGGCGATCGCCGCCAGGAGTGCGACCCCGCCGACGACCAGGGCGACCAGTGCGGACGAGGCGCCGACGGGCGCGTCACCGGTCAGGGCGAGGAGCGTCGCGACGAGCCAGATCGCGGGGAGCGGCCAGAGGCGGGTCGGTGATCCGGTGACGACCGCACCGACGACGCCGACGACGAGGAGCGGGACCCAGCGGCCACCGGACTCCGAGCGGGCGGCGAGGTGTGCCGCGGCGGCGACCAGCAGCATCGCCGCGACCGCCAGCAGCCGCGCTGCCGAGGGCATGCTGCGGACGCTGGAGCGGACTCGTCGGAACACGGCCCGATGCTACCGAGCCGTGTTCCGGGGGAGCCTGATCAGCTCAGAGATCAGCGCTCAGAGCGGCTTCGTGCCGAGGTCGTTGCCGAGGTCGGCGCGGTCCTCGTCCTGCTCGTTCTCGTGCTCCCACAGGTCGGGCGAGCCCTCGCGCGGGGACCCGCCGGTCGGACCGTCGTCGGAGCCGTCACCGGGCTGCGGCTCCACCGTCTCGCCGGCGACCGCGTCGTTCGTCACCGTCTCGAGGGACTCCTCGGCCTCGTCCACCTCGTACGGGCCGACGTGCTCGCGGTCGATGTCGTCGTCGCGACGCTGCTGGGACTCGAAGTCGTCGACGGGGCTGATGCCGGGGTCGCTCATGGTGGTTCCTTTCCGTTGCGGGCTTCCTGCCTACCCGCCGGCGCTTGGCGGCCGTCCGGTTTCGTGTCGTGTTCACCCGGGCGTCACCTTCCGGTCACACCGCCACGGCAGCATCGCCGATGCTCGGGGGAGTGGAGCGCGGTCGCCGACGGGTGGTCGAGCGACCGCGCCTTCCCCGCCCGGGCCGGCCGGGCCGGGCGGGCCCGTGCGCCAGCCGCCGGTGCGCTTCGTCCGTGCCGCTGTCAGACGCGTTCGAGCAGGTCGCGTTCCTCGACGTCGGCGAGTGCGAGGGTGCGGTAGCCGGCGGACTCGAAGAACACCGTGATGCGGTCCTCTTCCGTGCTCATCACCACTCCCGTGCCCCACTCGGCGTGCTCGACGCGGGCATCCGGCGGCCACGCGGCGTCGTTCGCACCGTCGGCGACGTGGGCGGAGGCCTCGCGTGCCGTGCCGGACGAGCAGGTGTCGCAGTTCCCGCACGGCTCCGGCAGCTCGTCGCCGAAGTAGCCGAGCAGGAACTGCCGGCGGCACCCGGTCGTCTCGGCGAGCTGGCGCATCATGGCGATACGGGACTCCTCGACCCGTTCCCGTTCGGCGGCACGGTCGGCTGTCGCACGTGCCGCACGGTCGGCGTCCTGCGGGCCGTCCGGCACCCGGGAGACACCGTCGACGTCGTCCCGCAGGGCGCCGGCGTCGAGCAGGGCGTTGAGTGCTCGACCGGCGGTGCGGGCCGACAGACCAGCGGCCTCCACCAGTGCGGAGCGGGCGATCGAGCCGGTCGCCGGGACGGCGTCGAACACGGCCCGGACCGAGGCGGGTCGCGGCGAGCCGGACGCGAAGAACGTGCGCAGGCCGAAGTCCTCGGCGCGGTAGTGCAGGGTGGCGCCGGCCGGTTCGGCGTCCCGCCCGGCCCGTCCGATCTCCTGGTAGTAGGCGTCGATCGACTCGGGGACGTCGGCGTGCACGACGTACCGGACGTCGGGCTTGTCGATGCCCATGCCGAAGGCACTCGTCGCGACCACCACGTCGACGTCGCCGTCCAGGAACCCGGTGTGCACGGCCTCGCGCTCCGCCACCCGCATTCCGGCGTGGTACGGCTGCGCGTGGCGACCGCGGGCGGCGAGCGCGTCGGCGTACTCCGTGGTCGCGGCGCGGGTGGCGACGTAGACGACCGTGGGTCCGTCGAGCTCGGCGACCTGGTCGACCACGGCCTGGCGCTTCTCGGCGTCTTCGGCGTGCCGGACCACCTCGAGCCGGATACCGGGACGGTCGAACCCCGAGGCGAGCACGAACGGGTCGCGCATGCCGAGCCGGTCGACGATGTCGTCCCGCACCGGAGCGGAGCCCGTCGCGGTCAGGGCGAGCACCGGTGGGCGGCCCAGGCGCTCCGCGACCTCGCCGAGCGCCAGGTAGTCGGGTCGGAAGTCATGACCCCACGACGAGATGCAGTGCGCCTCGTCGACGGCGACCAGTGCGACCCCGGCGTCGCGGAGGCGCTCGAGCACGTCGTCCTTCACCAGCTGCTCGGGGGCCAGGAACACGTAGCCGACCTCGCCCGCGGCGACGGCGTCCCACGCATCGGCGACGTCCCGTGCCTTCTTCGTGGCGTTCAGGGCGACGGCTCGGGGTGCGTCGGGATGGTGCTCGAGCCCGACCACCTGGTCCTCCTGCAGCGCCACGAGCGGGGAGACGACCACGACGACGCCCTCCAGCCCGAGGCCGGCGACCTGGTAGATCGCGGACTTCCCCGAACCGGTGGGCATGACGGCCAGGGCGTCGCGGTGTTCGAGCACCGCGTCGATGACGGACTCCTGGTCGGGGCGGAGCTTCCAGCCGAAGACCTCGGTGGCGCGGGTACGGAGTTCGGGTTGCACCGATCCACAGTGCCGAGCGCCAGCTTGGGGCCGGTCCCAGCGGTGCGCGCAGCGGCTCATGCGCGTCGGAGCGGACCCGGGCCTGGCATCCGTGCACCGGCCGTCCACCGAGCAGCGCTAGGCTGCGTGGCGGCCGTTGTCTCGACATCGAGCGACCCTCGATGTGGAGTGCGCGACCGGGAAACCGATGCCGATCGCACGAACCGTGCGG
>Ga0265797_10006239_pt1 | contig 16958 bp, 20 predicted proteins | sample P2T30metagenome_FD_192433 | JGI IMG/M metagenome (GOLD analysis project Ga0265797, IMG submission 192433) | Plant litter microbial communities from East Loma Ridge, Irvine, California - P2 T30 | ecosystem: Environmental > Terrestrial > Plant litter > Unclassified | place: USA: California...
TGTAAGGGCCGGAGATATCGAAAGCCTTGGCAACTTTCTGGGCAATCTCCTTGAATCGATCCATATCGCTTTCGGGAAGAGAGAAAGGTGGAAGTACCAAAGTGGCATCTCCAGAGTGGACACCCGCGTTCTCAACATGCTCGGAAACAGCGTGTACCAGTAATTTGCCCTTGTGGGCGACAGCGTCGATATCGATTTCTTGAGCATTATCGATAAACTGGGAGATAACGACAGGGTGATCAGGCGAGACGCTGGTGGCAGCAGAGAGGAAGTGTTGCAAAGTCGACTCATCGTATACAACGTTCATGGCGGCGCCTGACAAGACATAGGAGGGTCGAATCAAGACGGGGTAGCTGTATGATAAGCCCGATCTCGCTTCATGCGTGGCGCAACTTACCCGACCTTGTTGGCGAAGTCCTTGGCAGCATCAAGCGAGGCAGCCTCAGTCCAAGCCGGCTGGTCGACGCCAACAGAATCTAGGATAGACGAGAACTTGTGTCGATCCTCTGCGTTGTCAATCTGGTCAGGGTCGGTACCAAGAACGTTAACGCCAGTCTGCTTGAGTCGTAGAGCGATGTTTTGTGGAAGTTGTCCTAGACGTTAGTTCCACGGGTTGCGCAGCGACTTACCCCCAACGCTGACCACGACTCCTTCGGCTCCCTCTAGCTCGTAGATATCCATGACTCGCTCGAACCCAAGTTCTTCGAAGTAGAGCCTATCCGCTTCATCGAAATCGGTGGAAACGGTTTCCGGGTTGTAGTTGATCATGATTGTCTTTTTGCCCATTTTACGGATAGCTCGTGAGCAAGTGACCGCACACCAATCGAATTCAACAGATGAACCGATTCGGTACACGCCTGAGCCGAGTACCATGGTTCCGTGCTCGTCAAATTCGAGGTCATGTGTGGTAGCGTTGTACGTCGTGTATAGGTAGTTGGTGTAGGCAGGGAACTCGGCAGCAAGGGTATCGATACGTTTGACAAAGGGCGTAACGCCAAGCGATTTTCGCAATGCCCGGACCTCCGCTTCTTTTTGCCCACAGAGCTGAGAGATGTGTAAGTCGGAGAATCCAGTTTTCTTTGCGGTCATGACGAGGTCTTTGTCAAATTCGGCAAATGGTGTGGACTGGATTCGCTTGTATACATTGACGATGTTCTCAAGCTTGAACAGGTACCAACGATCGATTTTGGTGAGATCGTGAAGCTTTTCGACTGAGTAGTCCAAGTTAAGCATAGCATGAGCAATGGCAAACAGACGTCGGTCGTTGTTCTCGGTCAAAGCAGCAGTCATATCATCGGGTTTCCAGTAAGCGTCGAAGCCGAAAAAGTTGGGGTCGACTTGTCGGATGGCCTTTTGCAGAGATTCTTCGAAGGTTCGTCCGATAGCCATAACTTCTCCGACTGATTTCATAGCTGAACCCACATCTCGGTCGACGTGCTGGAACTTGGCCAAGTCCCACTTGGGGATCTTGGTAACAATGTAATCGAGTGATGGCTCGAAGCAGGCGGTGGTGGATTTGGTGACGGCATTGGGCAATTCAGGTAAAGTATGACCGAGAGCGATTTTGGCGGCAGTGTAGGCGAGAGGGTAACCGGTAGCTTTGGAGGCGAGTGCACTGGCATCAGCGTCATCGTTGTCGACAGACATACCTTGATCGCGAGAGACGGGCATTCATCTCAATGACTCGGTAATCCTTGGAGTATGGGTCGAGAGCATACTGGACATTACACTCTCCGACAACACCGACATGTCGAACAATCTTGATGGCGGCGGAACGAAGCATATGATATTCATCGTCCGACAGGGTCTGTGAAGGGGCGACCACAATGGAATCTCCGGTATGTGTTCCCAATGGATCAAAGTTCTCCATGTTGCAGCAAATGATGACGTTCTGGTGGAATCAATAAAGCTTTCCAGGGCGTTGGATTGCGACTTACGTCGGCAGCATCCCTGACGACCTCGTACTCGACTTCCTTCCAACCCTTGAGACTCTTTTCAATCAGGACCTGGGGACTGAGACTCAAACTCCTAGCAGACAAATTCCTCAATTCCTCTTCGTTGTGAGCGAATCCAGACCCTAGACCACCGAGGGAGAAGGCGGACCGCAAGATGATGGGGTATCCGATGGTCTTTGCGGCGTCTAGAGCACCCTGGATGGTCGAAACCGCGGTCGACTGCGCTGCAGGGATGTCGATTTCTGATGATTAGTGACGGACAGACAGCTCAGCTGCTAACTTACCGTTCAGCGCCTGCACAAAAAGATCACGGTCCTCCGAGACTTCCAGAGTCCTGATGGGCGTTCCCAAGACCTTGACTCCTAATCGCTCCAGGACACCCATCTTCTCGAGCTGAATACCAACGTTCAAAGCACTCTGTCCACCAAACGTCAACAAGATACCGTCAGGTCGCTCCTTCTCCAAAACATAGGCGACATAGTCTGGCGTGACAGGTAGGAAGTAAATCTCATTAGCAAGATGATGCGAAGTTTGGATGGTAGCGATGTTGGGGTTTATGAGAACGGTAGAGATGTTGGATTCACGTAGCGCCTTGATAGCCTGAGAACCTGTCCATTAGCTGGGCCAGACACCCTGGTCTGCTGTACTCACCGGAGTAGTCGAATTCTCCGGCTTGTCCGATACTGAGACCACCACTTCCGACAACCAAGACTTTGCGGACATCCGGCTTCTCGAGCCTAGGAAGGACCTTGGCACTGATTCTTCGGGCGAGCTCGGAAGGCGAATTTAAGGTCGGTTCTGAGGAGTTGTACGAGCCGACTGCTGGCGCTGCGACAGCATATCCTCGAGCTAGTTGTCGCGTAATTCGAGCAGCTGGAGTATGTAGCCTGGAAGCAGCGGGCAGCCTCAAGGCCCGAGTGATTGGTGCACGGATCATGGCAGCCCAGCCTAGATCTATGCAAGCAGATGGGATGGGTAGATGTTTTGAGGATGTTGTGTCGAGATAGCTGATTTTTCGTTATCTCTAACACCTCGCGTAACGAGTCAAAAAACCAAATGTGACGTGGTATATTAGACGATGATGATTGATAGAGTAGATACATGACTATACGTTATACTATGGCTACACAACACCTCTAGACCCCACCTCAGATGGTCACATGCATGGTTCGCACGCCCTCACCTAGGCCTTCCAATCCATCGACCAGGTGGACTTCGTCGTCGACTACGCTCCTGCTGCTGGAGTCACCCGTGAGCCGGTGCCAGAGACCGGTCGGGCCTCCTTCCACAGTCTCACGCTCAATGACCCTCGCCTTTCCTGCTTGCTTGATTTCGTCCGGTTGATCGTTGTAGCTGCTATCCAGGCCAGGAAGGGCCGCTCTTCTGATCTCCCTGTACTCCTTCGGACCATTCAAGAACGCATCTTCCCCCAACAGGCTGATGGCTTCAGCATCCCCAATCACCTCGTGCCAGTGGCCGGTACGAGGGGAGAACATTCGGTGTCGAGGCTGAAGCATGATGGGATCGGGGTCATGAATGGGTTGAATCCGAGGGCTGTCTTCAGCTTGCGAGCACGATCAGATTGTGACTTACTATACATGGTGAATGTGTATCTCCCGTTCAATCACGGTAGTGTACTCGGTGTGTTCCCTGTGGATGATCGTTTCCTATCAGATCAGCAAAGCCGTTGATCGTTTGTACTCACTTGTACTACTGGTTTGAGCCAATGAGTCTCAACCTCGACGTCACTCTTTTTCTCGATGCGGTCCCCGAATCCAGCCGCTTCGAAGACACGACGGCCAGCTTCATCCAGTGGGGCTTTTTTGTTCCTCCTCACCTCTTGTACCACTGAATCGACTAGCTCCTGACGCTGCTGCTCCAATGCCTTCAAGTTCGGCGCCATGAGATCCGAAGCTGGATCATCGTTGCCGGCTGCCAAGTCCTGTGTCGCAGGGATTGAGCTTGAGCTAGCATCTGCAGCCGACGTCTCTGCCGAATTGACGGTTGAAATTGCTGAAATGGGCTGATCACTTCCGGTGACTGGTGTTTTCGGAGGCGGGACGGGAGCTAGTTCTGAATCTGCTAGAGCGAGGGAAGTGGTTCTTGGTGGGATACTGGCTTCGTCAGAGTGCTTTCTACCGTGGCTCGAGAATGGATTGCGACCGACAACCAGTTTCTTGGCTAGTCTCGAGATGGACGAGCGCCTGGAGCTGTCGGCATGAGTCGAGTGAGATGATTGATCGGACTCGGCCATGGAAGAGAGGTCTGATGTACGACCGGGCGAGTGTGGGAGAGCCATGGTCAGGTGATGAGTTGCCAGACGCTAAAAGTGATTTGTTTGTACTCGTACTCGGAGGGGACAACGAAAGATGAGACCAGGGAAAGGGGAATGCGTCACTGTGCCTGACAAGATAAGGTTAACTGGTATTACAACTGCGGAATGACGATGTAGGGTAGATCATACGCGTTACACCTGGACTACTCGGAGTACTCGTGGACTGCTACACCTTTCTACTGGCAACTTTAAGTCTCGACGGATGCCGTATCTCGAACACAGGGTTGGTCTCAGCGGTGGCTCAGATTTAGATCTCGGATGAATCGTAGCATTGGAGCCGTTAGATTCCGGTGTATGGGCACAGTGTATGCCCGATTGACGACGCACTCTCGCACTCTTGTCAGGGTGCAAATGAGGATGGTATGTTCCATCCACCGCGCTGACATTTAGGATGACGGGATGATGACTATTACGGCGATTCAACAAATAGAAGACTCTTTACAACGTCACATGACGTATCTCGAATGACGACAATGTAGCACTTCCCAGACACGACGCACACTCACTACACTATATATAACCTGTTCCTTCTTTCCGTCTCTACTCACCAAAAACACTCAGTTTATTCCAACACTTCATTACTCGTACCACTTACCTCAATCAACTCACAAACCATCAACACAATGTCTGGTATCACCGATGGCGTCAAGAACTTCCTCAAGGTAAGCAACAACGTCGTGTGAATGTAGAAACTCGGCTGACATCAAGGGATCCAACAAGGAGAACACGACCGAGGTCTGCTCCGAAGTCGCTCCCGAAGTTGTCCAGGAGAATGTCCGACCCCAAGAACACATCGAGACCGCTGAGGCCGTCGACAGGGAGAAGCACATCCACCACCACCAGGTAAATTATACTATTCCGCGTGTATGCGACCTTGACTGATCCTTAGCACCGAGTACAGCCTGTAGAGGACCACAAGGTTCTTCCTACTCAGCACACCGCTACTGCCGCTCCCGTCATCACTCGAGAGCACAAGGAGGAGATGAACCCAGAGCATCAGGCTAAGCTCCACGAGCAGAGGACCGCTTACCAGGACACCACCATCCAGGGTGAGACCGAGCGAAGCGCTTCCCACGTTGGTGTCTCCACCAACGAGCACGAGCACCATCACATCCACGAGACCAGTATGTTTGTCGCGGAATATTGTTGGAACAACGCTAAATAATTCAGTCCAGCCCGTTGTCCAGCGAGAAACCATCCAGCCCACCACCGTTCACCAGACCATCCCCGTCCACGAGAGGATTGATGCTGCCCCTGTTGTCCACGAGGCCACTACTCTCCCTACTATCAGCCATGAACAGTTCCTCAAGCAGAAGTCTGGCTCCCCAGAGACCCACTCCGACGCTGGCCACAACCACCAGGTCTGTGAGTGACCTTTCCACTTCTTCGCAATAACGCATCCTGACATATAGACGAAGGCGCACCCAAAGTTGGTCACCACAACTCCACCACCCAGTAGGGTGGGGAATTATATCGTCTATAATAGTGCCGTATAAGATAAATGTATCGATATTCAGTAATCTCACCATGCATATTTGTTCATGACAGCCTCCTCGATCCTTGTGTCGCGAAACTAACTTGCTCTTGAAAAGAATGAGCAGTCATGAATGAGCGCTTGCATGTGAACATCATTGCCTGCATGTCCCACCATCGTGTATTGCCGGAAGGCTGCCCAGCGACGACACGCGGACAAGCCGAAACTTCCAAAGCATCACCCCATCGATCCCAAGACCTTGAACGCCAGCGCACGAAGAATCTAGCATCAGCCAATGAGCGTCATCACGCCTTACCTCGGCTTTCTGGCTCGACTCCAGCCCAGTAAAAACCGATGCTACACTCCTGCCCTTGGCGTCACGAATAGCGCCAATGCGGTTGCCCGCGAACCCTGTCACTTTAGTACTCTGATCAAGCCTGATGAACTCTGCTTACCACCGGCGACAGCGCCGGGAACGTTGGCGATGATATATCCTAGGGTCGCTCCAGCGCCGCCACCCATCCACGACCACCACGGGCGAACATGGGCAACTTCTGGGGCGAGCCTATGATCAGCACATACAGCTATTGTTTGCCTTACATCTCCTCGAATACGTCCCCAAATACTCCGTTGGCATCCGGTCGCGGATGTGCTTTAGGCTCAGACGAAGCGCCGGCCGCTCCCGTAGCATTCTGGAAAAAGGTTGAAAAGTTCTCAAAGAACGATCCACTAGCTTGCTCCTGCTCGAATTCCGATGCGTGCTCGTCCGTGAAGGCCGACGAAGGCTTAGACCTGAAAAGGGTATCGTATTCCGCTCGTCTGGCTGGATCTGATAAGACGTAATACGCATCGGCCACGGCTTGCTGGAATTCATCAGGGTTGTGCAGGAAGGGTTATTCAGTCACACACGAATTTCTCAGTAGCTCGCCTCTTGTCCTGCGGGGTCGCATCTCCAGGTAGTCTATCCGGATGAGTTCTTAGTGACTCCTTCTTGTATGCCGACCGAACTTCATCCCTACGGTCAGTGCTCCCTCGAACCTTTCACCTACGCGGTGGCGGTCTGAGGGATATTCTAAAAAGTCAGTCGTTGTCTACCGAGAATTGATATATTTACGAGGAGATTGTAATACTAGAATAAGTCAGCACTTTATCGTGTACGCCTGATTGGTCATCTTACTTGTGGAAGACTAGACATGATGAACGTATAAGAGGTAGAGTGAACGAGAGTGAACAAGAGTGACGTCGTGGATGGGATGATGTAGGAATACAACTTGTGATCCGGATCTAGCCGATTTAACGCTGTACTCGTACCTTCTTGCACTCATTTCCACAAGTCACGCAGCTCTGATATTGAGTATCACTCTTATAATGAGCATCATGTTGTCTTTCGGAGGGATATCAGCCAACGGGGCTTGGGACGATCGTGAACTAGTCAACGCATACGACACAGCAATGGAGGAGTTTCATGTGAGTGCGCTCATGACTTAGTTCGCGAAGATGAAGCTGATCTTGTAGGCCCATCACCCTGGACCAGGTTCATGGCTCGACAAGGTCACAGCGCAAGCAGCATTGCAAGGTCAAGCTGGTCCATCTACCCAATTGAACCCAGCGTCAGTGCATGTCTGCAATATATGTTAATGCGTCTGACGGAACAGCTGGTACACGGCCTCGGAAATGTTGCCTGACATCGATCGCGAAGCAGTAGCCGAAGTTCCCCAGTCAAGGCCAAAGAAGCGTCCCAAAAATCGAGATCACAATCCAAGATTGTCGGAGCCTCGTCCGCCGAACCCTTATAGCAGTACATCCGTTGCCTCCCATCAAGCCGATAGTAGTCCGGCTTCGCCTCAATATGCACCACCATCTCCCAACTCTCCAGGACGATCCCACGCCGACCGGTCCACCTCTGCTTCATTGCCTATTCTGCATGAAGCAGAATCCGAAGATGAAGTGACAGCAATGGCGGATGCCACAGCATCGGCGGTCCAGCAATATCCGTCTCCACCTGCTCCCATGTCGATCGCGCCTACGACGGCTGTGTCTGCTACAGATGCCCTCTCCTACGCCATGACATCCCAATACTGGGCCGGCTACTGGATGGGTGTATCTCAGGCACTTCAGCACGCCGATGACAGGAGTCCGGCAAATGTAAGACCGACCATCGACCAGGAACTGAACAACTCGGAAGACCCTTCGAAACGCTCAAACACAACTGTCTCGAAGCATCGAGTGCTGAAGAGATGAGTATCTAGCAACGTCCGTATACGAAACCTGATCCTATCACGGTGTCGGGATGTATGTCATCGTGGTGTTTTGTCCAAGACACCGGCCCTATCTACCTGTTCAGGTCATGATCAAGGTCTGTGAGACGACGGATCACAGTGAGGATGGCTTCGTGGTGAATATTTTGCATGAGGCCATCAACGGAAAACTTTGCCTAAGCTGTTCCTTATCATCCCGCCGACTAGTTGGCCCCCCAGACCACCTGTGCCTAAACCTAGGATGCTGCCACTGGAAGCCACCGAAGAAGCCCAGCGTGACTGAGCATCGCGGTCCGCGTAGCTGGACGAGTCAGCCATGTGCTGAGTTGAATGGACCCACTAGAAGCCGGCCAGATTGGACAGATTGAACACCATGGCCAGAAAGATGATTGGAAGGAACCTGATCATTAGCAGCATTGGGTCACTGTCTGCCAGGTCCTGCGTACGAGATGTTGAATTTGAGGAGCGACACTATGAGCAGCGCTGTCCAGGCAACTGGTGTCACGTATAACGCTGTCTGATTTATCAGCTTCACTATTGTCTGCGACTTACCCAAAATAGCCTGATAGGGTTGAATCAGTAGAGCTAGTCTAGTGGCGGATGATCAGACTTACTTGGCATCGACCGGGTTTGCGGGGCGCGAAGGCTGAGAATTAATTGAGAGAATCTCTCCGGATGGGGTGACCGCTTACATCTCTTGATTCGAACACCCAAGCGCTATTGCCATCCGCATCTACCTCGTTGAAGTACCTCAGTCCAACGAGTGTACGGCCAGCGACATTCTATCTCTCATCAGCAACAAGCACTGCGACTGTCTAGCGAAGATGGCGTACACGAGCGAACCAAAAGTCGGCACTGAGTAGGACGACGACGACAACGATCTACCGGGTCAGGATTGCAAATTGATAGCGCTTGTAGAGGGTGTACACTCAGAACATAGTTGTCGGTGACTATAGAGTCAGAATGACATTCGTTCGATAGATGCTGAACTCACATAGTCCACAAAGTATGTAGACAGCTATAGCTGCTGATCTGAACAAATACAGCAAAGCCAAGGATGTGGGATGCGACGACTGTTTTAGAATACCGGACTGAGTCGTGGTCAGCTATCATGCAGCCATCATACAGCTATCGAGCTTACAATTCCACCCTCTTCGAGACCGGACGACTGTTGTGTTCCGGGAACAAGGCGGACGGGCTCTCTTGGCTTGCCGGAGCTTGATGTCGTTCCGATGTTGCCAGATGGAGATGAAAAGTCACGAAGAGCGCTCTCGTCGTCAGCTTCGATGGTGTCTGACAAGAGTGAGGCTGAAGCCATCGCGCGTATATAATCTGATGGAGTATGGTATTCGAGTACTCGAGTATTCATAGAGTAGAGGAGAGTGGGGTGGATGTGGGAAAAGAATGCCACGTCAGTTGAATAGAGTAAAGTAGTCGAGTAGATTGACTAGTCCATTTCAGCTCATATCTCTCTCTCTCTCCCTCCCTCTCTCTTTACACACGATTGCAGTCACTCGCAATCACACAGTCAACATTAGGGCACTACTATATCCTCCTCTTGTCCGGTCAGTCAGATCCAGACTTAGTTTCACTACATCTTTCTTTCACCAATCCCGAGCTCGGCCTGTCTCTTCAGCACAATCAGGGTCAAAAATGGCGGCAGTCATCGACACGAACGCCTCTGCCGGCTCAGTCGTAGTAATGGAGAAGGTTTGTACCATCAATATGTGCATTTGACTAATTGCTGACACGCTCTTCGCAGACCGACAAGAGGGACTATCTCGTCAACATTGAGCACGAGGTCCAAAAAGACTGGCAAGAGGGTCAATTCTTCGACGCCGATCCTCCCCCCCTGCCAGAGGGTGTATCGTCGTACGCAGAATTCTTTGAAACGAATCAGTCGATGCAGAAGCTCCAGGAGCAATACCCAAAATGGTTCGGCACCTTTCCTTACGCCTACATGAATGGAAGTTTCCACCTTGGTCACGCCTTTACTATCAGCAAGGTCGAATTTGCGGCTGGTTTCGAGCGAATGCGAGGCAAGCGAGTACTATTTCCGGTCGGATATCACGCCACTGGAATGCCCATCAAGGTAAGTCCTAGCAGCATACATCGCAGGCTTGACTGATTGCAAAAGGCTTCTTGTGACAAGCTCATTCGGGAAATGGAGCTCTTCGGAGAGAACTTTGAACGATACTCCGAAGAGGATTCTCAGACAACCGAGCCAGCTGTCCCGACCCCGACTCCTGCCAAGGCCTTGGAAGCTGTCGATCCGTCGAAAGCCAAAAAAGGAAAATTGAACGCCAAATCCACCGGCCTCACATACCAATTCCAGATTCTCGAGCTCATTGGTGTTCCACGAGCAGAAATCAAGAAGTTTGCCGAGCCCGCCTACTGGTTGACATACTTCCCTCCAATCGCCAAGACCGACCTAAATGCCATCGGTGCTAGAGTGGACTGGAGGAGGCAATTCGTCACCAGTATGTCACATGTCTGCGTGTGCAATGGCTGTTGCTGACATTGCCAGCCGACGCTAACCCGTACTATGATTCGTTTGTTAGATGGCAGATGAATCTTCTTCGAGAGCAGGGCAGGATCAAATTTGGAGAGCGATATACCATATACTCTCCCAAAGACGACCAGCCCTGTATGGACCACGATCGACAGAGCGGTGAAGCTGTAGGACCCCAGGAGTACACTGCCGTCAAGATGAAGGTTCTCCAGTGGGGACCAAACGCTCCCAGCGACTTGTTGCAGGCGGTCGGTGGCAAAACAGTCTACATGGTGGCCGCGACTCTCCGACCCGAAACGATGTGAGTGTCCCGCATCAAATCTATTGCTATCACTGACATGCAGGTACGGGCAAACCAACTGTTTTGTCGGCCCGACCTTGAAGTACGGGGTCTTTGAAGCTTCTGATACAGAGGTTTTCCTCGTTACGTCCCGATCCGCTCGTAACATGTCGTATCAAGGCATATTCGAGCGACCTCGGGGCCAATGCGCGGCTTTGGCAGAGTTCAAGGGCGCAGACATCCTGGGCACCAAGGTAGCGCCTCCGTTCGGAATCGCCAAGGAGGTGTATGTATTGCCCATGGACGGAGTCCTCGCTACAAAAGTAATTTACAACCTCTCTGGCATCGGCTGACGTTCAGGGTACCGGCGTGGTCACATCCGTGCCTTCTGACTCGCCCGATGACTATAGGACGTACATGGACTTGCGAAAGAAACCTGAGCACTACAAAATCCTCCCCGAGTGGGCCGCCATCGACCCCATACCAGTCATCACGACACCCAAATACGGCGAGATGTGTGCCGTCACGCTTTGCGAGCAATTTAAGATTCAGTCACAGAAGGATGTCAAGCAGCTTGCCGAAGCCAAGGATTTGGCCTACAAGGAGGGCTTTTACAACGGTATCATGAGTATAGGCGAATTCAAAGGACAAACCGTCGAACAAGCCAAACCTCAAGTCCGCCGACAAATGATTGATGCTGGTCTCGCTGTCGCGTACGCTGAACCGGAGAGCGAGGTCGTCTCTAGAAGTGCCGACGTCTGCGTTGTCGCTCTCGTTGACCAGTGGTACCTAGACTACGGGGAGAAGGAATGGAAAGCCATCGCGCAAAAGTACGCAGTCCCGCTTGAGATTCGTACTCGCGCTGATATGACAGATTGCTCGCTCGCATGAACACATATCTCCCCGAGACCAGGAATGGTTTCGAGGCTGTCCTGGACTGGCTCAATCAATGGGCCTGTGCTCGATCATATGGTTTAGGATCCAAACTTCCGTGGGATCCCGCATTCCTGGTCGAGTCTTTGTCCGACTCAACCATATACATGTCGTATTACACGGTAGCAAATCTCCTCCACAACGACATGTTTGGCTCGGAAGCTGGGACTCTCGGGATTCGACCCGAAGATATGACCGATGAAATTTGGAGCTACGTTCTAACCTCAGCGGCATACCCTTCTGGTAGTAGTCTATCACTCGAGAAGGCTTCTCAACTCAAGTATCACTTCCAGTATTTCTACCCTATGGATCTTCGATCCTCCGGAAAAGATCTGATCAACAACCACTTGACTTTCTGCATTTACATACACGCAGCCATCTTCCCCGAGAAGCATTGGCCGCAGGCTATCAGGACCAACGGTCACCTGATGTTGAACGGCAAGAAAATGAGCAAAAGTACTGGAAACTTCTTGACAATGAGGGAGGCGACGAAAAAGTATGGAGCGGATGCGATGCGGCTGTCGCTAGCGGACGCTGGGGACGAGATCACCGACGCAAAGTAAGCCAACTGGCGCTCCTGCAGCCCAGAACCATCTCGGCTTCACATAGCTGATAAGCCAGCTTCGAAGAGACCGTCGCCAACGCGGCCATTTTGCGACTTCACACTGCTGCTTTGTGGGCAGAGGTTCGTGCTTCGGACGGCCGATGTCATCAGCTAGCTGACTGTCAGGAAATGAAGGCTGCTCGAAGCACCCTACGTACTGGTGAACTCAACGACTTTGACCTTGGGTTCCAAGCTGAAATGGACAACCACATCGCTCTCGCTTACGCTAATTTCGAAAAGTCAGTTAACTGTTTGTCGGTTCCTTTCAACGCTGACTCATGTAGAATGGAATATAAAGAAGCTCTCAAGCGTGGTCTATATGACTTCGAGATCGCGCGAAATTGGTACAGGTCTGTCACGTCTCCCGATAACGGAGGTCCTGGTCTTCACGGTGATCTCGTTTTCGCCTGGATCCGAAACAACGCCCTTCTGATCGCGCCCTTCACTCCGCATTTCTCAGAACATGTATGGAAGAACATACTTGAAGAGACGAGCTCGGTACAGAAAGCCTCGTTCCCGCGGCCATCCCAGAGCGTCGATCCGATCAAGCTACAGGAGATCGAGTACATGAGAGGGGTCGTCGACAGCATGCGTAGTGCTGAAGCTGTCTTGTCCAAACGAAAAGGAAAAGCCGCCAAATCGGGGCCGGTCTTCGAACCTTCCAAGCCCAAGAGTGCCCGAGTCTACGTCGCCACGGAGTTCCCTGCATGGCAGACCAAGGGGGTCGAGCTTGTCCGTGAAGCTTGGAATGAGCAGGAAGGGACCATCGATGACGCAAAGCTCCGTCAGGCGCTCGATGCCGCTGGTCTTAGCAAGGACAAAAAGGCGATGCCATTTTGCCAGTCCTTCAAGGTGAGTTCAGATCGGCCCGCGCTTAGTTTGCTAGGGCGACACTGACGGTCTAGCGACAGGTGCTCAGTATCGGAGCCCCTGCTTTCGCGCGATCTCTACCCTTCTCCGAATTGGACGTCTTGCAGCTTCTAGCGCCTTACATCAGGTCTTCCCTCAAGTACGTCGAATGCGACATCATTTCCACCAAAGACGCTTTACAATATGTCGACCAGAATGGCGAATCGAGTTCTTGGTCAAAGGAGAGAATCGAGTCTAGCGAGCCGGGTACACCTTCTATTCAATTTTGGAATATCTAGGTGTAGTTGGGGGTGACATTGTAAGATTACATGCATCAGAATCAGACAAGCCGCATATGTCGAGCAGCGTTTCGTTCGGCCAAGCCTATGTGATTTGACTTGACCGGAAGGACGGGAAGATCATAATCATGGTCTCTGCTGACGCTGCGGTAATCAGAGGAACGGCCCATTATCGTAAGCCCAGTGCGACGTCTTATGGCCATGCAGCGTGGGCGACAGCAGCGGCATATCGACCGGTGATCGTGACTGTGACTGTTGACAAGTAAACTGTCACTAGGCTACGTCGACAAACAAAAGCTGTCGACGTCCGGCTTGAAGAACCTCGGTGACAGTCGCATCGAGGTCAGCCACATGATATCTCTTCTCAGAGATACTCCCCTCTTGGCCGTACGACCTCTACTGTATTTCAATCCCCAATGTTTCTTTCTCGACGATCCTTTGCCTATCTATTGAGTTACCCCGGACTGATTCCGGTGATCCGGACAACAAGGCTAGGTACCGCTTGACGGATGCTCAGAAGTCCCCGTCAAGTAGGTTGTCACTAAACTATATTGGAGTACAGTTGGCAACCGACTTCTTGGCCTATATGTAGACTGAGACCAGACTTTGGGCTGTCTGGTATATTGTGACCTTTTTATAGTGCAGTGGTAAAGGCTGCATGATGCTCAAGCTAAGGTCTAGGTTTTAGCATCGTGACATAGGTCAAGTGGTACGACTCGTACCAGGGAAGGCCTGATGAAGCCGAGGCAAAAAGAGATAACAACTGGGTCATAGGGCAAATTTGGACCGAGAGCATATGAGGTCTCCATCAAAGACCAGTGGGTTAGAAGATGAACACGCGAGTGATGTCTCAGACTGTAAGTGTGTAGGCTGACCACAATGGCTCAAAGGATCCCACTCAAGGTGGCAAGCTGAGAGGCTATGTAATGTGACTAGATGAAAGAGACAATCTTATACCAAGGACAAAGAGTCAATGAGTCACGGATGAGTATCCTTGTATATCTTTCCTAAGCCAGTGTACAGTGCCATGTCTGCCAATCGGGAACAAGTGATGTCATGTGGTGGAAGCTACTCTTCTATATTGCCGTATAGGATCACCTGGTACCAGACGTCTCCTTATTCTCCCGTGTGGGGTTTTTGTATGGTGTAAACTGGCCACACAATTACCCGTGGAATGTGGGTCACGATTCCGAGAACTATGGAGTATCCCGGATGGTGACATCTAGCTTTGGCGTACTTTGCTAAAATTCAGCAATGTATTGCCATATGTGGCTAGATAGGCCAGAATGTCATCAGACCGAAGCCCTTTCTCAAGCACATATTCCCTGCTGCTGGTATGAGGCACATACTCATGCCAAGCTTATATTTTCTATGGTACCTCCCATCCCCAGACCCAGATGGTATGGATGAGAGCAAAAGAAACGATACAAAACAGGTAATCATGCTCCTCAGCCAGCGAGTTGCGTCGGAGCAGACCAGCATGCATAGTAGCTTTGGTAACATTTACTCCTAGGCTGCAAAGCCTTGCAAAACAAAAGCCTAGAAATGTACACCATTGTCACAAAATCATATCAAAGTTCACCTATACTCGTCGGCATCTGTCAATATACTGTCAAGTACCAATTACCAAAACACCAGCACAGTCCGACGATAGAATCATCGAGCTCTCCTATACTCGTCGGCATCTGTCAATATACTGTCAAGTACCAACTACCAAAACACCAGCACAGTCCGACGATAGAATCATCGAGCTCTCAGTCACTACTGGTTTGCCGAAAGTCAGAAAGTCAGACAAGTTCTTCCAGTTGCGACCAGTGCGACTATCTATATTGTTCTCGTCATAATCACTACCAACTGCGGCCATCTTATTACGCCTCATACCTCTTGCGGCCACAACAGTAAGAACAGTGTTTCAGAAGGAAGGAATGGACGCATGGGTTCAGAGAAACTGGACACATGGTGCTGAAGTGATGCTTAGTATAAGAATTGTTGCCAAGATTTGTCAAACTACAGCAGTCTCTGATTGTTGTCAACTGTAGTCATTGTTGTTAGTTAAGTCATAGTATCCGTAGTACTCTATACAATCATCATTTACCCAACTATTCTTATTCAATCTGTCAACATTTGAGCTAGCGGCAATTCAGCGCTCTCAGCTTATTCTGTCACGGAATTATATTGAAGTTCACATATCTTCGCCGACACCCGCCCACATTTAGATGGTCAATCTGCTTTGCGGACATTTGACGACATTTGAATGGTCAATCGCCTAATGGTAATTGGTGGCCGAATTGGCAGCTCATTCCCCTTGCCAAATTGGTAGCTCATTCCCCTTGACATACCACCAATTACCGAGTATCAAAAACGATGAAGATTTCATCGAGCTCTTGTTCACTAATTCCACTTCCGGCCAATCTCGACTAAGTTGGCCAAAATTCATACAAGTTCTTCCAGTTGCGGCCAGTATGATTATCTATATCGTTCCTGACTTAATTCACTACCGACTGCGGCCGACTTATTACGCCCCATACCTCTTGCGGCCACCACGGTGAAACACAATGTTTCAGTAGGAAGGATGGACATATGGGTTTAATGAAACTGGACGCGTGGTGCTGGAGTAAAACTTAGTATAAGGAGTTTTGCCAAGATTTGGTGAATCTCAGCAATCTCTGATTGTTGTCAACCATAGTCATTGTTATTATTTAAGCCATAGTACCCGTAGTGCCCTATACATTCATTACTGCACAACTGTCTTATTCAGTCTTTGTACACATCTTGCACGCTACCTCGACCGACGCTTGAGCTAGCGGCAATTCAACGCTCTTAGCTTATTATTGCCGAAGTTTGACTAAGTTAGTACAGGTCCCTACGGGATAGTCTAACTCGAACTACGTTATCTCAAGTTGGACGTCAACCCACACCGTTGGTCGAAGTAGCCCAGTGACATATTCTTGCCAAAGTTTGACTAAGTTGGTACAAGTCCCTACAGGGTAGTGTAGCTCAAACCACGTTATCTCAAGTTGGACGTCGACCTCTATCGTTCGTCGAAGTAGCCCAGTGATACTTCTGGACGACTCAGAAACATGCTCTTTGGATGGAACAACACTTGTCAAGCGAGAGGGTTGTTTCTGCAATCTGCGCAGAATGACAAGGGAGACAAATGGATAGCAAGGAGGGCACTGCGTGTTTTGTGAAGCCGCAACAGCAACAACAGCGGCAGCAAGGAGCCGGAGGGATTTGGTGTGACTATCACAAATCTGGGACGCACACAAATGCTCAGTGTGCTGCTCAAGGTGATACCCCTTCTCCATCATTCTTTCAGAAACAAAAGTGCAAAGCAGACACTGCTCATACGGCCTCACAATCTCTGCTTCAACAACCTACAATCCCTACTGCTTCTACTCAGCTGGCAAATGTCGACTACAATTCGGATGGATCTGCCTTCAATACCTATGTCAACTA
>Ga0265797_10006240_pt1 | contig 16958 bp, 15 predicted proteins | sample P2T30metagenome_FD_192433 | JGI IMG/M metagenome (GOLD analysis project Ga0265797, IMG submission 192433) | Plant litter microbial communities from East Loma Ridge, Irvine, California - P2 T30 | ecosystem: Environmental > Terrestrial > Plant litter > Unclassified | place: USA: California...
CGCACCAGCGCGCCTATGCCGCCCTCCCCCGCGACACCTTCGACCGCGTGCTGGGCTTCATCGAATCCGGCGGCTACGCGCTCAAGGCCTATGACCGCTTCAAGCGGCTGACGCTCCATCCGGACGGGCTGTGGCACATCACCCACCCCAAATTCGTCGCGCAGCACCGGCTGAACGCGGGCATCATCGTCGAAGCGACCATGCTCACCGTCCGCTTCAAGAACGGCGGGTCGCTCGGCAAGGTCGAGGAAGGCTTCGCCTCCACGCTGACCAAGGGCGACACCTTCTTCTTCGCCGGTCTCTCGCTGGAGGTGGACCGCATCGATACCGAGGATCTGCTCGTCCGCGCCACCTCCAAACCCGCACGCATCCCCAAATATGGCGGATCGCGAATGCCGCTATCCACCAATCTGGCGACGCGCGTCCGCCATTTCCTGCACGAACCCGCCGAATGGCACCGCTTCCCCGATGACGTCCGCGACTGGCTCGATATCCAGCGCCAGCGGTCGCAACTCCCCGATCCCGGCCAGCTTCTGGTCGAAACCTTCCCGCGCGACGGCCGCCATTATATGGTCGCCTACAGCTTCGAAGGCTGGAACGCGCACCAGTCGCTCGGCATGTTGGTCACCAAGCGGATGGAGATGCAGGGCCTGAAACCGATCGGCTTCGTCTCGAACGACTATGCGCTGGCGACGTTCAGCACTTTGCCCGTCACCGATCCCGCCAGCCTGTTCTCCGCCGACATCCTGGAGGATGAGTTCGTCGACTGGGTCCAGCAATCCGCGCTTCTCAAGCGCGCCTTTCGCGAAGTCGCGGTGATCGGCGGACTGGTGGAACGCCAGCATCCCGGCAAGCGCAAGACCGGCAAGCAGGTCACCTTCTCCACTGATCTAATCTACGACGTGCTGCGCCGCTACGAACCCGGCCATTTGCTGCTGGAAGCCGCCTGGGCCGACGCCCGCGCCCGCATGACCGATGTCGGCCGCCTCGCCGCGCTGCTCGATCGCGCGGCGGAGACCATGTTGCATGTCGATCTCGATCGCGTCTCGCCGCTGGCGGTGCCCGTCCTCGTCCTCATCGGGCGCGAACGCATTGCGACGGGTGAAGGAGACGATGATCTGCTGATCGAAGCGGAAGCGCTCGCGGCCGAGGCGATGCGGCTCGACTGACCGCTTGACGGCAAAAGGCACGCAACCCCCTGCGCCCGCAGCGGTTATCCATGCCATGCCCTCCCAGACCCCGATCGAACAGCACGCCATCATCGGCGACATGCGCAGCGCAGCGCTCGTCACCGGCGCCGCCACGATCGACTGGCTGTGCTGGCCCTGTTTCGACAGCCCGCCCGTCTTCGCCGCGTTGCTCGACAGGGAAACCGGCGGAGCCTGTACGGTCGAGGGCGGCTGGACCGCCGCCGGCCGCGCCTACCGCGCCGGCACCGCGATCCTCGATACGCATCTGACGCGCGGTGACGCGGCGATCACCGTCACCGATCTCATGCCGCTGTCCATCATCGCCGATCCCGGCAACACCGGTCCGGATGCCGACGCACCCGGTCGGATCGTCCGCATCCTCACCTGCATGGCGGGCTTGGCGGAAATCGACTTGCGGATCGCCCCCCGCTTCGATTGGGGCGCAACGCGCGTGAAACCGGCGCTCGACGATGGCCAAGCCCGTTGGCCGGGTCGTCCCATCCGCGCCGCCGCGACGCATCCGATCCGGATCGAAGGTGCGGACGCCCGCATCACCGCGACACTGGCCAAGGGCGAACGGCTCATCCTCATCCTCTCGCATGACGAAGACGTCCGCATCGTCATCGACGCTGATCCCGTCTCCGCCACCGCTGCTTATTGGGCGCATTGGTCGTCCGCGTCGCATTATCAGGCCGATCATGCTGCACTCATGCTGCGCAGCGCGATCACCCTCAAATTGCTGACCCACTCTGCCAGCGGCGGGATGATCGCGGCGGTGACCACCAGCCTGCCCGAAGCCATCGGCCATGGCCGCAACTGGGATTACCGCTTCGTCTGGACGCGGGACGCGATCTTCTGCGTCTCCGCCTTCATGGCGTTGGGCTTCCAGCGCGAGGCCGCCGAATTTCTGCGCTTCCTCCACCACCGCGACGGTGAAGGCGGACACGGCCCGCTTCAGGTCATGTACGCGCTCGATGGCCCGGTCCCCGACGAGGTCAGCCACCCCGCGTTGCGCGGCTGGCGCGACTCCGCTCCCGTCCGGTCTGGCAATGGTGCCAACGATCAGGCCCAGCATGAGATCTTCGGCGAATATCTCGCCGGCCTCAATCTCTACACAGAGCTGCACGGCACGGACGGCCTTTGCCGCGAACTGGTCGAAAATCTCGAATCCTTCGTCCGCCGCTGCGCCCGCGCCGCGATTGATCGCTTCCCGATCCCCGATCAGGGGATATGGGAATTACGCGGCCCCGCCCGCCATCTCCTGCACAGCAAGGCCATGTGCTGGGTCGCCGTCGACCGCGCCCGCCGCATCGCCGACCGGCTCGGCTTCGTCCCCGATCCGGACTGGCAAGATATCGCCGATCATATGCTGGAACAGCTTTGCACGCAGGGCTGGAACAACGAAGCCGGCGCCTACACGATGGAATATGGCGGGACCGATCTCGACATCTCCACCCTGCGCCTCGGCCTGATGGACGTGCTCGATCCGAAATCGGAGCATTTCCGCAAGACCATCGCCGCGCATGAAACCGCCCTCGGTCGCAGTGGCTTCCACGATCGCTACCGCTTCGACGACGGCCTCGCCGGGCGCGAAGGCGCATTCCTGACCGGCACCTTCTGGATGGCCGGGGCGCTCGCGGCCTCGGGCGACCGTGACGCCGCCGCACGCGCCATCGCCCCCGCCCTCGCCGCCGCCAGCGACCTTGGTCTCTATGGCGAGGAAATCGATCCCGACAGCGGCGCGCATCTCGGCAATTTCCCGCAGGGCCTCAGCCACATGGCGCTGATCCACGAGGTGCTGCGCATTCATGGCGACGATCCCGGCCGCTGACCCCCTCCCCCCTCCCCACCCCCGAGCAAAGGAGAATGACATGGCCCTTCCCGACTATCCCAAGCCCCCCTTTCCCGCGCAGCAACAGGCATTCCCCGGCAAGACCGTACAGATGGACCCCAAGCCCGATCATGGCGAAGACAGCTATGAAGGCTCCGGCCAACTGAAGGGCAAGCGCACGCTCATCACCGGCGGAGACAGCGGCATCGGCGCGGCCGTCGCCATCGCCTTCGCGCGGGAAGGTGCGGATGTCGCCATCGCCTATCTGCCCGACGAACAGGGCGATGCGGAGAGCATCAAGACGCTGATCGAGGCGGCCGGCGTGCGCGCGCTGCTTGTCCCCGGCGACATCAGCGACGAAACCCATGCCAAGACGCTGATCGATACGGTCGTCGCCGAGTTTGGTGGCATCGACGTGCTGGTCAACAACGCCGCCTACCAGACCTATTTTCAGGACTTCGCCGATATCACGCTGGCGGAATGGAAGAAGACGTTCGACACCAACGTCCACGCCACCTTCCACCTGACGCAGCTTGCGGTCGCGCACATGGAACCGGGTGCGAACATCATCAACACCTCGTCGGTCAATTCCAAGGATCCAACGCCCAACCTGCTGCCCTATTCCACCACCAAGGGCGCGATCTCCAACATGACCATCGGCCTCGCCCAGTTTCTGGCGGAACGGAAGATCCGCGTGAATGCGGTCCTGCCCGGCCCGATCTGGACCCCCTTCATCCCGGCCGGCATGGATGCCGAATCGGTGAAGAGCTTCGGCGAGAAGAACCCGTCCGGTCGCCCCGGCCAGCCGGCGGAGTTGGCCTCCGCCTATGTCATGCTCGCCTCGGACCGGTCGAGCTACACATCGGGCGCGCTCATCACCGTCGCCGGTGGCCAGCCCATCTTCTGACCGGCCGTCTCAAGGCCCCCGCCCGTCCCGCGGGCGGGGGCAAACACTCACACCTTCTTCGCGTCCTTCGCGTCGTTGCCCAGCAACAGGTCTGCTCCCTTCGCCTGCACCCCGGCCGTGATCGCGCCGGCAAAGAAGGACAGCATCGGCGGCAGGATCAGGCTCACGCGCACCAGCGTGTCCTGCACGTCCAGCGTCGCGGTCACTTCCTGTCCCATCGCCGCGACATGCATCGTCATGCGATCCTCGCCTTCCCATGCCGACCGCACGGTCGCGACGCCGCCCGGCATATGTCCGGGAAGCTCGCCGATGCGCGATCGGATGCGGCGGCGCGCCTCGTCGCGGCCAAGGCTGTGGGGAAGGTCGATGATCGTGGGATTTGCCATGCCCGATATCTAGGAACGGCATCGCCGCCGCGCCACCGTCGAAGATCGTCCACCACATGGTATAATGGCGTCAGGGCGTGTAGGGTCGCCTCAGCCGCAGTCTGCGGGTCCATGCGCAGCGTTGCGCCGAACGGACGGCCGCTTCGGCCCGGAACAAATGGGAACGCATCCGATGGCCACCACCACCGCCACGCTGATGGAACGCGCGTTCGAACTGGCTCGCAGCGGCGGCTGCACCAATATCGACGATGTCGTCCGCAAGCTGAAATCCGAAAATTACGATCAGGTCGATGCCCACATGGCGGGATCGCAGATCCGTCGCCAGTTGCGCCAGGAGTTTCTGGACGCCCGCCGCCGCTGACCGATCAGGGCTGCGCCCGCCGCCCGGCAAAGGCGACATAGAGCAGCAGCCCGATGATGTTCCACAACAGGAAATAGAGCTGCGTCCGCGCCGGCAGGCTGAAGAACAGATACAGGCACCCCAGCACCGCGATCCCGCCGACCAGCCACGGGGCCGGCGTGGTGAAGGTGCGGGCCATGTCGGGCGCACGCCGCCGCATCACGAGCATACAGACGGACACGGCCACGAACGCGGCCAGCGTCCCGGCATTGGCCAGCGCGGCGATCTCGTCCAGCGGGAACAGCCCGGCGATCACGCCCACGATCGCCGCGGTGAACAGGGTAATCCGCACCGGCGTCCCCCGCCGTGAAACCTTCGCCAGCGCGCCCGGCAGCAACCCATCGCGCGCCATCACGAAGAAGATGCGCGACTGGCCGTAAAAGAAGGCCAGGATCACCGTCGGCAACGCCACCACCGCCGACGCCGCCAGATAGGTCGCCGCCCCCGGCTGCCCCAGCAGGCGCAGGATCAGCGCCAGCGGCTCCGGGCTGTTGGTGAAACGCGTATAGCCGATCGCGCCCACCGCCGCCGCGGCGACGCCCATATAGATGATGATGCACAGGATCATCGATCCCACGATCCCGATCGGCAGGTCGCGCGCCGGATTCTTCGTTTCCTCCGCCGCGGTCGCGATCGCGTCGAATCCGTAAAAGGCGAAGAAGATGATCGCCGCCGCCGCCATCACGCCGCGCTCCACCCCGTCCGCACCCATTGTCTTGGCAAAGCCGAACGGCATGAACGGTTCGAGGTTCGACCGCTGGAAATAGGGCAGCGCCACCGCCACGAACACGATCAGCGCCACGATCTTCACCAGCACCAGCACGGCGTTCAGGTTCGCGCTTTCCTTCGTGCCCAGCATCAGTAGCCCGGCCACCACCGCAATGATCCCCACCGCCGGCAGGTTGACGATCCCGCCCAGTTCCGGCCCCTGCATCAGCGCCATCGGCACGCCGATCCACGCATGGAGCAACGGCGCGGCATAACCCGACCAGCCGACCGCCACCGCGCTCACCACCAGGCTATATTCCAGGATCAGGCTCCACCCGATCACCCACGCCACCAGTTCGCCGATCACGACATAGGTGTAGGTGTATGCGCTCCCCGACGCCGGGATCATCGTCGCCATCTCGGCATAGGCCAGCGCCGCGCAGGCGCAGATCGCGCCCGCGATGACGAAGGACAGGATGACGGACGGCCCCGCCTTGTCCGCCCCCACGCCGATCAGCGTCAAAATGCCCGTCCCCACGATCGCGCCGACGCCCAGCGCCACCAGATGCGGCCAGCTCAAAGTCCGGTTCAGCCGATGCTCGGGCGCCATGTCCGCCCGGTCGACGACCTGCTTGCGCCTGTTCCAGTTTCCCAAAGATCACTCCCGCGTCTGTTTTGCGGTCGTGGTAACCCATGCGGCGCGGTCTTCAAACGTCCGGATACCGGACCGCAGCAAAATCCAAACGGAAGCAGCATCTTCCACCCGATGAAAGCGCGGCCGCAGCACCGGACCCGGACCCGCGATCGTTCGTTGACCGGACGATGCGCGCCTTCTCCCAGCTTCTCGACAGCCTCGTCTACACGCGCTCGCGCAACGCAAAGCTGAAGCTGATCGCCGATTATCTGCGCGCCACGCCCGATCCGGATCGCGGCTGGGCGATGGCGGCGCTGACCGGCGATCTCGATCTCCCCGCCGTGAAATCCGCCGCGATCAGGACGCTGGTCGAAGCCCGCGTCGATCCCGTCCTGTTCCGCATGAGCCGCGATTATGTCGGCGACACCGCCGAAACCGTCGCTCTGCTCTGGCCCAAGCCGTTCGGCGAACCCGCCGATCTCGACGACGGCGCGCTCAGGCTGGCGACGGTGGTCGAAAAGCTGCGCGCGCTCGGTCGTGCCGATGGCCCGCCCGCCATCGCCGCCATGCTCGATCATCTCGACTCCTCGGGCCGTTACGCGTTGCTGAAACTCGCCACCGGCGGGCTGCGCGTCGGCGTATCCGCCCGGCTGGCCAAGACCGCGCTGGCGCAGGGCTTCGGGCTGGATGTCGATGCGGTCGAGGAAGTCTGGCACGGCATCGCCCCGCCCTACACCGCCCTGTTCGACTGGGCGGAGGGCCGCGGCACGCAGCCGACGCCCGCTGATATCCCCGTCTTCCGCCCCTTCATGCTCGCCCACCCGCTGGAGGATGCGACCGTCGACATGGCGGACTATGCCGCCGAATGGAAATGGGACGGCATCCGCGTGCAGATCGTCCGCACCGCCGGCCAGACCCGTCTCTACAGCCGCGCGGGCGACGACATCACCGGCAGCTTCCCCGATGTCGCAGCGGCGGTGCGCCATGACGGCGCGCTCGATGGCGAATTGCTGGTGAAGGGCGCACATCAGGGCGGCACGCTGGAAGATGGCGGCGGCGCGGCCAGCTTCAACGCACTGCAACAAAGGCTCGGCCGCAAGCTCGTCTCCGCCAAGATGCAGACCGACTATCCCGCCTTCGTCCGCGTCTACGACATCCTGTTCGATGGCGCGGAGGATGTCCGCGCCCGCCCCTGGACCGAGCGTCGCGCCCGGCTCGAAGCCTTCGCCGCCACGCTCGATCCGGACCGCTTCGATATCTCCGCGATCATCCCCGCCGCCGACTTCGCCGCGCTGGAGGACATTCGCGCCACCTCCCGCGATGCCGCGATCGAAGGCGTGATGCTCAAGCGCCGCGACAGCCCCTATGTCGCCGGCCGCCGCGCGGGCCTCTGGTATAAATGGAAACGCGATCCGCTCAGTTGCGATTGCGTGATGATGTACGCCCAGCGCGGCAGCGGCAAACGGTCCAGCTTCTATTCCGACTACACATTCGGTTGCTGGACCGAAGAGGGTGAACTGCTCCCCGTCGGCAAGGCCTATTCGGGCTTCACCGACGAAGAACTGAAATGTCTTGACAAATTCGTTCGCACCAACACCACCGGCCGCTTCGGCCCGGTGCGGGAGGTCGCGAAGACGCTCGTGCTGGAAGTCGCCTTCGATTCCATCCATGAATCGAAACGCCACAAATCGGGCCTCGCCATGCGCTTCCCACGCATTTCCCGCATCCGCACCGACAAGCCCGCCGCCGAGGCCGACCAGATCGCCACCCTCCGCCGCATGATCGGCTGATCGGCCGCTACGGCAGCTTTATCTCGAACAAAGACGGCCAATATTTCCCCGTCACGAACAACCGGTCCGCCTTTGCGTCATAAGCGATCCCGTTCAGCACCGCATCCGGATCGGTCACGGGCACCTGTGCCACGATCGCGCGCAGATCGAGCCAGCTCTTCACCTTCCCCGTCGCGGGGTCGATCCGTGCGATCATCGGCGTCTGCCAGACATTCGCCCAGATCTCGCCCTTCACATATTCCAGCTCGTTCAGATTATAGAGCGGCTCGCCGTCCGCGGTGATGCGCAACCGCCCCTGTTCCGCGAACGTCACCGGATCAAGAAAGCGCAGGTCCGGCGTCCCGTCGGACAGGATCAGCCGTCGCCCGTCCTGCGTCAGCCCCCAGCCCTCGCCCGGATAGCGGAACTCCGCCTTCCGTTTCAGCGTCGCCTTGTCCCAACGCCAGCCAAGCCCGCTCTGCCAGCTCAGGCTGACCAGATCACCCTTCCACAGCGCCATCCCCTCGCCGAACACGGTCGGCGGCACCGAAGTCCGCTGCAACACCTTGCCATCCGCCAGCCGCAAATGGCGGATCTCGGACCGGCCGACCTGCCCCGTGCTCTCATACAGGCTGCCTCCGTCCCACAGCAGCCCCTGCGTGAAGGCGGCGGGGTCGTGCGGATAACGCTTCAGGATCGTCGGCACGATGATCGGCGCGGTCTGGGTTGCGGTCTGCGTGACGGGCCCTTGCTCCTGCGGTGGCGTCGGAGACGGCGCCGCCGAACAGGCGACCAGCGGAAGCAGACACAACATCAGGCGCATAAGACGGGTTCCGGCAGAAAGGAGCGATGCTTATCCCGGAGCCGGCGAAACGATACCAGCCCCATCATGCGGCCGGACGGTTCATCCGATCAGCAATGCCGCCAGCACCAGGCCGAATCCCACAAAGGACAGCAGGAAGACCGCCGTCCGCACCTTCGGGATCCCGGCGGCATAGAGCGGCAGATAGACCAGCCGCGCCCAGACATAGAGATGCGCGCCGACTTCGGTCTTCCACCCCAGCCGCCCGGCCGCCACCGCCCCCAGCAACGCCGCCGCGAACAACGGAAATGTCTCGAAGAAATTGGCCTGCGCCCGCGTCAGCCGCCCGACGATCGGTTCCGGCGGCGGCAGATCCTCATCGCGCGCGCCCATATTCCACTGCACGCCATATTGCCGCGTCCGTACATGCGCCGCCGCAAAGATATGGACGGCCCCCAACAGGGTCGCAAAGCCGAGCAACGTAAGTTCGACGGGCATGAGGCATTTCCCATATGGTCCGAAATCATGGATCGCAGCCCTAAACGCATGGCCGCCCGATCCGCCGCACGCCACCGACTGTATTATTGCAACAGCACACATTCCGGCTTGAACACGGCCCGCCATCGCCGCATATTCGCGCCATGCTCAATCTCGCCTCCATCGGCATCGGCGCCGTCACCTTCTTCCTGGCGCTGTTCGCCTTCATTCCGTTTCTGGGGTGGGCCAACTGGTTCCTGATCCCGATGGCGCTGGTCGGGCTGGTGCTGGGTGTGCTGTCGCGTGCCACGACCGGACGCAATTTCAATATCTTCGTTCTGGTCGTGTGCTTCGTGCGGCTGTCGCTGGGTGGCGGCATCTTCTGAACATGACGGACGACGCGCGCCGTCAGGCGCGGCTGGGCGCGCTTTACGGCATCGGTGCCTATGTCAGTTGGGGCCTGCTGCCGCTCTTCCTGAAATTGCTGGTCGGCGTGCCGGCGATCCAAATCGTCGCGCATCGCATCCTCTGGTCGCTGCTGCTGCTCGCGGTGCTGGTCGTCGTCGCGCGTGGCTGGCCACAGCTCCGCGCCGCGCTCGCGAACCGGCGGGTGCTTCTGCTGCTCTGCGCCAGCGCGACGCTGATCGCCATCAACTGGACGGTCTATATCTGGGCGGTCCTCCACGGCCATGTGGTGGAGGCCAGCCTCGGCTATTTCATCAACCCGCTGGTCAATGTCGCGCTCGGCGTCGTCGCGCTGCGGGAAAGGCTGCGGCCATGGCAGGGCGTCGCGGTGGCGATCGCCGCGGCTGGCGTGCTCGCCCTTGCGCTTTCGGGCGGCAGCGCGCTATGGATCTCGTTGCTGCTCGCTTTCTCCTTCGGATTTTACGGCCTGATCCGCAAAACCGTCGCGGTCGATGCGCTTGCCGGCCTGACGATCGAAACCGCCCTGCTCGCGCCCGTTGCGCTCGCCGTCCTCGCCTTCGCCGCGCAGGATGGCAGCGCCGCCTTCGGTCCTGATGCCCATCTGAACCTGCTGCTGATGCTGGCCGGCGTCGTCACCGCGCTGCCGCTCCTGATGTTCGCCGCCGCCGCACGCCGGATGCGCTACGCCACGCTCGGCCTGTTCCAGTATCTCGCCCCGACCCTGCAATTTCTGGAAGCCGTCCTGCTCTTCGGCGAACCGCTCCGCACCGTGCATTTCCTCACCTTCGCCTGCATCTGGACCGGCTGCGCCCTCTACGCCGCCGACCTGATCCGCGCCGCCCGCACGCCCATTTCGCCCCAGTGAAAATGGGGCTTGCCCCCCCGCCCCCGCCCCCGTATAGGCACCCACCTTGGCTCAGCCGCTCGGCTCCTACCCGGGAGCATCAAACGATCGGCACTCCGTCGGGGGGTAGCTCAGCCTGGTAGAGCACTGCCTTCGGGAGGCAGGGGCCGGAGGTTCGAATCCTCTCTCCCCGACCATATTTTTGCTATCTGCGCCATATACACATCACGCCAGCCAGCGCGAGGATCGCGGCGAGTTGAAACAGCTCCCTTGCATCGTGCAGGCCGTCACCCAGGATAGCATCGGAATCGTTTGGGTTGATCAGGGCTGTACCAGCGCATGGACCGCCACTAACGCCGCCAAACACGGTATTGCTCTGGAAGCCGTCAAATCGCCCAAGGCCAAACGCGGCCTCACAGCATCAGCGACGCGACATTCTACAACTGAAGACGACGTACGCGACATGACTATGTCGGAGGCGGCGCGATTGCGGACCTTGGAAGAATAGAACCACCGGCGGAAACGCGGAAAGCGGAGCTAAAAAACATACGATATGACAAGCGATCCCTGTGCCGCACCGCGATACCCGGAACGCTGACCCTCTGACAGATTCGTCCTGTCACCCCGCCGAAATATTGCGATGTTACGGGGCCGGAACGAAATCCGGGGGTGCATGTGACGTTGAATAACACGATGAAATTCCATTGCGGTGTGCTTTCCGCATTCACGTTCGCGGCCGCAACGGCATTGTGCTGCGGCACGGCGCACGCGCAAACGGCTTCCATCACCGAAACGGCCGATGACGCCGCCGGGGGCCTTGCCGATATCGTCGTTACCGCTGAAAAGCGACCGCAAAGCCTGCAGAAAACGCCGATATCGATTTCGGTGATGCGCGGCGACGATCTGGTGAACCGCCATGTCCAGTCGCTCACCGATCTGGGCGACGGCGCGATTCCCTCGCTGCGCGTCGCCCCCTTCTTCTCGCGCCCCGGTGCGCTCATCGTCAACGTCCGCGGCGTCGGCGTGCTGTCGGACAGCAATCAGCCCGCGCGCGACCAAGGCGTCGGCGTCTATATCGACGGGGTCTATATGGGCCGCCCGCAGGGCCTCGGCGCGGCGCTCTATGATGTCGAGAATATCGAAGTGCTCAAGGGGCCGCAGGGCACCCTGTTCGGCCGCAATACCGAAGGCGGCGCGGTCAACATCGTCACGAAGCGGCCGAGCGGTCTGTTCAAGATGAACACCACCGTCGGTGCCGGCAATTTCGGCGGCCACAAGGCCGAAACGCATATCGATCTGCCGGAATTCCACGATATTTTCATCAAGCTGGACGGCATCGTCAGCCATCGCGACGGTCTGGTCAAGAACCCTCTTAAGAGCGCCGATGACTTTAACGGCTATGACAAGCGCGGCGCACATGCCGAGATCCTGTGGAAGCCGAGCAGCGACTTCACCGTCGATCTGGCGGGCGACATCGCCTATGATGCGTCGACCACTTTGTATCAGCAACAGCTGTCGGCCGGCACCAACAAGCTCGCCGCCTCCGCAAAACTCCAGCCCCGCCGCGCCAGGACCGCCGTTTACGGCGTGCCGGAACAGCCCAGCATTGGCAAATCCGGCGGCGTCCGGCTCAACCTGGAATATCAGGCGATGGATTCGCTGCTGCTCAAGTCCATCTCCTCTTATCGCAAGCTGACGCAGAGCCAGTTCGACAACGCGTCCGCCGCCACGTCGGCGCAACAGCCGGTTACGACGAGCAACCCGAACGCCGAATTCAACCGGCCGTCGACCGTCACCACCGCAGGCACCGGTTTCATCACCCGTTATCCGGGCTTCGCCTTCGCCCGCTACAGCCTCGCCTATTTCAAGCAGGACCAGTTGAGCCAGGAATTGCAGGCGATCGGCGAGGTCGGAAACCAGCTGAAATATGCCGCTGGCGCGCTCTATTATCGGGAAAAGGTCCGCGATAACGCGCAGGCGTTCAACACCAACTATTTCACGGACGCCGCCGGCAGCGACTATGCCATCCTGAACATCGATCCGGCCACCCGCAACATCGACCGCGCCAGCCATGCCACGACGACCAGCATCGGCGTCTATGGCCAGGCGACCTACACGCCGTCGTTCGCGAACGACCTGTTGCACCTGACGGGCGGCGCGCGCTGGACGCGGGATGCGAAGAAGGGAGCCCTGACCACCGTCAACAATGCCGCGCCGATCCTGCCGGTCAACGGCGTCAACGTGCAGGGGCCGATCGGGCTGGATGCGCACTGGTCGCGCGTCGATCCGATGGTCAACCTTGCAATCGATCTCAGCCGCGACGTTCATGTCTATGGCAAGTGGAGCACCGGATATAAGTCGGGCGGAGCAAATTCGCGCGCGACGAATTACGAACCGTTCGACCCCGAAACCGTATCCATGTTCGAAATCGGCGCGAAGACCGAATTCTGGGATCACCGCGCACGTTTCAACATCGCGGCCTATAGGGGCACCTACAAGAACATCCAGTTGGACTTCAGCGGCCTGTACGAAGATGTCGTCAACGGCGTTCGCGTCGTGACGACCCGCACGACCACCAATACCGTCAACGACACGGGCAAGGGCAAGCTGAAGGGCGTCGAGGCGGAATTCACCCTGGCGCCGCTCACCGGCCTGACCCTGACGGCCAGCTATGCCTATAACAGCGTCAAGATCCCCGATGCGCTCAATCCCTTCCCGATCCAGGGCAATAATGGTCGGCCGAGCGCGTTCCCGGTTCCCATCTATCAAGTCTATACGCCCGCGCATTCAGCAAGCGGCTCGATCGATTATGAAGTGCCACTCAACGATATAGCGCTGCGCTTCCATCTCGATGGCAATTACGACAGCGGTTATTACGGCAATTATATCGATCCGGGCTTCAACGCCTTGACCGGCGTGGTGACGTACAAGCAGCCCAAGGGCGAAGAAGGCTTGCTCTTCAACGGCCGGATCGCGCTCGCGGATATCGATCTGGGCAATAGCGGCGCGAAGCTGACCTTGTCGGCCTGGGCGCGCAACCTGTTCGATGAAGAACATGTGTTCCTGAAGTCCGCAGCCACCGTCAGCGGCGTCACCGGCTTCTTCAACGAGACGCGCACATTCGGCGGCGAAATTAATGTGAAGTTCTGAGGATCGCCGATCCGCCGATCTGGAAACGGCGTGGCGGCACGCTGTTCAAATTCATGCGAGGACGACAAGCGATGGCCCGATGTTCCGCCTTTATCCTGGCCTTCGCACATGTGCTGGCCAGCCACGCCGCGATGGCCGGCACCATTACCGGGCCATCCGTCGAACGATCCACGTCGGGCCAGCTCGTTGTGCGCTGGACCGACACGGATCCAGTCGACATGTTTCAGTCGGATCGGCCCGATGCGACTATCGCGACCGCGACGCTCGTTTCGGCCAGGGACACCGACGGCGTGCATGAAGTCCCTTTGTCGGGCACGGCCCGCCCCTATTTCCTGTTGCGCGACAGCCGCAGCAAGGCCATCGTCCGGGTCGCCGAGCGGGTGCTGCCGCTGGAACAGGGGTCCAACTTTCGGGACATCGGCGGCTATGCTGCTGCCGGGGGCAGGCATGTCCGCTGGGGCATGATCTACCGCTCGGGCGCGCAGCCTCTGTTGACCGACGCGGACGTGCGGGCGGTCAAGGCGCTGGGCATCGCCAATCTCGTCGATCTTCGCTCGGATGAGGAACGCGTGATCGCCCCGACCCGGCTCGATGCTATTCCCTACAAGGCGGTCGGCTATCCGATGTCGTCGATGATGCCCGGCGGGTCGAAGATCGGACAGGATGCCGGCAACCCGATGCAGGGCATCGAGATCATCTATCGCAACTTCCCTACCCAGCTCGCCCCGCAAGTGCGCGCCGTCTTCCGGACCCTGCTCGCGAAGGAAGGCCCGATGGTCTATAGCTGTTCCGCAGGACAGGACCGGACAGGCTTCACGACGGCGCTGATCCTGAGCACGCTGGGCGTGCCGCGCGAAACCATCTACGCCGACTATCTATTATCGACAGCCAATCGTCGCCCCCAATGGGAAATGCCGCCAATCAGCGAGGCAGTGGCAGCGAGCAGCCCCGTCGCCGCCTTCTTTGCAGGCTTCCAGAAAAATCCCGCAACCGCCAAGCCGCAGCCCCTCATGACCGCGGTTGGCACCCCTTATCTGACCTATGCGTTCGCCGAGATCGAGCGCCGCTGGGGTTCGGTCGATGCCTATCTCCAACAGGAAATCGGCCTCGGCAATGTCGATCTGGCCAGGTTGCGTGCGCATTATCTGGAATAGCAAAATCGAGTTGGCCCCGGTTTCGAGACAGGAGGCTGAGCTGTTCCGGTCGTGAGGGATGGTCGTCGATTTGGCTGATGATGTCTGTACTGGACGGATTCAACCGGTCGTCGCAACGGGTGTTTGTCGATCGAGGCGAGGCATTGGTCAAGCGCCTCGGCCGATGTGTTTCAGCCCAGCGCCTTGCGGGATCTGTTGTTGAGCGTTGCGGCAACAGCTGTGAGGGTTTCGGCGCCATGCGCGCTGAGATTGGTGCCCTTGGGGAAGTACTGGCGCAGCAGCCCGTTTGTGTTTTCATTGGCGCCGCGCTGCCAGGGACCTTGCGGGTCGCAGAAATAGACATCGACGCCGGAATCGACCTTCAGTCTTGCGTGCTGCGCCATCTCCGCGCCCTGATCCCATGTGAGCGACCGGCGCAACTCTTCCGGCAAGGTGGTGATGGTGCGCGCGATAGCGTCCCGAACGATCTCGGCACCATGTCCCGCCAGCGCCTGCCTGTTCCTGACGACGCCCCGCGCAGCTCCGTGACCTTCCATGCGCGGCAAATGCAGCAGCATCGTGAAGCGCGTGGTGCGCTTGACCAGCGTGCCGATCATCGAGCTGGCGAGTCCAAGGATGAGGTCGCCCTACCAATGACCCGGGACGGCCCGGTCTTCGGCTTCCGCAGGACGTTCGCTGATCATGATCCCGGGCGATACGAAGCTCTTGCCGCACTGGCCGATCCGCGCTCGCGGCAAGCGCAATGTCCGTCCGCTGCGCAGGCATGCGGTGAGTTCGCGGCGCAGGGCACCACGTCCTTGCACGAACATGCTTGGTAGATGGCTTCGTGGCTGATGCGCATGCTGGCGTCGTCTGGAAAGTCGATGGGCAGACGCCCGGCAATCTGCTCCAGGCTCCAGGCCTTTGACCAGAGCCGGTTCTGACGCGGCCCATGTCGTCGGCCTTTCTAAGATGATACCGATCGACCGATAACAGACGGGCCACCAGGTTTGGCAAAGGCACCGCTCAACCGATCTTCCAACCCAGCGTCGGAGCATGTCGTTGGCCGCAAGCCTCACGACTTTAGGACGGCGTGCCGCCCGCTCGGCATGCCATTGGCCGTCGTCGCACGATAGTCGAAATTGCCACTGCGGGTTGCGGCGTTGCGCCGGATTTCGCGCGAGATGGTCGAGGCAGCACGTGCGAGTCGGCGAGCGATCGCGCACACGCCATGCCCATGGACCAGCAGCAATGCGATCTCCTCGCGTTCCGCCAGCGACAGGTATCTGCCCGACAAGGGCTTCGCGGATAGCCTGAACACGGCCGGTGGCATCCCGCCCGCCCCCGAAACCAACGTTTCCCAACCGGTTGTGACGCTCCTGCCTTCACGGCTGCCGCCTCGCTGCTCATCCCGGCAGCTACTTACCGCCAGAACAGTTCACGTTATTTTCGATTGGCGACCGGCGGTCGACTCGGTGACCGCAATTGCGACCGCGTGCACCGGTTCGAACACCGCTTTTTGATATCCATGCCATGCTTCCATTTTCAAAGCGTTGCGACGACCGGATGAATCCGCCCGATACACGAGCGAGCAGTTCCAGCGATTGATGGCCGACAATGGCGTCACTCGCTCGATGAGCCGATCGGCCAACCTCTGGGACAACGCGGCGATGGAGAGCTTCTTCTCGTCGATGAAGACCAAACGGATCGGACGGAAGACATATCCGACGCGCAATCACGCGAAGGCGGATGTGTTCGATTATATCGAGCGCTTCTACAACCCGACGCGCCGGCACTCGACGCCGGGCTATCTGAGTCCCATGGACTTCGAGCGGCAGGCGTATGTAGCCTAGAGCATCGAGCGTGAAGTAGGAATCGCCGTATGGGATTCCTTGGCGCGCTGGCTTGTGATTCACCTTGGCGCGGAGGTGGATCATGGGAAGAGCGTATTGAGGCGATTTGCGTGATCGAATATCGGCGCACATAGCATCGGGTCATTCGTGTCGGGCTGCGGCACGCCGGTTCGGTGTCAGCCCGAGTTGCGCGATCAAGCTGATACAACATGTCGCGAAGACCGGTTCGGCGATCCCGCGGCGTCAGGGACGGCCATCGGGGGCGGGCAAGTTGGCCGGGCATGTGCCACAGTTGATCCGGTGGGTCGAGGCGCCCCCCGACATCACCATGCCCGAGCTTGCCGCAAGGCTGGAGACCGAAACGAAGGTCGTGGCGCACCCCGCTTCGCTGTCGCGGGTGCTGGTGGTGGCGGGCTTCCGATATAAAAAAGCCTTGACGGCATCGGAA